>Ga0164290_1000341_pt1 | contig 167433 bp, 148 predicted proteins | sample Micstemetagenome_FD_108782 | JGI IMG/M metagenome (GOLD analysis project Ga0164290, IMG submission 108782) | Contaminated culture microbial community from soil near Moab, Utah, USA - Microcoleus steenstrupii SON62 (Illumina Assembly) | ecosystem: Environmental > Terrestrial > Soil > Soil crust...
TCCTACTCCCACCGAGCTTCGCGGCACCTCCGATCTGAGGTTGGAGCGATGATAGCGCAGAGCAGCCTTTTTTGGGCATCGTCGACAAGCGGGCCTTCGGAAATGGGGTTCGCCAGCGGTATCAGACATGACGACGAGCCAGGCCGCCCGGCCTGGCTCGAAGCGTGCCCCGCGCGAGGGGCTAGACGCGCTCGATGTACTCGCCGCTGCGGGTGTCGATCTTGAGCACATCGCCCTCGTTGACGAAGCCGGGCACCTGGATGACCGCGCCCGTCTCCAGCGTGGCGGCCTTCGTCACGTTGGTGGCGGTGTCGCCGCGGACGGCGATCGTCGTCTCGCTGACGGCGAGCTGGACAAAGATCGGTAGCTCGACGCCGAGCAGGGTTTCGCGCTCCGAGTCGTAGACGAGGTCGGCGTTCTCATTCTCCTTGAGGAAGCGCGCGCCCTCGCCGACCGCGGCCAAGGAGACCGGGATCTGGTCGTAGGTGCTGTTGTCCATGAAGATGAAGTCGTCGCCCTCGCGGTACAGGAACTGCATCGTGCGGCGCTCGATCCGGACGATGTCGATGTCGGCGCCGGCGCGCATACGATCCTCGAACACCTTGCCGTTATTGAGGTTCTTCAGCTTCACGCGCACGAAGGCCCGCCAGTTGCCCGGGGCGACGTGCTGAAACTCGACGACCTGGTACAGGTCGTTGTTGTAGCGGATGACCATGCCATTGCGCAGATCAGAGGTTGTTCCGGCTGCCATCTTTTTGCTCTCCTTACGCGATTGGGTGCGCGCCTGGCGCGCCTAAAACGCAGTCAAACACACCGGGCGGGCCTCGCCGAGGAACAGCCGGTGGACTACTCTACGATAGTTGTGGTGATCGATCCGGCACGCGGGCCACCCCGCCCCCGCCCTTTCCCGCACAACGCAAAAAAACAGCGCTCACCGCGCCGTAAAGCAGTGTACCATAGCCCGGCCCAACTGACAAACCGGGCGGCCTCCCGTGCTCGTGCGGCCACTGCCAATTCCTCTGCGGTTCTGGGCCTGGGCGGTGCCTCCCTACGGCCGCTCCGCCCGCTGGGCCGTGGCCGTGAGCGAGGGGCGGGCGAGGCGGAAGCGGTCGCGCCAGAGGGGGCTGGCGTAGTCGCCGGCCGGGCGCTGCGCGAGGTCGGCGAGCAGCCGGCCGCTGGCGATGCTGAACTTAAAGCCGTGGCCGGAGCAGGGGGAGGCGAGCAGGATCTGGGGGTGCTCCGGGTGGCGGTCGATGATGAAGTCGCCGTCGGGAGTGCTGGTGTAGCGGCAGCTCACCACCTCGGCCGGCTCGGGGCGCACGCCAACCAGCAGCTCGGCCACGAGGGCGTTGAGCCGGCCGAGGGCGATCGGGTCAGGCGGGAGGGGCGGGGTGTCGGGGTCGATCGGATCGTCGAGCTCGATCGCGATCTTGAGCAGGCCGGGGCGCTCCCAGATCGGGAAGCCGTAAAAGCCCGGATCGCCCCAGGCGATGTAGATCGGGCAGCGGGCCGGGTCGAAGCGGGCCGGCTCGGCGACGGGGTAGTAGACCACCTGCTGGTGGCTGACGAAGAGCGGCGCGGGCAGGCCAAGCTGCGCGAAGAACTGCCCCGCCCACGGCCCGGCGGCGACGATCGCCCGGTCGGCGCGCACCGTCCGCTCGCCTTCGGGGCCGGCGTAGCGCACCGCCACACCTGCGCCGTCAGGGCGAACCTCGCGCACGACCGCGCCCTCGCGGAGCGTGGCCCCGTGAGCCACCGCGCGGCCGGCCAGGGCGCGCACGCAGCGGCCGGCGGCGAGGATGCCGGCGCCGGCCTGGCGCAGGACGGCCCAGCCGGCGGGGAGGCGGAACTGCGGCGCGGCCGCGGCGGCCTCCTCGCCCTCCAGCAGCTCGAAGGGGACGCCGGCCGCCACCAGGGCGCGCAACCGGCCGGCCATCTGGGGGTGGTCGGGGCGGCCCATGTCGATGCCCCCGATCAGGTCGAGCAGGCGGGCGCCGCTTTCCGCCTCCAGCTCCCGCCATAGGGCGATAGCCGGTGGGGCCAGGGTGACATAATCGACCTCGGCGTAGGAGTGGCGAATGATCCGGCTTTCGCCGTGGCTGCTGCCGCGGGCGTGGCCGACGGCGAACTGCTCCAGAAGCAGGGTCCGCCGGCCCGCGCGGGCCAGGTAGAAGGCGGCCGCAGCGCCAACGCTGCCCGCCCCGATCACGATCGCATCGTACTGGTCGCTCATGCGTGTTGGCCTATCGTCGTGCGCGCTTACACGAGGGCGCCGACCACCTCGACGCCATTCTGAGCCATGTGGTGCAGGAACAGGACGTGGTGCAGGTCGCCGTCGTGGGCCATGATCCCGAGCTCGCGGGCCACGCCGACCGGGGTGTCGAAGGTGTCGACGGCGGCGGCGGGCACGATCACGCGGCGCTGGAGGTTGAAGGCGTTGGCCTCCAGGCGCAGGTTCATCGCGGCGCTGTAGACGCACAGGTCGCTGCAGTCGCCCACGATGATAAAGGTGTCGACCTCGCGGTGCTGGGCGATCCAGTCCGGCAGGCGGGTGCCGATGTGCGAGCTGAGCGAGTTCTTCTCAAAGACGGGGACGTCGGCGGCGAAGGGGAGCTCCGCCAGCTCGCGGACCGTCTGGCTTTCGGAGGTGCCGGCGATGCAGTGAGGCGGGTAGGAGCCGAACTCGGGGGTATTCGGGTCGTGGGTGTCCTGGGTCAGGGCCAGCGCGCGCACGCCGAGGGCGTGGGCCCGCTCGAAGACCGAGACCACCGGGGCAATCAGGGCGCCGACACGCGGCCCGGACAGAGGGCCCTCCTTGCAGAAGCCGTTGATCATGTCGACCGAGATCACCGCCACCCGCTCGGGCCGGTCGCCCACGACGGCGGCAAGCGCAACGTCCGGCAGGGCGGCGTACCACTCCTCCAGGTAGCGCAGGAACGGGGCGGCGTTGCCGAGGTCGATCGTGCGGGGCATAGGACACCTCCGTAAAGTGTATGTTTGACACTAATTCTAACAGATCGGGGGACAAGCGTCAAGATGATCATAAGCGGTTAACAAAACGATGCATAAGCCTGAACAGAAGGTGTGGTACACTGAGGCGAATACGCCCAGGGCTCCAGGAAAGCCGCGCCATTGCGAGAGGGGAAGGAACTCAATGGTCCGCGAGCGCTACACCCAGCAGATCGCCACCATCCGTGACGATCTGATCCGCATGTTCAGCATGGTCGAGCAGGCCCTGCTCAGGGCGACCAGGAGCCTGCAAGAGTGGGATACAACGGCGGCCGCCCAAGTGATCCATGACGACGCGAAGATCGACGAGGCGTGGCGCGCCCTCGAAGAAAAGACGATCCGCCTGCTGGCGACGCAGCAGCCCGTTGTCGCGAGCGACCTACGGCTGATCACGGTTGTCACCGCGATCGCGGCCGAGCTGGAGCGGATCGGCGACTACGCCAACAGCATCGCCCGGCGGGTGCGCCGGGCCACCCGCCGACCGGCCCTGCTCCCGCCGCCCCCCAAAGTCAGCGAGATGGCCACGCTCACTGTGCAGATGCTCAACACCAGCCTGGAGGCCTTTCTGCGCCAGGATGTCGAGCTGGCCCACAGCCTGAACCAGAGCGACGAGCGCGTCGACGAGCTCGAAGACAGCCTGCGCGACGAGATCGTCGCCCTGGCCCGCCAGGACCCGGAGAAGTTCGACTCGGCGATCGACATGCTCGACGTGGTCCACGCCCTTGAGCGCGCCGCCGACCGCTCCACCAACATCGCCGAGCGCGTGATCTACCTCGCCACCAGCACGATCGAAACGATCAACTAGGCGTACATCAAGGTACGACGCGCCCGCCGCCTCAGCTCCCCTTCACCTGCAAGCGGTTGCCGGTCGGGGGCGGCTGTGGTAAGATTCGGCGAAGTTGTTGTCTGCTACGCTGGAGGCTCCCGAGTGTCCCAGGACGACCCGCAGCAGCCCGACCGCGCGAACCCGCCCCGGATCAGCCGTGACACACTGCTGCTGCTCGGCGCCCTCGCCTTTCTGATCCTCGCCGTGGCCCTCACCTTTTTGTTCACCCCCGGCGGCGAGAACGCGGGCGAGGTCGCGGAGGGCACCGCCACCGTCGGCCCCGACCTGACCGCCGGAACGGCTGTTGCGGGCGGCTACCCCACCCCAGGCGGCCCCTACCCCGGCACCGAGGCGAGCCCGGCGGCGACCCCGGGCGACCCGGCCGGGGGCGGCCTCACCAGCACCCCGCCGGAAGGCTACCCCGGCCCCGGCGGCGCCGGCGACGGGATCGCCGCCCAGACGGCCACCGCGCTCGCCCTGAACCCCGACGACGAGTTCGGCACCCCCGGCCAGGAGCCCACGCTCCCCGGCGACGACCCGTTCGCCCAGCCGACGGCCGACCCCAACGCCTTCCCGACCGTCGACCCGGGTTTCCCCACCACCGAGGACCCGGGCGCCTACCCAGCGCCCGTGGGCGACCCCAACGCGGTTCCGACCTTCAACCCGACCAGGGTGGAGGCCACCGCTGCGCCGCCCCCGCCCCCGCCCACCGCCCAGGCCTTCCCGACCACGGCCCCCGCCTTCCCGCCCACAGCCCAAACTTTCCCAACGGAGGCCCCCGAGCCTACCGATGACACCGTCTTCGAACCGCCGCCCGCGACAGCCACGTCGGACCCCGCCGCCCCGACGGCACAACCCGGCCGGGCAACGGTGGTCATTCCCGGCCTGCCCGCGCTGCCCGGCGTGCCCGCGGCACCCGGCGTACCTGGCGCGCCGGCGCAGCCCGCCGCCGACGTGTTGCGGGGCAACGTGCGCTGGGCGGCCAGCCAGAGCCCGATCATCCTGCGCCGCGACGTCCAGCTCGCGCCGGGCGCCGAGCTGGTGGTCGAGCCGGGCGTAGAGGTACGGCTCGACCCCGGCGTGTCGATCTATGTCGACGGCGGGCGCCTGATCGCCCCCGGCCTGCCGGACCGGCCGGTCCGCTTTGTCGGCAACACCGGTGCGCGCTGGAGCGGGATCTACGGCCTGCCCAACAGCTACATTGCCCTTGAAAACGCCGAGATCAGCGGCGGCGGCGTGGGCGGCACGGTGATGGCGGTCGAGCGGGGCGAGCTGGTGATGCGCGCGAGCCGGGTGCGCGACAACGGCGGGGCAATCCTGCTCACCGACACCAAGCTCGAGCTGCGCGACAGCGAGATCGCCGGCAATGACATGCCCTATGGCGCCGCCCTCGACGCTTCCTACTCGCGCGGCAACATTGTGGTGATGCGGGGCAACCGGATCGGGGGCAACATCCTTAGCGATGGGGCGCCAATGGTGCGCTTCGCCAACCAGAGCACCTTTGACACGCTCAACCTTGAGATCAGCGGCAACCTGGTGCGGGGCGGGGCGCCGAACCTCCAGCTCAGCACCAATGGCCCCCTGCGCGGAACCGTGGACTGCAACGCCCTCGTGGGCGAGAACCTCGGCCTCGGCCTGCGCACCCAGACGCCGCAGGTCGGGCCCAACGGCAGCTACACGATGGACCTGCGGGTGTCCAACAACTTTATCGACGAGCACATCCCGCCAGTCATCCCCGTCTACCTGCGCTACGGCCTCGGGCGCGGCGCCACCAGCGAGATCGCCGTCGACATGCGCGACAACTGGTGGGGCGACCCGAGCGGCCCCTATGAGCCCGACCAGAACCCCGAGGGCCGCGGTGACTCCGTCGGCGCAAACATCACCTTCGCACCCTGGCTCACCGCCCCGCCGCCCTGCGCGCCCAGGGGGTAGCGCGGCAAGGGGACGGGGGACGGGGGACAGGGGGACAGGGGGACAATCCTCTGCTCCTCCACCCCTGCGGCCGCAGGCTGCTCCCCCCATCCCACCTCTCCCATTCTCCCGCTCTCCCTGTCCCAATCCGATCTAGCATATAATAGCCGGAACACCCCCGCACTCACCTAGCCACACCCATGACGCTGGAGGCAGTGTATGCGCGTGCTCGAGACACGGGTATTCCGCGGGCCCAACCCGTACGGCTACCGGCCGGTCATCCGCCTGACCCTCGACCTCGAGGAGATCGAGGAGTTCCCTTCGTCGAAGCTGCCCGGCTTCACCGACCGCCTGGTCGAGCTGATTCCCACGCTCCACGAGCACGGCTGCTCGTACGGCGAGCCCGGCGGCTTCGTCCGGCGGCTGCGCGAGGGCACCTGGATGGGGCATATTGTCGAGCACATCGCGCTGGAGCTCCAGTGCCTGGCCGGCACCGAGGTGACCTACGGCAAGACCCGCTCGGCGCCCGACCAGCCCGGGGTCTACTATGTGGTCTACTCCTACATCGAGGAGCAGGTGGGCCTGGAGGCGGTCGAGCTGGCGCTGCGGCTGGTGCGGGCGCTGATGCCGGAGGAGCTGCCGAGCGCACTCCACGGCGAGGAGCGGGCCCAGTTCGACTTCGCCCGGGATCGGGACGACCTGATCAGCCGGGCCCAGGACATCGTGCTCGGGCCGACAACGGCGGCGCTGGTGGCCGAGGCGCGCAAGCGCGACATCCCGGCGATCCGGCTCGACCAGTACAGCCTGGTGCAGCTCGGCTATGGCAAGCACCAGCAGCGCATCCGCGCGGGTGTGACCAGCAAGACGAGCAATATCGCCGTCGAAACGGCCTCGGACAAGGAGCTGACGATCCGTCTGCTCGCCGACGTGGGCGTACCGACGCCGCGCCACCGCCGGGTGCGCAGCGCCGAGGAGGCCGCCGCGGCCGCGCAGGCGCTCGGCTTCCCGCTGGTGGTGAAGCCGCTCGACGTGAGCCACGGGCGCGGGGTGTCGCTCAACCTGAACAGCGTGGAGGAGGTGGTTGCGGCCTACCACGTGGCCGCGGAGTACAGCTCCTCGGCCCTGGTGGAGAGCTACCTGGCGGGCAAGGACTACCGGGTGCTGGTGATCAGCGGCGAGGTGGTGGCGGTGGCCGAGCGTGTGCCGGCCCACGTCGTCGGCGACGGACGACACAGCATCGCCGAGCTGATCGAGATCGTCAACCGCGACCCCCGGCGCGGCTTCGGCCACGAGAAGGTGCTGACCAGAATCAAGGTCAACCACCAGGCCGAGCGGCTGCTGCGGCAGGCGGGCTACACGCTCGACACAGTGCTCCCGGCGGGGGAGGTGTTCGCCCTGGCGGCGACGGCCAACCTGTCGACCGGCGGCACCGCGATCGACCGCACCACCGAGATCCACTACGAGACGCGCGAGATCGCGCGGCGGGCGGCGCTGGTGGTGGGCCTCGACATCGCCGGGATCGATATCATCACCCCCGACATCAGCCAGCCGCTGCGCGAGGTGGGCGGCGGGATCGTCGAGGTGAACGCGGGGCCGGGCTTCCGCATGCACATCCAGCCGAGCGAGGGCGCGCCGCGCAACGTGGCGAAGCACGTGGTGGACATGCTGTTCCCGAAGGGGACGCCGGCGCGCATCCCGATCATGAGCATCACCGGCACCAACGGCAAGACGACGACGGCGCGCATGGTCGCCCACATCCTGAAGATGAACGGCCAGCGGGTGGGCCTGACCACGACCGACGGCATCTACATCGACGGCGAGCTGTACATGCGCGGCGACATGACCGGGCCATGGAGCGCGCGCATGGTGCTGAAGGACCCGACGGTGGACGCGGCGGTGCTGGAGACGGCTCGCGGCGGCATCCTGCGCGAGGGCCTCGGGTTCGACCGGTGCGACGTGGGGTGCGTGCTCAATGTCAGCAACGACCACCTGGGGCAGCGCGGGGTGAACACGGTCGAGGAGATCGCCGAGGTCAAGGCGCTGGTGGTGGAGGTGGTGCGCGACGACGGAGCGAGCGTGCTGAACGCCGACGACCCGCTGGTGGCGGGGATGGCGGAGCGGGCGGAGGGCAGGCTCGTCTACTTCAGCATGCACGGGGGGGAAAGCGCGAGCGAGCTGGTGCGCCGGCATATCGCCGAGGGCGGGACGGCGGTGGTGCTGCAGGCGGGCATCCGCGGCGAGATGATCGCGATCTACGACGAGGAGCAGTACATCCCGCTGCTGTGGACGCACCTCATCCCGGCGACGCTGGAGGGCAAGGCGCGCCACAACGTGGCGAACGCCCTCGCCGCGACGGCGGTGGCCTACGCGCACGGAGTGCCGGTGGAGAATATCCGGCAGGGGCTACGCACCTTCACGACGAGCTTCTACCAGGCGCCGGGGCGGCTGAACATCTTCGACGAGCACCCGTTCCGCGTCATGGTGGACTACGGGCACAACCCGGCGGCCTTTCGGGCGATGGCGGACCTGGTGGCGCGGCTGCGTCCGGGCTACGGCCGGGTGATCGGGGTGGTCAGCGCGCCCGGCGACCGGCGCGACCAGGACATCCGCGAGCTCGGCGCGATCGCGGGCACCATGTTCGACCTGCTGGTCCTGAAGGAGGACGACTCGCGGCGCGGCCGGGCCGAGGGCGAGATCATTGGCCTGCTGCGCGAGGCGGCCGTGGGCGCCGGCATGACCGAGGAGCGGATCGTGACCGTGCTGGACGAGCTGGAGGCGGCCCGCCACGCGATGCGCAGCGCCGAGCCCGGCGACCTGGTGGTGATCTTCGCGGATGCGATCACGAGTGTGTGGAAGGAGGTTATTTATTTTAAGGGCTAGGCGCCCGGCCGGGGTTGGGGTGGGGCTGCGCGCCCCGGGTCCCGAAGAGTACGGGCCTTTCGGCCCAACCATGTTCCCGCCGGGGCTGCGCGCCCCGGACCCGCGCCAGGGGCCCGGCCGCGGGCCCCTGGACCCCCGCGGCGCGGGGGCTCCGCCCCTCGACCCCGAAGTTTGGCTTTCCGCTGCGGTTTCATCTCCGCAGCCATGCCCCCCTGCTAAAGCTGGATAGCTGTACGTGGGGCGCTGCGCGCCTACTGTTTCACGCGGCGATGCTGGCGGGGGGAGGCGCAACACAAGGGTGAGAGGATGTAGAAAAGTAGTGTCGGAGGGAGGCCAGCACTGTCTTTCAGGTTCGGGCGGCGTGAGGTGCCGGAGCTGACATGCGGGGTCCAGGGGCGCAGCGCCCTGGCCGGGGGATGCAAGGGGCCCCGGCCGGCCCCTTGCATCAGGGGTGCGGGGGCGAGCAGCGCCCCGCCGGGAATGTGGGGTTTGGGGCAACGCCCCGACAAGCGCGCGGCCCGCGCAATCACGGCTCCACCGTGAGCAACCAATGGAGCGCCGAGTGGTCGAGGCCGCCCTGGCCCAGCGCGGCCAGGCGCTCGTAGCGGGCCGCGGTGTCGTCCAGGTGGGGGAGGCGCAGGCCGGCGGCCGCCGCGAGGGCCTGGGCGAGGCGCAGGTCTTTGAGCTGGGTGGCGGCGCGGGCGCCGGGCTCGTAGCGGCGGGCGGCCATGCGGGCGCCGTGGATCTGGAGCACCTTTGAGTCGGCGAAGCCGCCGGCCAATGCCGCCTGGAGCAGGCCCGGCTCTACTCCACTGACCTCCGCGAGGGTCAGGGCCTCGGCCACCGCCTGGATAGTCAGGCCCACGATCAGCTGGTTGATCACCTTCGCGGTGTGGCCGGCGCCCGGCCTGCCCACGTGGGTCACCCGGCCGAGGGCTGATAGGGCGGGCAGGGCCCGCCGGACGTGCTCCTCGGCGCCCCCGGCCATGACCGCGAGTGTGCCCGCCGCTGCGCCTTCGGGCCCCCCCGATACCGGCGCGTCGACCCAGCCGACGCCCTGCTTCGCAAGGGCGGCTGCGTGCTCGCGCGACCGGGCTGGGTCCGAGCTGCCCATGTCCACTACCAGGGCCCCGGGGCGCAGGAGCGGCGCGAGGTCGGCGAGCACGGCGTCCACCGCGGCCGAGTCGGCCAGCATGAGCAGGCAGATGTCGGCCTCGGCCGCCTCTTCGAGGCTGCCGCAAAGCGCGATCCCCTCGGCCAGCTCGGACGGCAGCGGCGAGCGGTTCCAGCCGCGCACCTCCAGGCCTGCGCGCGCAATGGTGCGCGCCATCGGCCGGCCCATCAGCCCCAGCCCGAGCACCGCCACGCGCTCGCTCATCGCACTCCTCCTGGCCCCGCCTGCACTTGCCCCATCTCCCCCTGTCCCCATCACCCCCCGCCCGCCGTGCCGCCGAAAGTGCGCTCCATCAGGCGGCGCATGCGCACCGTCGGGTTGGTGGGCTCGTAGTCGACGTCGTCCCAGGTCAGGGTCGCGCCGGCGGCGACAGGCCGGCGCAGCGTGAGCCGGTGGGCCAGCCCGATCGGCAGCGCGCCGTGCTGGAGCGCGGCGGCGGCGGGCATGAGGCGGCCGTACACGCAGTAGCCGCCCTCGCCGTCGAGCAGCTCGCCCGGGGCGAGGTCGCGCTTGGCGACGGCGGCGACATCGCCGTGGAAGCCGGCCGGAGCGCCCGTCGGCTCGCCGCGCAAGCCCGCCCGCAGCACGCTGATGTTCAGCTCCAGACCGATCAGGTGGCTGGGGCGGTAGAGAGCCGCGTAGCGCCCGCTTGCGTCGGTGGCCAGCCCGTACTCGGCGAAGCACTGCTTGACGTAATCATCGGGGGCGGCGATTGTCACATATACGCCCCAGCGCAGGTCGTTGTGGACGGGGCGGCCATCGCGCTCGAGGGAGGAGACGACCTCGACAGTGCCGGCGTGGGCGAGGCAACCGCCATCGGCTTCGGGGCGGCAGATGTGGGCCAGGTCGGCGGCGCCGCAGGGTGGGAAGCGCAGGCCCTCTGGCTGGGGGGCGAGGCCCGTGGCGTTGGCGACGGCGGCCATCTCGATCGCCGACTTGGTGCCGTCAAGGAACGAGTTGAACATCTGCGGGTTGAGGCCGCCGCTGGCGATCTGGTCGGGGCTGAGGCCGTAGTGCTGCCAGACGGTGTCGGGCGTGGAGGCGTGGTAGATCGGCAGGTACTTGGTGCCCTTGCCCGCGGCGACGACGGCGAAGCCGCAGGCGCGGGCCCACTCGACGAGCTCGCAGATCAGGGCCGGCTGATCGCCGTAGGCCAGGCTGTAGACGAGCCCGGCCTGTGTGGCGCGGCGGGCGAGGATCGGGCCGGCGAGGGCGTCGGCCTCGACATTGACCATGACGACGTGGCGGCCGTAGTCGATGGCGAGCAGGCAGTGGGCAATGCCCGCGGCGGGGACGCCCGTGGCCTCGACTACGACGTCGAGGCCGCCGGCGGCGATCAGGGCGGCGGCGTCGTCGCCGACGTGGGTCGCCCCCGAGGCGAGGGCTGCGTCAAGGGAGGGTGCGGCGATCTGCTCTTCGGGCCAGCCGGCGCGCAGGAGGGCGGCGCGAGCCCGGCGGGGGGCGAGGTCTGCCACGCCGAGGACGTGGAGCCCCGCGACGCGGCGGGCCTGGGCGAGAAACATGGTGCCGAACTTGCCGGCCCCGATCAGGCCGACGCGCAACGGCTTGCCGTCGCCGGCGCGCCGGGCGAGGAGCGAAAGCAGGTCGTTCATGAGCGCACCGTGCACCAGGGAGACCGCACTGTTGCCCCCTTCCAATCCCGACATCCCTTTGTGATCGGCCCGATATGAGCATTATCACACGCCCCGTGCGGGCTGGCAAGCGAGCCCACGCCAGGGGACGCCGGCGGGGGCACGGGGCGGGATGGGTTGCAACGCGGTGCTCCCTGGCGTCCTGCCCAACTCGGGCGGCTGGTTCTGCGCTCTGGCGGTTCGCGCGAAGGTGCCGGGGCATTGCGTGTAGGCGCAAACCCGTGTCAGAATAGATCGGGCGGGGCCGGACGGCGGCGCCGCGGAGGGGAGCGAGCGATGGCCCCGATCGTCTACTGGCTGCGGCGCGACCTACGGATCGGCGACAACACCGCGCTGACGGCTGCGGCAAACGTAAGCGGCGGGGCGGTGATCCCCGTTTTCATTTTCGACGACGCCATCCTGCGCGGGCGCTGGGCGAGCCCCGCCCGGACCGCGTTTCTGCTCGACGGCCTGCGCGCCCTAGACGCGGATCTGCGCGCCCGCGGCGCGCGGCTGGTGGTCCGGTACGGGGAGCCGCTGGCCGAGTTGCTGGCGGTGGCGCGCGAGGCGGGCGCCGGGGCGGTGTACTGGAACCGCGACTACACGGCCTACGCGGTGCGGCGCGACAGCGCGGCGAAGGTGGCCCTGCGCGAGGCGGGGCTGGAGGCACGCAGCTTCAAGGATGGCGTGATCTTTGAGACGGACGAGGTGATGACCCAGGACGGCCGGCCGTACACGGTGTACAGCCCCTACGCCCGGCGCTGGTGTGAGCTGCTGGCGCAGCGGGGCTGCCACGTCCTGCCGGAGCCGAAGCTCGCCCCCGTCGAGCACTGGCCCGTGAGCCGCCCCCTGCCGGCGCTGGAGGAGCTCGGGATGCGGCTGGACCAGGCCCTCCCCCCCGCTGGCGAGGTGGCGGGGCTGGTGCGGCTGCGCGAGTTCAGCGACCTGCGGCGGTCGCCCGGGCTGGCGACCTATGCGGAAAGCCGGGAGTTCCCCGCGGTGCCGGGCACGTCGCGGCTGTCGCCCTATCTGCGCCTGGGGATGGTGGGGGTGCGTAGCTGCCTGCGGGCGGCCCTCGACGCCCAGGAAGCGGCCGGGCCCCGGGGGACGGGCGCCTCGATCGACCGCTGGGTGGGCGAGCTGGCCTGGCACGACTTCTACGTCCAGGTGATGTACCACTTCCCCCACGTGCTGCGCGGCGCGTTTCGCCGTGAGTTCGACGGGCTGGCCTGGGAGAACGACGAGGGGCTGTTCGCCGCATGGCGCGAAGGCCGCACTGGTTACCCGATCGTCGACGCCGCGATGCGCCAGCTCCGCCGTGAGGGCTGGATGCACAACCGGGGGCGCATGATCGTCGCCTCGTTTCTAACCAAGGATCTGCTGATCGACTGGCGCTGGGGCGAGCGCCACTTCATGCACCTGCTGGTCGACGGCGACCCGGCTGCGAACAACGGCGGCTGGCAGTGGGCCGCGGGCACGGGCACCGACGCCCAGCCCTTCTTCCGGATCTTCAACCCGGTCAGCCAGGGCCGCAAGTTCGACCCCGAGGGCGCCTACGTGCGGCGCTATGTGCCCGAGCTCGCCAACGTGCCGAACAAATTCATCCACGAGCCCCACCTGATGGGCCCGGCCGACCAGTTGCGCGCCGACATCCAGGTGGGCCGCGACTACCCGCTGCCGGTTGTCGACCACCGTGAGCGGCGGGCCATGGTGCTCGGGATGTACGGGCAGGTGCGCGGCGCTAAGCCTTGACAGGTAAATGTTTAGTGGTAAACTTTTGCTATGAGCAATGCGGGCAGGCGGGGGCGGACCCGCGACGTGGCGGTGCTAAGCTGGCTGCGGCTGGCGCGGATCTATCACAAGATCTCGGCGGACTCGGCGCGGCGCTTCAAGGAGCACAAGCCGCCCCTGAGCACCGCCCAGTTCGACATCCTGGCCCACATCGGGGCGCGGGCTGGGATCACGCAGCAGGAGCTGGCCGAGTCGCTGCTGGTGACGAAGGGCAACATCTCGCAGCTGCTCGACCGGATGGAGCGCGACGGCCTGGTGCTGCGGCGCCAGGAGGGGCGGCGCAACTGCCTCGAGCTGACGGCGGCCGGGCGCGCCCTCTACGAGCAGGCCGTCCCCGCCCAGGAGGGGGCGATCGGCGACCTGTTCGCGCCGCTGTCACTTGAGGAGCAGCGCACGCTGCTCGACCTGTTGCGCCGGCTGGACCGTGGCCTGCCCGAGTAGCGAGCTTTTTTTTCGGAATTAAGTTTAGTTATAAACTTAGGAGGCGAGTATGGGCGAGGGCACGGAAGGGCTGCGGCTCCGTGGCATCCACCACATCACGGCGATCGTCGACGACCCCCAGGACAACCTGCGCTTCTACGCCGAGACGCTGGGGCTGCGGCTGGTGAAGCGCACCGTCAACTTCGACGACCCGTACACCTACCACCTGTACTTCGGCGACGAGGAGGGCACCCCGGGGACAATTGTGACCTTCTTCCCCTGGCCGGGGGGCCGGCGGGGGAGCCGGGGCACTGGCCAGTTGAGCGCAATGGCCTTTGCCGTCCCGGCGGGCTCGCTGGAGTTCTGGGCGGAGCGGCTGGACGAGTACGGCCTGCGGCGGGGCGACATCGGCGAGCGCTTCGGGGAGCGGGCGCTTGACCTGTACGACCCAGCCGGGCTGCTGCTCGAGCTGGTCGAGACGGAGACGGGGGCGGTGGGGGTGGAGCGGGAGCGGGGCCCCGTCCCGGCGACCCAGGCCATCCGTGGCGCCGCAGGAGTGACTTTGACCGTCGCCGACGCCGGCCCGACGAACGCCCTGCTGACGGAAACGCTGGGCTTCGCAGCGGAGGGCGCGGAGGAGGCGCGGGCGCGGTACCGGCTGGGCGCGGGGCGCGAGGCGGCACGGCTCGACCTGGTGGCACAGCCGGGGGTGCCGCGGGGGCAGGTGGCGGCAGGCTCGATCCACCACGTCGCGTGGCGCGTGCGCGGCGAGGCGGAGCAGCTGGCGTGGCGCGAGGCCATCAGCCAGGCCGGGCGCAGCGTCACGCCCGTGCGCGACCGGAAGTACTTCCGCTCGATCTACTTTCAGGAGCCGGGCGGCGCGATCTTCGAGCTGGCCACCGACGGGCCAGGCTTCGCGGTGGACGAGGCGCCGGCGGAGCTGGGGCGGGGCCTGCAGCTGCCGGAGTGGCTGGAGCCGCAGCGGCATGCCATCGAGCGCCGGCTGCCGCCGCTAAAGTAGGAGCTTTGAGCGGTTGCCGCTCGCGACAGCGCGGGCGGCAACCGCCGTGGCGTCTACCCCGACATCTGGTCGCCCGGGCTTTCCTCCACGGGCGCCTCATCGGGCGCGACGTTGCGCCGCTTCTGCACCTCTTCGGGCGAGGTTGCGCCCACCGCCTGCATATCGCCCGTGGTGATCGGCTCTGCTTCCTGGGGCTGGCCCTCTGGGGCGTCCTTGTCCTCGGTGCCTGTGTCAGTTTCGTTGTGGTGTAAAGGCTGCCGGGTCGAGGATTGGTCTGGTGTGCTCATCATTTGCTCCTGGCATCGTTGGATCCCTGCGCCACAATAAAGCTCTCGTTGCACCATATATGCCAGAGCTAGCCTTGTCGAGCGGGCCTACGGCTGCGTCGGCGGCGTAAGGCATCAACGAGAGCGTACAGGTGGGCGAGGTGCGGACGCAGCGCCGCCCCCGCGCTGCCCGACACCCGAGGCGAGGACACTACGGGGCGAGCCCTATGTAGTTCTCGGCCAGGCTGGCCGCGGCGGCGCGGGAGCTCACAGTGTAGCGCAGGTGCGCGAGCTGGAGCTGGTGCTGAAAGCCGTCGTCGTCGGGGAAGCGGTGGAGCATGCTGGTCATGGACCATGAGAAGTGCTCGGCGCGCCAGACCCGCCGGAGGCACGTCGCCGAGTAGGCCTGGAGCAGGTCGTCGCGCCCCTCGTGGTAGCGCGCGGCCAGGGCCGCGCCGAGAACCCGCACATCGGCGATGGCCAAGTTCATGCCCTTGGCCCCCGTGGGCGGCACGGTATGGGCGGCGTCGCCGGCGAGGAACAAGCGCCCGAACTGCATCGGCTCGACCACAAAGCTGCGGAAGGCGGTGATGCCGCGCTCGAAGATCGGGCCATCGTTGATCGGCGGCCCGTCGGCGAGGTCGAGGCGGGCGTGCAGCTCCGACCAGATCCGGTCGTCGGACCAGTCCTCGATCCGGTCGTCCAGCGGGCACTGCACATACAGCCGGCTGACCGTGGGCGAACGCATGCTTTGCAGCGCGAAGCCACGCTCGTGGTAGGCGTAGATCAGCTCGTCCGAGGCGGGCGCGGCGTGGGCCAGGATGCCCAGCCACGCGAAGGGGTAGATCTTCTGGTAGGTGCGAAGCGCCCCCGCCGGAATGCTCGATCGGCTTACGCCGTGGAAGCCGTCGCAGCCGGCGATGTAGTCGCACGTCAACTCGTGGGCCTCGCCCCCCTGGCGGAAGCGCACCGCGGGCCGCTCGCCGTCGAGGCCGTGGAGAGCGACGTCCGACACCTCGAAGCGGATCGGGCCGTTCTGCCGAAGCCGCGCCGCGATCAGATCCTTGACCACCTCCTGCTGCCCGTAGACCGTGATCGCTCCGCCGCCAGTCAGCTCGTGCATATCGACGCGGTGGCGCTCGCCGGCGAACTGCAGGTGGAAGCCGCGGTGGACAAGGCCCTCGCGGGCCATCCTTTCGCCGACCCCCAGCTCGTGGAGCAAGTCCACCGTGCCCTGTTCGAGGACGCCGGCCCGCACGCGCCCCTCGACGTAGGCCCGGTCGCGGTGCTCCAGCACCACCGACTCGATGCCCTGCCGGGCCAGCAGGTGGGAAAGCGCCAGCCCCGCCGGCCCTGCGCCGATGATCGCAACCTGTGTATGCATGGTTCGTCGATCCTTTCTCCCGCGTTCCGGCGGCGCGCTATATAAAGAATGATATACTGGAGCGAAGGAAGCCACCGCCGCCGCCACCTGCCGGACGCAACCCATGGCCATTCGCCGAACCGATGCCCCTGAGCCGAACACCCTTGGCTACGCCATCCTCCAGCTGCTTGAGCGCGCGCCCCTTTCCGGGTACGACGTCAAGAAGCAGTTCGCGTCGTCGCTGGGGTACGGCTGGTACGCCCACGACTCCCAGATCTACCCGCAGCTGAAGCAGCTGGAGCGGCTGGGCTTCGTCCTGTCCCACGTCGAGGCGAGCAGCGCCGGCCCCGAGCGCCGGGTCTACGCCATCACCGATTCCGGCAGAGCGGCCCTGGCCGGCTGGCTGCAATCGCCCGTCGACGACTCGCGCCAGAAGAGCGAGCTGATGCTGCGGGTGTGGTCCCAGGATCTGATCCCGCCCGACGCGTTCAAGACGATGCTGGCCGACGTCGAGCGCCAGACCCGGGCCCACCTCCGCCGCATGCTTTCCATCCGCCAGAAGCTGCTCGCCCGCTACGGCCCGCCCGAGGTGGCCGCCAACCCGCAGATCGTCGGGACCATGCTGTGCCTGGAGCACGACATCCAGCTCGCCCGGGCCAAGCTCACATGGCTTGAGCGAGCGAGCACCGTCGTCGCCACTCGCGCCGCCCTCGCCGGCGCCCCCCGGCCCTCGGGCGAGGGGTCGCCGATCGAGGAGGACGACACCGCGGTCGAAGATCCGTTGCTGGAGGGGTAGCGCGGGCGCGGGGCATGAAAACCGGCCGTGCCGCCCCGGGAAGGGATAAACTCCCTCCATCACGCCCCCGCTGCCACGACAACCTCGGCCGCAGCCGGCGCGGAGCCCAGCTCGCGCACAGCCGCGCGGAACCGCTCCACGTTGGCCAGCTTGATCGACTCGTAGCCGCGGATCATATCCGGCAGCTCGGCCAGCTGCACCGCCCGCTCGTAGGTCGCGGGGGAAAGCCCCGCTAGGGCGCCCTCGACCAGGGCCCGGTACTCGCCGATCAGGGCCCGCTCGACTTTGCGCACACGATCGTAGCCGAAGATGTCCAGGGGCGTCCCGCGCAGCACCCGCATCGCCAGCAGCACCCGGAACACGCCGTCGGACCAGGCGCCGAGCTTGAGCTTGTTGCGCATCCCCAGCTTGCGCAGGATCGGCGGGTGGAGGTGGTAGCGCCGGTTGCGCACCGGCCCAAACAGCTCGCCCAGGGCCTCGTCGACCCCCGTGGTCAGGATCAGGCGCGCGACCTCGTACTCGTCCTTGTAGGCCATCAGCTTGAACAGGTAGCGGGCGACGGCCTCGCTGAGCTGCGTCCGCCCCGGCGCCGCCGCCTGCTCGGCCGCGCGCACGCGCCGGACGAAGTCGACGTACTGGCGGGCGTAGCCGTGGCTCTGGTAGGCGATCAGCTCCGGCACCCGCACCTCCAGCAGCCGGCGCAGCTCGCCCCGCGCCTCGGCGCGCTCGACCAGGCGGAACGCCCGCAGGCTCAATGTGCGGCGCGGCTCGACGGCGCCCGCGCGCCGGGGCGGGTTGGCGGCGAGCCAGGCCGGGTCGGCCACGATGCGCCGGCCAAGGCGAAAGGCGTGAGTGTTCATGGCCGCCTGGACGCCGTTGAGGGCGATCGCCCGCTCGATCGCCGCGCCGCTCACCGGCAGGGCCCCGGCCTGGTAGGCGGCGCCGAGCACGATCATGTTGGCGGCCATATAGTCGCCGAAGCAGTGTTCGGCCAGGGCCACGGCCTCGAAGGCGGCGGCGACCTCGGCGCGCGCGCGCAGCTGGGCGAGCAGCGCGTCCACCGCCGGGAAGGCGACGGCGGTCGAGGCCACCTGCCCCCCGGTCGGCACCTTGCTGGTCGCCGCGACGGCGATCGTGCGGCCGGCGGCGGCCCGCGCGAGGTGCGGGGCCTGGGTCGCGGTCAGCAGGTCGAAGGCCAGGTAGGCGTCGGCCTGACCGGGGCCGAGCTTGTTCGAGCCCGTGATCGACGCGGCCGCGATCTTCAGGTGCGAGACCACGGAGCCGCCCTTCTGGCTCAGGCCCGTCTGGTCCAGGCCGTCGACATGCTTGCCGTCGAGCAGGGCGGCCGTCCCGAGCACCTGGTTAACCGTCACCACGCCCGTTCCGCCGATGCCGAGCATCAGCACCGAGCCTTCCTCGATCCGTCGGGCCGGCTCCGGCAGCGGCTCGTTCACCTCGAAGCGCTTGCGCCGCCGCTTTTTGACCTCAGGGTCGGACTCGGCGACGGGCTCCGCGGTGATGAAGGCCGGACAGTCGCCCATCAGGCACGAGTAGTCCTTGTTGCAGGACGACTGGTGGATCTGGGTTTTGCGCCCAAACTCCGTCTCCACCGGCTGCACGCTGAGGCAGTTCGACTTCACCCCGCAGTCGCCGCAGCCCTCGCAGACGGCCTCGTTGATAAACACCCGCGTGGGCGGGTCGTAGGCCTTGCCGCGCTTGCGCAGGCGGCGCAGCTCCGCGGCGCAGCCCTGGTCGTGGATGAGCGCCGTCACTCCCGGGGTGTCGCGCAGGGCGCGCTGGGCCTCGTCCAGCCGGTCGCGGTGCCAAACCTCGACCCCGGGCGCCCAGCGGGCTCCCTTCGGGTACTGGCCCGGCTCCTCGGTGGTGACGATGATCCGGCGCACGCCCTCGGCCTCCAGGGCCCTGGTCAGGTCGGGGACGGGGAGGGTGCCGTCGACCGTTTGCCCGCCGGTCATGCCGACGGCGTTGTTGTACAGGATCTTGTAGGTGATGTTCGCCCCGGCGGCCACGGCCTGGCGGATGGCGAGCGAGCCGGAGTGGGCCAGGGTGCCGTCGCCGAGGTTCTGGAACAGGTGGGGCGTTTCGGTGAAGGGCGCCGCGCCGACCCACTGGGCGCCCTCGCCGCCCATCTGAGTGACGCCCACGAGCGTGGCTTTGCTCACGTCCATGTGCAGGCCCATAGCATGGCAGCCGATCCCTGCCCCGGCCAGGGAGCCCTCGGGCAGCACCGTCGAGCGGTTGTGGGGGCAGCCCGAGCAGTAGTAGGGCGTGCGCCGCGCGTCGGTGGGCGCGAGGCTGAGCAGGGGGAGGCTCGCGGGGTGGCGCTCCTCCGGGAGGCGCAGGGCCTCGGCGGGCAGGCGGCGGCGCAGGCGGCGGGCGAGGAGCGGGGCGATCCGGGCGGCGTCCAGCTCGCCGTCGGCGGGGACGAGGGGACGGCCATCGGCGTCGGCCTTGCCGACCACGGCGGGCCGCTCGGCGAGATTGTACAGGGCGTCGCGGACGAACAGCTCCAGAAAGGCGCGCTTCTCCTCGACGACGACGATCTCCTCCAGGCCGCGGGCGAACTCGCGCACGACCCCCCGCTCGAGCGGGAAGATCATGCCAATCTGGAGCAGCCTGACGCCGTAGCGCCCCAGCGCGCCGTCGTCGAGCCCGAGGTCGGCGAGGGCCTGGCGCAGCTCGTAGAAGGTTTGGCCCGCGGCAACGAGGCCGATCCAGTCGCCGGGCGTCGCCTGCCTGATCCGGTTGAGCGGGTTGGCGGCGGCGAAGGCCTCGGCGGCGCGCAGGCGGCCCTCGAACAGCTCCTGCTCCAGGGGCGCCGTGTAGGGTGGCACCAGATTCGGGCTCTGAGTGTGGCGCCAGGGCCGCCCGTTGATCGTCAGCTCGGGGTGGATGGCGGCCACACGGCCGGGGGCGACCTCGGCGGTGGCGAAGGCGTCGGCGACGTTGGTGACCACCTTGAGGCCGACCCAGAGGCCGGAAAAGCGCGAAAGCTCGAAGCCGAGCCGCCCCAGGTCGAGCACCTCCTGGACGGAGCCGGGGGCGAGGACGGGCATGAGCGCGTCGTAGAGGGCCACCTCGGAGGCGGAGGGGATGGTGGACGACTTGCAGGCCGGGTCGTCGCCGGCCACGGCGAGCACCCCGCCGTGGCGGCCCACGCCCGCCAGGTTGGCGTGCTTAAAGACGTCGCCGCTGCGGTCCACCCCGGGCGCCTTGCCGTACCACATGCCGAACACGCCGTCGTAGCGCGGGCCCGGGAGGCGGTTGGCGAGCTGGCTGCCGAAGACGGTTGTCGCGCCCAGGTCTTCGTTAACGCCGGGGATGAAGACGACCTTGTGGGCGTCGAGGAGGGGCTTGTGCCTGAGCAGCAGGGTGTCGAGGCCGGCCAGGGGCGAGCCGCGGTAGCCCGAGATCAGGCCGGCGGTGTTGAGGCCCCGGGCGAGGTCGGCCCGGCGCTGGTCCAGCGGCAGGCGCAGGAGGGCCTGAAGCCCGGAAAGGAGTAGCGTCCCCTCGGAAAGGGTGTACTTGGCGTCGAGCGTGAACTCTTGCTGCGTCATTGGTGTTGCCCGCGTGGCAGACGCCACGTCATCCCGATGGCCCGCCGATCAGGTCCAGACGCGCTGCTCCCAGCGGAACAGGTTTTCGGCCACGAACTGCCGCATCGGCGTGGGCGGGCGGCCGAGGAGCCGGGCCATCTCGTCGCTCATCGGCTCGTTCTTGCCGGTGCGGGTCAGGGTGTAGACGATGGTCATGAAGGCGATCACGTCCCACGTCACGCCTCTGCGCCAGAGCCGCCACCAGAAGTGCGGGTAGGACGGGTTCGCGTAGCGGATCGGCCGCCCCATCACCTCCGAGAAGATCGCCGCCACCGCAAAGAAGTCGAGCCGCTCGCTGCCCGTGAGCAGGTAGCTGCGGTTACGGTGGGCCGCCGGGTCGTGGAAAATGTCCACCGCGACGCGGGCGACGTCGCGCGAGTCGACGAAGGTGGTCTTGCCCTTGCCGGCGGGGATGAAGATTTCGTTGTGCTCGACGATGTCGACGCCGTGGGTCGAGAGGCCGCGGCAAAGGTTCTGCATGAAGAAGCTCGCCCGCAGGATGGTGTATGGGATGCCGCTCGCCTCGATGTGGCGCTCGGTGTGGTAGTGGGGAACGACCTTTTCGCGGTCGGCGCCGGGGACGCTGAGGTACACAATGTGCTGCGCCCCGGCCCGCTTCGCCGCGTCGACGAACGGCTTGATCCGCGTGTCGGCGGTGCGGGGTGTGGGCAGCGGGAAGATCAGGAACAGCGTGCTCACCCCGTCGAGGACGGCGTCCCAGCCCTCGCGCCGGTCATAGTCGAAGGGTACCACGGGCACGTGGGCGCCGTAGCGCTGGGTGATCTTGTGGGGGCTGTGGGCGGCCACGCGGTAGGGGCTGTTGAAGGCCCCGCCCGCGAGGAGGTGGGCCACCTCCGCGCCTACATTCCCGGTCGGCCCGGTCACAACGAGCATATGTCTCCCTTTAGGGCTGCGCCGGCGGCAGCGAGCGCAGGTAGTCCCAGATGATCGTCAGGTCCGCGTCGGTCATGTTCGCGTAGCCCTGGTAGGGCATGAACAGGGGGTTGATCTCTTTGCCGTAGGGCGTTACGCCTGTGCGCATCATGGTGAGAAACTGCTCGGGGGTGTAGGCGTCCAGGATCCCGCCCCGGCGCAGGTTCGGCCCTGGGGGCGCGCCCGGCTCCGGCCCCTGGCCGCTGGACAGGTTCGCCCCGTGGCAGAAGGTGCAGCCCCCGATCTGTACCAGATAGGCGCCCTGCTGGGGCGGCATGGGCGGGCGCGGCGCCCCGTGGTCGATCTCGGCCGCGCGCATCAGCTCGCCGAACAGCCCGGCGCCGATCAGCACCCGCGAGACGAAGTTCATCTCGGTGCGCCCCGGCTTGGTGTTCACCGGCGGGAGCTGCTTGAGGAAGGCGATCAGGTTGCCCAGGTCGGCGTCGCTCAGGAAGTAGTAGTGGTCCACGGGCATGAAGATCAGCCCCTTGCCGTCGGGCCTGACTCCGTGGCGCAGGGCTCGCACCCAGTCCTCGTCGCTGTACTGGGCGCCCACGCCCCCCGCGCCGGGCGTCAGGTTGGGCGTGCGCACGTAGCCGAGCACCGGGTCGTCCACCATCACCTGGCCCGCCATGTCCTGGCCGTGGCAGTTCATACAGACGGCGATCCCCGCGGCGAGGTAGCGCCCCCGGGCGACCGCGAGGTTGCTGGAGGGGATGGCGACTGGCGCCGGGTCGACGGTGTAGGTCCGGTTGAGGCGTGAGCCGCCGACGACCGACAGGCCGACGGCGGCGGCGAGGGCGGCGACCACGAGCGCGCCCACCCCGATCCCGGCCCAGCGCAGCGCCTTGCCCACATCGCGCTCCTTTCCCCGCTACGCGCCCGCCGGCGCCGGCGCCCCGGCCGCGGCCCGGCCCTGGGCGGTACACTTCCAGATCGCCATGGTGATCGCGATGGTGGTGGCGAGCAGCATGAGGCCGCCGGCGAACTCCAGCGGGTACGAGAAGGGCGCCACAAAGGTGAGGCAGAGGGCGTGCAGCACGTAGGGGATGGCCGTCCAGGTGGGCAGCATCGGCGCGCGCCAGAGCAGGATGCCGGTGAGGATGGCCCCGACGAGCAGCAGCACCGCCGAGAGGATGAAGAAGGGCGTGGCGAAGCCGCCGGCGAGGCCGGCGTTCATCACGTTCATCGCCGCGGGCGTGCCGCCGAGGTAGAGCTGGCCGATCGGCGGCGAGATAAAGGCGATGATCCCCGCGAACGGCAGGAACAAGGCGTTGCCGAGGATGCTCAGCACCATCTGCCACAGCCCCAGGCCCTCCAGCCGGCTGCCCCGGACCACGGCCCAGAGCGCCATGAAGCCGAACAGCTGGATGCACAGGCTGGGCAGCAGCAGGCTCCACGCCGCCGCGTGGCGCGCCGACACCGCGGCGGTCGAGAAGGCCTGGGGGTCGACGGCCTGGTTGATGATTGGGCCCCGCAGGGCCAGGCCGACCGCGGACAGCACGCCGGAGGCCAGGAGGCACAGGGCGCCGAGCCTGATCGGGGCCGCGTCTTTGGCGTTCATCGAGCTGCTCCTCTCGTGGTTGGGCGAACGAAGCCGGGTGGGCGGCGGGTTGCACCTTGCCCCTCAACAACGGGGCCTACTTCGGGGCCATGCGGATCGCGCCGTCGAGCCGGATCACCTCCCCGTTGAGCATCTGGTTCTCGACGATGTGCCGCACCAGCGCGCCGTACTCCTCGGGCCGGCCCAGCCGCGAGGGGAAAGGGACCTGCTCGCCGAGCGACTTGCGCACCTCCTCCGAGAGCATGGCCACCATGGGGGTGTCGAAGGTGCCGGGGGCGATCGTCATCACGCGGATGCCAAAGCGGGCCAGCTCGCGGGCGATCGGCAGGGTCATTCCGACGACGCCGCCCTTGGAGGCCGAGTAGGCCGCCTGCCCGATCTGGCCGTCGAAGGCCGCCACCGAGGCGGTGTTGACGATCACGCCGCGCTCGCCGCTGGCGCCCGGCTCGTTGCGCTGCATCGCCTCGGCGGCCAGCCGGATCACGTTGAAGGTGCCGACGAGGTTGATCGCGATGATCTTTTGGAAGTGGGCCAGGGGCATGGGCCCGTCCTTGCCGAGCACGCGGACGCCCCCGCCGATGCCGGCGCAGTTGACGGCGCCGTGCAGGCCGCCGAAGCTGTCCAGGGCCGCCGCCACGGCCGCCCGCACCTGCTCCTCGTTCGTCACGTCGGTCGGCACGAAGCGCGCGGCGTCGCCGAGCTCGCCGGCGGCGCGCTCGCCCGCCTCGGCGTTCACGTCCGCCAGCACCACCCGGCCCCCGGCCCCGGCGAGGGCCCGCGCCGTCGCCGCGCCAAGCCCCGAGCCGCCGCCGGTGATCAGAAAGGTCTTGCCCGAAATCTCCATCGAAGTCGCGTCGCTTTCTAGCGCCTACAGGCGCTCGATGATCGTCGCCGTCCCCATGCCGTTGCCGATGCACATGGCCTGGAGCCCCAGGCTGCCCCCGGTCGCCTCCAGGCCGGCCAGCATCTTCGCCATCAGCCCGGCCCCTGAGGCGCCGAGCGGGTGGCCGTGGGCGATCGCGCCGCCCCAGGGGTTGACCCTGGCCATGTCCGGGTTGAACTCACGGGCCCAGGCCAGGACCACCGAGGCGAAGGCCTCGTTGATCTCGATCCAGTCGATGTCCGCCAGGGTCAGCCCGGCCCGCTTGAGCGCCGCGTGGGTGGCCGGGATCACCCCCGTGAGCTGGAGGGTCGGGTCGCTCCCGACGGCCGTGCGGGCCCGGAAGCGGGCCAGGGGGCGTATGCCGTCGGCCCGGGCCGCATCGCGGTCGCCAACCAGCACCGCGGCGGCGCCGTCGGCGATCTGGCTGCTGTTGGCCGCCGTCACCGCGCCCCGGCCCTCGGGGCGGAAGGCCGGCCGGAGCGAGGCCATCTTCGCCCGGTCGACCGTTTCGCGCACACCTTCGTCCCGCGCCAGCGTGATGGGCTCGCCATCGGCGCCGAGGCCCGGCGTCGGGAGGAGCTCGGCGTTGCGGCCCTCGCGCTGAGCGGCCGCGGCCCGGCGGTGGCTTTCGGCCGCGAACGCGTCCAGCTCCTCGCGCCCGATCTCCCAGCGCTCGGCGATCCGCTCGGCGCTCTCGCCCTGGTGAATCAGCTCGTAGCGGGCGTGGACCTCGGGGTGCAGCGGCCCGGTGAACTGGCCGCGGCTGGCGGCGAACATCGGCACCCGCGTCATCTGCTCGACGCCCGCGCCGATCACATAGCGCGCGTCGCCGGCCAGAATAGCCTGGGCGCCGAAGTGGACCGCCTGCTGGCTCGACCCGCACATGCGGTTGAGCGTGACGGCGGGCACGTCGAGCGGGATGCCGGCGAGCAGCGCGCCGAAGCGCCCGATGTTCTCGGCCTGCTCGTCGGCCTGGGTGATACAGCCGGCGATCACATCGCCCACCTGGGCCGGGTCCACCCCGGTCCGCTCGATCAGCCCGCGCAGGGCGTGGGCGAGCAGCCGGTCGGCGGGGGTATCGCGGTATGCGCCGCCGCGCCGGCCGAACGGCGTCCGCACCGCGCCAAGAATGACGGCCTCGCCCATCGCTCCTCCTCCTTGTGCTACCAGTATGCACCAGGCGATGCGAACCACGCCAGTGCGAAGCCGCCGACCTAGGGCTACGTCAACGTCGCTGAGGCCGGGTTCGCCGTGGGCGTGAACGCCTCGGCTCGTGCTGCCAAGGCCGCCTACGCGGCCTGCCCAAGCCGGCGCAGGCCGGCTTCGTACGAGGAGCCGAGCGCTTCAGCGCGACGGCGGGCGATCGGCGCGGACGCTGACGTAGCCCTACCGCCGAGCTGCGTCCGGCTCACGCCTGGGCCGCGCGCCGGAAGTCGGGCTTGCGCTTCTCCTTGAAGGCCCGCACGCCCTCCTGGATCTCCTCGGCCCGCAGCACCGGCTCCAGGATAGCGCGCTCGAGCTGGAGCGCGGCGTCGAGGGGCAGCTCGCGCCCTTCGTAGACCGCCCGCTTCAGCGCCCCGATCGCGCCTGTCGCGCCGTTCGCGATCGCCTCGGCGTAGGCCCGTGCCTGGGCGGCGAGCTCGTCGGCGGGGAACAGCCGGTCGAAGATCCCGAGCTGGTGGGCATCCTGTGGAGACAGGCGCCGCGCGGTCGCCATCAGGTCGAGCGCCTTTGTGGGGCCGACGAGGCGGGCGAGGCGCTGGGTGCCGCCGTTGCCCGGGATGAGCCCGAGGCTGGTTTCGGTGAGGCCAACGCCGTAGCTGCCCTCTGCGCCGAAGCGGAAGTCGCAGGCCAGGGCGATCTCCAGCCCGCCGCCGAGGCAGTGGCCGCCGATCTGGGCGATGAACAGCTTCGGGACGCGGGCGATCGTGCTCAGGGTGGCGTGGGCCAGGTCCACCATCGCCAGGTTGGCCTCGACGCTCTCCTCGGTGAGAAAGCGCACGTCGGCGCCCGCGCTGAAGAAGCGCTCCACGCCGCTGCGCACGATCACGACCCGGGCCTCCTGGTCGGCGGCGGCAGCCTCGATGCACGCGGCCAGCTCGCGCATGCCCTCGTCGTCGTAGCTGTTGGCCGGCGGCCGGCTCAGGGTGATGTAGCCGATCGCGCCCTCGCGTGTGTACTCGATTGGCATTTGTGGCTCCGCTAAATAGCTTTTCGCCCTACACCGCCCGCCCCGCAAGCTCGCCCTCGTAGATCGCCATGCTCACGGTGCGCGGGGCCACGCTGTCGCCGACCACGTGGAGCTCGGCGACGCGGCCCTTGAGCGCGGCCGCCAGCCCGTCGGCGGCGCGCCGGTTGCCCGCCACGACGATCGCCTCGGCCCGCACCGGGGCGACCTCCCCCGTCATAACGTTGAGTAGCGCCGCCGACCCCGGCTCCGCGCCGACCACGGTGTGCTCGGGCGTGCAGACCACGCCCAGGCGCGCGAGCCGGCGCCGCAGGTCGGACAGGGTCGAGGGGTCGATCTCGGCGCCGACAAAGGGCGCGGGCGTGACCCAGTGCACCCGGTTGCCGCGCTCGGCCAGTGTTTCGACCAGGGCGGCGCCCTGGAAGCGCACGCCGAGGTCGAGCAGCAGCACCTCCGCGCCCCGCGGCCCCTCGCCACGCAGCACATCCAGGTCGCTCAGCACCGCCGTGCCCGGGGCCGCGGGGAAGGGCGGCGGGGCGGGCGCCGAGCCGGCGGCGATCACCACGGCCTCGGGCGCGGCGGCGAGGATCGCCTCGGGCGTGGCCTCGGCGCTCAGGATCACCTCGACCCCCAGGCGCGCGACCTCGGCGGCGAGGTGAGTGGCGATCTCGCCCCACTCGGCGTGGCCGGGGGCGGTCGCGGCGAGGCGGACCTGCCCGCCCAGCGCTGGGCCGCGCTCCAGCAGAGTCACGCGGTGGCCGCGGCGGGCCGCGGTTTCGGCGGCCTTAAGGCCCGCGGGGCCGCCGCCGACGACCAGGACGCGCCGGGCCGTGGCGGCGGGCCGCAGCGCGAGGGCGCCCAGGCGCTCCTCGCGGCCGGCGGCGGGGTTGTGGACGCAGCCGATCGGCAGGTTACGGGCGATGCTGCCCACGCAGAGCTGGTTGCAGGCGACGCACGGCCGGATCTCGGCCTCGCGCCCCGTCGCGGCCTTGGCGGCCCAGGCCGGGTCGGCGATCAGTTGGCGGGTCATGCCGATCAGGTCGGCCGCGCCGCGCGCCAGGGCCTCCTCGGCCTGGGCGGGCCGCTTGATCCGACCGTAAGCGATCACCGGCAGGCCGGAGGCCGCGCGCAGGGCCACCGCGGCGTCGAGGGCGTAGCCCTCCGGCCAAGTCATGGGCGGGATCTGGAGATCGACGCGCATCCAGACGCCCATGTCTGCGCTCAGGTAGTCGAGCTGGCCCGCGGCGGCGAAGATGCGGGCGAAGCCCAGCGCATCCTCCAGCCCGTAGCCGCCGGGGATGCCCTCGTCTAGGCAGAGCCGCGCGCCGAGGGCCATGTCGGGGCCGACGGCGGCCCGGACGGCCGCGATCGCCTCAAGCGCAAGGCGTGCGCGGCCTTCGACACTCCCGCCGTACTCGTCGTCGCGGCGGTTCCAGTAGGGCGAAAGAAAGGCGCGCAGGATGCCGTCGTGGCCGATCTTGAGCTCTACCCCGTCGAAGCCGGCGGCCCGGGCGTTGGCGGCGGCGGCCGTGAAGGCCGCGACCACCGCGCGGATCTCGTCATGGTCGACGGCGTGAGGGATCTCGCCGATGGCCGGGTCGGCGACGGGCGACGGCCCCCAGAGCGGCAGCCCGGTGGCGTGCGAGAAGGTCTGGCCGCCGTGGTGGGTCAGCTGCGCAAAGATCTTCGCGCCCTGCTCGTGGACGCCCGCGACTGTCTCGCGCCAGGCCAGCATCCCTTCGCGGCTGGAGGCGTCGACGGTGGTGGCCGCGCCGCCGCTTGGGTGGACGTACTGGCTTTCCGTGACGATCAGGCCGACGCCGCCGCGCGCCCGCTCCAGGTAGTAGTGGCGCTGCCGCGCGGAGGGCCGCCGGTCCTCGCCGGCGTACATTGTCACGTGGGGCAGCATGACCACCCGGTTGCGCAGCTCCACACCCCCGAGCCGGAACGGACTGAACAGGTTGGGGTAGCGGGTCTCCATATGCTCTCCTGTGGGGCCGGCCTACGCCGTGGCGCCCAGGTGGCGCTCGGCGAGCGCGCGGTTGGCCCGCAGCTCCGCGGGCGTGCCCTGGTAGACGATCGCGCCCTTGCTCAGGATGGCGACGGAGTCGGCGACGGACAGGGCGAGTGGTAGGTGCTGCTCCACGAGCAGAATACTGAGGCCCTGGCGCCGCAGCTCGCCGATGATCCGGCCCAGCTCGCGCACCACCAGCGGCGCCAGCCCCTCCGAGGGCTCGTCCATCAGCAGCAGCTCGGGGCCGGTCATCAGCGCCCGGCCCAGGGCGAGCATCTGCTGCTCGCCGCCGCTCAGGGCCGTGCCGCGCACGTTCGCCCGCCGCTCCAGCACCGGGAACAGCTCGTAGATCGCGCCGAGCGTCCAGCTCCGGCCGCCCGGCCCGCGCCGGGCCGCGATCGTCAGGTTCTCGCGCACGCTGAGTGCGGGAAAGATCCGCCGGCCCTGCGGCACCAGGGCGATGCCGCGGCGCGCGATCGCGTCGGGGGTGAGCCGGTCGATCGGCTCCCCCTGATAGGTGATCCGGCCGTCCCGCAGCGGCGCGAGGCCCGCGATGCTGTGGACGGTCGTGGTCTTCCCCATGCCGTTGCGCCCGAGCAGGGCGACGACCGAGCCCAGCGGAACCTCAAGTGAGACGCCGCGCAGCACCAGGCTGGCGCCGTAGGCGGTTCGGACGTCAGTGAGCGTGAGCATCGTCCCACACCTCCTCCGCGCCCAGGTAGATCGCCTGGACCTTCGGGTCGCTGCGGATCTGCTCGGCCGGGCCGTCGGCGATCAGCTCGCCGAAGGACAGCACCACCAGGCGGTGAGCCAGGCTGAAGACCACGTCCATGTCGTGGGACGTGAAGATTACCGCCGTCTCAGCCGCGAGCCCCTTGATCGTTTCGAGGAAGGGCGGCACCTCGGCCAGGGCCAGGCCGGCGGTCGGCTCGTCGAGCACGAGCAGCCGCGGGCGCGAGGCGAGGCCGAGCACGATCTCCAGCTTGCGCTGCTCGCCGTAGCCCAGGGCCGTCACCGGCTCGTCGCGCCGCGCCCACAGCTCCACCGCCTCGAGCAGTTCGCGGGCCTCGCGCCGCGTCGCCTCGTAGCCGCGCGGGCGCCCGGCGATCCGGTAGCGGGCCGCGCGCACGCCGTGGAGCGCGAGCATGGTGTTGTCGAGCACGGTCAGCCCGAAGAACAGCCGGTTGATCTGGAATGAGCAGCCGAGGCCGAGCTGGGCCCGCTGGTCGGGCGGCAGCGCCGTGACGTCGCGCCCGAACATGGTCAGCCTGCCCGCGCTCGGGCGCTGCGCCCCCGCGATGATGCTGAGCAGCGTCGTCTTTCCGGCGCCGTTCGGGCCGATCACTGCCACGCGCTCGCCGCGCTCCACCGCCAGGGAGATGCCGCGCAGTACCTGGAGGCCGCCGAAGTTCTTGCTGAGGCCCTCGATGCGTAGTGCTTCCATGGCTAGACTCCCTCAGGCTCAGCCGGCGGGGCGGCCACGCGCGCGGTCGGCCGCGCCGCGCCGTAGCGCACCCGGTCCCACAAGGCATCCAGGCGGGCGCCGATGCCGCCGGGCACCAGCAGCACCGCCAGCACAAAGGCGAGGCCGAGCACGAGCGGCCAGCGCTCGGGCACGATCAGGCTGACGTAGTACTGGAGGAAGAGGATGATCGCGGCGCCCAGCACCGGCCCCCAGAAGACGCGGGCGCTCCCGATGATCACCATCAGCATGAGCAGCGACGAGGTCGTCGCCCCTAGAAAGCCCGGCACGACGGTGCTGCTGAAGGGCGCGAAGAGCACGCCGGCCACGCCGGCGAAGGCCCCCGCGATGACAAAGGCGAGGTACTTGAAGCGCCAGGTGTCGTAGCCGAGCTGCCGCATCCGCCCTTCGTCGTCGCGGATGCCCTGGAGCGCCAGCCCAAAGGGCGAGCGCGCGATCGCCCACAGCGCCGCCGCAGCCGCCGCGAACACGGCCAGGGCCAGGTACAGCATCCCGAGCTGGCTCAGGCGCGCGCCGGGCAGCAGGCCCGGGTACGGGACGCCGAAGATCCCGTTGCTGCCCCCGGTCAGCCCGACCCAGCCGTTCGCCGCGGCCACCAGCAGCTCGCCGAGGGCCAGGGTGACGAAGAGGAAGTACACGCCCGAGACCCGGAGCGCGACGACGCCGAGGGTGGCGGCGGCGAGGGCCGCCGCGAGCGCGCCGGCCGGCAGCAGGAGCCAGAAGCTCGTCACCCCGAGCCGCGTGGCGAGGATGGCGGTGGTGTAGGCGCCGACCCCGAAGAAGGCGGCGTGCCCGAGCGAGAACAGCCCCGTGTAGCCGAACAGCAGGTTCAGGCTCAGGGCGAAGATCCCGTAGATCAGGATCTGGGTCATCAGCGTGCGCAGGTACGGCGGCGCCGCCGGCGGCAGCAGCAGGAACAGCGCGGCCACCGCCAGCAGCGGGCCGGAGCGGGCCGCCCAGCGCTGCCAAGCATGGGGGTAGGCCCGCGGCTCGCCGCGCCCCACCGCGGCTGCGGCGGAGCCTGGGGGTGGCGCGCCCGGGGCCAGGGGCGCCTGCCCGAACAGGCCGGTGGGGCGGAACAGGAGCACCAGGATAAAGGCCAGGTAGAGCGTGTACGGCGCGAAGTCGGGGAAAAAGGTCTTGCCGAGCGAGTCGACTACCCCGATCAGCAGGGCGCCGGCCAGGGCGCCCCCGACGCGACCCACACCCCCGACCACGACCACGATCAGGGCCAGGATGAGCGTGGGAAAGCCCATGTCCCAGCTCGCGCCGAGCACGGGCGCCCCAATAAAGCCGGCGAGCCCGGCCAGGAACGCGCCGAAGAAGAAGACGGCGGCGCTCACCAGCCGGTAGTTGATGCCCAGGGCCAGCGTCATCTGGCGGTCGTCCATGCCCGCCCGCACGATCGCCCCGGCCCGCGTGCAATCCTGGAGCCACCACTGGCCCGCCGCCACCGCCAGGCCGGCCACGATCAGAAACAGCCGGTAGGCCGGGAAGTCGAGCCGGCCGAGCGGGATGGAGAAGTCGAGCCAGGCCGGGGCGCGGCCGAGCATGGGGTAGGCGCCCCAGACCCAGAGCGACAGGTTGGCGAAGATGTAGACAAAGCCGAGCGTCAGCAGCACCTGGTCGTTGAGCCGGCCGTGCAGCCGACTCAGGAACAGCCGCTCCAGCAGCAGCCCGGCCAGGCCGACGGCCAGCCCGGCCAGCACGGCGGCCAGCCAGAAGCTGCCGGTCGCGGCCGCCAGCCCGAGCCCGAGAAACGCGCCGAGCATGTACAGCGAGCCGTGGGTCAGGTTCAGCAGGCCCATCGCCCCGAGGATGAGCGACAGGCCGCTGGCGACCAGGAACAGGATCATCCCGTACGAGATGCCGGTGAGCGCGATGCGCAGCGCGTCTTCCATGGGCCCCGCCTAGATAAAGCGCACCATCCCCAGGCGCAGCAGGTCGCGGGTGAAGTCGCAGGCGTAGCCGACCATCGCGTCGTTGAGGAGCTTGCCGGCCCGGTACTCCCTGGTGACGCCGTAGCCGCCCAGGATCTCGACGCAGCGCCGGGCGTTGCGGATCGCCATGTCCACGGCGAAGGTCTTGGCGGCGGGCGCCTTGACAGTTCCGGCCGCCATCGGGTCGGCCGAGCAGGCGTGGGCGGCGTCCCAGACCATAAGGCGGGCCGCCTGGGCGTCCACGTACATGTCGGCCAGCTTCAGCGCCACGGCCTGGTGCTCGATGATCGGCCGGCCCCAGCTGACGCGCTGGCGGGCGTAGTCGCGGGCGTACTCGTACGCGGCGCGAGCCAGGCCAACGTAGCAGGCCGCCAGGCCCACCGGCATCTCGGCCACCGAGCCGAGCAGCATTCCCGCCTGCCCCTCCGCGCCGATGCGGTTGGATTCGTGGACGCGCACGCCGTCGAGGAACAGCTCGGCGTGGTGCCCGCTCTTCCAGCCGATCAGCTCGGTGGGCCGCCCGCAGGAGAGCCCGGGGCTGTCGGCGGGCACGTAGAACATGCTCATGCCCGCGGCGGGCGGCGCATCGGGGTTGGTGCGGGCCAGCACGAAGTAGCCGTCGGCGATGCCGCCGTTGGTGACAAAGGCCGACTTGGCGCCGTGCAGCACGTAGGAGTCGCCGTCGCGGGCGGCCCTGGTGCGGATGCCCACGCCCTCGCCGGGGGCGGGCGCGAACAGGTCCGAGCCGGCGACGTTCGGCTCGCTGAGGGCGCCGCTGAGCACCCGCGGCCGCCGGTCGCGCATGGGCGCGAGGATGCGCTCGCGCTGCTCGTCGCTGCCGAAGCGGGCCACCATGAGGTGCATGGTGGCCGTCAGGTTGAACAGGTTCGCGCCGATCGCCACGTCCACCGCGCCCAGCTCCTCGCAGAGCAAGGCCAGGTCGACGCAGCTCCCGCCGAGGCCGCCCTGCTCCTCGGGCACCACCAGGGCCAGGTAGCCCTCCTCGGCGCCCTTGCGCAGCAGCTCGCGGCACTGGTCGAAGGGGAACAGCCCCGGCTCCGTCGCCGCGTCGATCCGCTCGGCCGCGGGCGCGACCACGTTGCGCGCGAAGTCGCGGAATGTTTGCTGCAGCATGCGCTGCTCGGGGCTGAGCGACAGGTCGATCATCGGGGCCTCCTATGGCACGAGCACGAGCCGTCCGCGGGTGTGGCGGCTTTGCGCGATCTTGTGGGCCTCGCGGGCCCGCTCCAGCGGGAAGGTCTGCTGCACGTTGGCGTGGATCGCGCCGGACTCGGCCAGCTCGCGGATGGTGTCGAGGCGCTCGGGCAGCGTGTCGAAGGCGACCACCTTCACGCTCACGCCGTGCTCGGCGGACAGCCGCTCGCGGTGCGCCATCTCCACCGGGTCGTTGCGCAGCACCACGGCGATCGTGCCGCCGGGGCGCATCACCTCGAAGGTGCGCAGGTTGGTGTCGCCGCCGATCACGTCCACCGCCAGGTCGATCTCCTTCGCCAGGTGGCGGAAGTCGCCGGCGGTGTAGTCGATCACTTCGTCGGCGCCGAGGCCATAGACAAACGCGCAGTTGTTGCTGCTGCACGTGGCGTACACCTTCGCGCCGAAGTGCTTCGCCAGCTGGATCGCGGCGCCGCCCACGCCGCCGGCGCCGGCGTGGATGAGGACGTTCATCCCCGGCTGGATCCGCCCGTGCTCGACCAGGGCGATCCACGCCGTGAGGTAGACCATCGGCATCGCCGCGACCTCGTGGAGCGGCAGGTTCGCGGGCGCCTTCCGCACCAGGGCGGCGTCCACCGCCAGGTACTCGGCGTAGGTGCCGCCGTGGAAGACGGTGATCAGGCCGAAGACTGCGTCACCCGGCTGGAAGCCCGTCACGCCCTCGCCCACCGCCTCGACCGTGCCGGCGAAGTCGTTGCCGAGGGTGTGGGGGAAGGCGAGCGGGAAGAACTGGCTCAGCCACCCCTCGCGGATCTTCACGTCGTAGTAGTTGACGCCCGCCCCAGCGATCTTCACCAGCACCTGCCCTGGCCCCGGCTCGGGCCGCGCCACCTCGGCCAGCTCCAGCACCTCGTCGCCGCCATAGCGCGCGATCTGCACTGCCCGCATCGTCGTGGCGGCGGGCGCCGCCGCGGGGACCTGCGTCGTCTCGGTCGTCATCCGTCTCCTCCTTCATCGGCGGCAACCCGCACCAGCATCTTCCCGACGCCCTCGCTCCCGAACAAGGCCGCGAACGCGCGCGGCGCCTCCTCCAGGCCCTCGAACACCGTTTCGCGGTAGCGCACCCGGCCTTCGCGCACCCAGCCGGCCAGCTCGCGGAGGGCCGCCGGCCACTCGGCGGCGTAGTCGGCCACCAGAAAGCCGCTGATCCGCACCCGCTGCATGATCCAGCGCAGCAGGTGGCGCGGCCCCATGTCGGCCTCGCCGGGCGCGAGGTTATAGTTGGCGATGGTGCCGACGAGCACCACCCGGGCGTGGACGTTGAGCAGCCCCGTTACCGCGTCGTGGGTTGCGCCGCCCACGGTGTCGATGAACAGATCAACGCCGCGCGGGCAGGCGGCCGCTAAGGCGGCCGGGAGATCGCCCGCCGTGTAGTCGACGGGCGTCACGCCGAGCTCGCGCAGGAACGCCATCTGGGCCGGGCCGCCCACGATGCCGACCGCGCGGGCCCCCTGGGCCATGGCGATCTGGCAGGCCGCCGAGCCGACTGAGCCGGCCGCGGCACCGACCACCACAGTTTCGCCCGGCCGCGGCTCGCCCTGGCGCAGGGTCGCGAAGTAGGCCGCCAGCCCCGACGGGCCGAGCACCCCGAGGCTCGCCTGGATGGGCGCGAGCGCGGGGTCCACCGGGCGCAGCCCCGCCCCGTCGCCGCAGTAGTAATCCTGCCAGCCGATCTCGCCGGCCACATAGGTGCCGACGGGGAAGCCATCGTGGCGCGACGCGACCACGCGGGCCACGCCCCGGCCGATCATGGTGCCGCCGAGGGGCAGCTGGGGCGCCCGTGCCGCGTCGCCACTCATGCGCAGGCGCGGGAACGGGTCCATCGAGAGCCACAGCGACCGCGCGAGCAGCTGCCCCGGCCCCGGCTCGGGCGCCGGCGCCTCCTCCAGGCGAAAGTGCCGCGCCTCGGGGAAGCCTTCGGCGTACTCAACCAGTTTGATCTGTCGGTTCATCATGGGGTGCCCACGCGAGCGGCGTGCTCCAGTAGGAATGGCAGGACGGCGGCATTAAACCCTTGCGGGTCTTCCAGGTTGCTCATGTGGCCGGCGCGGGGCAGGACGACGAGCCGCGCGCCGGGGATGGCGGCCGCCGTAGCGCGGGCCAGCTCGGGCGGAGCGATGCGGTCGCACTCGCCGGTAAGCACGAGCGTCGGCACGTCCACGCGCTCGAAGGGCGGGAAGCCGTCGTAGCGCGTCACGGCCTCCAGCGTCTTCAGGTAGGAGCCCTTCCGCAGCGCGCCGATGCAGGCGACCATATGCGCGAAGGCGGCGGGCGCCGTGTCAGGGTCGACCAGGGTGCGGGCGATGTCGGGGGCGATGTCGCGGGGCTCCTTGCCCTCCTCGACCAGCGGGCGGCGCCGCACCTCCAGCCATGCCGCGATCTCCTCCTCCTTCCGCGGACCGCGCCGGGCCACGCTTGTGTCGGCCAGGACCAGGGCGGCCACCCGCTCCGGGCGGCGCCCGTAGAAGTCGAGCGCGATGCGCCCGCCCATCGAGAGGCCGACGAGCAGGGCCTTCGCCGCCCCGAAGTGGTCGAGCACCCGCAGCAGGTCGGCGCTGAAGTCGGCGAAGGCGAGGGGGCCCGCGTAGTCGTCGCTCGCGCCAAAACCTCGGGCATCCCACGCCGCCGCGGTGAAGTGGGGCGCGAAGGCGTCGAGCTGGGCCCGCCAGTTCTGCCGCCCGCCGCCGATGCCGTGCAGCAGCACGACAAGGGGGCCGGAGCCGGCGCGCTCCACGGCGATGCGCGGCGCCGGCTCGATATGGATCTGTTCAGTAGTGACGCCCACCATTCCCTCCAGATACTCGGCCCGCGCTCCCCCTCGCCGGCTCTCCCGGCCCTTCTCACACCAGCTCCCCGACGAGGCGGCCGCGCTCGACCACGTTCACCCCGTCGAGAGCGATCGTGCAGCTGCGCACCGTCAGGTCGTAGTGGCCCAGCGAGAAGCGCTCGGCGGCGGGGTTGGCCCCCGTGGAGTAGAGGAACGCACCGGCGACGGCGCGGCCCTCGGTGGCGTTGACATCGCCCTTGTCGTACATGATGAGGGCGTCCCAGCGGGCGGCCGGGTTCATGCCCCAGCTGACGTGGCTCGCGCCGTAGGCGTTGCGGTCGCCCCAGGCCTCGAAGTAGCTGCGCATCAGGTCGGCGTCCCAGCCGTCGCCCCTGATCTCGGTCACGAAGTCGTCCTCGATCACGAGGGTGACGGGCGATTCGAGGTAGCGCTTGAAGGTAAAGTTTATGTCGCCGCGGTCGAGCACCAGCACGCCGTTGACGGAGCCGGGGCGCGGGAAGCAGCTTTGGATGCCTCCGGGCCAGCTGGCCCACTGGCCGGGCTCGTCGCAGAAGCCGACGTTGCCGCCGACCAGGGCGTCGGCCAGGTTCACATGGAGGTCGGTGCCGGCGGGCGAGGAAACGTGCATGTGGCGGGCCGCCGACATCAGGCGGCGGCTCTTCGCGATCCGCGCCTTCATCCCCGGGTCGGCCATGGTCCGTTCCAGGCTTTCGGGGTGGTCGTTGCTGATGTAGAGCATGCGCGTCCCGCCCTTGCGGATCGCCATCGTCTCGGGCGAGTGGATGACGCCCTCGACCGTCAGGTCGGCGACAAAGGTGCAGGCCGCGAGCGCCGCGATCACCGGCTCCAACCCGCCGATCGCCCACGAGGAGCCGGTGGAGCGCACCGGCACCGGCTCGCGCAGGGGCGGCGTCGGCATCACGATGTGGAAGGGCCGGGCGCCGATTTGTAGCAGCGCCAGCTCGGCCAGCTGCACATTGACCGGGCGGGATTGCGTTTCCGACAGGATGCCCACCACGTCGCCGGCCTTGACCGCGCACAGCGCGAACTGCCGCGCAAAGGCGCCGATCCACTTCCCCTCGATTCGGTCCTGGAGAATAGGCATCGCTCGCTCCTACTGCACGGTCAGCTCGACAACGCCCAGCAGCCCGAAGTCGGCCCGGACCAGGCTGCCCGGCCCGGCCTCGATCGCGCCGATGAAGTCGCCGGTGGCGACGACCTGGCCGGCCCGCAGCGGGTCGCCGCGCCGGCCCCGGTCGTTGGCCAGCCAGGCCAGGGCCTCCAGCGGGTCGAAGCCGGCCTGGCCCGGGCTGCCGACGGAGGGCGGGCCGTCGTCGCGCTGGAAGCGCACGGTCGTCCCCGCGACGTCCACCTCGCGCCAGCTCGTCACGGGCTCGCCCTGCACCAGGCCGACGTTGAAGCCGTTGTCGGCGACGATCCACAGGCCGCCGAGGCCGAACGGGTCGGCGTAGCTGGCCCAGTTCAGCTCCAGGCAGGGCACCAGCGCGTCGACGGCGGCGGCGATCGTCCGGGCGTCGAAGCGCTCGCCGGGGGCGAGGTCGCGGGCGAGCCGGTAGCCGAACTCGGCGCCGATGGTGAGGGGCTGGCCGGCGTGGCGCAGGCGCCCGGGAGAGGCGAGGAGCGTCCCGTCGAGCACCCGCCCGGCGAACGGTTCGTCCAGGCGCAGGGCCCGCTGGCCGCGGGCGTTCGCCGCGCCGATCTTCCAGCCCAGCGTGGCGCGCCCCTCGGCGAGCGCGTCGGCCAGAGCGTAGGCGGCGTCGAGGCCGGCGGGCCGGAGCCCCGCGGGCGGCGCCTGGATCGCCCGCCCGTTAGCGTGCGCCTCGCGCAGCAGGTCAAGCAACATCGCGCCTTTGTCCTTCATCCTTCGGCCCTCTTGCGCTACCGCGGCTGCACCGCGGGGATGCTCGTCACCGGCACCCAGGCGTAGCGGTCGCCCACGCGGCCCACCTCGAAGATCCACTGGTCGTGGATGGCGATCCGGCCGGGGCCCATGCTCACCGTGCCGCCAGGGTTGGTCAGGTCCTTGAGGTTCAGGAGGGCCTGAGTGATCTTTTCGCCCGACGTGTCGCCGTTGGTCGCCTTGAGCGCGGCGAGGTACATGGTCGCGCCGAGGTAGGCCACCTGCGAGGCGGCGCCGGGGTAGGCGTTGTATGCCGCGCGGTACTTCTCGACGAAGGCCCGGTTCGCGTCGCTCTGGATCTCGGGGCTGTAGTAGGACGAGCCGTACATCCCGACCGCGTTGTCGCCCATCTGGGCCAGCAGCGGCTCCTCCTGGGGCGCGTTCGAGATGAAGAGCACCTTCTGGCTGAGCCCCAGCTCGCGGTACTGGCGCACAAAGGCCATATCGGCGGGCGCGGTGAGGAAGACGGCGATCAGGTCGGCGTCGCCAACATTCTCAAGGAAGGGGCTCATGTCGCTGGTGCCGAACGGGATAGGCTGCTCCGAGGCGACGGAGCCGCCCTCCGCGGTGAAGGCCGCCTTGAAGCCGTCCCGCAGCTGCTGGCCGAACAGGTAGTCCATGAACATGATCGCCGCCTTGCGCGCGCCGAGCTGGTCATAGGCCCACTCGCCCGTCGGGTAGGCGTCGCCGGCGCCCGAGCCGGGGGCGAAGGTGTAGTCGCTGGCGGCACCGCCCGCCACGGCCAGGCCGATGTGGGGCACGCCCGACGGAGCGAGGTAGCCGCCGACGGCGGCGGCCGTGTGGGCTAGCTGCGGGCCGAGCACGGCGGCGACCCCGTCCTGCTCGACCAGCTTGCGGGCTTTGGTGACGGCCACCTGCGGATCGTCGGTCTCGTCCTCCTTGACCAGGACGATCTGCCGGCCGTTGATCGCGCCGCCCGCGTCCTGCACGGCCAGCTCGATCCCCTGCTCGATGCTCTTGCTCGCCGCCGCGGCCACGCCGGTGTAGGGAATGATCACGCCGATCTTGATCTCGCCCTGCTGCGCCGGGGCCTGCGGGCCAGCGCAGGCCGCGAGGAGCGCCGCCAGGAGGAGCAACGTCCCGAGGCCGAACCATCGCCTGTGCATGTCATTTCCCCCTTTTGATCAACCATTGATCAGCTGCCGTCGCCGCCCGCCGGCCACTGCGCGCCCTTCCGTCGGGGCCAGCGCCAGAGCGCGTCCATAAACGTCGAGCCAGGGATAGGACTGATGATAGCGGGCCGATCTCATGAGACTATCAAGAGCACATCAAGAGATTGCGCATTTTTGGCGCCGGTGTATAATTATTGAGATACCAGCTCCGCTTCGCGCTCATACTGATCGGCTCAACGGACGAGCCGGCGGACCGGACCCGGCACCGCTGCGCGCCCGCCCCGCGCACCGACCGGACGCCGCCGTCTGGGAAAGCAGGCGCACCATGAGGACGCTGTCGCTGTCGCTCATCGGACCGTTCCAGCTCAGTGCTGATGGGCAGCCGCCGCCCCGCTTCGACTCGGCGAAAGTTCGCGCGCTGCTCGCCTTTCTCGCCGTTGAGTCGGCGCGCCCCCACAGCCGCGAAGCCCTCGCCGGGCTGCTCTGGCCCGAGCAGCCCGAGCGGGCCGCCCGCCACAGCCTCAGCCAGGCTATCTCGAATCTGCGACAGATCCTCGGCGACCACCGCGGCGGCTCGTGCTGCCTCGACGCCGGCCGCGACGCGCTCCGCTTCAACCCCGGCGGGCCCTGCGCGGTCGACCTGCTGGCCGTCGACGCCCTGCTAAACGGCTGCGCCGCCCACGGCCCGCGCCCCCAACCCGCCTGCCCCCGCTGCGCCGATCTGCTTGCCCGCGGCGTCGAGCAGATCGGCGGCGGCTTTCTGGAGGGCTTTTCGCTGGCCGACGCCCCGCCCTTCGAGGGGTGGCTCCAGCAGCAGCGCGGGCGGCTCGCCCGTCGCCAGCTTGAGGCGCTGCACACTCTGGGCGAGCACGAGCTGGCGTGTGGCAACGCCGAACGGGCCCGCCAGTGGGCTCGTTGCCAGATCGAGCTGGATGTCCTCCACGAGCCCGGCCACCGCCAGCTAATGCAGGCCTACGCCCGCTCCGGCCTGCGGGCGGCCGCCCTGCGCCAGTTCCACGAGTGCGCGCGCGCCCTTGAGGCCGAGCTTGGCGTGCCCCCCGCCGACGAAACGCAGGAGCTCTACGAGCTGATCAAGGAGCACAGCCTGCCCCCGCCCTCGCCCCCCGCCGCCGTTTCCCCCGCCGAGCAGGCCGGCCGGAGCGGGCGCGCCGGGGCCGATCCGGCCGGCGCCGCCGGCGAAGGGCCCTTGTTTGTCGGGCGCGAGGCCGAGCTCCTGCGGCTCGACGGCCTTCTGGCGCTCGCCCTGGCAGGCCAGGGGCAAGTCGCCTTTGTCACCGGCGAAACGGGCGCGGGGAAAACGGCGCTGCTGCAGGAGTTCGCCCGCCGTGCCGCCCGCGCCGACGAGCGCGTGCTCGTGGTCAGCGGCAACTGCAACGCCCACACGGGCCGGGGTGACCCCTACCTTCCCTTCCGAGAGGTGCTCGGCGTGCTGGCCGGCGATGTCGAAACGGGCCGCAGCCAGTGCCTCGCGCCGGCCGTCCAGGCCCCGCGCCTGCGCGCCGCTATCCCAGCCGTCGCCGAAACCATCGCCCAGCAGGGCCCCGATCTGGTGGGCACCTTTGTGGCGGGGCCGCCCCTCGTCGCCCGGGCTGCCGCGCTGCTGCCCGCGGCGCTTGCCGGCGGAGTGTCGCGCGGGGAGCTGGCGCGGGCCCACGGCGGCTGGCTGGCCCGGCTGGAGGAGCTCGCCGCCCGCCGCACGGCGCCGCCCCCGGAGCAGGTGCGCCTGTTCGAGCAGGTCGCCGCCGTGCTCACGGCGCTCGCCGGGGGCCGGCCCCTCGTCCTGCTCCTCGACGACCTCCAGTGGGCCGACGCCGGCTCGGCCGGGCTGCTGTTTCACCTGGGCCGGGCCCTCGCCGCGAGCCCCATCCTGGTCGTCGGCGCCTACAGGCCCGAGGAGGTTAGCCGGGGCCGCGAGAACGCCCGCCACCCGCTCGACGCGGTGGTCAACGAGCTGCGGCGGATCTTCGGCCACCCGGCCCTGGAGCTCGACGGCGGCGACGCGGCGGAGGTGCGCCGCTTTGTCGACGCGCTGCTCGACGCCGCGCCCAACACCCTCGGCCCGGGCTTCCGCCAGGCCTTGCTGCAGCAGACTAGCGGCCACCCGCTGTTTACAGTCGAGCTGCTGCGCGATATGCAGTCGCGCGGCGACCTCGTCCGCGACCGGGAGGGGCGCTGGTGCGAGGGCCCAAGCCTGGACTGGGAACGGCTGCCCGCCCGTGTCGAGGGCGCGATCGCCGAGCGGGTCGCCCAGCTGGACGAGGCCGAGCGCGAGCTGCTGCTGGTCGCCGCTGTCGAGGGCCCAAGCTTTACCGCCGAGGTGGTGGCCCACGTCCAGTCCGCCGAAAGCCGCGCCGTCGTTCGCAGGCTCAGCGGCGAGCTCGACCGCAGGCACCGCCTTGTCTGCGCCCAGGGCGTGCGCCAGGTCGGCCAGCGGCGGCTGGCGACCTACAGCTTCCGCCACATCCTGTTCCAGCGCTACCTGTACGGGCGGCTCGACCAGGTGGAGCGCGCATACCTGCACGAGGAGGTCGGCCGCGCCCTGGAGGGGCTGTACGGCGAGCAAACCGAGCAGATCGCCGTGGAGCTCGCGCACCACTTCCACCAGGCCGGCGATCTGGCCAGGGCGATTCGCTACCTGCGCCGGGCCGGCGACCGGGCCATGAGCATGGCGGCGTACGAGGAGGCGGTGGCCCTGTTCGGGCGCGCCATCGAGTTGGTCACCGCGCTCCCCCCCGGACCGGCGCGCGACGAGCAGGAGCTCACGCTCCAGGTCGCCCGCGCCGTGCCCCTCGCGGGGACGCGGGGCTACGCCCACCCCGACGTCGAGCGCAGCTACGCCCGGGCCCGGGCCCTCTGCCGCACGGCCGACCCTTCCCCCGAGCTGTTTGCCACGCTGTGGGGCCTGTTCTCGTACTATCTGGTGCGCGGCGAGGAGCGGCCGATGCGCGAGCTGGCGGCGCAGCTGGGCCAGCTCGCGCGCGCGGCGAGCGACCCCGCGCTGCACATGGTCGGCCACTGGGCGATGGGGGTCACGTCGCTCTACGCCGGCGACCCGGCGGCCGCCCGCGCGCACCTTGAGCAGATGGCGGGGCGGCACGGCCAGGGCGACGAGTCGGCCGCCGTGCTGTTCGCGACCGACCCGATCGTCGCCTGCCATTTCTGGATGTCCTGGGCGCTCTGGCTGCTCGGGCGGCCTGACGAGGCGATCGGGCGCAGCTACGAGGCCCTGGCCCTCGCCGAGCGGCTCGGCCACCCGTTCAGCATGGCCTACGCCCTGTTCACTGGGACGGCCCTGCTCCAGTTCCGGCGCGAGCCCCAGGCCGCCCTGGGCTGGGCCGAGGCGACAATCGGCCTGGCCTCCCGCCATGGCTTCAGCTTCTTCCAGGGCCTCGGCACCGTGTTCCGCGGCTGGGCCATGGCCGAGCAGGGGCGGGCCAACGAGGGGCTGGCGCTCATGGAGGAGGGCGTGGCGGCGGCGCGGGCCACCGGCGCCCGGATCGGCCTGCCGCACATGCTCGCTCTGCTCGCCGAGGCCAGGGGCCGGCGCGGCGACCCCGCCCTCGGCCTCCAGCTCGTCGACGAGGCCCTGAGCCTGGCGGAGGCCACCGGGGAGCGCCATTATCAGGCCGAGCTGTTCCGGCTCCGCGGGGTGCTGCTCCAGGGCGCCCCGGGGCGGGCGGGCGCCGACACCCCCGAGGCCTGCTTGCGCCGCGCGGTCGAGCTCGCCCGGGCCCAGGGCGCGGTCAGCCTGGAGCTGCGGGCCGCCGTCAGCCTGTGCCGGCTGCTCGTGGCGGCCGGCCGCGCGAGCGAGGGCCGCGGCGCGCTCCTGGCCTGCTACGCCCGCTTCGAGGAGGGCTTCGACACCCCGGATCTGCTGGAGGCCAGGGCGCTGATCGAGCAGCTCAGCCCGGCCATGGCCGCGTAGTGGGAGCACCCATGCTGGACGATCAGGCTGTGAGTCGCTACATCACCGAAACCTTCGCGGACGTGGAAACGACAACCAACTTCGGCTACACCTTTTTCTTCTACCGCGACGACCATTTGCTCCCGTTCGCCACGATCGCCGTCTCGGACAATGAGTATGACCGGGTGTCGAACCTCGACCGGCCCGGCGTCTTTCGGCTCAACGTCGGCGTGAGCAAGGAGACGTTTCAGCGGCTGTTCGGGGCGGACGCGCCACAGACCGGCGCGTACAACTACACAACCCTGGACCGGCTGATGCCGCACCCTGACTACGCGGCCCAATCCTTCTTCTGCGTGCTGAGCCCGAGCCCCGCGACTTTTGAGCAGCTGCGGCCGCTGCTCGCCGAGGCGTATGAGATCGCGGTCAAGCGCTACAACCGGCGCCACCCCCAGGGGTGACGGGCCGCCGCGGCCGGCCCGCCGAAGACAAACACCCCCAATCCCCGCCCCACGACGTATTGCGCCCCCGGGTGCTTCGCGGTATGCTCTGCCCCTGGCGGACGCAAAGGAGGTGTGTGCCTCCGTCTATTGGGCGCTACGCGGGGCGGGACCCCGCCTCCTGGCCGGCGCAGGCGGGTGCATAGCCGCGCTTGCAGCCACGCCGCTGTCCGAACGCAGCGCCGCCACTGCCGCGAGGTTGCTATGGCTTCACCACCTATCGGCGCGGGAGGCGCCGGTCTCATCCGCCCGCCAATGCTGCGCCCGGGCGACACTCTGGCCGCTATCAGCCTTTCCTGGGGCGGGCCGGGGACCTTCTCGCACCGCTACATGGCGGGCGTCCGGCAGCTTGAGCAAACTTTCGGCGTCCGGGTTGTGCCGACGGCCCACGCCCTGCGCGACCCGGCCTGGCTCGCTGCCAACCCGCGGGCTCGCGCGGAGGATCTGATGGCGGCATTCGCCGACCCCGCGATCAACGGGATCATCGCGACGATCGGCGGCGAGGACTCGATCCGTACCCTGCCGTACACCGACCTCGGGGTCATCCGCGCCAACCCGAAAGCCTTTATGGGCTTCTCCGACACCACCGTCACGCACCTGGCCTGCTACGCCGCGGGGCTCGCCAGCTTCTACGGCCCCTGCGTCATGGTCGGCATCGCCGAGAACGGCGGGATGCTGCCTCACGTGGCGCACAGCGTTCGCCGGGCGCTGTTCGGGCCAGAGCCGATCGGGGAGCTGCCGGCCGCCGACGCCTGGACCGTCGAGCATCTCGACTGGGCTGACCCGGCGAACCAGGAGCGGCGCCGGACGCTCACGCCGAGCAGCGGGTGGCGCTGGCTCCAGGGAAATGGGCCAGTGGAGGGCCATCTGCTCGGCGGCTGCGTCGAGGTGCTCGACTGGCTGCGCGGCACGTCGGTGTGGCCCGGCCCCGAGCGCTGGGCTGGTGCGGTGGTCTTTTTGGAAACGTCGGAAGAGGCCCCGTCCCCCCTGGCGGTCACCCGAATGCTGCGGGCGCTGGCGGCCTGCGGCGCCCTCGACCGGGCCGCCGCCCTGCTCTTCGGGCGGCCGGGCGGCGAGGTGCCGGAAGCGCAGTTCGCCGCCTATGATCAGGCCCTGCTGGAGGTCATCCGCGGCGAGCTCGGCCGCGAAGACATGCCGATTGTGACCCGCATGGACTTCGGCCACACCGAGCCAAACTCCGTTCTCCCGTATGGGGCGCGCACGCGCGTAGATCCGGCCGGGCAGAAGGTTGTCATCCTGGAGTCTGCCGTGCAGGCGTGAGACGTGCATTGCGACACGCAGCCTGCGTAGAATCTGCGGTTTCGCGCCAGAGTTGCTGGATCGAACCAGTAGGAGAGCTTTACGTGCCGCCCGATCACTCCCCGGACCTCGCCATTAACCTGCCCCACGCAGACGCCCCGCATCCCGGCGCCGCCGCGGAGGCCGAGAGCCCGACGCGGCTCCGCCGCCGCGTGCTGAACCTGGCGTGGCCGGTCATCGGCGAGAACATGCTCGAAACCTCGCTCGACATCGTCAACACGGCCCTGGTGGCCGGGATCGGGACGGCCGCGGTCGCCGGGGTGGGCAGCGGGCTGCAGATCATGTTTTTTGTGATCGCCGCGCTCTCCGCGCTCTCGGTCGGGAGCTCGATCCTGGTGGCGCAGGCCGTGGGCGCTCGGGACACCGCGCGGGCGAGCCTGGTCGCGCGCCAGTCGATGATCTGGAGCGTGCTGCTCTCGATCCCACTCGCCCTCGTTGGCTTCTGGTTCGCCGACCCGATCATGGGCATCTTCGGCGTGAGTGCCGACGTGGCCCAGATCGGCGCCGACTACCTGCGGGTCGCCATGGGGACCGTGGTTGTGCTGGTGGCTCTGCTGATCGGCGGCGGCGTGCTCCGGGGCGCCGGCGACTCGCGGACCCCCATGCTGGTAACCCTGGTCGCCAACATTGTGAACGTCGGCCTCGCCTACGCGCTGATCTACGGGCACCTGGGCCTGCCGGCCCTCGGCGCTGTGGGGAGCGCCTGGGCGGCGTTTATGTCGCGGGGGCTTGCCCTGCTGCTGCTGCTGGCGGCGCTTTGGCGCGGGCGGAACGGCGTCGGCATCGCCGGCCCGGGGGGATGGCTGCCCACCTGGGGCGTTGCCCGCCGGGTGCTCGGCCTGGGCATCCCCTCCGCGCTGGAGCAGGTGCTGCTGAGCACCGGGTTCCTGGTCCTGACCATCCTGGTGGCGGGGCTCGGCACGGCGACGCTAGCGGCCCAGCGGATCGCGATGTCCGCGCTTTCCTTCTCGTTTCTTCCGGGGATCGGCTTCGGGCTCGCGGCCACCGCCCTGGTGGGCCAGAGCGTCGGCGCCGGGCGGCTCGACACCGCGGCCGGCGTGGGCCGGATCGCCACGACCTGGGCGATCGCCTGGATGAGCGCCTTCGGGGCCCTGATCCTGATCGCGGCGACGCCGATCATGCGCGTGTTCTCGTCCGACCCCGAGGTGATCGCGATCGGCGCGGCGGGCCTGCAGGTGATGGCCCTGACCCAGCCGTTCTGGGCCGTGCGTATGGCCGGCTCCGGCGCCCTTCGCGGCACCGGCGACACGCGCTTTCCGTTGATCGTCGGCTCGGCGGGCGTCTGGGTGGCCGTGGCCCTGGTGTGGGTGATGCTGCGCACGGTCGGCGGCGGCTTGCCGGCCGTGTGGGGCGCCTTCTTGCTCACGGCGCCGGTGACGGCGCTGCTTACCTGGCGGCGGTTCGGCCGCCGCCTCCAGGATCTCGCCGCCGGGCCGGCTGCGGCCGCTCGGGTGCGCCAGCCACCCCGATCGCCCGGAGGGTCATAGGGCCCCTTTGTGAACGAAGTCGGGCCAATCAGGAGTGGAAGCCATGCTCATGGTGGACTACATGAAGGCGCTCTACGCATACGACGCCTGGGCCTCGGCCCGCGTGCTCGACGCCGCGGCGCGGCTCACCCCGGCGGACCTGGACGCGACGCCGCTCGCGGGGCTGGGGAGCTTGCGCCAGATCCTCGTACACACGATGAGCCCGTTCTGGATCTGGCGATCGCGCCTGGACGGCCGCTCGCCGGCCGCCCAGCTCGACCCCGCCGACTTCCCGACGCTCGGCGCCCTCCGTGAGCGCTGGGAGTCTGAGGCGGCCGGCTTGCGGGCCTACATCGCCGGCCTCGACGATGACGCCCTCGCCCAGCCGCTGGTCTACACGACGACGGCCGGCGCGCCGCAGGCCACGCCGCGCTGGCAGATCTTCGCGCAGCTCGCGAACCACAGCACCCAGCACCGCAGCGAAGCCGCCGCCCTGCTCACCGCCCTCGGCCAATCGCCGGGCGACCTCGATATGATCCTCTTTTTTCGGGAGCAAACCGACCGGGAGGCTTCATAGAAGCATAAGCGCTTGCGGCGCAGCGTTAGTTTCATCCCTCCCCGTCCACCTGCCAGGCCAGGCCGTGAAAGCGATGGGTGAGCGTGAAGCCAACCTTTTCTGCTACACCCTGGGAGCCATCATTCTCCTCGCCACAATGCCAGCCGACCTCGTCGAAGCCCGCGCCGAGGGCGTGCGCGACCGTCACCGCCACGACGATCGTCGCCAGGCCCCGCCGCCGGTAGGCCGGGTGCGTATGGATGCCGATCTCGCAGCGCGTGCCGATGGCGCAGTCGGCCAGGCACCAGCTCGCCGGATCGGCGCCGTGGAAGAGCGCGAAGCCGAAGCCATGGGCGAGAAACTCGGCGGCGGAGCCCCAGTTGCCGCTTGCCCAGCGCTGGATGTGGTGGCTCTGGAGCTCAGGGCGGGCCAGGGTCTCCGCGTCGAGCCGGCGCAGCGTCAGCGGCGCCGGGATGTGCTGATGCCAGGCGCCCGCGAGCGCGGAGAGGGCGTAGCGCCGGCGCGGCACCTGGCGGAACGGGATGCCGGGAACCAGCTGGTCGGCGTGCTGCTCCCAGCTCGGCGCGGCGAAAAGCTCGATGGTGGGACCGCGGAGCTGTTCAACCAGAGCCCGCCCGGCGCGCTGCTCCGCTGGGCCAGGCGGCCCCATGCTCGCGAGATACTGACCTTCGGGGGAGCTCACCAGGGCGGTGCCCGGGCGGGCGGCGTCGTCGACAACGACCTGGCCCGGCATCGCCCCGTTGAGGACTGCCGTGATGCTCAGGTGGTATGCCAGGTCGGCAAAGAATGGCAGCACGCGCGGGTAGGCGTTGGGGGCAAGCTCGACAACCACAGCACCTCCTTGTCCAGGCCGCGCCTGGCTCGCCTGCGGCAAGGCCGTGGGTGCCTTGTCGCGGCCAGGGCCCTCCGCTATGATAGACGCATCCTTCAACACCAGTGCCAGGGCGCCCGAATGACCGCCCCGTGCCAGCTCGGCAGCCTGCGCGCCGAGATGCCCCTGAGCCCGGGGGGCTCGATCCCCGTCTCGGGGATGGCACGGCTAATGGAGCGATGATGCCGCCCACCTCGGCGGTAACCACTGGTAAACAAACCCGCCCTTCTCGACATTATGCGCCGCTGGCGCGCCGCCCTGGCGCGTGATCTGCAACAGCGCTTCGGCGGGGGCTTGAGCATGTAAGGAGTGGTGAGCTATGCTGACGACCGAGCAGATCGTGGAGTCGCTGCGAGCGGCGATCTCCCCGGGGCGGCTGGGCGGGGATGTGGTGGCGCTGCGCGACGCGCAACGGGTGGCGGGCTTTTTGATGCAGGCGGCGGAGCAGGCGGGCGGCCAGGATGCGGCGCGCGGCTTTCATCTGCTCGCCGCCGAGGCGGCCAACAGCCAGGACGCCGTAGCAGACGATGATCGCTGAGCGGAGGCGACAATGTCAAACCTTCCGCTCGCGAGCCTGCTTGCGGCGCTTGTTCTGGCCGCGACCCACCTGTTCGCCGGGGGGGTCCAGGCGCTCCGCGTAACACCGCGGAGCCGCTGGCTTTCGCTGGCGGGGGGTGTTTCGGTGGCCTATGTCTTCGTCCACGTCCTGCCGGAGCTGAGCGCCGGCCAGCAGGAGGTGGAGGCGACGGGCGTGCTCGAGGCGCTGGAGCACCACACCTACCTGATGGCCTTGTTCGGGCTCGCCGTGTTCTATGGTCTGGAGCGGGCCGCGCGCCGCTCGCGGGCCAGCCAGCGGACGACCCGCGATAACGAGGAGCCAGTCGGCGATATCTTCTGGATTCACATCGGGTCGTTCGCGCTCTACAACGCCCTCGTCGGCTACTTGCTCCTGCACCGCGAGCAGCCCGGCCTCCAAGGCCTGGTTCTCTTTACACTGGCCCTCGGCCTCCACTTCGTCGTCAACGACGTCGGCCTGTCCAGCCACTACGAGGAGCGCTACCGTCGCGCCGGGCGCTGGCTGCTCGCCGGCGCCGCCCTGTTCGGCTGGGCGGTCGGCCTCGTGGCCGAGCTCGACGAGGCGGCCCTGGCTCTGGTCTTCGCCTTTCTGGCGGGCGGGATTGTGCTGAATGTGTTGAAGGAGGAGCTGCCCGAGGAGCGCGAAAGCCGCTTCTGGGCATTTGCGCTCGGCCTGGGCGGCTACGCGGCCCTGCTGCTCGCGCTCTGATCAGCGGGCCGATGCGCTTTGACGGAGGGGGCGGGACCGTTGGCCGCCGCTACTCCCGGCGGCGCGCGCCGCGCCGCATACGGCGGTTGAGCAGCCAAAGCATAATCTGCTCCAGCACCACCAGCAGCGCTACGATCCCGACCGCGAGCACGAATAGCACGAGGTTACGCTCGTCGCCGGCGCGAAAGGCGAACGAGAGCGCGGTCGAGACGGCCGGCGGGTGGACGACGTCGAGCAGAATCATCATGACGATGGTGATCACCATCGCCGTGCCCCCGGAAATGTACCCGGCCCCCAACATCTGAAAGCTCAGAAAGCCGACCGCCGACGCGAGGATGTGGGCGGTGCCGAGCGTGCGCGCGGTGTTGGTGTTGTGCTGGGGGTCGAGTCGCCCTCCTCTCCGCTCTACCCTCTCCGCAGCGTATAGCACGCCCTGTCCCAGGGTGCTCGCCCGCGCTACAGCGCGGCAGAGCGGGCGGGCAGCCCCGCCGCGGCGTCCGCCATTTTGGCGCGCTGCTTGCCGCGAAGGCGGCAGGCGATCCAGGAACATCTTTATGCACACGACGGCAGCTACCCCGCGACGTTGGGGGGCGGCACACGTCGGTTCGAGCAATCCGCCTGGTCAGCATGCGCCAGCCGCACCTCGCCGCGCTCAGCCTGGAGCTGACGGCGGAGGACTGGGAGGGCGAGGTGCGGCTGGCGCAGGGGTGCGCCGTCCGTCAGGCCGCAGCGGGCGGCGGCGCGTCGAGGAAGGGCGGCACGATCGCCAGCAGCAGGTCAGCCCGGGAAACGAGCGTGACGTGAGTGGTGCCCGGCAGGATAGCCAGCTGCGAGCGCGGCAGCCCGACCATGTCGCCCATCACCCCGCCCCCGAGCAGCCGGAACAGCTCCACGGCGTGCTCGGGCTGGATGATGTCCGAGTCGCCGACAATCAGCAGCGTCGGCGCGGCGATGGCCCGGATCACGTCGGCGGGGATGTCCTTGCTGTTGTGGTCCATCGCGGTCTTCTTGGCGAACAGGGCCGCGAAGCCGTCCGGGTCGGGGGCGAGACGCAGGTACTCCTCGTGCCAGGGCGAGCCGTGCATCATCTCGGGGCGCATCTCGCCCAGGCCGTCCATCAGCCCGGGGTGCAGGCCGCCCTGGTGGTAGCTGACGGAGGCGAGCACGAGCTTGCGCACCGCCTGCGGGTGGCGGATAGCCACCTGGAGCGCCACGGCGGCGCCCATGCTGTAGCCGAACAGGTCGGCCTGGGCGACGCCGAGCTGGTCGAGGGCGGCGGCCACGTCGTCGGCGAGCTGCTCCAGGCTCATGGGCCGGTCGATGTCGGCGGTGCGCCCGTGGCCCTGCAGCTCAATGGCGATCACCTGGCGGCCCCGGGCCAAGCCCGGCAGCAGCGCCTCGAACGAGGTGCCGATCGCCGAGAAGGCCCCGTGGAGCAGCACGAGCGGCGTGCCACCCTCGCCGTGGATCTCGTAGTACATCCGCAGGCCGTGCACCTCGGCGTAGCCCGTCTGTGTCGCGCTTGTCATTGTCGTCTCTTTCTGTGCAGCCTCTCATCCCTATCTTCACCAGCTAGTCGTCTGGGCGGCGTCGAGATCGACAGCCGCCGGGGGCTCGTCACCCATCTCCCCGGCGGCCCGGGCTTGGCGCGCCTTCCTTTGTTCGCGCTCTCGGCCCCTATCTGCTGGCTCTCCGTGGCGGCGATCAGGCGCCTCGCGCTGCTCGAAGCGGGCCAGGTGCTCGCCGGGATCGCGGTCGGGCTCGTCGCGGCCACCGCGTGCGACGGAAGCGCGCTCACCTGGAGCCCCTGGCTCTACGGCACCGACCCGGTGACCTTCGGGGCGGCCTGATTCTGTGGGGCCTCGCCTGTTCCTGCTCTTCGCCTACCTGGAGGACCGCGGGCCGGGGGCGCGAGGCTGCCCAGCCGCTCGCGCGCTCCCTACCTGCGCCGGGTGTAGCGGTGCTTGACGCCGACGGGGAACTGCTCGGGGTCGCCGAAGGGGCGCAGCTCCACCCGCGGGCGCTGGGCGGCGGAGGGGACGTAGGCGGCGAACTCGCTGTTGAGGCGCAGCAGCTGCGCGAGGATCGCGTCGGCCACGGCCGCGCGCCTGCCCTCGTCCGCGGCCTCGCCGGGGGCGAGCTCGACGACGACCGACAAAGATCGGTCGCGGTCGGCGTCCTCGACCGACTCGAGCACGAACTTGCCGGTCACGAAGCCGCTCACGGCAGGTTGCTCCAGGCCGACACTGACGTTCTCGGGGAAGATGTTGGCCCCGAAGAACGAAACCGTGAAGTCGGAGCGGCCGAAGACAAAGACGAACGGGAGGTCGCGCACGCCGCGCGCCCGCGGCCCCAGTTCGGCCAGCGGGTCGAAGCCGTAGCCGGCGAGAAAGGCCAGCATGTCGCGGAAGGGCACCAGCCCGCCCTGGTCGAGGATATCGTAGCGGATGAGGGGCACGCCGTTGTCGCCGCTGAAGCTGAGGGCGCCGTCGTCGCACTCGAAGCGGCGGCTCAGCGGATCGTACTGGGCCAGCGTGGGGAGGCGCGCTTCGCCGAACAACGCCCGCGCCGCCTCGGGCTGCCCCGCCAGAAAGCGTCGCACGCAGATGCTCAGGGGCGTCTCGACGGCCAGCACCCCCGCGTCGGCGGTGCCGTAGAGCGCCGCCGAGTCGTAGCAGATGGTGCTCCCGCCGGTGCGCTCGCCGAGCAGCGTGCGCCAGGCCTCGGAGAACACCTCGCCGGCCAGCACGAGCCTGACGTTGAGCGGCGCCCAGTCGATGCCGCGGGCCCGGCCGCTGTCGACGATATCCTTGATCGCGGGCGGGTAGCCGAGCAGCACCACCTGCTCGAAGGCGGGGCCGAGCTCCGTCACCACCCGGAAGATCTCCTCCTTCTGGTTGCCCGGCGTAACCACGGTGATCGGGTAGCCCTTCGCCGCCAGGTAGCGGCAGCAGCTCGCCGTGTACATGCCGCCCACCCAGGTGCCCAGGGCGAAGCAGACCACGGCCAGGGTGCGCCGGGTGTCGGCGTGGAAGCTGTCGCGGAACACCTGCTCGAAGCGGGTGGCGATCTGCAGCTCGTCGGCCAGGGCCCGCGGCCAGAAGGTGGGCCGGCCGGTGGAGCCCGACGACACGGCGACCATGTCGCAGCCCTCGAGCCGGCCGTCCCAGCAGAGCGCCGCCAGCGGGTGGCGCGTCAGGTAGTTTCGCTTGCTGACGTGCGGCAGCCGCCGGAAGGCCTCGGGCGTCGTCACGGCGGCCGGGTCGACCCCGTGCTCGGCGAGAAAGGCGGCGTAGGCTGGCACGCGCCGGGCAACCCGCTGGAACAGCTCCAGGGCGGCGGCCTCGGGGTCGCGCTCGCGGTGGCGGGCGAGGGTCGCGTCGAGTGGCGTGTGTAGAAACTGGTCGAGGGCGTCCAGCACGGGTGGTCGGTTGGAAGAGTTCACGGCCCGCCTCCTTGGCTGCCTGGTGGCGCTGACGAAAGCTACTATACCGCATCCGCCGCCCCGATGCCGCGCCGGCCGAACCCTCGCAAGCACCCGTTCGTCTAGCCATTGGACAGCATCGCCCGCGAGCCCGCGGCCGGCCCCGCCCGCGCGCCGGCTCGCCTTCCGCAGAGGATTCTGATGGCTGCTGAAACACCGCGCGTGGCGCTGCCCGTGTCGGGCGGGCGAAACCTCGGCCGCGCCCTGGCCGGGGTCGCCCTGCTTATGCCGCTGCTTGCGCTCTGGCTGGTTACCCTCGTCCCACCGACGCTGAGCACCGTCGCGATGGGCTTCCAGAATGCCAGCCCGCTCAGGGACGCCGAGTGGGTCGGCGCGGCGAACTACTCGCACCTGGCCACGGACTCGCGGTTCGGGGCCAGCGTGGACTTCACGCTCGGGCTCGTCCGGGCCAACCTGCTGGCCGTGGCCGTGCTGCCGCCGCTGCTCGCGCTCGGGCTGGCCGCCTTCGGGCGCTGGCTCCGGCTCCCGGTGCGGCTGCTGTTCACCCTCCCGCTCGCCTGCTTCGCCCCCGTCGGCGCCGCACTCGCGTGGCGGCTCGCGCTTTCCCCGCAGGGCGGGATCGTCGGCCGGCTGACGGGCGCCGAGACGGCGTGGCTGGGCGACGCCGACCGCGCGGCGCTCGCGCTCCAGGTCGTCGGCGGCCTTTCGGCGGCGGCCGTGGGCTGCGGGGTGGGGCTGGTGGTCTACGGCTGGGCGCTGCGCGGCGTGAGCCAGGAGGGCCCGCGGCCAGCCGAGGTGGGCTGGCCCCTCGCCGTCACCTGGGCGCTGAGCCTGCTGACCACCGCCGCCGTCAGCCTGCAAAGCTTCGTGCCGAGCTACGTCCTGACCGCCGGCGGGCCCGCCGGCCGCACCACCACGCTGGCCCTGCTCCAGTTCCAGCACGCCTTCCAGCAGCTCCGCTTCGGCCTCGGCGCGGCGACCGCCACGCTTCAGCTTGTCCCCCTCGGGCTGCTCGGCCTGGCCGCTGGGGTACTGGTGGCGGCCAGCGGGGCGCGCCTGCGGACGGTGCCGGCCGACACGCCGCCCCTCCAGCTCGGCGGCCCGGCCAGGGTGGCGGCGGGGCTGCTGATCCTCGGCGCGCTACTGGCGGGGGCGGCTGTGCTCGCGGCCGCCGTCGGAGTGCCAGCGCTTGGGGCGGCGGCGACGGCCCAGATGTCGCCCGCGGAGGCGCTGCGCCCGGACGGGCCGCTCCTCCCCGCGCAGCCGGCCGACGCCGCGTACGAACAGCTCGACGAGGAGCTGCCGGCCGCGCGGCTGATCGCCAACAGCCTCACCCCGCCTCTCGCCGCGCTCATGGGGGCGCTGCCCGTCGCCTACTTTGGCGCGCTGGCGATCGGGGGCCTGCGGCCTCTGGGCCGCCACAGCGCGTGGCTGCTCATCCCGTTCAGTCCGTGGCTGTTCGTGGGGGCCGGCCCCCTTGGCGTCGCGCTGTACCAGAGCCGGGCCGACCTGAGCCTGATCAACACGCTGCCCGGGCTCATCCCGCCGGTCTGCGGCGCCATCCCCATGCTGTTCGTGCTGACCCTGTTCTTCCGCGGGCAGGAGCCGCGCTGGCGCGCCGGCGGGGGCTTCGTCCGTACAATGCTGCTGCCCTCGCTGCCCCTCGCCGCGCTGCTCGGCTTCGGGGCCCTGCTCCTAGCGGCCCAGGATCTGCTCTGGCCGCTGCTCGTGTCCACCGATCCGGAGCTGTACACGGCGAGCGTCGCCCTGGCCCAGTTCGGCGGCCAGTTTGGCCCCGAGGCCCCCCTGATCGCGGCGGCCGTGGTGCGGCTCGGGCAGCCGCTCCTGCTCCCGGCCCTGCTGGTCTTCGGCGCGCTCCAGCTATTCTTCCTCGACCGCCTCGCGCTCGTCGTCGGCCGCGACGTTGAGGAGTGCCCGGCCTGAGGGCGTCGAGCATCCCCCCGCCCACAGCCGAGGCGTAGGCGGGGGGCGGTGGGGCGGGCTACTCCTGCTCCTGGCGGCGCTGCCACTCCTCGTGGCCGGCGGCGTCGAGCTGGCGGAACTCTTCGTCGCTGAGGGCCAGGGCCGCGGCGGCGACATTGTCCTCCAGGTGGCGCACCTTGCTCGTCCCGGGGATCGGCAGCATCAGCGGGCTGCGGCGGAGCACCCAGGCCAGGGCGACCTGGGCGGGGGTGGCGCCGAGCCGGCGGGCGACCTCGTCGAGGACGCTGCCCTCGCGGGCCAGGCCACCTGCGGCGAGCGGGAACCAGGGGATGAAGGCGATCCCCTCGCGCTCGCAGTAGTCGAGCGTGGCCTCGTGGTGGCGCGTGACGAGGTTGTACATGTTCTGCACGCTGACCACGGGGAAGTAGCGCCGGGCCGCGGCGATCTCCGCCTCGCCGACCTCGCTCAGGCCGACGTGGCGGATCAGGCCCTCGCGCTGCATCTCCGCGATCACGCCGAACTGCTCGTCCTGGCTCACCGCGGGGTCGACCCGGTGCAGCTGCCACAGGTCGATCCGCTCGACGCCGAGCCGGCGCAAGCTCATCAGCACGCACTGGCGCAGGTACTCCGGCCGGCCCACCGGCCGCCAGATGTTGGGGCCGTGGCGGGTGAGGCCGCCCTTCGTGGCCACCACCAGGCCATCGTACGGGTGCAGGGCGGCCCGGATCAGGTCCTCGCTCACAAACGGCCCGTACGAGTCGGCCGTGTCGATGAAGTCTACCCCGAGCTGCGGCAGGCGGCGCAGAACGCGCAGCGCCTCGTCGCGGTCCTCCGGCTCGCCCCAGATCCCCTGGCCCGTGATCCGCATCGCGCCGAAGCCGAGCCGGCCCACGGACAGGTCGCCCCCGAGGGTCACCGTCCCGCTCGCCTGTGCCGATAGATTCGCCATCTCCCCATCCTCTCCTGCATGCTGGCTCTCGCCCGATCAGGATAGCACGAAACCTTTGCCGGGCGCCGCTCAGCTCGCCGCGGGGGGCGCGCGACGGCCGGGGCGGTAGTCGGGAGCGCGGGCGAGCAGGGTGCAGGCGGCGGCGGCTGTCACGGCGCCGTTGATCGCGAGGGCGGCGGGCGCGCCGAGGGCCGCGATCAGAACCCCCATCTCAAGGTGGCCGAGGGGCGCCGAGCCGATGCTGAGCACCCAGATCCCGACGGCCCGCCCGCGCTGCGCGTCGGGCACCGCCATCTGGATGAGCGTCTGCTGGAGCACGTCGAACGCCGCCGCGCAGCAGCCCGTGACCACGAGCACGACCGTGGCGAGGGCGAGGCTGCGCGTCAGCGCGAGGGCCACCAGCGACAGGCCGTAGAGCAGAAAGATCGCGCCGAGCAGCGGCTGGCGCCGGCCGCCCTCCGGCAGCAGGGCCAGCAGCGCCACGGCGATCGCCCCGCCCACGGCGGCGGCGGCGTTCAGCGTACCCAGGCCGGCCGGGCCGGCGCCCAGCACGTCCTGGGCGAAGACGGGCACGGCCGTCATGTGCGAGAAGGCGAAGATCTCGCAGGTGAGCCCGGCGATCACCAGCGTTCGGATCACCGGGAGGTCGACCAGCAGCCGGGCCGCGTCGCGGAACGCTTGCCGAAACGGCGGCGGCTCGCCCCCGCTGCGATGACTCTGGGGCACCTGCAGCGTCGCGGCGATCGCCGCCGCCACGCCATAGGCCGCGGCGATCACCGCGTAGCAGCGCGCCACGCCGACGAGCGGGATGAGCGCGCCCGCCCCGAGCGCCCCGACGGCGGTGGCGCCGCGGGCGGCCAGGGCGGTCAGGGCCAGGCCGCGCAGGGCCGACTCGCGGGGGACGGTGTCCAACACCAGGGCCTGGCGCGCGGGAGTGTCGAAGACCTGCAGGCAGCCCGCCGCGAAGGCGAAGGCCACCACCTGCCACACCCGCACGCCGCCGGCCCCAACCAGCCAGCTGAAGCCTGCCATCACGAGCACAGCGGCGCCGGACACGGCGAGCAGCTGGCGTGGCCGGTCGGCCCGGTCGGCGATCGTGCCGGCGGCCAGGCCCAGCAGGAGCGAGGGCAGCATACGCGCCGCGAAGGCCAGCCCGACGGCCACCGGCCCGCCGCCCGCCTCCAGCGCGAGCCAGGCGGTCACGGTGCGCTCCATCCCTTGGGCCCCGGTGGCGGCGACGCCGGACAGCCACAGGCGGCGGAACGCGGGCGAGCGGAACAGGATCACACGGCCCCTTTGCACAGCGCGGTCGGCCAAACGTCGCCGCGCGGCCACCATTGTACGCGATCGGCGCGCGGGGCTCGGCCGGCGGGCTGATGCCGCGCTGTGCCGTGGCGGGTACAGTAGTCGCGCGCCCCCACCGTGGCTATAACGACGGGCCGGAAAGGAACGAACCGTGAGCATGAGTGACACCGTGGCGTTGATCGACGCGGCGGACGAGAATCTTGCCGCCCACGTGAGCTGGATACACCAGCGGACGCCAGGGATGCGGGCGGCGCTGGCCCCCGACCTGGTGGTGGTAGACTCTGGGCTGCCGCAGGACACCTTCAACGTCGTGTGCCGCGCCCGGCTCGCCCCGCGGGCGGCGGCGGCGCGCGCGCAGGCCATCGTGGCGGCGTTCGCGGCGGCCGGCCGCCCCTTCTCCTGGTGGGTCACGCCAGGTTCGTGCCCGAGTGGGCTCGGGGCCGCCCTGCGCGCCGCCGGGCTCGAGCCCGCGGACGGTGAGCTGGCGATGGCGGCCGACCTGGCCGCGGTGCCCGCGCGGCTGGAGCTGCCGCCCGGGCTGGAGATACAGCGCGTGCGGGCGGCGGGCCAGCTACGCGACTTCGCCGGGATTATCGCGGCGAGCATGGCACCGCCCGACCCGGTGGTGCTGGACTTCTACCGGCTGGCGGAGGCGGCGTTGCTCCAGCCCGAGGCGGCCCTCTGGCTTTACGTCGGCTACCTCGACGGGCGGCCCGTGGCCACCGCCCAGCTCAGCGTGGGCGGCGGCGTCGCCGGCCTGTATAACATCATCACCCTGGAGCCCTACCGCCGGCGGGGCATCGGGAGCGCGCTGACCCTGCGCCCCCTCCACGACGCCCGCGCCGCCGGTCTCCCGATGGCCGTGCTCCAGGCGACCGAGCTTGGTGCGCAGGTGTACCGGCGCATCGGCTTCGCCGCCTTTGGCGAGATCACCGAGTATAAGCCGGGGTAGTGCTCGGCCGCCCGCGCCGGGGCTACGTCAACGTCGCTGCCGCGGGGTTCGCCGTGGGCGTACACGCCTCGGCTCATGCCGCCATGGCTGCCTGCGTGGCCTGCCCAGGCCGGCGCAGGCCGGTTTCAAACGAGGAGCCGAGCGCTTCAGCGCGACGGCGGGCTGGCGGCGCGGACGTTGACGTAGCCCTACGCCCGCGCCGGTGCGGGTTGACACGGGGGCGGGCGATGGGTAGGATGCGCGCACGCGCGGGCGAGCGCACTGTGGCGCCGCGCCCGCTCAGCCGGAGGACTGCCCGATGCCCAAGATCACCTTTATCGGGGCGGGGAGCACCGTGTTTGCCAAGAATCTCCTTGGCGACATCCTTAGCTTCCCTGAGCTCCAGGACGCGACGATCGCCTTGTTCGACATCGACGCCGAGCGCCTGCGCACCTCCGAGATCGTCGCCCACAAGCTCGCCGCCACCCTCGGCGCCCGCCCGACGATCGCCGCGACCACCGACCGCAGCCGCGCCCTCGACGGCGCCGACTATGCGATCTGCATGATCCAGGTGGGCGGCTACAAGCCCGCCACCGTGGTCGACTTCGAGATCCCCAAGAAGTACGGCCTGCGCCAGACGATCGCCGACACCCTCGGCATCGGCGGGATCATGCGCGGGCTGCGCACGGTGCCGGTGCTGCTTAGCATGTGCCAGGACATGGAGCGGCTGTGCCCCGACGTCACCTTTCTGCAGTACGTCAACCCGATGGCGATCAACTGCTGGGCGATCAGCAGGGCCAGCAGCGTCAAGACGGTCGGCCTGTGCCACAGTGTGCAGCACACCGCCAGCCAGCTCGCGCGCGACCTCGGCATCCCCCTGGAGGAGATCGACTACCGCTGCGCCGGGATCAACCACGTCGCGTTCTACACCCGCTTCGAGCACAAGGGCGAGGACCTGTACCCCCGCCTGCGCCAGATCTACGCCGAGGGCCGCGCCCCCGCCGACAATCTGGTGCGCTACGAGCTGTTCAAGCGCCTCGGCTACTTCGTGACCGAGTCGAGCGAGCACTTCGCGGAGTACGCCCCCTGGTTCATCAAGCGCGACCGGCCAGACTTGATCGAGCGGTTTAACATCCCCCTCGACGAGTACATCGCCCGCTGCGAGAAGCAGCTCGCCGGCTGGGAGCGGCTGCGCGGGGAGCTCGAAACCAGCGACGCCCCCATGGAGGTGCGCCGCAGCGTCGAGTATGGCTCGCAGATCATCCACGCGATGGAGACGGGCCGCCCCCAGGTGATCTATGGCAACGTCCCCAACCACGGCCTGATCGACAACCTCCCGCAGGGCTGCTGCGTGGAGGTGCCCTGCCTTGTGGACCGCAACGGCGTCCAGCCCACCCGGGTCGGTGCGCTGCCGCCCCAGCTCGCCGCGCTCATGCAGACCAATATTAATGTGCAGTCGCTCACCGTCGAGGCCGCTCTGACCGGCAAGCGCGAGCACATCTACCACGCCGCCATGCTCGACCCGCACACGGCCGCCGAGCTCGACCTCGACCAGATCGCGGCCCTCGTCGACGACCTGATCGCCGCCCACGGCGACTGGCTGCCCGCCTACGGCTAGCGCATCAATCGCGGAGTACTGCTCGCCGGCTTTCGGGCCGGATAAGGATAAGGGGCAGGAGGCACGGCACTATGGCCCAGTTTCTGGGCGTCGATATTGGGACAACGTTTGTGAAGGGCGCCGTGCTCGACCTCGACGCCCTGCGGCTCGACCACATCAGGCGCGCGCCAGCGCCCGCCCCGCTCCCTGGCTTGCCCGGCGGCCGTCACGAGCTGGACCCCGACGCGGTCGTGGCGGCCGTGCGCGAGGTGGTCGCGGGGCTGCTCCTGCTCGCCCCGCGCTGCGTCGGCGTCGTCCTTTGCACCCAGATGCACAGTGTCGTGCTGGTGGACGACGCGGGCGCGCCGCTGACCAACGTCGTCACCTGGCTCGACCAGCGCGCGCTCGACCCCCACCCCGGCGGGGGCACCTTTCTCGACCAGCTCGCGGCGCGCCTCGGCCCCGAGCGGCGGCTGGCCCTCGGCAACGAGCTGCGCCCCGGGTTGCCGATCGCCACCCTGTTCTCCCTCGCCGAGCGCGGCGAGCTCCCCGCCGGCGCCACCCCGCTGACCCTGGCCGACTTCGCGCTCGCGCGGCTCTGCGCGGCGCCCCCCGGTGTCGAGGCGACCAACGCCGCCGCGAGCGGCGCCATGGACGTCGCCCGGGGCGGGTGGGACGGCGCGGCCATCGCCGCCGCGGGCCTGGGCGCGCTGCGCTGGCCGTCGATCGCCCCCCTCGCCGAGGCGGCGGGCACCCTCCGCCACGAAGGGCGGGCGCTGCCATGCTTCCGCCCGGTCGGCGACGCCCAGTGCGCCTTGCTCGGGGCCGGGCTTGCGGCGGGCGAGCTGTCAATCAACATCTCGACCGGGTCGCAGGTCAGCGCACTATGCGAGGCGCCCACGTTCGGCGATTTTCAGACCCGGCCGTTCTTCGATGGCCGGGCCCTCGCCACGATCAGCGGTATCCCGGCCGGGCGCGCCCTCAACGTGCTCGTCGGCCTGCTGGGGGAGCTGGCGGCCGCGCACGGCGCGCCGGTCGCCGATCCGTGGCCCTACCTGCTGCGGGCCGCGCAGGCGGCGCCGGACGGCGAGCTGCGCGTGGAACTGGGCTTTTTCGGCGGCGCCGAGGGCGCGGTCGGGGCGATCACCGGCATCCGCGAAGGGGAGCTGACGGCCGGGGCGCTGTTCCGGGCGGCCTTTCACCAGATGGCCGCGAGCTACGAGGCGGCGGCGCTGCGCCTCGCGCCGGACCGCTCGTGGCGCCAGGCGGTGCTCAGCGGCGGCCTGGCCCACCAGTCGCGGCTGCTGCGCGAGCTGATCGCCGCGCGCCTCGGCGCGCCGGTTCGCCTCGCCCCGGTCGAGGATACGCTCGGCGGGCTGCTCGCCCTGGCCCTGGTCTGCGCCGGGCGCGCCAACAGCGCCGCCGAGGCCGCGGCGCTCGTCCGCGCCGGACTTGATGGTTGACAAACCCCCCTGTTTCGTGTACCCTCTGTTTATCGATAATTCATAATTTCATCGTGTGCGCTGCGGCAGCCGGGCCCGGAGAGCGGGCGCCGGGGCGAGGCGCCCCCTGATATCGGGCGCTCTGTTCGTCGCAGCCGCAACCCGTCGTCGCGCGGCTCGCGCGGCGTATCTTGGCCGTGCCGCCAGCCACCCCGCTGTCACCGTCTCTTGTAGGCGTGTGCCATCCGATCGTCCGCGAAAAGCCTCCAGTGACGAGAAAGGAACAGAACGCGGTGTCAACGAAGATCACCCGTCGCCAGCTGCTCCAAGGGGCCAGCACCACGCTCGCGTTCACCGTGTTAACCGCCTGCGGCGCGCCGACCTCGCCCACCACCGAGGCCCCGACCGCCGCCCCCGCCGGCGATGGGGCCACGGCCGCGCCCGCCGCGGCGACGACGGCGCCCGCCGCCCAGACAAACGCCCTCGGGGTGACGCTGCCCCCCGACGCGCTGCCGCTCGACCAGCAGTACATGCTGCTCGCGGTGGGGCAGACGGGCGGCGGCTACGGCCACATCATGGAATCGCTGTACAACCGCGCCTTCGAGCACGCCGGCGGCTACGAAACGCTGACCACGCTGGACACCGAGCTGAACGTGGTCGGCATCGGCGCGGAAAGCTGGCAGATCGCCGAAGACGGCCTGTCCTGGGACTTCAAGCTGCGGCCGGAGCTGGTGTTCAGCGACGGCAAGCCGATCACCGCCGAGGACTGGGTTTACACCCTGCGCCGCTCGCTGGCGAACGGCTACGACTTCGGCTGGTTCTACTCCGACATCAAGAACGCCAGCAAGGTGCTGAGCAAGGAGCTGCCGCCGGAGGAGCTGGGCATCGAGGCGGTGGACGCGCACACCCTGCGCATCTACACCGAGGCGCCCACGCCCTACCTGCCCGCGATCGGGGTGTGGTTCGGGCTGGCGCCGCAGCAGGCCTACGAGCAGAGCGGCGACAACTGGGCCCTCGACCCGGCGAAGTACATCTCGTCCGGCCCCTTCACCCTCACCCAGTTCGAGCGCGGCGTGCGGCACAAGTGGGAGCTGAACCCGACGTACAAGGGGGTGCGCCGGCCCTACATCACCGAGCTGCGCGAGCAGCTGCTGGCCCCCTCGCTGCCGGCCTACATCGCGAAAGAAACCCAGGGGTACACCGTCGACGGCAACACCCCCGCGGGCGAGGTCGGCCTGATCGAGCAGAACGCGATCCTCAAGTCCGAGATGCACCCGCAGCCGCCCGCGTCGACCGACTACATCGGCTTCAACACGCTGCCCGGCCGGGCCGCGCCGCTCGACAACCCTGATGTGCGCCTGGCGCTCTCGATGGCGATCGACAAAGAGGCGCTGGTGCAGCAGATCTTCCGCGGTTTTGCCGAGCCGGCCTGGGGCATTCTGCCCAAGGGCTTTCCGAACTACATCGGCGACCGGCTCAAGGAGCTGGCGCCGAACAAGTACGACCCTGCGGCCGCCCGCGACCTGCTCGCCAAGGCCGGCTTCCGCGACGGCGCCGGCTTCCCGACCTTTGAGCTTTGGCTGCGCCAGCCCAACGCCGCCCAGCAGGCGATGGCCCAGGCCATCCAGGCCCGCTGGAAGGAGAACCTCGGGATCACCGTCGAGCTCAAGCCCGCCGACTTCCAGTCGTTCACCGACGCCGCCTTCGCCCAGAAGACCGCCCCGATGTACTTTGTCTCCTACGCGCTGGACTACTACGACCCGGCGACGTTCCTGAATGTGTTCCGTGACGGCGGGCGCCACCCGCACGAGAACCCCGAGTGGACCGCGTTCTACAACGAGGCCAACGGCACGCTGGAGGCAGAGCAGCGGCTCGCGCAGCTCCAGGAGGCCGAGGTCCGGCTGGTCGAGAGCACCGCCTGGTACTTCCTGCAAAGCCCGTTCTCGGTCGCCTTGTGGCCGTGCAACCTCGCCGGCGAGGCCGTCCAGCCGAACAGCGCCGGCTACCAGTTCAACAGCGGCGGCGGCGTCGGCAGCCCGCACGCCTTCGAGGGGCTGTACTGGAGCAACTCCGACTGCCGCGCCGACCTGCGCTAAGGTCCGGGGCGGGCTGATCGCCAAGCCGCCCGTCGATCGCAGGGGCATGCTGGCCCGTTGGGCACGCGCTCAACGGACCGGCCTGCCCCATCGGCGCGCCGTTCACCTGCCGGCAGCCAGCAGGCTGCGGCCGCACACGCGGAGGTGTGATGTCCGCATATATCATTCGCCGGCTGATCGGCATCCTGACATCGCTGCTGCTGCTGTCGCTCTTCACCTTTCTGCTTTCGCGCACCGTGCCGGGCGGGCCGTGGATGCAGGGGGCTGAGATCCCGCAGACTGCGGAGCAGATCGCGTTCTTTAAGGCCAAGTACGGCCTCGACCGGCCGCTCTGGGAGCAGTACTTCGTCTGGCTGCGCAACGCCCTGGTGCTGGACTTCGGGCGGCCGTTCTCGACCCCTGAGCAGACGGTGACCCAGATGATCATGCGGCTGCTGCCGTACAGCGCCCTGGTCGGCGGCCTCGCCGCGCTGCTCGCGATCGGCCTGGGGGTGCTGCTCGGGGTGCTCGCGGCCGCACGCCAGAACAGCTGGCTCGACCACGCCATCACGATGTACGCCGTGATCACGAGCACCATCCCGAGCTTTGTGCTCGGCTTTGTGCTGGTCTACCTGCTGGCCGCCCGGCTCGGCTGGTTTCCGACCGGCGGGTGGGGAAGCTGGCGCCATCTGGTCTTGCCGGTCGTCGCCTTCGGCCTGCCGGCCGCGGGCGGTGTGGCCCGCTGGACGCGCCAGTGCATCGCCGAGGCGATGGCGGCCGACTATGTCCGCACGGCCTACGCCAAGGGCCTGCGCGAGCGGGCGGTGATGTTTCGGCATGTGCTGCGGAACGCCGGCATCCCCATGCTGACCTACTTTCTGCCGCTGTTTCCGGCGATGATGACGGGCTCGATCTTTATCGAGCAGGTGTTTGCGCTCCCCGGCCTGGGCAAGTACTTCGTGCTCGCGAGCACCAACCGCGACTACCCGATGGTGCTCGGGATCACCATGTTCTGGGCCTTGCTGATCTCGCTCACCTATCTGATCACCGACATCCTCTACGGCCTTATCGACCCCAGGGTCCGGGTCCAAGGAAAGTAGCTATGGCAACAGGCGTAGCGGCCCCGGCGCAGCTGGAGCGACGGCGGAGCGGGGGCGTCCCTTCCGGCTGGTCGCGGGCCTGGCGGCGGTTCAGCCGCAATAAGATCGCGCTCTTCGGCCTGGTGTTCGCGCTCTGCATCCTGGGGATAGCGGTGTTCGCACCTGTGCTCACCCCGTACAGCTATGACGCGATCAGCCCGGCGGACGCGCTCCAGGGGCCCACCATGGCCCACCCCATGGGCACCGACTCGCTCGGACGCGATATGCTGACTCGGATCATCTACGGCGCCCGGCCCATGCTGATCGTCGGGGTGCTCACCCAGCTCGCCGGCGTGCTGATAGGCGTGCCGCTCGGGCTGCTGGCCGGCTACCGCGGCGGGGCGGTCGACTGGCTGATCAGCCGCCTGATCGACCTGTTCTCGGCCTTGCCGTGGTATCTGGTGGTGCTGTACATGGTTATGGTGCTTTCGCCCAGCCTGCAGAACCTGATCCTGGCCCTGATCATCACCAGCTGGGTGGCCTCGGCCCGGCTCGTCCGCGGCATGACCTTCGCGATCCGCGAGCAGGAGTATGTCACGGCCGCGCGCGTGCTGGGGATCGGCCCCACGGCCATCCTCATGCGCCACATCCTCCCGCAGGCCGTCCCCCTGGTGATCTGGGGCTTCGCCTCCGGCATCCCGACCGCGATCTTCGCCGAGGCCGGGCTGAGCTTTATCGGCATGGGCGTGCGCCCGCCCCAGCCGAGCTGGGGGCAGATGCTCGCCGAAGCCGGCACCTACTGGCAGTACTGGCCGCACATGTTTCTGTTCCCCTCGCTGATGATCACCCTGTCCGTGCTGGCGTTCCAGGGCCTCGCCGACGGCCTGCGCGCCGCCCTCGACGTGCAGGACCGCGTGTAGCCGCGCCCCAGCTCGCGGGCGCGCCCAAGGAGCCCTCCCGTGACCGCATCTCCGCTGCGGCTGCCCCTGCCCGCCCTCGCGGAGCAGTTCCAGCTGCGCCGCGACAAGATCTTTCTCAACCACGGCAGCTTCGGCGCGTGCCCCCGGCCCGTCTTTGACACCTACCAGGCCTGGCAGCGCGAGCTGGAGGCCGACCCCGAGCGCTTTTTCCGCAGCCGCGTCCGCGGCCTGCTCGCTGAGGCCCGCGCCGCTCTGGCCCGCTTCATCGGCGCCGACGCCGACGACCTTGTGTTCGTGCCCAACGCCACCCACGGCGCCAACATCGTGGCGAACGCGCTGGAGCTGCGCCCCGGCGACGAGGTGCTGAGCACCGACCACGAGTATGGTGCGGTCGAGCGGGCCTGGCAGTTCCACTGCGCCCGGCGCGGCGCGCGCTATGTGCGCCAGCCGATCGAGCTGCCGGCGCGCGGCCGCGCCGAGCTGGTCGAGCAGCTGTTCGCCGGGGTGACGCCGCGCACCCGTGTGATCTGCCTGAGCCATATCAGCTCGTTCACCGCCATGATCTTCCCCGTGGCCGCGATCTGCCGGCGCGCCCGCGAGCTCGGCATCCTGACCGTGATCGACGGCGCCCACGCCCCGGGCCAGGTCGACCTCGACCTCCACGCGATCGGCGCCGACTTCTACCTGGCGAACTGCCACAAGTGGCTGTGCGCGCCGAAGGGGTCGGGCTTTCTGTACGCCCGCCGCGAGTGCCAGCCCTTGCTCCAGCCCTTTGTGGTCGGCTGGGGCTGGCAGGGCGAGGGCTCGCCGTTCCTCGATATCTTCGAGCAGCTCGGCACCCTCGACCCGGCGGCCTACCTGAGCGTCCCGGCCGCGATCGCGTTTCAGGAGCGCCACGACTGGCCCCGCGTGCGCGCCGCCTGCCACGCGCTGCTCGGCGAGGCCCGCGAGCGCATCCTCGCCCTCGCCGGCACCGTGTCCACCTACCCCGCCGAGGAGGGCTGGTGGGCCCAGATGTGCGTGATCCCGCTGCCGCCCCGCGCCAGGAATGTGGCCTGGCAGCGCCTCGTGGACGACTACCGGATCGAACTGCCGATCATCCCCTGGGGCGACCAGATCTTCGCCCGCGTGTCCATCCAGGCCTACAACACCCCGGCCGAGCTCGACGCCCTCGTTCAGGCCCTCGCGGAGCTGCTCGGCGAGGCGCCCGCCGCCGATTGACACGCCTTCTGGGCTGTGCTAGGCTTGCGAGAATGGCATTTCATAATGTGAAACATGCGCTGCGGCATGGGGGTGCCAGTGTTTCGGGGCCGCGGCGGAGCAAGGCAAGGTATGGCTGCCACCACAGAGCGGGGGATCCAGTCGCTGGAGCGGGCCTTCGATATCATCGACGCGATCGCGGGGAGCGGCGGCAAGCCGCTGAGCCTCAAGGAGATCTGCGCGACGACGGGGCTGCACCCGAGCACGGCCCACCACCTGATCAGCACGATGGTCGGCCGCGGCTACCTGAGCCAGAACGCCGAGTCGCGGCGCTACGCGCTCGGGCCGGCCCTGCTGCGGCTGCGATCGACCACGCTCGACGCCCTCGACCTGCAAAGCGTGGCCCAGCCCTTCGCCGCCGAGCTGCTGCGCCAGACGGGCGAGAGCGTGTATTTCAGCACGCTCCAGGGGTGGGAGTTTCCCCCGCTGATCATGCTGCCGAGCCCGCACCCGATCCGCTTCGTCCGCCAGCCCAGCCCTATCCCCTGCCTCCACGCCACCGCCTCCGGCAAGTGCCTCCTCGCCTACCAGCCGGTGGAAACGATCGAGCGTTACATCCGCGAGGTGCCGCTCGTGCGCTTCACGCCCAACACCATCGTCGACCCGGACGCCCTGCGGGCCGAGCTGGCTCGCATCCGCGAGCGCGGTCTGTCCTGTGACTTCGAGGAGCAAAGCCCCGGCGCCCAGTGTGCCGCCGCCCCCGTCTTCAACGACCAGGGCCAGGTGGTGGCGGCCCTGTCCTTTTCCTCGCCCACCTTCCGCGCCACCCCCGAGGCCTTCGCCCGCTGGACGTCCGCCGTGCGCGAGATCGCCTTTGCACTCAGCGCCCGCCTCGGCTACACTCCCGCCGCCTAGCGCCACAAGGTACGGCGTCCTGGCAAAACCCAGAGCCGGCGGCGCTTGCTCCTGGCTACATAGGATTGACAGCGGGCGCCGCATCTGCTATGCTTTTGACATACCCAAATGCATTTCACAATATGAAAAGGAGGCGGCCACGCGGCCAGCATTGCGCACCCCCGGGAAGTTGCGTTCGATCAGCGCTCACTGATAGGAGAGGTCTGACGATGTCGATGATGACTCTTTCCCGCAGGCTCAAGCTCCTTGCCCTCCCCGCGCTCATGGCCCTGTTCGTCGCCGCCTGCGGCCAGCAGGCGCCCGCCGCCGGCACCACCACAGACTCCCCGACCGCCGCCGCCCCCGCCCAGGAGGCCCGCTCGATCCGCGTCTACGCGCTGGGCGGCCCGCCCGTCGGCCCCGTGATCGACATGCTCATCGCGGGCTTCAAGGCCAAGCACCCCGACGTCGAGATCAAGCTCGAGACGGCGCCCACGGGCGACTACGCCGAGCAGATCTACGCCATGGCCGCGGCGAACAACCTCCCCGACGTGATGTTCACCGCCGACATCTTCACCGCGCCCTTTGTTGACGCCGGCGTGGTGCTCGACCTGGAGCCCTACGCGCAGCAGGACAGCGAGTTCAAGCTCGACGACGTGTACGAGAGCATCCTCGGCCTCGGCCGCGTCGAGGGCACGCCCGGCCTGTATATGATCCCCGCCTCCCTCGACACCGTGCAGATGTACTACAACAAGTCGATGTGGGAGGCAGCCGGCGCCCCGCTGCCCGAGGCGAACTGGACGTGGGACCAGCTGATCGCCGCCTGCGAGCAGATCCAGGCCGCCAACGCCGAGGTGAAGTGCCTGAGCGTGGGCAACGCCGGCCGACCCACCTTTGATTGGTGGGCCTACTGGGTGCCATGGGTTCGCGGCTACGGCGGCGACGTGCTGAGCGAGGACGGCAAGACCTCAACCCTCGACACCCCCGAGGCCCTCGCCGGCATCCAGGCCTACGCCGACCTGTGGGCCAAGCACGATGTTGCCACGCCCCTCGGCACCGACGCCGGCGGCGACTGCTTCGTCAACCAGCGCTGCGCTGCCGTCTTCTTCATCCCCGGCGTGATCAAGGGCTTCCAGGAAAGCATCGGCGACACCTTCGAGTGGGACGTCCAGCTCGCCCCCGCCCACCCCAAGGGCCAGTTCACCGGCATGGGCACCTTCGGCTTCACAGTCGCCAAGTCGACCAAGCACCCCGACGTCGCCTGGGACTTCATCAAGTACCTGGCCTCCCCCGAGGGCCAGCGCACCGTCACCCGCGAGCAGATCGGCGTGCCGCTGCTCAAGTCCCTCGCCAACGACCCGGTGCTGAGCCAGCTCAAGGCGCCGCCGGCCAACATCCAGGCCTTTATCAAGGGCGGCGACATCGGGATCTTCCCTCGCACCTACCCGGTGCGCTGCGGCAGCCTCTACAGTGGCCAGATCAACTCGCTGATCAAGAACGGCCTCGAACAGGTCATCCGCGGCGCCGGCACGGCCGCCGATGTCTTCCCCGCCATCAACCAGGAGATCCAGGCCTGCCTCGACGCGTCATGACGCCGAGGTGAGGGATGGGGGACAGGGGGCGCCGTCCGCGCCCCCACCCCCTGGCGGGTGAAGCGCCCAGGAGGAGCGCACGATGCTGATCAAGCGACGGCCGCACCATACGCCGATGTACTGGCGCGACACGATCCAGGGCTATCTGTTTATCTCGCCGGTCGTGCTCGGGCTGATCATCTGGACCTTCGGGCCCATGATCGCCTCGTTCTACATCAGCCTCACCGAGTACTCGCTGCTGAAGCCGCCGCAGTTCATCGGCCTGCAGAACTACGTCGACCTGTTCACCAAGCCGAGCCTGCGCGTCATGGACTCGCTGCGCGTCACGCTGCTCTACGCGGTGCTGGCCCTCCCGCTGACGATGTGCGCGGCTCTCGGCTGTGCCATGCTACTCAACCAGCGCGTGCGCGGGATCGGCGTCTTCCGCACCATCTTCTACATGCCGACGATGGTGCCGGCCCTGGCCATGGTCTTCGTCTGGGGCTGGATGCTCCACCCCGACCTCGGCCTGGCCAACGCCGCCCTCAAGGGCCTGGGCCTGCCCACGAGCCGCTGGCTGTCCGAGCCGGGCAGCGCCCTGCCCTCGCTGGTCCTGCTCAGCCTGTGGAGCATTGGCCCGACCATGATCGTCTTTCTGGCCGGGCTTCAGGGCGTCCCCGAGTCGCTCTACGAGGCCGCCCTGATCGACGGCGCCAACCCGCTCCAGTCCTTCTGGCATATCACCCTGCCGATGCTCTCGCCGACGATCTTCTTCAACCTGATCATGGCGCTGATCGCCACCTTCCAGTACTTCCTGCCGGCCTTTGTGCTGACCCAGGGCGGCCCGCTCTTTGCCACCTACTTCTACAACCTGAACCTGTACGAGAAGGCCTTCCGCTGGCTCCAGATGGGCCTGGCCTCGGCGATGGCCTGGGTGATGTTCGCGGTCATCCTGCTGATCACCCTGGTGCTGTTCCGGGCCCAGCGCTACGTTGTCTACTACGAGGGCAACCAATGACGGCGGTCCCCAGCCTTTCCGCCGACCAGCAGCACCTCGACGCGGCGGCCGCGCGGCGCCGCCGGCGGGTCCGCGCGCTGGTCCGCACCGCGCTCACCTACGCCGCGCTGCTGGCGATCGCGGCCCTGTTCCTGATGCCCTTCCTGTGGATGCTGAGCACCTCGCTCAAGCCCAAGAGCGAGGTCTACCTGTTCCCGCCGACGCTCCTGCCGGCCGACTGGCGCTTCGACAACTATCTGGCGGCCTGGACGTACCCGCGCATGGACTTTTCGCGCTGGACGCTCAACTCGCTGATCATCACCGGCTCGGTCATGGTCGGCACCCTGCTCAGCTCGTCGCTGTGCGCCTACGGCTTCGCCCGCATCCGCTTCCCCGGCCGCGACTTCTGGTTTGTCGCCACCCTGGCCTCGGTCATGCTGCCGCCCCAGGTCACGCTTATCCCGCTCTACATCCTGTTCCTGCGCCTGAACTGGCTCGACACCTTTCTCCCCCTGACGGTGCCAACCTGGTTCGGCGGCGGGGCGATCAACATCTTCCTGCTGCGCCAGTTTTTTCTCCAGATCCCCCAGGAGCTGGACGACGCAGCCTACATCGACGGCGCCAGCCGCCTCCAGACGTGGTGGCGGGTCTACCTGCCGCTGTCCCTCCCGGGGCTGCTCACCGTCGCGATCTTCACCTTCCAGAACACCTGGGGCGACTTCTACGGCCCCCTGATCTACCTGCGCAGCCAGGACAGCTTCACCCTGGCCCTCGGCATGAACCTGTTCCGCGGCGTCTACAACGAAGAGATCCATTTCATGATGGCCGTCGCCGTGGTGATGACCATCCCCATGCTCGTGCTGTTCTTTCTGGCCCAGCGCTTGTTCATCCGCGGCATTGTGCTGACCGGGATCAACCGCTAAGACCGTTGCACCGTGCTTTCCACGCTGCCGGCAGGCTTCGCACGCCGATGCGCCGCACCTAAGCCCAAAGCCTATCGCCCAAAGCCCTGCTAAGGCCACGGCCCGGCGCACGCCTCCTTGTCTGAGAGAACGCCCATGCGCTTCGCCTATAGCACGATCAACTGGGGCGAGTACGCCGACATGGCCCAGGCCGCCGCCGAGATCCGCCAGGCCGGCTGGGCCGCCGTTGAGCTGTTCGCCCACTCGCTCGACTGGCTCGGCCTCCCCGACGGCCTCCGCGCCACCCTCGCCGGCCTGCGCCCCGCCACGCTCTTCGCCGGGATCGAGCTGCCCACCAGCCGGCGCCAGCTGACGATCCACAAGCACCGCATCGATTATGCCGCCGCCATCGGCGCCAGCGCCTACGGCGTGCTCACCGGCGGCCGCCTCCGCGACCGCCCGCCCAGCCCCGCCGAGTACCGCGAGGTGGCCGGCTTCTGCGAGGAGCTGGCCCGCCACGGCGCCGAGTGCGGCGTGGCCGTGGCCTACCACCCCCACACCGCCTGCACGATCGAGATGGCCGACGAGATCGACATTCTCATGGAGCAGACCGAAGCCCTCGGCCTCTGCCTCGACGCCTCGCACATCGCGCTGGTGGGCGAGGATCCGGTCGCCCACCTGCGCACCTACCGCGAGCGGCTCGCCTATGTCCACCTCAAGGACTGGGCCCGCGGCAAGTTCGTCGAGCTCGGCCAGGGCACCCTCGGCATCGACTTCGCGGCCTGCCTGCGCACGCTGGAGGAGCTGCGCTTCGCCGGCTGGGTCGTGGTCGAGAGCAGCCGCTCCGACGTCTCGCCCTTGCACAGCGCCGAGGTCAACGCGGCCTTTCTGCGCGGCCTCGGCTATGCCCCCGACGCGATCGAGACGGGAGCCCAGCCATGACCCTTTCCCTGGCGCTCTTCGGCTGCGGCGTGATGGGCCGGCGCCACATCGCCGGCCTCAAGCGCCTGCGCGAGATCGGTCGCCAGCGCTTCGAGCTCGCCGCCGTCTGCGACCTGGTGCCCGCCGCCGGCGCGGCCGCCGCCGACCTCGCGGCCGACCTGCTCGGCCGCCGCCCCGCCGTGTTCACCGGCCTCGATGCCGCCCGGCGCGACCTCGGCCAGCTCGACGCGATCATCATCACCACCGCGCCCGACACCCACGCCGACCTCGGGGTCGCCGCGCTCCACGCCGGCCTCCACGTCCTGTGCGAAAAGCCGATCGCCCTCACCGTCCGCCAGGGCCGGGCCCTCGTCGACGCCGCGGCGGCCACCGGCCGTACCCTGGCCGTCGCCGAGAACTACCGGCGCGACCCGATCAACCGCCTGGCCAAGGCGCTGATCGACGCGGGCGCGGTCGGCCGGCCCTTCCTGATCGTCCAGTCCTCGTCGTCCGGCGCCGACCAGGTGATCATCACGCCATGGCGCCACCTGCGCCAGCGCTGCGGGATCGTGGTCGATATGGGCGTCCACTACACCGACCTGTTCGAGTACTTCCTCGGCCCGGTCGCCGCCGTGACGGGCTTCAGCGCCCAGGTCGACCCGCGCCGCCAGGACGCCGCCGGGCGCTGGCACGAGGTCGACGCCGAGGATGTGTCGGCGGGCGTGGCCCGCTTCGCCAGCGGGGCGATCGGCCACTGGCTGCTCAGCCTCGCCGGGCGCGGCGAGGGGCTGTTCAGCCGGGTGGTCTACGGCACCGGCGGCTCGCTCGACATCCCCCCCGACCGCTCCGGCCGCCCGCTCCGCCTCACGCCCCACGGCGCGGACGCGCCGCTCGACGCCGACGCGCTGCTCGCGCTCGTGCCCGACTTCCGGCTCGACCCGACCACGGCGGCCCTGTTCGGCGGCGAGCGGCTGGCGGCCTACGATCTGCCCTGGGCCGAGATCGACGCCAACCTGCTCGCGATCGAGCAGGACGACTTCGCCGACGCGATCGCGGGCCAGCGCCCGCCCGAGGTTGACGGGATGGGCGGCCTGCGGGCCCTGGCCCTGGTCTACGGCTTTCTTGAGGCGGAGCGGCAGGGCCGCGCCATCTCCGCCGATGAGCTGATCGCCGGCGCCGCCCACGCCTACCAGAGCGCGCTTGTCGAGGAGCTGACCTGATGCACCACTGGTATCCGCATATGGACTTCGGGGTCGTCCACCCGCTGATCTTCCCCGAGTGCCGGGCCGGGGGCGGCCCGGTGCTGGAGACGCTGGAGGCGATCGTCGACGACCCCTGGTTCGGCGCCGTCGAGATCGCCCCGATCGTCGACCCGGCCGTGCGCGCGCAGGCCCGGGCCCTGCTCGCCGCCGCCGAGCTCCAGGTGGTCTACCTGCCCATCCTGCCGATCATCTTCGAGGACCTCGGCCTCGGCAGCGCCGACGAGAACGCCCGCCGCCACGCCCAGGAGCGGCTGCGGGCCCTGATCGACGAGGCGGCCGCCTTCGACGCCCCGCTCGCCATGATCACCGGCCCGCGCGACCCCGGCCCCGCCGAGCGCGCGGCCACCTTGGAGCGCCTGGTGGCCGACCTGCGGGCCCTCTGCGACTACGCCGACGCCCGCTCCGGCCGCCGTCGCCTCCACCTGACCTTCGAGAACTTCGACCGCGAGGTCGAGAAGAAGCGGCTGGTCGGCCCCACCGCCGAGGCCGTCGCCATGGTCGAGGCGGTCGACCGCGCGAACTTCGGGCTCACGATCGACCTGAGCCACCTGCCGCTGCTCGGCGAGACCGCCAACGAGGCCCTGTCGGCCGCCGCGCCCCACCTGATCCACGCCCACATCGGCAACTGCGTGGCCGCCCACCCCGACTCGCCGCTCTACGGCGACTTCCACCCGCGCTTCGGCCACCCCCTCGGCAGCAACGGCCTGCCCGAGGTAGTGGACTACCTGGAGCAGCTCCACGCTGTGGGCTACTGGGAGCGGGCGCGGGCCCGCCTCGGCGGCACGCCCATCCTCTCCATGGAGCTGAAGGCCAGCGAGGGCGAACGCAGCGGAACGCTCCTCGCCAACGGCAAGCGGGTCTTCGGGCGGGCGTGGGCGCTGGCCGCCGCCCGCATCCCCGCGTAAGGAGGGAGCGCCGTGGCACCGATCACCATCGCCGTCTGGGACGCGGTCGGCAATGTGACCTGGGGCGCCCGCCCCTGGGACGAGTGGACGCCGGCCATCCAGGAGCAGCTCCTGGCCGAGAACCCCGAGGCCCGCGCGGTCGCCCTCAGCGTGGCCGAGATCCTGGCCGGCTACGACTTCCGCCTGGTGCCCGTGGCCTCGGCCGAGGAGCTGGAAAAGATCATCGGCGAGGCCGACTTTCTGATCGCCCACAAGGTGCCCGTGCCCGCCGATGTGCTGCGGGCGGGGCGGCGGCTGCGGCTCGTCCAGCACCTCGGGCTCGACTACCGCGGCGTGCCGCTGGCGGCCGCCCGCGAGCTCGGCGTGCCGGTGGCGGCCACACCGCTGGTCAACTACATCGCCGTGGCCGAGCACGTCTGGGCCCTGGCCCTCAGCCACCTCAAGCGGCTGCCGCAGCAGCGCGAGCGCATGATCCGCCGGGCCTACGCGGAGCGCTGGGGCACCCACCCCGGCCTGCGCATGGTCCGCGACTGCACCCTCGGCCTGCTCGGCTTCGGCGAGATCGCCCGCCCGATCGCCCGCGTCGCCCAGGCCTTCGAGATGCCCGTGATCTACTGGGACATTGTGCGCTTTCCCGAGCTGGAGGAGCGCTACGCCGCCCGCTACGTCGAATGGGACACGATCTGGCGCGAGTCGGACGTGCTCAGCGTGCAGCTGGCCCTGAACGAGCGCACCGAGGGGATCGTCGGGGCACGCGAGATCGGGATGCTCAAGCCCGACGCCCTGTTCATCAACACCGCCCGCGGCAAGCTGGTCGACCAGGCCGCCCTTTCCGCCGCCCTGGCCGAGCGGCGGATCGGCGGCGCCGCGCTGGACGTGTTCGCCGTCGAGCCCTTGCCCGAGGACGACCCGCTCCACGCCCTGCACGAAGACCTGGCCGCCAACGTGCAGCTCACGCCCCACTCGGCCTGGCAAAGCCCCTGGACCTGGATCCGCGACTCGCACGAAATCTGGTACAACGTCCTGCGCGTCCTGCGCGGGGAGCCCGCCCACCACCTTGTGTATCCTGGAGAGGAGCCCGCCCGATGATCGTTCTCGTCGCCAAGTACCACTGCAAGCCCGGCATGGGGGATCAGGTCGCCGCCGCCCTGGAGCGCATGGCCCCGCTGGTCAAGGAGCACGAGCCCGGCTGCACGCTCTACCACGCCAACCGCAGCAGCGACAACCCCGACCTGTTCCTGCTCTACGAGCACTACGCGGACGAGGCGGCGCTCCAGGCCCACCGCGACACGCCGCACTTCAAGCAGATTATCGAGGGCACGATCGTGCCCCTGCTGGAGAAGCGCGAGCGCGAGCTGTACGCGCCCGTCGTGGGCTGAGCCCGGGGGCGGCCGGCGCGCTGCCAGCTGTCAGAACGAACGGAGGCGCTGTGAAACTGGTCTCCTTTCTCCTCCCCGGCCCGATGGGGCCGCTGCACCGCATCGGCGCCCTGGACGCGGAGGGTATGGTGGTCGATCTGGCGGCGGCCCGCCGCGCCGCCCTGATCGACGAGGGGCTGACGCCCGCCGCGGCGACGCGCGTGGCCGAGGCCCTGATCCCGCCCGACATGGTCGCCTTTATTGAGGGCGGGCACCTCGCCCTCGCCGCCGCCCGGGCCGCGCTCGCCTGGGCGGCCGGCAACTTCGGCGCGGTCCAGCGCCACCCGCCGGCCGAGCTGCGCCTGCTGCCGCCCGTGCCCCGGCCGCCGCTCCTGCGCGACTTCATGGCCTTCGAGACCCACCTGAAGAACATCTACCCGCGGCTCGGCCGGGCCATCCCGCCCGAGTGGTACGAGTTCCCGGTCTACTACAAGGGCAACGCCCACAGCCTCGGCGCCCACGGCGACGACATCCCCATGCCCTCCTACGCCGCCGAGCTCGACTTCGAGTTCGAGCTGGGGATCGTGATCGGGCGGGGCGGGCGCAACATCCCGCGCGAGCGGGCGATGGAGCACGTCTTCGGCTACACCGTCTACAACGACTTCAGCGCCCGCGCGATCCAGAGCCGCGAGATGGCCGTCGGCCTCGGCCCCGCCAAGGGCAAGGACTTCGTCTGCGGCCACGTCTTCGGCCCCTGCCTCGTCACCGCCGACGAGGTCGGCGACGTGAACCGCCTGCGCATGGTCGCCCGCGTGAACGGCGAGGTCTGGTGCGACTCCAGCACCAGCACGATGCACTGGAAGATCCCGGACCTGATCGCCCACGCCTCCCTGGAGGAGGAGCTCGTCCCCGGCGAGCTCTGGGGCTCCGGCACCGTCGGCGACGGCTCGGGCGCCGAGCGCGGGGTCTTCCTCAAGCGCGGCGACGTGGTCGAGCTCGAGGTCGAGCGGGTCGGCACCCTGCGCAACCGGGTGGTCTAGCTCGCCGGCCCCCGTTGTCGGACAGAAAGCACCCTATGAACATGCAGTTCGGCTACTGCGTGCCGATCTTCGCCTGGCCCGGCCCGGCCCTGTTCCGCACGCCGGCCTACGCCGCCCTCGACCCGGCCCGCACCCTGGCCCTGGCCCGCGAGGCCGACGCCCTCGGCTTCGACGCGCTCTGGGTGGCCGACCACCTCATGCTCGGCCGCGACGAGGCGATCCTCGAAGGCTGGACGACCCTGGCGGTGCTCGCCGGGGCCACCGCCCGGGCCCGCCTCGGCGTCATTCACCACGCCAACCTGCTGCGCCACCCCGCCGTCGCCGCCAAGATGATCGCCACCCTCGACCAGCTGTCCGGCGGCCGCGTGATCCACTTCTTCGACGGCGGCAACAACCGCCGCGAGCACGTCGCCTACGGCCTTCCCTGGGACGAGAGCCCCGACGAGCGCGTGGCGATGATGGCCGAGGCCCTCGACCTGATGCTGCGGCTCTGGGCCGGCGGCCCCGTGACCTTCGCGGGCCGGTTCTACCACACCGAGCACGCCGTCTGCGCCCCCGGCCCGCTCCAGCGCCCCCACCCCCCGATCTGGCTGGGCGAAACCAACCCCCACATGCTCGACCTGTGCGCCCGCGTCGCCCAAGGCTGGAACAGCGTTCCTGTCAGCGTCGCCCAGATGCGCGAGCGCCTGGCCCTGCTGGAGGCGGCCTGCGCCCGCGCCGGGCGCGACCCGGCCAGCGTCGAGAAGACCCTGGAGATCCAGATCCTCGTCGCCCCCGACCGCGCGGCCCTGCGCGACCGGCTGCGCGAGATGGTCGCCCTCGACCCGGCCAACGCCGCCCCCGCCGAGACGCTGCGCCCTTTCCTCAGCGCCGAGACGGACGAGCTGCCGCCCGAGGCTGGCTCCTGGCTGGCTGGCACCCCCGACGAGGTGGCGGATCAGATCCGGGCCTACGCCGGCCTGGGCGTCAGCCACTTCATGCTCTGGTTCATGGACGCGCCCGACAGCGCCGGGATGCGGCTGTTCGCCGAGCAGGTCGCCCCGCGCTTCCGCGGCGGCGCCGCGTAGCGCAGGAGCACCGCCATGGCCGAGAACGCGCGCATCGCCGTGATCGGGACGGGCTGGTGGGCCACCGAGGTCCACATCCCGGCCCTGCTCGCCAACCCCGCCGCCGAGCTCGTCGCCCTCTGCGACGCCGACCCGGCCCGGCTCCGCGCCGCCGCCCGGGCCTTCGGCGTCGGGCGCACCTACACGGATCACGCGGCCATGCTGGAGCAGGAGCCGCTCGACGGTGCCATCATCGCCACCCCGCACGCCACCCACTTCGGGCTGGCCCGAGCCTGCCTCGCCCGCGGCCTCCACGTCCTCGTCGAGAAGCCCCTGACGCTCACCGCCGTGGACGCCCGCGCGCTCGTCGAGCTGGCCCGCGGGCGCGGCCGGGAGCTGCTCGTCGGCTACCCGTGGAACTACACCGCCCACGCCCGCCGCCTGCGCGCCCTGCTGTCCGGCGGGGAGCTCGGGCCGGTCCAGCTCGTCACCAGCGTCTTCAACTCCTTCACCTTCGACCTGCTGCGCGGGCGCGACCGCGCCGACGACCCCGGCGCCTACCGGGTCCACGGCCCGGGCAGCGTGTACAGCCGCCCCGAACTATCGGGCGGCGGGCACGGCCACCTCCAGCTCACCCACTCGGCCGGCCTGCTCTTCTTCGCCACCGGCCTTCGCCCGCGTCGGGTGACGGCGCTCATGCACAACCACGGCCTGCCGCTCGACCTCGTCGACGCGATCGCCGTCGAGTTCGAGGGCGGGGCGCTCGGCATGGTCGGCGGGACGAGCAACGCCCGCCCGTCGGCCCACACGCTCCACGTCCACTGCGCCGAGGGCCAGGTCGCCCTCGACGTGATGGCGTCCGCCGGGCAGGTGTACGGCCCGGGCGCGGCCCGGGAGGAGCTGCCCCCCCTCGACGAGGCGGATCGCTACCCGCTGCGCGCCCCCTCGGCGAACCTGGTCGACGTGGCCCTCGGGCGCGCGGCGAACGGCTCGCCCGGCGAGGAGGGTTGGCGCACCGTCGAGCTGCTCGACGCCGCCTACCGCTCGGCCCACGCCGGCGGCCGCCCCGTGCTGGTCGACGAGCTGTATGGGGCCGGCGCGGGCTGACGCGGGGCGCCGGACGCGCAAAAAGGGCACGAAGGACGGGCGTCCGGTGCCCGCTCCTCCGTGCCCTCCGCGGGGGAACCCCGGCGGGCCCTACCCGAAAAAGGGGCTGAACCAGGACTCGGGGATCTCCAGGCCGAAGCCGGGGGCGTCGCTCGGGGTGAAGTAGCCGTCCTTCGGGATGGCCTGGCCCGGCACGCCGCGCCACCCGTCCTCCAGGGGCACGCCCGGGGCCGAGCCGATGAAGAACTCGCACCAGGGGATGGCGGCCAGGCCGTAGCTGGCGTGCTGGCCGAAGACGGTGTGCCCGCCGGCGTGGAGGATCACGCTCATGCCGGCGGCATCGGCCGACCCAACAACCTTTTGCAGCGTGCTCAGCCCGCCGCACCAGTTGACGTCCGGCTGGAGGATGTCGACGGCGCGGTGGGCAGCCGCCCACTGGAAAGGGACGTGGGTGTACCAGTGCTCGCCGGTGGCGAGGGTCTGCCAGGGTAGCCGCTCGCGCAGAGCCAGGTGGGCGTCCAGGTCCTCGGGGATGAGGCACTCCTCGATCCACTTCAGGCGGAAGGGGCGCAGGGCCTCGGCCAGCCTGACGCTGTACTCGACGTCGAAGGCCATCCAGCAGTCGAGCATCAGCTCGCTCTCGTCGCCGACCGTTTCGCGGGCTTGGGCGACGAACTCCACGTTCCGCTTCAGGCCGTCGAGGCCGTCGGCCGGGCCGTAGGGGCAGGCCAGCTTGAAGGCGCGGAAGCCGAGCTCGCGGTACCAGTCGACGTCGTTGCCCGTCGCGTAGCAGAACATCCTGCCGCGCTCGGCGCTGCCGCCCAAAAGCTCGTAGACGGGGCGGCCGAGCAGCTTGCCCTTGAGGTCCCACAGCGCCAGGTCGACGGCGCTGACCGCGTAGGAGGCCAGTCCGGTCGAGCCGTAGGGCTTGGTCATGCGGAACAGCATGTCGGCGATCCGGTCGGTTGCCATGGCGTCCTGGCCGACGAGCTGCGGCCCCAGGTGGTCCTCGATCACGGCGGCCACGGCCCGGCCGTGCCCCGTCTGCCCGACCCCCCACGTCCCATCTTCGGCGCGCACCATGCACCAGACGTCCTCCCATTGGGGCAGCCACAGGCTGCGGTGGCGCTTCACCGCCGGGAAGCGCGACATCGGGTTGGCCACCTCCGCGTGCGCACTCCACGCCGCGCGCCACGCCCCCGCCGGCTCCGGCCGCGCGGGTTGCGTTAGGCGCACCGCGCGCACGTCGACGATCTTCATGGGTGTCTCCAACTAGTCTCGGAGGCCCGCCGCTCAGGCCGTGCGGCCGACCACGACAAGCTCGATCCCGAGCAGGCGGGCGAGCTTCTCGATCCGGCCGACCTGGTGGCCGATGCCGAGGGCGACGTGGTGGGTCGGGCCCTGCTCGCACCAGCGGGTCATGAAGGCGGCCGGGTCGAGGCCGTAGCGCAGGCGCGAGTTGGTGTTGCCGATGCGCATGATCGGGCCGGGGATCGACTCGCCCTCGGCGGCGAGCAGCTTGAGCCGCCCGTCGCTGGTCTGGGTCAGGCCGAGGATGGTGATCGGCCCCGTCTTCACCTTGCACTCGACCGACACGCCGAAGCCGCGCTTGCCGTGGTACAGCCCGAGGCCGCGCAGCACCGGCCGCTCGTCGCTGATCGCGATGTGGGCCGGGCCGTCGTGGCCCATCAGGATGAACCCTTCCTTGAAGTCCATCGCGTAGAACTCGGTGAAGGAGCCGCCGGCGCCCAGCCGGTCCATGATCAGCATAGCCACGCAGGTCTTCAGGTCGCCCTCGCCCGCGGCGGGGATGCCGCGGGCGGTGAGCATCGAGTTGCCCATGATCAGGCCGGCGCCGAGCCGCTCAAACGCGTTGCCGTCCAGCCCGCGGTAGTAGTAGGCCAGCCCGTCGAGGTCGAAGTCGGCCGCCAATCGGTCCAGGCCGACGGCGACGCGCGCCGCCCAGTCGAAGTCCTCGTCGTGGATGGGGCGGGCGATCGGGTCCTTGCCGGGCTCGGCCATGGCGAACAGGGCCAGGGCCTCCTCCCGCTTCGCGCTCACCTCGGCCGGGGTGGCCGCATCGACGCGGGCGGCCAGATCGTCCATCTCCAGCAGCTCGACGTGGGTGCCGAGCTGGGCGTGGTGCATGGTGAAGTCGGAGTACATGTCGAGCATGCCCGGGTAGGTGTGGCCGAGAAAGCCGACCCGCCCGTACTGGAGCGAGCGCAGCACCCCGGCCGCCGCGCACCAGGCCCCGATCTCGCCCCAGGCCCGCCCGTCGTCGAACAGGGTGCCCGACACCACATTGAACTGGATGCCCGCCCGGGCGAAGGCGTTGGCGATCTCGGGGACGCAGCAGGCGCAGCAGTTGGCCAGCCACTCGCCGGTGTCGGTGTTCTCGTAGTCGAGCGCGGCCACGGGCTGCAGGTTCAGCACCAGCACCGGCGCCCGGCGCCGCTGCACCGCCGGCAGCACCTGCGCCGAGGTGGCGTAGGTCGCCACGTAGCACACGATCAGGTCGACATTCTCGCGCGCGAACAGGTCGCCCGCCTCGCGCGCGCCGGGGGCGGTGTCGACCAGCCCGGCCGAGACGACGTCGCAGCCGAACTCGCCGATCTGGGCCTCGACGTGGCGCTGGTAGCCCTCCAGGCGCGCCTTCAGCCCGTCGAACTGTGGCCAGTAGGCGGCCAGCCCGATCCCGAAGACGCCAATTTTCCCTCGCCTGCGCTGCCTCCGCTCCATTGCGTGCCCTCCTCCGCGAGGTGATGAACCAGGATGTCAGGGTTGCCCGGCCGGGCCGGCGCGCGGCTACGCGCCGGATGCGTCGTGGCTGTCCTGGGGCTGGGTGCCCTTCACGCTCAGCCCGCCGTCCACGGTGTAGTTCGCGCCCGTCACGAACGAGGCCTCGTCCGAGGCCAGAAAGACAAACACGCTCGCCACCTCGTCGATCTGGCCGACCCGGCCGATCGGGTGCATGGCGTCGAACTCGTGGCGCAGCCGTTCCGGCTCGCGCTGGGCGGCGAGAAAGGCGTGCAGCATCGGCGAGTCGATCGTGCCGGGCGAAACGGTGTTGACCCGGATGCCCTCGCCGGCGTGGTCAGTCGACATCGCCCGGGCGAGGCTGATCAGGGCGCCCTTCGTGGCCGAGTAGGCCGCCAGGCCCGGCAGCCCCAGCATCCCCGTTACCGAGGCCATGAAGGTGATCGCGCCGCCGCCGGCCCGGCGCATGTGCGGGATGACGGCGCGACTGGTCAGGAAGGCCCCGCGGCAGTTCACCGCGAACACCCGGTCCCAGTCGGCCTCGCTCGTCCGCTCCACCGTCCCGGCCGGCATCACCGCGGCGTTGTGGACGAGCACGGTCGGCGGCCCCAGCTCCGCCGCCATGGCGGCCACGGCCCCGTCCACGTCGGCCGCCGCGCCGACGTCGGCGGGCAGGGCCAGGGCGGCCCCTCCGGCCGCGCGGATCAGCGCCACCGTCTCGGCGCACCCGTCCGCGGCGCGGTCCAGCACCCCGACCCGCGCCCCCTCGCGCGCGAAGCGCAGCGCGATCCCCCGCCCGATCCCGCCCCCGGCGCCGGTGATCAGCGCAACCTTGTCTCGTAAGCGCATGGCGTCCTCGTTGACGTCCCCGATCCAGTCTCCGCCCTAGCGGATCTCCTCCCGCTCCCAGTGGTCGCCCATCGCGCGCCGGCCCACGGCCAGCCCGCCCCCGTCGGAGATCTGCCGGCTCAGGTCGGGCCGGCGCAGCACCTCCTCGCGCAGCCGCACGCCCAGGCCCGGGCCCTCCGGCGGGGCGAAGTGGCCGTCCTCGGCCCGCGGCGCGTAGTCGGCCAGGATGGGGAAGTAGCTCTTGTAGAAGGCCCGCACCGACTCGACAAAGGCCAGGTTCGGGATGTGGGCACCGAGGTGCAGGCAGGCGGCGTGGCAGAACGGCCCGGCGACGTTGTGCAGGATCAGCGGCACGCCGAACGCCTCGGCCATGCTCGCGATCTTGCGCGTTTCGCCGACCCCGCCGTTCCAGACCGGGTCGGTCATCAGGTAGTGCGCCACATGCTTTTCCAGCCACTCGCGCACCTGCCAGCGGGTCATCAGCAGCTCCGAGCCGACGATCGGGATGCGGGTGCGCTGGGCCAGGGCCTTGATCTCGTCTGGGTTGACGGCCGGGAGCGGGTCTTCGAGAAACAGGATGTCGTACGGCTCCAGCGCCCGGGCGATCCGCTCAGCGGCCGCCCGGCTCCAGCGGAAGTGGCACTCGACCCCGATCTCGACCCGGTCGCCGTGGGCCTCGCGGATCTGCCGGATCGGGCGCAGGCCCCGCTCGACGTCGGCGGCGGAGATATACTGGCCGTGGGATCGCTCCGAGAACGGGTCGAACGGCCAGATCTTAATCGCGGCGATGCCGTCGTCGAGCAGGCTCTGGGCGAGGGCGGCCGCGTCGCCGTCCCGGTCGTGCCAGGGCCGGTAGTCGTCGACCTCGGGGGTGCCGATGCAGGTGTTGTAGGTCGGCACCCGGTCGCGCGTGCGGCCGCCGAGCAGGTGGAACAGCGGAGCACCATAGTGCTGCCCGAGGAGGTCCCACAGGGCCAGCTCGACGGCCGACAGGGCCCGCAGCTCGGCGCCGCTGAAGCCGTGGTACATCAGGTTGTCGAATACAAAGCGCCAGCAGCCCTCGATCTCGCGCGGGTCCTGCCCCAGCAGCAGCGGGGCGACAGTGCCATGGAGGGCGCCGCGGGCGCCGGGGATCTTGTCGACCGTCTCGCCCGTGCCGACGACGCCCGCGTCGGTGTGGACGCGCACGATCAGCAGGCGCGGGTACGCCTCCCAGCGCAGCGACTCGATAGCCGTGATCCGCATCGGTTGCCCTTCGGCCGCCTGGCCCTCGTCCGCGCCGCCGCCGCGCCGGCCCTACCCCTCCGCCGCGATCCGCGCCCAGATCAGCGCCATATGCTCGCGGATGCGCGCCGCTGCCCCGGCCGGGTCGCGGGCGCGCAGGGCCGTCACGATCGGCAGGTGGGTGTCGGCGATCGCCTCCAGCGGGCTGAAGTAGCGCGGGTGCGTCGTGACGATGAAGCGCTGGATCTGGTTGTGCAGCGGCACCCATGCCCGCGCCAGGGTTGGCCGATCGGCCAGCAGGCAGATCTGCTGGTGGAAGGCCATGTCCCAGTCGGCCAGGGAAACGACGTCGCCCGCCCGGCCCGCCTCGCGCATCCGCTCGACCAGCCCTTCCAGCTCGGCCAGCCCCGCGTCGTCGATCCGCGCCGCCGTGCTTTCGGCCGCGAACACCTCGACCAGCTCGCGCACCGCGAAGATCTCGCGCACCTCGGCCTGCGACACCTCGGTCACAAAAGTGCCCCGGCGCCCCCGCCGCTCCACCAAGCCGTCCTGCTCCAGGCGCTGCAGCGCCTCGCGCACCGAGCCCTGGCTCGTTCCCATCTGGCCCGCGATCTCCAGCTCCACCAGCCGCGCCCCCGGCCCGAGCTGCCCCGAAAGGATCAGGCCGCGCAGCCGGCCCCAGACCTGGCCGACCAGCGATTCCGCGCGCACCGGCACCAGCCCACCAAGCTCACGGATCATATACCTGCCGGCTGTTTACCAATAATCGATAACGTTGAGCGTACACGACGGAATCGCGTTTGTCAACCGCCCCCTGTCGGGCTGAGGCGCCGGCCCGCGCACAAGGCCCACCGGCGGCCTTGGCAGCGCGAGCCGAGGCGTTTACCCCTGTGGCGGCCCCTGGCGGCGCCGGCCCTGCCCGCCGACGATCCGCCCGGGGGTGGCGCCGGTGTGCTCGCCCCCCGCGAGGACCCGCGCCCCGTTCACCCACACGTCGCGCACGCCGGCGGAAAGCTGGTGCGGCGCGTCGAAGGTGGCCCGGTCGGCGATCGTCGCCGGGTCGAAGACCACCACGTCGGCGAAGCAGCCGGCCCGCAGCAGCCCGCGCTCCCGCAGTCCGAGGCGCGCGGCCACCGCGCCCGACATCTTGCGGATCGCCTCCTCCAGTGTGAGCAGGCCCTCATCGCGCACGTAGCGCCCGAGCACGCGCGGGTAGGTGCCGTAGGCCCGCGGGTGGACCGGGCCCTCCGCGGCGGCCCAGGCCGGGTCGAGGCCGCCGGCATCGGTCGAGATGGTGACCCAGGGCAGCGCGAGCTGCCGGCGCACATTCTGCTCGTCCATGGAGAAGTAGATCGTGCTGATCCGCTGCCCCTCGGCGAGCAGCAGGTCGAGGGCGGCGTCGGCCCAGTGCTGGCCGCGCATCGCCGCGATCTCGGCCAGCCGGCGCCCGACGTAGATCTGGTGCTCGGGGCGCAGAAAGCCGATCGGCATCACGCCCTCCGGCGTGGTGTTGTGGGCCATCGGCTCCCAGCCGCCCGAGGGCTGAAGCACCTCGGCGCGGATCTTCGCCCGCATCTCCGGGTCGGCCAGATTCTGGTACAGCCGGCCGTCGGCGTCGGCCCAGGGCGGCAGGATCGAGCTGAGGCCGGTGCCGGAGGCCGCGTAGGGGTACATGTCCGCGGTGACGTCGACGCCCGCCGCGCGGGCCTGCTCGATCGCCGCGATCGCGGCCGGCATCAGCCCCCAGTGCGGCCGGCCGGCCGCCTTGAGGTGGTAGATCTCGACGGGCAGCCCCGCCCGCCGCCCGATCGCCACCGCCTCGTCGATCGCCTCCACCAGCCCGTCGGCCTCCGAGCGCAGGTGGGTGATGTACAGCCCGTGGTGCGCCGACACCACCCGGCACACCTCCACCAGCTCGTCCGTCCCCACGAACGAGTCGGGCGGGTAGATCAGGGCGTAGGAGACGCCGAAGGCGCCGTCCTCCATCGCCTCGGCCATCACCCGCCGCATGGTCGCCAGCTCCTCGGGCGTTGCCGGGCCCATGCGCATCCCGCAGGCGTACCGGCGCAGCGTGCCCCCGCCCAGGAACGAGCCGATGTTCGGCGAAACGCCATGAGCTGCCATTGCCGCCAGCCAGTCGCCGAAGCGGCCCCAGCCGCGCATCCGCTCCGGCCAGCCCGGCACGCTGCGCACGAACAGCGTGTTGTCCAGCGGGTCGTCGATCAGGCCGCCGAACGGCGCCGGCGTCCACGCCTCGCCCATGATCTCGGTCGTCACCCCCTGCGTAATCTTGGAGAGCGAGCGGCCGTCGACCATCAGCGGCAGGATCGAGTGGCTCTGGATGTCGATGAAGCCGGGGCAGACCACCAGCCCGCGGGCGTCCACCACCTCGCGGGCGTCGGCCGGCGCCAGGCTGCCCGGCGGGAGCACCGCCGCGATCCGGTCGCCCGCGATCGCGACGTCGGCGTAGGACCATGGGTTGCCGGTGCCGTCGACCACCCGGCCGCCGGCGATCAGGACGTCTGCGCGCATAAGATCACTCCAGCTAGATGCGTCGGGCACGTGCGGGCGCGGCGGGTTGCCGGGGGCAGGCTCACCCTGCGACGAGCCGCCCGGCCAGGCGGGCGATCGCCAGCAGGCCGGGGTTGTCGACGCCCCAGTCGACGCGGGGCAGCTCGCCCGCAAAGGCGGCGAGCGCCACCTGCTCCCCGGCCGGGCCGGTGAGGATGCCGACGTCGGCGCGCAGGTGGTCGATCGACCCGGTCTTGCCGGCGTACTGCCACCCCTCCGGCAGGAGGCGCGGGATTGCCGCCCGGTCCTGCTGCATCGCCAGCATCGTCAGCGCGGCCTCGCACGCCGGGCCGCCCCCGATCTGCCGCAGGGCGATGCGCGCGAGCAAGTCGGCCTGCTCCAGCGCGGTCGTCACGCCGAGGCCGAACGGGCGGCTGGCCGGGGTGTCGGGCGTGTAGGCCCGGCGCAGCAGCCGAGTCACGGGGAGGCCGAGCGCTGCCATGCGCTCGTTCACTGCGGCCATGCCGACGCGGTCGATCAGCATGTTGGTCGCCGTGTTGTCGGAAAGCGCGGTCATCAGCGCGCACAGGTCGCGCACGCTCAGCGCGAGGCCCGCGCCCAGCTCCTTCAGGATGCCGCTCCCCTGGACCTTGACGGCGTCGGTGAGGGTGAGCCGCTCCCCCCAGTCCAGCTCGCCGGCCTCGGCCGCCAGGGCGATGTGCAGCAGGATGGGCAGCTTGATCACGCTGGCGGTCGACACGGGCTCGTCGCCGCGATAGCTCAGCGCCGCGCCGGTCCCCAGGTCGCGGAAGGCGAAGGCGAGCCGCCCGCCCATCTGGTGTTCGAGCTGCGCGGCAAAATCGTGGAGTTCCATCTGTGCTCGCTCCGGCACCCGCGCCGGCGCCCCACAGGCCCGGCCGCTCCTGGAAGGGTAGCGCCGCCGGCCGGGGCCGTCAAGGGGTCGCACGCGTCCAAACCGGGCCAGGTTCGCCCGCTATTGCCCGTATCATGCGGGGTGGGGCGTGGGCCGGGGCTATACCAGGAGGTGTGATGGACAAGGAGACGATCGGCGCACACCGGCTGGCGAGCCAGCAGATCGCGAGGCCGCGCTGCTCCGACCCGGCCGAGGTGGTGCGCCGGCTTGGCGCCGTGCAGGCCCAGGATTACCTCGCGGCCCTCTGGGCTGTTGGCGCGCGGACGGTGGGGGCCGACGAGCGCTCGGTCGAGCGGGCCATCGCCGAGCGGCGCATCGTCCGCACCTGGCCCATGCGCGGCACCATCCACTTCGTGGCGCCCGCAGATGTGCGCTGGATGCTTGAGCTGCTGGCACCCCGCGTCGTCCAGCGCAGCCAGGCCCGCCTCCGTGGGCTCGGCATCGACGCCGCCACCCTCGCCGCGAGCGCCGACGTGATCGGCCGTGCCCTCGCGGGCGGGCGCTGCCTGACCCGGCCGGCCCTCTACGCAGCCCTGGAGGCGGCCGGTATCGCCGCCGGTGGACAGCGCGGGCTGCACATCCTCGGGCAGCTCGCCCACGCCCGGCTGCTCTGCTTCGGCCCCCGCGACGGCAAGCAGCCCACCTTCACCCTGCTGGACGAGTGGCTCCCCGGCGCCCCCTCGCTCCCCCCCGACGAGGCCCTGGCGACCCTGGCCCTGCGCTACTTCACCGGCCACGGCCCCGCCACCGTGCAGGATTTTGTCTGGTGGTCCGGCCTCACCCTCCGCGAAGCGCGGGCTGGCCTCGCGGCGGTGGCCGGGCAGCTTTCCGAGGCCCGCGTGGATGGGCAAGCCTACTACTTCGCCGAGGCGCCCGCCGAGCCGGGCGATCCGGCGGCCTTTCTGCTGCCCTCCTTCGACGAGTTCCTGATCGCCTACCGCGACCGCGACGCCTCGCTCGACCCCGCGTACAAAGACGCGATCGTCCCCGGCGCGAACGGAATCTTCAACCCGATCATGGTCTGCGCCGGGCACGTCGTCGGCACCTGGCGGCGTACGCTCAGGCCCCGGCACGTCGAAGTGGCCCTTTGCCCCTTCCAGCCGCTTGCCGAGGGCCACGCCGAGGCGCTACGCGCCGCTGCCGAGCGCTACCGCCAGTTTCTCGGCCTTGCGGATCTTGTTGTCGAGCTCGCGCCCCCGAGCGGCCCGCCCGCGCGGCCAACCCCCCCGCCGCCCGCTGAACGGGACGGTCCCGGATAGTTAAGAAGCCTCCACTTGATTTTCGGCCGCCCGGTTGTATGATAACAAACCGACGGTTGGTTTATCTTTGGAGCGCACATGGCCCGCACGATCAACCCCCAGGAGTATCAGGAGAAGCGCGGCCAGATCCTCGACGTGGCCCAGCGGCTGATCTACACCAAGGGCTACGAGCAGTTGACGATCCAGGATCTCCTGGACGAGCTACAGATCTCCAAGGGCGCCTTCTACCACTACTTCGTATCGAAGCAAAATCTGCTGGAGGCCCTGATCGAGCGCATGGGGAGCGAGGCCGAGCAGATGTTCCACGGGATCGTGCACGGCTCGTCGGAGCCGGCCCTTGTGAAGCTCCAACAGTTCTTCGACGCGTCGGGGCGCTGGAAAACGGCGCAGAAGCCGTTTGTTCTCGCCCTGCTGCGGGTCTGGCACACCGACGACAACGCGCTGGTGCGGCTCCACGTCCAGGCGATGATGGCCCGGCGCATCGTCCCCCTGCTCGCCGTGTTGATCGCCGAGGGCCGGCGCGAAGGCGTCTTCACCGTCACCTACCCGGAGCAGACCGCCATGATCATGCTGTCGCTCCTGACCACGATGGGCGATACCTTCGCCCAACTGCTGCTTTCGGCGGCGCCCGACGCCTTCGACCAGGCCGCGCGCCTGACGGCGGCCTGCAACGATACGATGGAGCGCGTGCTCGGCGCGCCCCCCGGGTCGCTCCATCTGATGGACGAGCGGACGCTGCGCGAGTGGTATATGGCGGCGAGCGACGGGGTGGCCGTGCCCGCCGCCCCGGAGGTGTGAGGTGACAAAGATCCTGCTGCTGGCCTGGCGCAATCTGTGGCGCAACTGGCGGCGCACCGCGATCGCGCTCGCGGCCGTCGTGCTCGGCCTGGCCCTGTTGATCTTTTTCGACGCCATGATCCGCGGCTCCGACGAGGCGATCTTCGGCAACGCCATTCGCCTCTACGGCGGCAACCTCCAGATCCACGCCCCGGGCTTCCGCGCCAAGGCCGCGCGGCTCCCGCTGCTCCCCCTGGACGACCCCAACGCCGTGATGCAGACGGTCGGCGCCGAGCCCACGCTGCGCGCCGTCACCCCGCGCATCACCACCACCGGCATGGTCTCCAGGCGCGGCACCTCCCTCGGCGTGTCGATCACCGCGATCGACGCGGCCGTGGAGGCGCCGCTCAGCGTCCAGGCCGAGTCGATCACGACAGGGCGCTTTCTCGCCCCCGACGACCGCGACGCGGTGGTGATCGGCAAGGGCATGGCCGACCGGCTGCAGGTGTCCGTCGGCGATAGTGTCACGCTGCTCGGGCGGCGCAAAAATGAGTCGCTGCGCCAGCACACCATGAATGTGGTCGGCATCTACGACCTCGGTATGCCCGACATCGAAAAGGGCATGGTCTTCATCCCGCTCGCCGACGCCCAGACGCTGTACAACCTGCGCGGCCAGGCCACCGAGGCCGTTGTCTTCTTGAACACCGTCGGCGGCGAGGATCGGGTGATGGCCTCGCTCCAGAGCGCGCTGCCCGCCTACGAGGTCGATACCTGGCAGACCCTGCGCCCCGAGATCCGCCAGACCATGGAGACAAAGCTCGCCTTCACCAGCTTCGCGGGCACCGTGGTGGTCGGCATCGCCGCGATCGGCATCCTCAACCTGATGCTGATGGCCGCCTTCGAGCGCACCCGCGAGATGGGCGTGCTCGCGGCCCTGGGCATGCGCGGGTGGCAGATCATGGGGCTGTTTCTGCTCGAAGGCGCCCTGATCGGCCTGGTCGGCGCCGTGCTCGGCTGCGCCCTCGGCGGCCTGTTGGTCGCCGCCATCGGCCGGGTCGGGATCGACCTGTCGTCGGCCGCGGGCATGGGCGAGATTATGGCCCTGATGGGCAACCGGCTCTACCCGTCCACCACCGCCGGCGCCCTGCTCAGCCGCGGCGCGCTCGTCGTCGTGATCACGGCCATCGCCTCGCTTTGGCCGGCCTGGCAGGCCTCCCGCACCGAGCCGGCCGTGGCCCTGCATCACGTGTAGACCGGGGGACAAGGGTACACGGGGACAGGGAGGCAAAGTGGCGGCGCCGAGCGGTGGCCCCCGAGCCCCCATCACCGTGTCAGGAAGAGGCATCAGATGGCTTTTGGAAAACTCTGGGTGCTGGCCTTCCGCGATCTGCGGCGCAACCGGCGGCGCTCGCTGCTGACGATGATCGCCGTGGCCCTCGGCCTGGCCCTGCTAATGGTGATGAACGGCTACATCGCCGGCGTGGTCGAGGAGTCGCTCCAGAACAACATCCGGCTCAACACCGGCCACGTCCAGGTGCGCGTGGCCGGCTACAACGACGAGGAGCTGAGCCTGCGCCGCAGCGACCTGATCGCCAACCCCGAGCAGCTCGCCGCCGAGGCCGCCGCCCTGCCTGGCGTGCGCGCCGCCGCCCCCGTGCTCTGGGCTGGCGCGATCGTCGCCACGCCCGGCGACTCCGTCCGGCTGCGCGTGTACGGCATCGACACCGCCTCGCCGGTCTACGACCCGATCCGCGACGCGCTGGTTGCCGGCGCCTTTATCGCCCCCGACGACCGCGACGGCATCATGATCGGCCGGCGCCTCGCCGACAGCCTCGGCGTGCCCGTGGGCGGGAAGGTTAGCCTCACCGTTGTCGACGCCGACGGCCAGCCCGAGGAGGGGATCTTCACAGTGCGCGGCCTGTTCGCCACCGGCATCCCCAGCTACGACGACAGCGCCGCGCTGCTGCCGCTCGCCAAGGCCCAGGCCCTCGCCCACGCCTCCCGCCAGGCCAGCGCGATCTTTGTCGTCCTTGACCGCCAGGCCGACACGCCCGCTGTCGCCGCCGCCCTGCGCGCGCCCGGCCGCGACGTCCGCACCTGGGAGGACTTGAACCGCCTGCTCCTCGACACCATGCAGACCGGGATGGCCTTCTACATCATCCTCGACGGGATCGTGATGCTGATCGTCGCGGTGATCCTGGCCAACACGCTGCTCATGTCGGTTTTCGAGCGTATCCGCGAGATGGGCATCCTCAGCGCCCTCGGCATGAAGGGACGCCACCTGATGGGGCTGTTCCTGCTCGAAGCCGCGCTCCTCGGCACCGCCGGCATGGCGCTCGGGGCCGCGCTTGGCCTTGGGGGGGTCGGCTACCTTTCGGTGGTTGGCATCCCGATCGGCGACATGGCCAGCTCAGCCGGCAACGTCGCCCTCGCCAGCACGCTCCACGCCCGCTTCGTGCCCGAAACCTTCGCCGGGCTCGCCGTCGCCATGCTCGCGGTCATGCTCGTCGCCGCCCTGTACCCGGCGTGGTACGCCGCCCGGCTGGAGCCCGTCGAGGCGCTCCGCGCATCGTAGTCAGACAGGTGGATCATGGATGCTATTCAGCTCGAGCATGTGACAAAGCGCTACCGCGTGGGCGCGGTGGAGACGCGGGCCCTCGACGACGTGTCGCTCGGCATCGCCGAGGGTGAGTTCACCGCCCTCGTCGGCCCCTCCGGCTCCGGCAAGACGACCCTGCTGCAGCTGATCGGCTGCCTCGACAAGCCCGACCAGGGCCGGGTGCTGTTCAAGGGCCAGGAGATCACCCGCTTCAGCGCCGGCCAGCGGGCCGACCTGCGGCGCTCCAGCATCGGCTTTGTGTTCCAGTTCTTCGCCCTGGTGCCCGTGCTCACCGCCTACGAGAACGTCGAGCTGCCGCTGCTGCTCGGCGGCGTCCGCCCCGCCGAGCGCCGCTCGCGCGTGCGCGAGCTGCTCCGCGCCGTCGGCCTGGAGGACCGCGCCAACCACCGCCCCGACCAGCTTTCCGGCGGCCAGCAGCAGCGCGTCGCGATCGCCCGCGCCCTCGCCACCCGCCCGGTGCTCGTGCTCGCCGACGAGCCCACGGCCAACCTCGACACCGCCAACGGCCAGCAGGCGATGGAGATCATGGCCCGGCTCAACCGCGAGACGGGGACAGCCTTTGTCTACGCGACCCACGACCCGCGCGTGATCGCCTTCGCGCGCCGCGTGGTCACCCTGGTCGACGGCCGGATCGTGACGAACGAGGCGGCGCAGGCGGTGCTGGCCTAGCGCCGGCCGCCCGGTTTCCCGGGAGGTTTCCCATGTATCGCACCCTGATGGCCGCGGCCAAAACGCTCGCGGCGGCCATCCTTTGCCTGCCGCTGCTCGCAGGCTGCGCGCCCGACCAGCCCCCGCCGCCGACGCCCGTCATCCCGGTCATGCCCACGGTGCCCGCGGCTGGCGGCGCGGGCGGCGCCGTCGAGGCCGAGGCGCGCCTGGTGCCGGCGCAGAGCGCCGAGCTCAGCCTGCCCGTCGGCGGTGTCGTGGCCGAGCTGCTGGTCGCCGAGGGCGACCGAGTCGCGGCCGGCGCGCCACTGCTGCGGCTGGAACGCGGCCGGGTCGAGGCCGTGATCGCCCAGGCCCAGGCCGACCTGGAGGCGGCCCAGGCCGGCTACGAGCGTCTGCGCGCCGGCGCTCAGCCCGAGGAGGTCGCCGCCGCGGAGGCCCAGGCGGCACAGGCCCGGGCCAAGCTCCGCCAGGTTCAGGGCGGGGTGACAACGAGCGATCTGGCCGCCGCGCGGGCCCAGGTCGAGCAGGCGAACGCCGCCCTGGCCCGGCTCCGCGGCGGCCCCAGCGCCCCCGACGTGGCCCAGGCCGCGGCCGCCCTCGACCAGGCCAGGGCCGCCGCTCAGGCCCAGCGCGACAGCCTCGCGGCCGCGAAGCTCCAGGCCGAGTCGCGCGTCGAGCAGGCGGCCAACGCGCTGCGCGACGCCCAGGACGCCTACAGCGCGATCTACTGGCAGAACCGCAACCTGTCCGAGAACCCCGACGACCTGACGCAGGAGCAGCGCGACCGGGAGACGGCGGCTTTGCGCGCCGTGCAGAACGCGCAGGCCGGCCTCGACCAGGCCCAGGTGGCGCTGGCCGAGGCGCGGCAGGGGGAGATCGCGGGCGTGGCCGCCGGCGAGGCCCAGGTGCGCGAAGCCCAGGCCAGCCTCGACCGGCTCCAGGCCGGCAGCGGCGCCGACCAGCTTGCGGCCGCCCGGGCCCAGGTGGCCGCCAGCCAGGCCAACCTCGACAAGCTGCGCGGCGACCAGCGGGCCGGCGCCCTTGAGGCGGCCCAGGCCGCGGTGACCCTGGCCGACGCCAACCTGGCCCGCTTGCAGGCCGGGGCCGCACCCGGCGACCTCGCGGTGGCCGCCGCCCAGGTGCAGCGGGCCGAGGCCGCCCTGGCTGTGGCCCGGGTCGCCTGCGACGAGACGGAGCTGCGCGCCCCCTTCGCCGGCACCGTCGCGGACCTCGCCGTGCAGGTCGGCCAATATATCGCCGTAGGCGCGCCCGTGCTCAGCCTCGCCGACCTGTCCACCTGGCAGGCCGACACCACCGACTTGACGGAGGCCAGCGCCGTGCGGATCCGCGAGGGCGGCCACGTTTCCCTGCGCTTCGACGCCATCCCCGACCTGGAGATCGATGGCACCGTCAGCCGGATCAAGCCCCGCGGCGAGGTCAACCAGGGCGACATGACTTACGTGGCGACGATCGACCTCGGCCGGCAAGACCCACGGCTGCGCTGGAATATGACCGCGACTGTCGCGATCGACGTCGCCGAGTAGGAACGCCGGGCGCAACAACCACGGCCCCGTGGGAGCACGCTGTCCCGCGGGGCCGTTGGGATGCTCGGGGGCCGGGCCGTCAGGCCGGACTTTTGGTGCGGGCCATGATGTCGCGCACCATCCGCGGCAGGAGCGTATCGCCGAGCAGCCACAGCTCGGGCAGGATCTCGGCGACAATCTCGCCGCCGTTGAACACGCGCACGACCGAGCTTTCGGAGACGACGACGGCGAGCGCCTGCGTTTGCCGCGAGATCGAGGCGGCGGCGACGTGGCGGCTGCCGAGGCCGAGCGGCAGGGCCAGGCCCTCCGCTGAGGCGTTGATGTAGCGGCAAGCCGAGCAGACGATCCCGAGCTTGCTGACCACAAAGGCCCCGTCGAGCTGGGCGAGCTCCTTGATCGTTTCGCGAGCCGACGGGTGGCCGATATACTTGATCTCGTCCGGGTGGTGCAGCAGCGGGTCAAGGATCAAGGTTGTCGAGCGCTGCAACACGGCCTGCTCATCGCCGATGGTGAACAGGGTGCCAATTTTGCGCCCCTCGCGCCCCTCGCGGGCGATCTCCACCGCGAGCTGCACCGTTTGGTCGACGATCTCAAACGCCACATCGTGGGTGGCAAACGACGATTCATTGATCGTGTATACATAAGTCATACGATTGGCCCCTTTACCGGGTTTCTGGCCCTCGGCCTGTTCAAGGGCAGAGAGTGTGCCATATTTCAGCGAATTGGCACCAACCGCGCAATATTGCGCTTTCTGCTTCCTGGCGTGGGCAGCCCGAGCCCTGGATATCGGGCCGATATAGGTGGCTGCTACCATGTGAGTAGGTGATCGCGCAAGCGTTCGTCGGGGGGCAGGGCGCGGATGGGCATCGTCTTGTTGTGGCTCCACATCGTCACCGGCATTGTTTCGCTGACGCTGAGCTGGCTGCTCTGGTGGCAACCGGCGGCGCCCGGGCGGACGGCCGTGGCCCTGCTGATGCTCGCCGTCGCCGTGTGGAGCGCGGCCTACGGGGCCGAGCTGGCCAGTGCGGACGCGGCGAGCATCCGCTTCTGGCTCCATATCGAGTACCTGGGGATCGCCACGGCGCCCGTCTGCTGGTTCGCCTTCGCGGTGCAGTATAGCGGCCACGGCTCCTGGCTGACGCCCCACCGGCTGGCCGCGCTCGGCGCCATCCCCGCTACGACCATCCTGCTGAACCTTACGAACAGGTGGCACCACTGGTACTACGCCGCCATCACGGTCGACCGCAGCGGCCCGCTCCCCCTGGCGGCCCTGCGGCCCGGCCCGTGGTACTGGGTGCACATGGCCTACGCGATGGCCCTGATGGTGCTCGGCACCGTCGCCCTGGCCCGCATGTGGCAGCACACCGCCCGGCTGTACCACCCGCACATGTGGGTGCTTGTCGCGGGCGTCTGCCTGCCCCTGGGCGTCAATCTGGCCTACCTGGCGGGGCTCAGGCCTTTCGGGCACCTCGACCTCACGCCGCTCGCCATCACGGTCACCGGCGGGCTGATCTACTGGGGCGTGTTCCGCTTCCATCTGTTCAGCGTGGTGCCGATCGCGCGCAATGTGCTGTTCGAGCAGCTCCACGACGCGGTGCTGGTGCTGGACCAGCACGATCGGGTGGTCGACCTGAACCGGGGCGCCGAGGGGGTGCTCGGCCTGTCCCTCGCGGCGGCGGTCGGGCGGCCGCGGGCCGAGATCCTGGCGCCGTGGCCGGCCCTCGCGCGGGTCGACGCGCGGGCCCCTGTTTGCCAGGTCGAGCTGCCGGGCGCGCAGCGGGCGGTGTTCGAGGTCCGCCTGATCGAACTGGCCGGCCGGCGCGGCGACGGCGGCGCGATGCTGGTGCTCCACGACATCACGGCGCAGAAGGCCCTGGAGGCTGAGCGCGAGCTGTTGATCGACCAGCTCAACACGCTGGCGACGACCGACGGGCTCACCGGACTGTTGAACCGCCGCTCCTTCCTGGAGCGGGCGGAGGCGGCCTGGGAGCGGGCGGCGAGCGCTCGAACACCCGTGGCGGTGCTGCTGCTCGACCTCGACCATTTCAAGGCGATCAACGACTGCTACGGCCACCTCGTGGGCGACCGGGTGCTCCGCGCCGTCGGGCAGTGCTGCCAGCAGCTGCTCGCGGAGCCGGACCTCGTCGGGCGGTACGGGGGGGAGGAGTTCGCCGTCATCCTTGAGCCGGAGAGCGCGGAGAGCGTGCTCGCCACGGCGGAGCAGCTGCGGGCCAGGATCGCGGCCCTCGTCATCCCCGGCTGCGGCGCCGGGCTCCGCGTGACCGCCAGCATCGGGGTGGCGCTCGGGCTGCCGCCGCTCGACACACTCACCGAAACGATCCACCAGGCAGACCTGGCGCTGTACGCCGCGAAGGAGCACGGGCGCGACCAGGTGCAGAGCGCCGATAGCGCCGGCGGCTTCACCCTGGCCGCCGTCGGGGCCTGGCGAATAGGCCGCTGGTAAAGCGGTGGAGGGCAGCCCCTGGCGATGACCTGGCGGCTCGCGCCGGCGCGGCTGCGAGCGCATCGGACGAGCGGCCCGCTCAGCCGGCGGGCAGGGCGGTGGGGGTGTGGACGACCTCGCGCTCCTCGCCGAACAGATGGCGGTGGGTGTATTCGAGGTGGGCGACCATGGCCCGGCGGGCGCCCTCGGCGTCGCCGGCGAGCACGGCGTCGCAGATCGCGGCGTGCTGGGCGGTGGCCTCGCGCATGTGATCGTCGGTCATAACGGTGTCGTTGCTCTGCTGCGCACGCCAGAGGATGCCGTTGATCACCTCGATCAACACCTTGTAGACCGGGTTCTGGCTCATCTCGGCGAGCAGGATGTGCAGCGGCGGGTCGCCCTGGGACCACAGGGCGTCGGCCCGGTCGCGGTCGCCGGCCGCGAGCGTGGCTGACAGCTCGTCGAGCGTGCGGCGCAGCTCGCGCAGGCGGCGGAGCTGGAGCGGCGCGGCCGAGCGCGCCGCGGCGGCCGCGATCTCAGGCTCGAGCACCTTGCGCACCACCAGCAGGTCGCCCAGAACGACGCGCTCCTTTTGAAACGCGAGCACCAGCGCCTCGCGGGCGGCACCCGTCAGGTCGCGGCCGACGGTGGCGCCCTGGCGCGGGTGAATGGTGATGATGCCCCGGGCGGCGAGCAGCTTGATCGCCTCGCGGGCGACCGGCCGGCTGATCGCATACGTCTGGACCAGCTCGCGCTCCGAGGGCAGCACGCCGCCCCCGGCGAACTCCCCGGCCATGATCCGCTCCAGAAGCTGCTGCGCCACCCGCGCCGGCAGGCTATCCTCGTGCGTCGCCATACACCCCTTTGCGCTGCCGGGCGGCCTTCGCCGCCCCGGCACCATTATACCGCTTGACGAGTGCCCTTGTGTCTGCTATCTTACCTCTTGTCAGACCAGTTGTAAATTACCTAGAGAGCGTTTCTCCCCGCCATGCGAGCCCCCGCCGCCTCGCCTGGCCCTGCCGTGGCCATGGTCCGCCCGATGTCGGTCGCCGGTGACAGACCATCGAAACAAAGGAGTTCCCATGCCATTCCCGCGCGCTGTCCACCTCCGCCGCCTAGTCGCTCTGTTCCTGCTCGGCGCGATGGCGCTGCTCGCCGCGTGCGGGTCGGCCGCGCCGGCAACTCCCGCGCAGCAGGGCGGCGCGGGCGAGGCCGTCGCCACCGACGACAACGCCCCGATCACTGTCTGGGTCGACTCGACGCGCGAGGGCGCGGTCAAGCTGTTCAAGGAGAAGCACCCCGACAAGGCGAATCTGATCAACATCGAGCTGGCGGACCGGGGGCAGTTCCCGGCGAAGGTGCTCCTGTTCAACAACACCGGCAGCGGCTGGCCCGACGTGGTCTTCGCCGAGCCCGAGATCGTCGGCCGGGTCGCCGACGCCTCGCGCAACTTCCCGGCCGACCTGACCCCGTACGTATCCCAGGAGACGCTGGACAAGTTCGCCCCCGGCGCGAACGCCCCCTGCACCTTTGACGGCAAGCTGTTCTGCCTGCGCAACGACCTGGCCCACAACGTTCTGTGGTACAACAAGCCGCTGATGGACGAGTTCGGCTACCAGGTGCCCACCACCTGGGAGGAGTACCTGTCGCTCGGCCAGCGCGTGGCCCAGGACCACCCGGGCTACATCATCGGCGCGTTCGGCGACGACCAGGCCATGAATGTCTACTTCTGGGCCAGCCGCTGCCCGATGAACCAGCTCAAGGACCCGAACACGGTGCTGATCAACCTGAGCGACCCGAAGTGCGTCCGCGCGGCGCAGCTGGTCGACTCGCTGATCGCCAACGGCACGATCAGCAAGCTCGGGCCGTTCGACCCGGCCTTTGTGGAGCTGGTGAGCCAGAACAAGCTGCTCATGCTGCCGGCGGCCTCGTGGTACGGCGAGTACGTGTTCGGCGGCAAGCCGGACAGCACCTACTACAAGGAGGCTACGAGCCAGCTTGGCGTGGCGCCGCCGCTGAAGTGGGCGGACGAGGACAAGGCCTACACCGGCGCGCAGGGCGGCTCGGCCTGGACGATGTCGCGCCACACGAAGAACCCGAAGTTGGCGGCCGAGCTGATCGTGTGGCTGACCACCTCGGACGACTACCAGGGCAGCGCGCCGACCTTCCCGGCCTACCTGCCGGCGGCCGACACCTGGAGCAAAACGATCGCCGGCAACAAGCTGTACGCGAGCGACCCGTTCCCGGTGCTCAAGGACAGCAGCGGCCTGATCGACCCGCTGTGGGCGAACGTCCGCTTCGACAAGTCGAAGACCTTCAGCACCGTGGTGATCGGGGCCGTCCAGGCCGGCCAGACGGTCGAGTCGGCGCTGCCGGAGCTGCAAAAGCAGCTGACGGCGCTGGCCGAGGCCGAGGGCTACCAGGTGGTCAACCAGTAGGGGCGGGGGCGCGGGGCGGGCGGCCGTGATGGCGCCCGCTCCGCCGGGGCTTGCTCAGCGAGGAGCGGCTATGGCTGTGGAAACGATGACGGCGGTGAAGGCGCGCGCGCGCCGCCGGCCGCTGCTGCACGCGGCGCACCTGTTCGTGCTGCCGTACACGCTGCTGCTGTTGGCCTTCGGGGTCGGCCCGGGGCTGTACGCCTTCATGATCAGCTTCGCGCGCTTCTCGGCGGGCCGGCCGCAGCTGTTCGCGGCGGGGCTCAGCAACTACGCCTTCGCCTTGAACGACTTCCGCTTCGGCCCGGCCTTTCAGAACGTCGCCGCGTTTCTGCTGATCTCGCTCCCGTTCGGGGTGATCGGGGTGGTGCTGCTGGCCCTGCTGCTCCACGCCCGCGATGACCGCTTCGGCGCCGCGATGCGCACGCTGTACTTCGTGCCGGGGGCGGTGGCCGGGCCGACGGCCGTGCTGCTGGCGATCTTCGTCTTCGACCCCAACATCAGCCCGTGGAAGGGGCTGCTCCAGGCCCTCGGCTACAGCGTGGTGAGCGACGTCGTCCGGCCGGAGAACCTGCCGCTGCTGTTCACCCTGCTCGGCTTCTTCGCCGGCGCCGGCGGCTGGATCGCGATCTTCTACGGTGCCCTGAACAGCATCTCCCACGAGGTGCTGGAGGCCGCCACGGTGGACGGGTGCAGCGCCTGGCAGCTGGCGTGGCACATCAAGCAGCCGCTGATCCTGCCCTACATCGCCTACATGCTGATCCTGACCTTTGCGGGCAACGTGCAGCTGTTCGCCGAGCCGCAGCTGATCGGCGCGGCCGGGGCCGTGCCGATCTCGCCCACATGGTCGCCCAACCAGCTCGGCTACGAGTTCGCCTTTGGCCTGGGCAACTTCGGCGCGTCGGCCGTGATCTCGCTGCTCATGCTGCTGATCGGCCTCGCCGGCGCCGTGCTCATCCTCAAGGGCACGGAGATCTTCCGCACCGACGTCGGTTAAGCGGCGCGCCGCCGCGCCCCCGGGAGGAGCGACGATGACACGACAACCGACGGCCGGGCCCGTGCGCCACTTCCTGGCCCACTATCGCCAGGCCACGGGGCTGACGCTGCCGAGCGCCCTGTTGCGCTACGGGCTGCTGCTGTTCGCCGGCGTCTTCTTCGGGCTGCCGCTGCTCTGGCTGCTGCTGGCTCCCACGAAGACCGACCCCCAGCTGACGAGCTTGCACCCGCTGAGCTTCGGCTCGCTGGAGCGGGCGGCCCTGGCCTGGCAAAACCTGATCGGCTTCAGCGACGGGATCGTGCTGCGCTGGGGCCTCAACTCGCTCGTCTACGCCCTCGCATCGCTGCTGCTCAGCGTGGCGATCAGCCTGCCAGCCGGCTACGCGCTGGCCACCGCCAGCTTCGCCGGGCGGCGGGTGCTGCTCTGGGCCACCCTGATCACCATGATCATCCCCGGCTCGGCCCTGGTGCTGCCCTTGTTCCTGGAGATGAGCCTGGTTCGCCTGGCGAACACCCCCTGGTCGGTGATCCTGCCGGGGGCGTTCTTCCCCTTTGGCGTCTACCTGGCCTACATCTTCTACGCCACCAGCCTGCCCAAGGACCTGCTGGCGGCCGCGCGGGTGGACGGCTGCAACGAGTGGCAGCTGTTCCGCTTTATCGGCCTGCCGCTGTCGCGGACGCTGCTCGGCCTGCTGATGTTTCTGAGCTTCACCGCGAACTGGAACAACTACTTCCTGCCCTTCGTGATGCTCAGCAACGACGATCTGTTCAACCTGCCCGTCGGCCTGCAGGTGCTCATGACCGGCACGTCGGCCCTGCGGCCGACCTTCGCGACCGACCTGCCGATCCGGCGGGCCGAGGTGGCCCTGGCCGGGCTGCTGCTGATCGTGCCGGTGGCCCTGGTCTTCCTGTTCTCGCAGCGCTTCGTGATCAGCGGCGCGCTGACCGGGGCGACCAAAGAGTGACGGGCGACGAGCGACATGCCCGCCCGCCGGTATGCGCGGGCGCCCCGGCGCCGAGCGCGAGGATATGCACATGGCGACGATCACCGCGGCGTCCGTAACGCCACCGCCCGACTGGGCCCTGCGCCAGCGGCAGCTCATCCAGGCGATGGACGAGGCGCTGCCTGTGTTCCAGGAGCGCTACACCCGCCCCGACGGCAGCTTTGTCTGGCGGCAGGAGTGGCCGGGCATGGACGGCTCCGACGACGGCTACGAGAGCTTCCAGAACTGGGCCCTGTTCTCGGTGCTCGGCGGCAGCCCCGACGCCTTCCGCCGCGCTCGCGCGCTGTGGGAGGCGGTCACCATCCAGTTCACCGGCTACGGCCAGGTGTGGCGCGAGTTCGACGCCTACTACGACTGGATGCACCACGGCGAAAGCTCGACCACCTTCTACCCCTTCGGCCTGGCCGACCCCGGCGACGCCCTGCACCGCGCCCGCGCCCGCCGCTTCGCCAACATGTACACCGGCCGCGACCCGGCCGCGCCCAACTGGGACGCCGAGCGGCGCATGATCCGCTCGCCGATCACCGGCAGCAAGGGCCCGCGCTTCGTCAACTCCTGGGACGACTGGTCGACCCACCGCGCCGTCCTGGCCAACTACCCGCCGCCCTTCGACGACATCCCCGGCGTGAGCGGCCCCACCGCCGACTGGAACGACGACGCGATCTACGGCCGCATCCTCCAGCTGCTCAACGAGCGCCAGATGCGCGGCGACGTGCCGCTCAACCTGACCGCCACCGGCCTCGTCACCCACGCCTACCTGTGGACAGGCGACGAGGCGTACCGGCGCTGGGTGCTCGACTACCTGGAGGCCTGGGCCGATCGGATCGCCGCCAACGACGGCCTGTGCCCCGACAACGTCGGCCCGAGCGGCCAGATCGGCGAGCTGATGGGCGGCAAGTGGTGGGGCGGCTACTACGGCTGGCGCTGGCCCCACGGCTGCATGACGATCATCCAGCCGCTCACGATCGCCGCCATGAACGCGGTGCTGCTGACCGGTGACATGGGCTACCTCGACATCCCGCGCGGCCAGCTCGACCGGCTGCTTGAGCTGGGCCGGGTCGAGGACGGGCGGCTCCTGGTGCCCCACCGCCGCACTGACGCGGGCTGGACGGCCTTCCGGCCGCTTTCGCCCGAGTACCCGCTCCAGCTCTGGTACATCTCGCAGGCCGAGAGCGACGCGCGCCGCCTGGAGCGCTTCCCTGAGCGGGCGAGCATGTGGCGCGAGCTGCTGCCGGGCCGCGGCAAGGGCGACGACATCCACATCGCTCCCTGGCATTGTTTTCTGTCGGGCGACCTGCCGGACTACCCGCGGCGAATCCTGGAGGCCCAGTGGCAAGAGGTGGCGCGGCGGCTGGCGCTCATGCGCGCCGACGACGGCGACCCCGAGGAGTGGGACGTCCACCACTGGCAGGACCGCAACCCGGTGCATACCGAGGCCCTGCTGCAGCTCACCTGTGGCGGCCCGCAGATCATCTACCACGGCGGCCTGCTCCACGTCCGCCTGCGCTACTTCGACGCCCAGGCCCGCCGGCCCGGCCTCCCGCCGGACGTGGCGGCCCTGGTGCACGAGGTCGGGCCGGAGCACGTCGCCGTCACGCTCGCCAACACCAGCCCGCTCCACGAGCGCCAGCTGCTCATCCAGGCCGGGGCCTTCGGCGAGCACCGCTTCACCGAGGTAGCGGCTGGGGAGCGGCGCGAGGCGGTGGATGACGACTTCCTGCGCGTCACCCTGGCACCTGGCGGCTCGGTCGATCTGCGGCTGGGCATGCGCCGGTACGCCCATCGGCCGGCCTACCGGCAGCCCGAGTGGTGATTGCGGCCAGACACGGGAGGGGCCCATGACAGACAGCGGCGGGAGGCTCGCGGCGGCGGGCGTGGCGGTGTCGCGCCTGGGGATGGGCACGGCGCCCCTCGGCGGGCTGTACGCGGCGGTGCCGGCGGAGCAGGCCACGGCCACGGTGCGGGCGGCCCTGGCGGCCGGGGTGCGGCTGTTCGACACCGCGCCGCTCTACGGGGCCGGCGAAAGCGAGCGGCTGCTCGGCGCCGGGCTGCGCGGGGCGCCGCGGGGCAGCTTCACGCTGGCGACCAAGGTCGGCCGGGTGGTCGAGGACGATGGGACGGTGCGCTTCGACTTCAGCCGGGACGGGGTGCTGCGCAGCGTCGAGGCCAGCCTGCGCCGGCTCGGGCTCGACCGGCTCGACATCGTCCACGTCCACGACCCGGACCAGCACGGGCGCGCGGCGCTGGAGGTGGTCCTGCCGCTCCTGGCCGACCTGCGGCGGGAGGGGGCGATCGGCGCCGTGGGCGCTGGCATGAACCAGTGGCAGATGCTGGCCGAGTTCGCCGAGCACGGCGCGATCGACTGCGCGCTGCTGGCCGGGCGCTACACGCTGCTGGAGCAGGGGGCGCTGCCGTTCCTGGAGCTGTGCCGGCGCAAGGGGGTCGGGCTGTTCCTCGGGGGCGTGTACAACAGCGGCATCCTCGCCGTCGGCGCCCGGCCGGGCGCCCCGTACAACTATGCCGCCGCGCCCCCGCCGGTGCTGGAGCGGGTGGCCCGGCTGGAGGCGGTGTGCGCCCGCCACGGCGCCCCGCTCCACGTGGCGGCGCTGCAGTTCGCGGCGGCCCACCCGGCCGTCGCCTCCGTGGTGATCGGCATGCGCTCCGTCGCCGAAGTCGAGGCCGCCGTCGCGGCCCTCGGGGAGCGGCTGCCGCAGGCCCTCTGGGACGAGCTGCGGAGCGAGGGGCTGATCGCCCCCGGCGCGCCCGTGCCCGGCGATGCGGAGGCCCCGCCGCAGTAGCCATCCTTGTCGCCGCGGGGCCGGCCGCCGCGGCGACCGCGCCTGCCTGAACCGCTGCCTGCACGAGGCGACCCGTATGCCAGCCCCGACCATCACCGCGACGACGCCGTGCCGCGTCCCGCCCGGGTGGGCGCTCTGGGAGCGTGCGCTGCTCGACGCCCTGGCCCGCTCGGTCCACCCGTTTCTCCAGCGCTACACCCGCGACGACGGCGCGCTGATCTGGCGCGACCGCTGGCCAAACGGCGTGCGCGACGGCGTCGACGACTTCTATGAGAGCAGCTACAACTGGCCGCTGCTCTACCTCCTCGGCGGCGCCGACGAGCTGCTGCCCCTGGCCCAGCGCCAGTGGGAGGCGATCACGCGCCAGCTTTCCGGCCTCGGCGTGCTGCACAAGGAGTACGAGCGCGGCTACGACCAGTTCCACCAGAGCGAGCACTACACCTACTTCTACTTCCTGTGCCGGGCCGACCCGGCCCACCCCGCCAACGCCGCCCGGGCCCGCCGCTTCGCCGGGCTCTACCTCGGGGAAGACCCCGAGGCGCCGAACTACGACCCCGCGCGGCGGATCATCCGTGCGCCCCACAACGGCAGCGACGGCCCGCGCTGGGGCTTTCTCGACGACCCGGCCGACATCGCCGGGATGTGGACCGAGGCGATGCGGCCGTACGGCCTGCCCTTCCACGACGTGCCCGGCATCGCCCGCTACGACGACCTGCTCGACCCGGCCATGGCCCGCCTCATGGGCGAGGTGATGCAGGAGCGGCACGGCCGCGGCGACGTGGCGGCCAACCTCCTCGTCACCAGCCTGGTCACGAACGCCTTTCTGATGACGGGCGAGCCGAAGTACCGGGCCTGGGTGCTGGACTACGTCCAGGCGTGGGCCGAGCGGGCCGCGGCGAACGGCGGCCTGCTGCCCGACAACGTCGGGCTGAGCGGGGCGGTGGGCGAGTACCTGGGCGGGCGCTGGTACGGCGGGCTCTACGGCTGGTCGTGGCCCCACGGCTTCTACAACCTCGGCATGGCCGCCGTCGTCGCCGCTAGCAACGCCTACCTGCTCAGCGGCGACCAGCGCTTCCTCGACCTGCCGCGGGCCCAGAGCGACCGGATCATGGCTCTGGGCGTCTACCGCCGCCCCGACGAAATCTCGCCCCAGGCCAGCCTTTCCTACAGGCTGCCGCCGGGGGCCGACCCCGCGCGGCCGCGCTTTGTGGTGCCGTTCCGCCACGATGACCGGGGCTGGTTCGACTTCCAGCCGATGATGGCCAACCCCCTCGTCGCCCTGTGGGCCGTCTCGGCCGCGCCCGAGGACTGGGCGCGGGTGGAGGAGCTGCGGCGCGTGGAGGGCGACGACTGGCGCGCGGTGGACCAGTTTCGGACCAAAGAGGACTCCGGCCACGAGCGCCCCTGGCTGCGCTTTCTCGCCGGCGACAACCCCGGCTACCCCGAGCTGATCCTGCGCCAAAGCTACGGCGTGCTGTGCGAGCGGCTGGACATGATCCGGCGGGACGTGGAGGACCTCACGCAGGTCAACATCCATCACTGGCAGGAGCGCAACCCGGTGACGACGGAGGCCCTGGTGCAGCTGACCCTCGGCGCGCCGCAGCATATCTACAACGGCGGGCTACTCCATGCCAGCGTCTGCTACGCCGACCCACACGCCGGTCGCCCGGGGCTGCCCCGGGACGTGGCCGCCCTCGTCGCCGGCGTGGAGCCCGAGCGGGTCGGGCTGGAGCTGGTCAACCTGTCGCCGTTCGAGGCGCGCGAGGTGCTGGTGCAGGCTGGGATGTTCGGCGAGCACCGCTTCACCACGGCGACCTACGGCGCCGCCGGCGGCGAGCGGCCGGAGCGCGAGCAGTACGGGCCCCCGCCGGCGGAGTCGCGCGAAGTCGCCGTCCACGGCCCGGCCCTGCGCGTCGTCCTCCCCCCGGCGACGACGCTGCGACTCGACCTCGGGCTGCGCCGGCACGCCGCCCCCCCGACCTACGCCCCGATCACGAGGAGCAAGTAACCCGATGAGCACCACCACCCCGACGAGCTTTCCAGCGCCGGACATCGCCCTGCCCATCGCGGGGTCGGCGCCCGCCCGGCCCGACCCCGCGCTGATCGCGCGGCTCCAGGAGGTGAGCAGCGCGACGGCGAGCGCCCTGCTGCACAAGCTCGGCGTCCGGCAGACGTTTATCGAGGGGCCGGAAACCCGGCTCCCCGGCGCAAAGGTCGTCGGCCCGGCGGTGACGCTCCAGTTCATGCCGCAGCGCGAGGATATCGCTTCGGGCGTGGCCCAGGAGTACGCCGAGCGGGCCAGCGCCCTGTGGCACGTGCTCGACGCGGTGCATTCCGGCGACGTACTCTGCATCCAGGCCTTCGGCGACGCGTATAGCGGCTGCCTGGGCGAGATGCTGATCACCTACTTCAAGGGGCGGGGCGGGGCCGGGATCGTCGTGGACGGGCGGATCCGGGACTGGCCCAAGGTGCGCGAGATCGGGGTGCCGCTCTGGACGCGCGGCTTCACGCCCAACTATGCCTCGCAGGCCAGCCTGTTCCCGTGGGCCTACAACGTGCCGATCGCCTGCTCGCGCGCGCTGGTCATCCCGGGCGACATCATTATCGCCGACGACGACGGGGCGGTGATGGTGCCGGCGAAGCTCGCCCCGCTGCTCGCCGAGCAGAGCGCCGCCCACGAGGACTGGGAGGCCTTCAGCCGGGCCCGCCTCGCCGAGGGCGGCTCGATCTGGACGTACTACCCGCTGAGCGAGGAGGGCCGCCGCGAGTACGAGCAGTGGCGCGCCGGGCGCGGCGAGGGCGCCTGAGGGGCTTGTGCCGGGCCGCCGGGGCCCTGTGCTACAATGGCGCCCTGCCTGGCCTCGAACCGATCCCTTTGCCGCGGGGCGCCATGGGCGGGCTCGCGGCGGTTTGCGCCAACCGGTGTCGCTGAATGGAGGAAACCCGATGACAGCGCAGGCGAGCCTGAACCAGCTGGCGAACGAGCGGCTGCTCCCCCCCTGGGCCTCGTGGACGGATGGGCGGCCGCCGGCGGGCTACGTCCGCCCGCCGCTGACCGACGCGGCGGCGCAGTTCTTCCGCGAGCAGGGGTTTCTTGTGGTCGAGGGCGCCCTCGACGACGGCGAGGTGGAGGCCTTGAACGCCGAGGCCGCCCGGATCTGCCGCGGCGAGCGCGGCGCGGCGCGCGGGATCACGGCCGCCGCGCCCGGCGAGGCGGACGCGGAGGTGCTGCGGCGCTACCTGTGCATCCACTTCCCGCACAAGATCTCGGCGCTGATGCACGGAACGCTCGCCCACCCCGGGATCGTCGACGTGCTGACCGGGGTGATTGGGCCGAACGTGAAGTGCATGCAGTCGATGCTGTTCATCAAGGCCTCGGGCAAGCCAGGGCAGGCCTGGCACCAGGACGAGTTCTTCATCCCCACGCGCGACCGCTCGCTCACCGGCGCATGGATCGCCCTCGACGACGCCACCGTCGAGAACGGCTGCCTGTGGGTGATCCCCGGCTCGCACCGGCGCGGGATTATCTGGCCGCAGCGCGCCCACGACGACCGCCGCTTCGACTGTACGGGCGAGGCGATCGCCTTCCCCTACACCGACGACGACGCCGTGCCGGTCGAGGTGCGCAAAGGCAGCATCGTCTTCTTCAACGGCTACCTGCTCCATCGCTCGCTGCCGAACTACGCCTCCGCCGGCTTCCGCCGATCGCTGGTGAACCACTACATGAGCGCCGAGTCGCTGCTCCCCTGGATGAGCTCGGGGCCGGGTGAGCGGTTCGCGGTCGCCGACTACCGCGACATCGTGCTCGTCGCCGGGCAGGATCCGTACGCGTGGAAGGGCACCGAGGACCGCGCGAGCGCCCACGTCCGGCCCAGCGGCGAGGGCGGCTGCGGCAACGCCGAGCGCAACGTCGAGGCCGGCGGCGCCATGGCCGGCGGTTCCATGGCTGGCGCGATGGGCGAGATTGACGACGACGATCATTGAGGCGCCCGCGACCTGGCAGGCCACGCCACCCTTCGCATCAGGAGCCACGCCCGCCCGCGACGCCGGCGGGCGTCGCCGTGCCACCCCGCCCTGGAACCGCCGGTACCGGCGCGACGTTCTTCAGGTGGGAGCAAAATTTTCGTGATGTCGAAGGACACCAATATGATCATCCGACGAACCCTGGTGGCGCTGGCGCTCGGGGGCGTGCTTGCCGCCTGCGGCGCTACGCAGCCGGCGGCGCCACTGCCCGCCCCGACGGCGGACGGCCAGCCCACGGCGGCGCCCACGCTTCTGCCAACGACGGCGCCCACGTCCACAGCCCAGCCCACGACCCAGCCCACGGCCCAGCCCACCGGGCGGCCCGCGGCGAACACCCTGCCCGCCCCGCTCTATGCTCTGGAGGAGGGGCAGGTGGTGCGCATCGAGGTGGACGGGACGACCAAGACGACCCTGACCGACGAGGAGCCGTTCGCCCCCGACGCGCTGGCGATCGTGGCGCTGGCGGTCTCCCCCGCCGACGGGGCCCTGGCCTACATCGTGCAGCGGCCGGCCGGCGGCACGCTCGTCGTGACGGACGCCAGCGGCGAGAACCGCCGCGCGCTGCTGGAGGACGTGCCCGTCTCAGGGCCGCGCTGGTCGCCCGACGGCTCGGCACTGGCCGTGCAGGTGGCGTACCCGCTCGACGACTCGCCCTGGCGCGGCGGGCTGTACATTGTCTCGGCCTTCAGCGGCGAGGCCCGCCTGATGCTTGCCAGCGACCCGCCCGGGGCGGGGGGCGCCGGCGAATCCTGGGGGTATGGGCCCGACGCCTGGTCGCCCGACGGCAGCAAGATTCTGGTGTCGCGCTACAGCCAAACCGTCGAGTCGTGCGACGCGGCGATCCTCGACGTGGCGACGGGCGAGCTGACCGTGCTCACAGCGCGCGCCGACGACATCCCGTCGCTCCACGTCGAGTGCGGCAGCGGCGTCTGGTCGCCCGACAGCAGCACGGTGTACGTGGCGCTCCGCCGGCCCGGCCTGTCCCCGCGCGAGCCCGGGCTGTACACCGCCGAGGCGGCGACCGGCCAGATGGGCTGGGTCGTCCCCGCGCAGACAAACGACGGCACCTTCGCCCTTGTCCAGTCCTTCGGCGTCGGCCCCGACGGCGAGCTGTACGCACTGGTGACCCGGGCGGAGCACGCCCCGGACCCGGCCGGCGACCCGGCCGCCCTTCCGCTGCCCGCCGCGCTCTACCGGGTGCAGCAGGGGGAGCGCATGCTTGAGCAGCTCCGCGATGAAACGTTCGCCCTGTACGGCCCGGCCGTGTGGGCGCCCGATGGCAGCGGCGTGGTCATCCCGACGCCGCGAACCAATGGCGGTGTGGCTTACTTCTTTGTCCCCATGGGCGGCGAGGCGGTGCCCCTGCTGATCGAGCCGACCGACACGGTCGTCTGGGGGCGGTGATCCGGGCGCCACGCGGGCGACCCCTGGTGGGCGTTGTGTCGATCGGCACAACGCCGTATAGTGAGGCGGACGTGTTCGGGCGCCGCCCGCCGGACTGGTGAACGTGGCCGGGCGGCGGCGGGCGGCGCCGTCATGATGGAGGCGACATGGACCAGCGCCCCTTGCTGCCGACCGCGCTGCGACCGCTGCCCCTCGGCGCCATCCGCCCGGCGGGGTGGCTCGCCCGCCAGCTCCGCATCCAGGCCGACGGGCTCAGCGGCCACCTCGACGAGCTGTGGCCCGACGTGGCCGACAGCGCCTGGATCGGCGGCGCCGCCGAGGGCTGGGAGCGCGGGCCCTACTGGCTGGACGGGATCGTGCCCCTGGCCTTTCTGCTGGACGACGAGCGGCTGCGGGCTAAGGCGGCCCGCTGGGTCGACGCGATCCTGGCCCGCCAGCAGCCCGACGGCTGGCTCGGGCCGCTCCACGACACCTCCGACCCGCGCCGGCGCGCCCGCGACCCGTGGCCCGTGTTCGTCGCCCTGAAAGCCCTGCTCCAGTACGAGGAGGCGACGGGCGACCCGCGCATCGTGCCTGCGGCGCTGCGCTTTCTGCGCCGGCTCGACGCGCTGCTCGACGACCAGCCGTTGTTCGACTGGGGCCGCTACCGCTGGCCCGACCTGGCACTGTCGATCATCTCCCTCCACGAGCGGACGGGCGAGCCCTGGCTGCTGGCGCTGGCGGCGAAGGCCTACGGCCAATCCTTCGACTGGCGCGCCCACTTCGCGCGCGAGCCGTTTCCGCACCGCGACAGGCAGGAACGCGCCCAGATCCACCCCCCGGCGCCGCCCGAGCCGCAGGTCACCTTTCGCACCGACATGGCCTCCCACGTCGTCAACGTCGCGATGGCCCTCAAGCAGCCGGCCGTCTGGCACCGGCTTTCACACGACCCGGCCGACCGCGACGCCGTTCACCAGATGCTCGCGACGCTCGACCGCTTCCACGGCCAGGCCAGCGGCGTGTTCACGGGCGACGAGCACCTGGCCGGCACCAGCCCCGTCCAGGGCACTGAGCTGTGCGCGGTGGTCGAGTTGATGTTCTCGTTGGAGACGCTGGTGGCCGCCCTGGGCGACCCACGCCTGGCCGACCGCCTGGAGCGGGTCGCCTTCAACGCCCTGCCCGCGACCTGCGCGCCCGATATGTGGTCGCACCAGTACGTTCAGCAGGCCAACCAGGTGGTGTGCGCGATCGTCGAGGATCGGGTGTACACCAACAACGGCCCCGACGCGAACCTGTTCGGCTTGGAGCCCAACTATGGCTGCTGCACTGCCAACATGCACCAGGGCTGGCCAAAGTTCGCCGCGCACCTGTGGATGGCCACGCCCGACGGCGGGCTCGCGGCGTCGGCCTACGCCCCCTGCACCGTCGAGGCCGAGGTCGGCGGAACGCCGGTCCACGTCGCGGTCGAAACGGACTACCCGTTCGACGAGACGGTGCGGGTGGTGGTGGAGGCCGGCGCGTCCGTGAGCTTCCCGCTCCACCTGCGCATCCCTGGCTGGGCCGAGGGCGCGACGATCGGCGTCGGCGGCGAGCCACCCGCACTGGCGGCCCCGGAAACGTTCGCGCGGGTGGAGCGGGCCTGGGCGGGGCGCACCGAGGTGGTGGTGCGCCTGCCGATGCGGGTCGTGGCTGAGCGCCGCTTCAACGGGAGCGTGGCCCTGGCCCGCGGGCCGCTGGTGTACGCCCTGAGGGTCGGCGAGGAGTGGCGCCCCGTCGCGCCCTTCCACCGCTCGGCGCCAACGGCCGACCCGCGGGTGGCCCACGACTACGAGCTCCACCCGACGACGGCGTGGAACGTGGCGCTGCAGCTCGACCTCGACGACCCGGAGCGGTCGCTGCGGCTGGCGCGGCGGGGGGTGGGCGCCGCGCCCTTCTCGCCGGAGGGCGCGCCGCTGGAGCTGCACGGCGTTGGCAGGCGGGTGCCGGCGTGGGGCATGGCGCACGGAGCGGCCGCGCCTCCGCCGGCGGAGCCCGAAGGGGCTGACGAGCCCGCACACGACGTGGTGCTCATTCCCTACGGCTGCACGAACCTGCGGGTCACGGAGCTCCCGCTCATCCAGCCGGCAGCGCTCTGAGTTTAGTGGGCGGTGGTGGGCGCAGGCCGCGCGGCGCCATCGGCGCACGGCCTGTCATATGGGTCAGACGCCGGCTGCGCGCTCCAGGAGGAGCTGCGCACAGTGGACTTGCGGCGTCTCGGCGTCGAACTCGGGGTGGGTATAGGGTCGGTTGAATGCGTCGCAAAGGGGACACCACACCCACATAAAGCGCTGTCCCCGCGCTTCCTGGACACGATATCGTTGTGGCACGAACTGCTGGCCCGTGGTTGAACAGATCAGGGTTGGTGGTGGCGCGTCGTCGTACATTGGACGTCCTCTTTGCCATATACGGCTGCACTGTTCGCCCGTCGGCTATTGCCTTCGCGGCACAAAAAAACATTGCAATTTTTGTACAGAACTTTGTGATTTCTGCCCACCTGTTGCCCAACCTTTGTTCATCCCCGGCTTCGCGAAATCCTTACATTTGCCGTCCCATTCCCTTACACGCATGATGTGCAACATACTCTGGTTTCACAAGTGATACGCGAGGGGTATTTATTCCCGGACATGTATGCCATACCTGTCTGGAAAGGTATAGCATACCCGCTGAGCAGGCCGCCTGTCACGCCGCCAGGAACTGGCGCAGGTGCGCGGCAAAAGCCTCAGGCCGCTCGACGTTCGCGAGGTGGGCGGCGCCGTCCAGTATGACCAGCGCACTCCCAGGAATCGCAACGCGCAGCTCCTCGGCTTGGGCCGGGGGGGTAGCCTCGTCCAGGCTGCCCGCGACCACGAGCGTCGGCGCGGCGATGGACGCGACGTGTGGGCGTAGGTCGGCGTCGCGCAGGGCGGCGCAGCACGCGCCATACCCGGCCGGGTCTGTAGCGCACAGTGTGTCGTGGAAGCGGGCGACCGTCTGGGGGTGGGCGGCGCGGAAGGCGGGGGCGAAGAAGCGGGCGAGCACCGGGCCGACGATCGCGCCCATCCCGCCCCCGGCCACCGCGGCGAGCCGGGCGTCCCAGCTGGCCTCGCTGCCGATGCGGGCCGCGGTGTTGCTCAGCACCAGCCGCCCGACGCGCCGGGGTGCGTGCACGGCGAGCCACTGGGCCGTCAGCCCGCCGAGCGACAGCCCGCACACGTGGGCCCGCTCGATCGCCAGGTGGTCGAGCAGGGCGAGCAGGTCGCGCCCGAGCCGCTCGATGGTCGCCGGCGCCCGGGGCACGCCCGACCGGCCGTGGCCGCGGGTGTCGTAGCGCACGATGCAGAACATGTCGCCGAGGGACGCAGCCTCGGCGTCCCACATGTGCAGGTCGGCGCCAAGCGAGTTGCTGAACACCAGCGCTGGCGCGCTCGCGTCGCCCTCGACTCTGTAGTGCAGCGGCAGCCCATCGTCGAGCAGCAAGTGCTCCATCACCCTTCCTCCGTAACGAGCTCGCGGTAACCCGCGAGGGCCCGGTCGATCAGCGCGTCGGCGCTGCCCAGGTAGCCCCGTGGGTCGAGGGCCGCGGCGACCGCCGCCGGGTTGAGGATAGCGCCGACCGTGGGGTCGGCCAGGGCCTCCTGGTGAAGCGGCGTGCCCGCGGCGACGGCGCGGGCGCACAGGGCTTGCACGATGCGCTGGGCCTCGGGCCGGCCGAGGCGGGGCGCCAGGGCCATGGTGAGCGCTTCGGCCATCAGCAGGCCGCCGCCGGCGTCGAGGTTTGCCCGCATACGCGCCGGGTCCACGGCGAGGCCCGCGACGGCGTCGGCCGCGCGGGCGATCGCGCCGCCGGCGTAGCAGGCCAGGTCAGGCAGGGCCCGCCACTCGGCCTGCCAGGCGCCGGCCGCACGCTCGTGCTCCTGGTCCATCGCCCCGAGCAGCGTGGGCACGAGCCCGATCGCCAGCCGGGCGGCCGCGCGGGCCATGGTGGCGTCGATCGGGTTGCGCTTCTGCGGCATGGCCGACGAGCCGCCTTTGCCGGGGGCGGCCGCCTCGCTGGCCTCGGCGACCTCGCTCTGGGCCAGCAGCACGATGTCGTGGGCTACCTTCGCGGCGGCGCCGGCGGCGACGCCAAGGTCGGCGGCGAGGGCGACGGTGCGGTCGCGCTCGGCGTGCCAGGGCAGGTCGGGCGCGGCGAGGCCGAGCTCCTCCGCGAGCAGCTCGGCCACGGCGAGGCCCTGCCCCCCGAGCGCCGCGAGCGTCCCCGCCGCACCGCCGAGCTGGATGGCGAGCTGGGCGCGCCGCAAACGCAGGGCGCGGGCCTGGCGCACGGCGAGCCCCAGCCAGCGGGCGGCCTTCAGGCCGAAGGGCATCGGTAGGGCCTGCTGGAGCAGCGTGCGCCCCGGCATGAGCGTCGACCGGTGGGCCTCGGCGAGGCAGGCGCAGGCCCGGCAAAGGCGCAGCAGATCGGCCTCGATCTGGGCGAGCCCCGCGCGCAGTTGAAGCATCATGGCGGTGTCGACCGCGTCCTGGCTGGTCGCGCCCCAGTGGACGTATGCCGGGCCGGGGTCGTCGGCGCGGGCCGTCAGCGCCCGCACCAGCGGGATCGCCACCGTCCCCGCGCGCGCCGCCTCCCGGTACAAGGCCTCCACGTCGTACAGGTCCGGGCGGCATGCGGCGGCGATCGCCTCGGCGGCCGCGATGGGGATGAGGCCGGCGCGGGCCTGCGCCCGGGCGAGGGCGGCCTCGAAGGCGAGGATCTGGGCGACGTGGTTCGCCGGGGCGAAGGCCCCCGCTAGCTCCGGAGTGGTGTACAACAGGTCGCTCATGGCGCGGTCGCTCCCCCGCGCCGGGCCGCCCTCCAGAGAGTGTCGCGCATCGCCGTTCCTCCCCTGACTCTCGTCGTAAAGTGTGCCTCGCTATTGTACGCCCTCGCGCACGCGCGAGGGGAGGCCCGGCCGGCTGCGTGGTACAATACCGCCGCTTCGCGGGCCAGGTCGCCCGGGCGAACGCTATCACCCAGGCAAAGGAGCCATCCATGCCCAACCCCGGGGCTCAAACCCGTCACGAGATCGACAGCCAGCCGGAGGCCTGGGCGGCGACCCTTGCCGCTATGCGTGAGCACGACGACGCCCTCGCGGCGCTGTTCCGCGACGGCGGCTACGACTCGCTGTTGTTCACCGGCTGCGGCTCGACCTACTATTTGGCGGTGGCCGCCGCCAGCCTGGCCCAGGAGCTGTGCGCCATCCCCGCCCGCGGCCTGCCCGCGTCCGAGCTCTGGCTCGACCTCGTCGGCGCCGCGCGCGTCGGCCGGCGGCCTCTGCTCGTCGCGGTCAGCCGCTCGGGGGAGACAACAGAAACGCTGCGGGCCTGCGCCGCCTTCCAGGCCGCCGGCGGCGACCTGCTGACCCTGTCGTGCTACCCCGGCCGCCGCCTCGCCGCGATGGGCCGGCTGAACCTGCTGCTTCCGGCCGGCCAGGAGCACAGCATCGCCCAGACCCGCGCCTTCAGCACGCTCTACCTCGCGGCGCTCTACGCGCTGTCGCGCTGGGCCGGCCGCCCCGACCTGCTCGCCGCGCTCGACGGCCTGCCCGCCGCCGGTCGGGCCGCCCTGGACGCCGGCCGCCCCCTGGCCCGCGCCCTCGGCGCCGACGGGTCGATCGACCGGATCTACGTCCTCGGCTCGGGGGCGCGCTACGGCCTGGCCTGCGAGCTGAGCCTCAAGCTGAAGGAGATGTCGCTCAGCCACAGCGAGCCGTTCCACTTCCTGGAGTTTCGCCACGGCCCGAAGTCGATGGTCGCCCCGACCGCCCTCGTCCTCGGCCTGCGCTCCTCGGCCCGGGGCCGGCACGAGCAGGCGGTGCTCGACGAGGTGCGGGCGCAGGGCGGGCGAACGCTCGCCATCGCCGAAGAGCAGGCCGACCTCGCCTTCGCCTCCGGCCTTCCCGAGGCGGCGCGGGGCGCCCTGTACCTCCCGCTCGGCCAGCAGCTTGCCTTCGAGCGCGCCCTCGCCCACGGGCTGGACCCCGACCGCCCGCACCAGCTCGACGCCGTCGTCCGGCTCGACGAAGACGAAGCCGAGAACGGTTGAGCATAAAGCGCAAAGCGTCACGGCACAGCGCCCCGGAAAAGGGGCCGCCAGCGGCTCAGCTTTTGTGCCCGCCGCGATAGCGCACCGCCCGAACGGCGACGAGGATTGCGGGGGTTAGGCCGCCGCTGCGCGGCATGGGAGCGATCATGCAGAGCCTCGACGTGCTGGTGGTGGGCGAGCTCAATGTCGACCTGATCCTCGGCGGCGACGTCACGCCGGCGTTTGGCCAGGTCGAGCAGCTGCTCGACGACGCCACGCTGACGATCGGCAGTTCGTCGGCGATCGCCGCCTGCGGCATGGCCCGCCTCGGCCTGCGGGTCGCCTTCGCCGGCCTCGTCGGCGACGACCTGTTCGGCCGCTTTATGCTCGACGCCCTGGCCGCCCGCGGCGTCGACGTGGCCGCGGTCGTGGTCGACCCGGCCGTGAAGACGGGGGTCAGCGTCATACTGTCGCGCGGGGAGGACCGGGCCATCCTGACCTTTCCCGGCTCGATCGCCGCTCTGCGGGCCGAGCACGTCGACCTGGCGCTGCTCGGGCGGGCCCGCCATCTGCACCTGGGCGGGTACTTTCTGCTCGACCGGCTGCGGCCGGCCGTGCCAGGGCTGTTTGCCGCGGCCCGCTCCGCCGGCCTGACCGTCTCGCTCGACACCAACTACGACCCCGCCGGGAAGTGGGCCGGGCTGGAGCGCGTGCTCGCGCGCGTCGATATCCTGCTGCCCAACGAGGCCGAGCTGCTGGCGATCAGCGGGGTCGCCGACGTCGAGGCCGGCCTTGCCGCGCTGGCCGGGCGGGTCGGGGTGGTGGCACTGAAGCGGGGCGCCGCCGGGGGCATGGCCCGGCGCGGTGCGGAGGTGGTGCGAAGCGCGGCGCCGCCGGCGCGGGTTGTCGACACAACGGGCGCGGGCGACAGCTTCAACGCGGGCTTCGTGTACGGCCAGTTGGCGGGCTGGGGCCTGGAGCGCTCGCTGCGCTTCGCCTGCGCGTGCGGGGCCCGCTCGACGGAGGGGCGGGGCGGGACGGACGCCCAGCCGACGCTCGCTGAGGCCCTCGCGCTGCTCTAGACGACCCACGGCAAGGCTTTAACATCTTCGTGGGCCAGCGTTGGCGTTCCGGCGCGGTGGGCCTACCTTCAAAGCCTGTGCACCACGACGCTGAAAAGGGTGAGGGGCCTATGAATGGTGCGGGCGGGGCGCCGGCCCCGGGGACGCCGCCGGCCGAGGTTCAGATCGACGTCGGGCTCGTCGCCGGCCTGCTGAGCGACCAGCACCCTGACCTGTCGCGGCTGCCGCTCGCGGCGGTGGAGGCCGGCTGGGACAATGCGATATTTCGCCTGGGCCCCGACCTGGCCGTCCGCGTCCCGCGCCGCGCTGTGGCCGCGCCGCTGATCGTCCACGAGCAGACTTGGCTGCCTGTGCTGGCCCCGCGGCTGCCGCTGCCGGTTCCCGTCCCCCTGCGGCGCGGGCTGCCCGGGCGCGGATATCCCTGGCGCTGGAGCGTCGTGCCCTGGCTCGAAGGCGCGGCCGCCGACCAGCACCCGCCCGACCCGGCGCAGGCGGCCGTGTTCGGGGCCTTCCTGCGCGCGCTGCACGCGCCCGCCCCGGCCGACGCGCCGGCCAACCCTGTTCGCGGCGGCCCCCTGGCCGAGCGCGCCCCCTATGCGGAGGCGCGGATGGAGCGGCTGGCCACGCGCACCGGGCTGATCACGCCGCGGCTGCGCGAGCTGTGGCGCGCGGCACTGGCCGCCCCGCTCGACACACCCACAGTCTGGCTCCACGGCGACCTACACCCCCGCAACCTGCTGGTCGCCGACGGAGCGATCGCCGCGGTGATCGACTGGGGCGACCTTTGTGCTGGCGACCCGGCGACGGACCTGGCCGCGTTCTGGATGCTGTTCGACTCGCCCGCGTCCCGCGCGGCGGCCTTCGCGGCCTACGGGCCGTGCTCCGAGGCCACCACACGCCGGTCCTGGGGCTGGGCGATCCACCTCGGCGCGGCACACCTCGACGCAGGCCTCATCGACAATCCCAGGCACGCCCTCTTGGGCGAGCAGACCCTCCGGCGCGTCGTGGAGGCGTAAGGCCACACCACGGCCCGGGGCCTGAGCAGCAAAGCCGGGCCCCGCGGCGCTACCCCTTGATGCCCGTGGTGGCGACGCTCTGGACGAACCAGCGCTGGAACAGCAGGAAGACCACCAGCACCGGGATCGTCACGAGCGAGGCGAAGGCCATGATGTCGCCCCACTGCTTGTTCTGCTCGAAAAAGACGAACAGGCCGAGCATCACCGGCCGGTAGGCTGTGTCGCGGGTGACCATCAGGGGCCACATGAACGAGCCCCAGATGTCGAGAAAGGCCAGGATCGAGACCGTCGCGAAGACCGGCGTCGCCGATGGCACCACAATCGAGGTGAAGGTGCGCAAGTACGAGGCGCCATCGATCCGCGAAGCCTCCTCGATCTCCGAGGGGAAGTTGAGGAAGAACTGGTAGAACAGGTAGATCGAGAGCGGGCTGGAGATAAAGGGGATGATCTGCACCTGGTAGGAGTTGATCCAGCCGAAGCGGTTGACCATGAGCAGCAGCGGGATCGCCACCACCTCGAAGGGGATGATGATCAGGGCGATGATCGCGGCCAGCACAAGGGTCTGCCCCCGCCAGCGCAGCCGGGCCAGAGCGTAGGCGGCCATGCTGTCCACCGCCAGCCGCCCGACGATCACGCCAACGGCGATCAGCAGCGAGTTGGCGGTCAGCCGGGCCATATCGAGCCGGCGGAACACATCCTGGAAGTTCGTGAAGGGCGTCCAGCCCTCGGGCCGCGGCACCTCCGCCGAGCTGGTGCGCGGCACAAAGGCCATGATCGAGCTCATGTCGCGCACCGCGAGGGTGTCGGGCTTGAAGGCCGTGACCACCATGAACCAGATCGGGAAGATAAAGCCAAACGCCAGCAACGTCATCAGGGCCAGCAGCGCGAACCGGCCGAGCCGGGCCCGCCCGCTGCCGCCGCGTTGCACAGGGCGGCTCGTGGTGAGGGTGGCCATGGCGTCACATCCTCTCTGAGGTGATGAAGCGGCGCTGGATCAGCGAGACGGCGAGCACGATCAGCAGGAACACCACCGCGATCGCCGAGGCGTAGCCCGTCTGGAGCCGGCCGAAGCCCGTCTCGATCATCTGGCGAACCATCGTGTTGGTGCTGCCGCGCGGCCCGCCCTGGGTCATCACCTCCACCTGGGTGTACAGCCGGAACGACAGGATGGTCGTCGTCACCACGACGAAGACGAGCGTGTTGCGCAGCTGTGGGATCGTCACGTAGATGAACTGCTGCCAGCGGTTCGCGCCGTCGATGCTGGCCGCCTCGTGCAGCGACTCGGGGATCTCCTGGAGCCCGGCCAGGAAGATCACCATCTGGAAGCCGACGCTCTGCCAGATCGACATAATAATTACCGCGGGCATGGCCGACCAGGTTTCGGCGAGCCAGCGCACGGGGGGGATGGCGCCGAGGGAGATCCAACTGAGAAAGGCGTTGATCATCCCATTGGGGTTGAATAACAGGGTCCAGACGATAGCGACCACGACCATGGTGGTGGCGATCGGGCTGAAGTAGATCGTGCGGAACAAATTGGCGCCGCGGATGCGCTGGTTGGTCAGCAGGGCCAGGCCGAGGGCGAGGGCGCACTGGAGCGGCACGACGACGATCGTGAAGTACAGGTTATTGCGCAGGGCCTGGAGAAAGGCGCCGTCGCTGAACAGGCGCAGGTAGTTGCGCAGCCCCACGAACTGGGTCGGCTGCGGCCCGGGCAGCAGGCGCTGGTCGGAGAATGACAGGCCGAAGGCCATGAGCGCGGGCACAATCAGAAAGACGGTCAGGAGGATGAGCGCGGGGGCTGCGAGCAGCCAGCCTGTCAGCTCCTCTTGCCGGCGCAGCTGGCCCATGCCCCGGCGGGCCGCCGGCTGGAGCTGCCCTAGCTCGGCCCCTTGTCGGTTCAGTGACATCAGGGAGGCTCCTCATCTGTTGGCGCGGCGCGGGGGCCGCAGGCGGGGGCGGGGGTAGCAAGTGCCCCCGCCCTGCCGCGGCGCGGCCCGCGCCTGCCTCAGCCTGCGGCGCTAGGACTTGGGCGCGTAGCCGCCGTTGTCCTGAATATCCTGGTCGATATCCTGGGCGGCCTGGTCGAGGGCCGTCTGGACGTCGCCGCCCTGGGCGATGTCGGTGACGGCCTGGGCGAAGCTGCGCGTGATCACGGGGTAGGCCGGGGTGACGGGGCGGGCCACCGCGACCTCCTGGAGCTGCTCGGCCAGGACGTGGAGCGGCTTGCCGTCGCCGTACAGCTCGGAGGACTGGAGGGCGGACTGTCGGGACGGCACGGCGCCGTTGACGGCGGTCAGGCGCGCGATCTGCTCGGGCTGGATCAGGTACTCCATCACCTTCCAGGCCGCGTCGGGGTTCTCGGTGGTCGCGCTCATCGCCATGGCCCAGGAGCCGAGGCCGGTGGCGGCGCGCTCGCCCAGCTTCGGCATCGGCACGACGATCAGCTTGTCGCCGAGGGCCTCATTGTAGCGCGTGTACATCCAGTGGCCGACCCAGCTCAGGGCGGTCTTGCCCTCGTCGAAGTCGGTGTCGCCGGCGGGGGTGGCGTTGACGTACCCCTCGTTGATCCAGCTCTGGAACAGCTGCATTGCCTCGACGGACTGGGGCCCGTTCAGCGTGCCCTCGGCCTGCATCGATTCGCGATTGATCAGGTCGCCGCCCATGCTTTGCAGGATCGGCGAGAAGCCGTAGGTGAACCACTCGCCCTGGCCATAGTTCATCTTCATGTCCATGGCATAGTCCACCCCCTCGAGCGCCTGGAGCTTGGCCAGAGCGTCCTCGAACTCCTCGCGCGTCCAGGCGTCCTCCACGCTGGTGGGAATGCGCACGCCGGCCTGCTCTAGGTAGTCGCGGTTGGCCCAGATCCCGAAGCCGCCGTCAAAGGCGCTCACAGCGTACCAGTGGTCGTTGTAGCGGTTCTGCTGGGCGACGGAGGGGAGAAAGTCGTTGGCCAAGTCCTCCGTCACGTACTCGTCGATCTGCCGCAGGTGGCCGGCCCAGGCGAAGTTGGCCAGGGTCGGGCCGTCGAAGTAGAGTATGTCCGGCAGGTCGCCGGCCAGGGCGCCGGAGTTGACGTAATCAGTCCACTTGTCGATCGGGGCTGAGGTGATCTGGACCTGGACGCCGTTGTTCTGCTGGTTGAACTCCTCGATCATGCAGACGACGGTGCCCCACTCCTCCTGGGGATCGCAGCGCTCGGCGTTGGGCGCCCACATGGTAACCGTCTGCGTTTCGCCGCCCGCCGCGGGGGCCGCCGTGGCGTCGCCGCCGGTGGCGGGCGCCGCCGTGGCCGCCGTGTCGCCCCCCGCCGGGGCGGTGGCGGCCGTCTCGCCGCCTGAGGATGTGCCGCCGGTGGCGGCCGTCGGGCTTTGGGCCCCGCCCCCGCCGCCGCACGCCGAAAGGATCAGGCTGATGAGCAGCAGGATCGCCGGAATGAATCTGCGCCGTTGCATCGGTTGTTCTCCTCACACTCGCTCAAAAAACCCGGCACGTGAACCAACACCGAATTGTGGTGGCTGACTCACCTCCTCCAAGGCACATCTGGACTTCAACACAAAGGCTGCGCGCTCGTTGTAGCATAAACCGTGCCGCCGTGACCGTGGTACGGCCTGAGTTCTCTCAAGTCGGGCGCCACGTCGGCGGCGTGCGACCGCCCGGCCAACGTTTTGAAACCGCCTGCTTGACAAACTTGGGCTGTTGTCATAGACTCACACCCGTTATTAGCAGATACTAAGTGTCCTTCAGACCGCAGGATAAAACTACGAGCGCATCCATGATCAGGCCGACAACACGCACCGCATGCGTTTCGTGGCCCCCGCGTCTGCCTTTGGTGCTTGGCCCGCCCACCGGCCTCCCCGCCCTTGCCCATATGGCCGGCTTTGGAGCTGCAGCACTCGCCTCCCGTATCGCGCAAGCCCTTATCGCTTGCACCCCCTCCCCCGAGCGCCCGGACATCCGTACCTGCGCCGGGCGCCAACTTTCTTGGGAGGAGGGCAGATCGCCTCGCGGCCGCTCCGACCAGGCTGCCCTTTGTGCCGATGGCCGCCGCGCACGGCGGGCCGTTTTTCATCGCCCTGCTCTGGCAGCAGCGGAAAGGCTGAGATGAGCACCCTGCCCACCGAGAAGCTATCCCTGGCCTACGACCAGGCGCGGATCATCGACGAGCTGGACGTGAGTATCCCCAGCGGGAAGATCACGGCCCTGGTGGGGCCCAACGGCTGCGGCAAGAGCACCCTGCTGCGCGGGCTGGCCCGCCTCCTCGCCCCCGCTGGCGGCGCCGCGTTTTTGGACGGCGCGGCCATCCAGCGCATCCCGACCCGCGAGCTGGCCCGGCGGCTCGGCATCCTGCCCCAAAGCCCCGCCGCCCCCGAGGGCCTGACGGTGCGCGAGCTGGTGGCTCAGGGGCGCTACCCGCACCAGTCCTGGCTCCGGCAATGGTCGGCCGGCGACGAGGCGGCCGTGGCCAAGGCCCTGGCCCTGACGGGGATGGCCGACCTGGCCGAGCGGCCGGTGGACGCGCTGTCCGGCGGGCAGCGGCAGCGGGCCTGGATCGCCATGACCCTGGCCCAGGAGACAACCGTCATCCTGCTCGACGAGCCGACAACCTATCTCGACCTGGCTCACCAGATCGAGGTGCTGCAGCTGCTGGAGCGGCTGAACCGTGAGGAAAACCGCACCATCGTCATGGTCGTCCACGATCTGAACCAGGCCACCCGCCACGCCCACCACGTCGTCGCCCTGCGGGCGGGCCGGGTTGTCGCGGCCGGGGCGCCGGCCGAGGTGGTCACGCCCGCGCTCCTGCGCAGCGTCTTCGGCGTGGAGGGCGCCGTGCTGCCTGACCCGCGCACCGGCGTGCCGATCTGCTTTGCCTACGGCCTGGCCGGGGCACCGGCGGAGGTGGGGGAGCAGCGGGCGCCCAGCCACACGGCCTGCGAGCTGGTGCTGACGTAGCCCGCCCCGCGAGTACGGAAGAAGATAGCACGCGCCGGCGGCGAATCTTGGCGGAGCCGCGCCGGCGCGTGACCCCTGCAAGGAGGCTCACTCATGGTACGCCGTCTGTCAATCCTGCTCGCCATACTGGCCGTGCTCGCCGCTTGCGGCGCGCCCGCCTCGCCCGCCGGCCAGGCGCCCACACCTGCCCCGGCGGCCGTGGGGCCCACCGTGGGCCCGATCACGGTCACTGATCTGAAGGGCGAGCTACGGCTCGACGCGCCCGCAACCCGGGTGGTCGCGTGCAGCGACGAGTCGGTGGATCTCGTGCTCGCCCTCGGCGTCCAGCCGGTCGGCATCTGTTCGGCGCGCGCCGAGGGCGCGGTCGGCGAAGCCTTTCAGCCGGGGGCCTACTTCTTCCCCGCGGAGCAGCTCGGCGCCCCAACCTTTGTCGGCAGCTCGCTGGAGCCCTCGGTCGAGCGGATCGTCGCCCTCAAGCCCGATCTCGTCATCCTGAATAGCGACAGCGACACGGCCTACGAGCAGCTCGCCCAGGCTGTGCCCACGTTCTACGTGGACATGGAAAGCCCCGGCTACTGGACCGAGACGCTCGGCGAGCTCGGGCGGGCCCTCGGGCGCGAGGCGGCCGCGCAGGAGTTCCTGGCCAGCTACGCGCAGACAGTGGAGCGCGTGCGCGAGCAAGTCGCCCCCCTGGTGGCCGAGCACCCGCGGGCCCTGGTCGCCTACTCCTTCTCGCCCGACCCGCAGATGATGCTGTTCAAGCCGGGTACCTGGCTTTCCAAGGGCCTGGAGCAGATCGGCTTCACGGTGCCTGTGCCGGCCGGCGTCACCTTTGCCGACGCCGACTGGGCGATTGTGTCGAGCGAATACCTGAACGAGGTCGAGGCCGACCTGATCGTGGTGCTGCGCCCGACCGGCCCCGACGGCGCGCTGCCGACCTACCCGATCGACACCCTGCTGAGCCAGCTCGAGTCCTCCGGCACCCGGGTGGTCTACCAGCCCCTCGACCCGACCCGCTCCTCCTCCGCGCCGCTGACCGACCGCTTCGTGATCGAGCAGTACGGCGAGCTGCTGCCCGCAGAGGCCGCCACGCGCTGACCGCTCGGCGCGCTGCTCCCGCGCGCCCCAGGCGAATGGTAGCACCGTTAACAGTTAACCGCCAGCCGGGCGACATGCCGGCTGGCGGTTGGCGTTTCGGACGCGCGGGCTGCCAGGGGGATGCCAGGAGGTGCCAGCTCACTCGACGGCGGCGATGGTGTAGTGAACGTAGCGCCAGCGGCGGAGCCAGCCAAAGATGTCGAGCAGGCGGCGCTGCCAGCCGTAGCGCGCCGCGAGCAGCCGGTCGGCGGTTGCCGCCTCTGCCCCAGGGGCGGGTTGGATCGCCACGGGTATCCAGGGCCCGAGCAAGGTTCCCCGCTCGTCGCACGGGGCGACACGGCCGCGGGGCGTGTGGCGTAGCCGCTTGACCTTGCCGGTGTGGGCCGGAGCGCTAAAGAACAGCTGGCCGTCGCGCTCGACGAACCAGACCGGCGTGACCACGGCGGCGCCGTTGCGGCGGACCGTTTCCAGGGCCAGGTAACGGTGGTGCGCCAGCGCGGCGAGGTCGCTCATGGCGCGCTCCGCTGGGCCGCCGACGCCGGCCGGTCGAGGGCGTCGACGACGCGGCGCAGGTCGCCCGCGAGCATGCCCCGCCAGCCGCTGCCGAGGATGAGGCGCACGATCCGCCCGCCGATGCCGGCGAAGCCGGCGTGGACGAGGCGCAGCCGAGTGCCGCCGGCCACGGGCTCTAGCGTCCAGGTGACGGTGGTGGGGGCGCGCATCGGGCCGCCCTGCCAGGAGTAGGCGAGCTGGCGCGGCGGGTCGACGGCTAGCACCTCGCAGCGCACCACGCCGTCGAACCAGGGCTGCGGCGGGGCCTGAAAGGTGAAGCGGTGGCCCACGACGGGCGCGAAGTCGTTCGGCATAAGCCACGCCGCGAGGGCCTCGCGGTCGGTCAGGGCGCGCCAGACCCGCTCGGGGCCGTGGGGGTAGGTCACCTCGAACAGCAGGTCAGCGGTCATCGTGCTCCTCCAGGTAGGCTCCGAGATCGCGGAGCTTTGCGGCCCAGAACTGTTCGTAGTGGGCGAGCCAGCCGGCGACTTCGCGCAGGCGCGCTGGCTCGAGCGCGTAGCGGCGCTCGCGCCCCTGGCGCACCTCGCTCACCAGCCCGGCTTCGCGCAGCAGCTTGAGGTGCTGCGACACCGCCGGCCGGCTCATCGCGAAGGGCGCGGCCAGCGTGTGGACGGGCTGGGCCCCGTCGCGCAGCGCGTCGAGGATCTGGCGCCGCGCCGGGTGCGCGATCGCGGTGAAGACATCGGGCGGGGAGTGGGCGTCCATGGTGCCTCGCCAACAAACAGGTAAGATAAATCTTACAGGTAAGATTATACGTAAGGTATCGCTTACTTGTCAAGCTCTACCAGTAGCGATGCTGAAAAGGGTGCCGAGGCTCTGTGAGAAATATCACAGCCTCTGGTCGCTTGGCGCGCTACGCTACGGGCGACAACCTCCTGGTGATAAGGATCACGCTGATGCAGACCGCACCCTCGCTCCCCCGACCCCTGGCCGTCCTGGCGCGCGCGGCGCTGGCCGGCGGGGCGCTGCTGCTCCTGCTCGGCGGGCTCTGGGCCGGGCTGATCCGGCTCGGCGTAGCGCCGCTCGTCCCGGGCGGGGCGCTGGCGGCGATGCACGGGCCGATCATTGTCTGCGGGCTGCTTGGCACAGTGATCGGGCTGGAGCGGGCGGTGGCGCTCGGGCGCCCCTGGGCCTTCACCGGCCCGCTGCTCACCCTGGCCGGCGGCATAGGCCTCGCGGCCGGCCTGCCCGCCGGGGCGGCGGCGCTGCTGATGGCGGGCGGCGGCGTGGGGCTGCTCGCGGTCTTCGCGGCGGTGCTGCGGCGCCAGCCGGCGCGCTTCATCGTGACGATGGCGCTCGGCGCCGCGGCGTGGCTGGGCGGGAGCCTGCTCTGGCTGGCCGGCCGGCCCGTCGCGCTGGTCGCCCTCTGGTGGGCCGGCTTTCTGATCCTGACGATCCTGGGCGAGCGGCTGGAGCTCGGCCGGCTGCGGCAGCTCCCGCCGCGGGCGATGTGGGCCTTCTCGCTGGCGGTGGGGGCGCTGCTCGCCGCGCTCAGCCTCGCGGCGGTGCGCTTCGATCCGGGGGTACGCCTGGCGGGCGGGAGCTTTGTGGCGCTCGCGGCCTGGCTGCTGCGCTACGACATCGCCTGGCGCACGGTGCGCCGGCCGGGCGTGCCGCGCTTCAGCGCGGTCTGCATCCTGTCGGGCAGCCTGTGGCTGGCGGTCGGCGGGGCGATCGCCCTGTGGGCCGGCGCCGTCTACGCCGGCCCCCTGTACGACGCCCTGCTCCACGCGGTGTTCGTCGGGTTTGTCTTTGCGATGATCTTCGGCCACGCGCCGATCATCGTGCCGGCGCTGCTAAAGCTGCCCTGCGCCTTCAGCCGCTGGAGCTACCTCCCGCTGCTCCTGCTCCACGGCTCGCTGGCGCTGCGCCTGGCCGGCGACCTGGCGGCCCTGGCCCCGCTGCGCCGTGCAGGCGGCCTGCTCAACGCCGCCGCCATCCTGCTCTTCCTCGCCCTGCTCGCCGCGAGCGTGGCCAGGGGCGGGCGCTCGTCTTGACACGGCGGCCAGGTCTGTTACAATTTTCACAGGTATATACGCAGCCCCTATCGAACACCCTTATGCACCACACGGCACCTCGGCGCCGCCCGTCGAAGCGGGCGCTGCTCATCGGCGGCTTTCTGCTGCTGCTCATCGGGCTGGTGGCCGGCAACCTGCTCCGCACCGAGCTGCCGATCACCAGCTCCAGCCCGAACAACTCGCGCGCCGTCGCGCTCGGGCGCGAGGTGTACCTGGCGAACTGCGCGAGCTGCCACGGGGCAAACCTCGAGGGCGCCCCGAACTGGAAGACCGCGAACCCCGACGGCACGATGCCCGCCCCCCCGCACGACGCCTCGGGCCACACCTGGCACCACTCCGACGACTACCTCTTCACAACCGTCAAGGAGGGCAGCGCCGCCGTCGCCCCGCTCGGCTACCAGGCGAGTATGCCGGGCTTCGGCGGCGCGCTGAGCGACGAGGAGATCTACGCGGTGCTGGCCTACATCAAGAGCACCTGGCCCCCCGAGGTCCAGGCGGCCCAGCGTCGCGGGCACGACTAGGCGGGGCCCGGGTTTGCGAGAGGCGCGGAGCGCGCGGAGCCGCAACTGGTTTGTTCACCCTCTGCGTTCTCCGCGCCTCCGCGGTGATGTACGTTTCGTCGCGCGTTAGATAAACCGCGCCGTGATGCTCCGCTCGGACCCGCGCAGCGCGTGGGGCGGCCCCTCGAACAGCACCTCCCCCCCCGCGCTGCCGCCCTCCGGCCCCAGGTCGATGATCCAATCGGCCTGGCGGATGACGTCCAGGTGGTGCTCGATCAGGATCACCGTGTTGCTCGCGTCCACCAGCCGGTCGATGATCCCCATCAGTAGGCCAATGTCGGACAGGTGCAGCCCGGTGGTGGGCTCGTCCATCACATACACGCTGCCGCGCTTGTGCAGCTCGGTGGCGAGCTTGAGGCGCTGCCCCTCGCCGCCCGAGATCGTGCTGAGCGGCTGGCCGAGCCGCAGGTAGCCCAGGCCAACGTCGTTCATCGCGCGCAGTACGGGCACGACCGGCTTTTCGGTGAAGAAGGCCGCCGCCTCCTCCGCCGTCATGTCCAGCACGTCGCTGATCGTCTTGCCGCGCAGGTGGAAGGCCAGCACCTCGGCCTTGAACCGCTTGCCCTCGCAGATCTCGCAGGTCGTGGCGATCCCCTCCATAAAGGCCAGGTCGGTGTAGACCACGCCCAGGCCGTTGCAGTTGGGGCAGCTCCCCGCCGAGTTGAAGCTGAACAGCGAGGGGCTGACCTTGTTCGCCTTCGCGAAGGCCTGCCGGATATCGTCCATGATCCCCGTGTAGGTCGCCGGGGCCGAGCGGCTGTTCGCCGTCACGCGGGACTGGTCGATCACGATCGCGTCAGGGTGCTGCTCCAAAAACACCTCGTTGATCAGCGTGCTCTTGCCCGAGCCGGCCACCCCTGTCACCACCGTCAGCACCCCCGTCGGGATGTCCAGCGATACATTCTTCAGGTTGTGGAGCGCAGCGTTCCTGATCGGCAGGCGCCCGGTGGGGCGGCGCACCTGCTGCTTGACCGGCATGTGCTGCTGGAGGAAGCGCCCCGTGAGCGTGTCGGCGCGCCTGAGCTCCGCGTAGCTCCCCTCGAACACCACCTCGCCGCCGTGGGTGCCGGCGCGCGGGCCAATGTCCACGACGTGGTCCGCGATCGCCATCACGTCGGGGTCGTGCTCGACGACGAGCACCGTGTTGCCCTTGTCGCGCAGTTTTTGGAGCAAACCGTTCAGGCGGGCGACGTCGCGGGCGTGGAGGCCGACGCTGGGCTCGTCGAGGATGTAGAGCATGTCGGTCAGGCTGTTGCCGAGGTGGCGGATCATCTTCACCCGCTGCGACTCGCCGCCGGAAAGAGTCGCCGTCTCCCGGCTCAGGCTCAGGTAGCCGAGGCCGATGTCGACCAGGTGCCGCACCCGCTCTACGAGCCGCGCCGCGACCCGCACGGCGATGGGGTCGGAGAGGGAGCTCAGGAAGCGGACCAGCTCGGTGGCCTCCATGTCGGACAGCTCGGCGATGGTGCGGCCCTCGATCCGGCAGGCGAGAGCGGCCTGGTTGAGCCGGGCGCCGTGGCAGAGCGGGCATGTGCGCGAGGTGGTGAACTGCTCGAAGACGGCCCGGTTGCGGTCGGACATAGCCGCCGCGTCCTTCTTGATGTACATGCGGGTGAACCGCTCGACCAGGCCCTCGTACTTCGAGCCGAACTCGCCGAAGGAAACCTTGACGTCCTCGGCGCCGTAGAGCAGGGCGTTGAGCTCGGCCTCGCTGTAGTCCTTGATCGGCTTGTCGCTGTCGAAGAGGCCGGACAGCGGGTACATCTTCCACATCCACTTGCCGACCTTGAACTCGGGGTGCAGGATCGCCCCCTCGTTGAGCGATTTGCTGCGGTCGAGCAGCTTGTCGAGGTCGATCTGGACCGTCTTGCCGATGCCCTCGCACTCGGGGCACATCCCCTGGGGCGTGTTGAAGGAGAAGGCGTAGGCCGGGCCGGCGGAAGGCTGCCCCACGCGCGAAAAGAGCAGGCGCAGCAGGGCGGCGATGTCGGTGTAGGTGCCGACCGTGGAGCGGGAGCCGCCGCCCACCCGGCGCTGGTCGATGATGATCGGTGCGTTCAGGTGCTCGATGTGGTCGACGTCGGGCTGGCCGTAGTGGGGCAGAAACCCTTGGACAAAGGCGGTGAAAGTTTCGTTCAGCTGGCGCTGGGCCTCGGCCGCGATCGTGTCAAAGACCAGCGACGACTTGCCCGAGCCGGAGACGCCGGTGAAGACGGTGATCTGCCGTTTCGGGATGTCGAGCGAGACGTCCTTCAGGTTGTTCTCGCGCGCGCCGCGGACCTCGATGAACTGGCGGTCGGCCATGCTGCCTCCTGGGGATAAAGCGGTGGCTTCGGGGGTACGATCGGGGTGGCCGTGGTATCATACCCGACCGGGGGGCCGGCCGCATCCGGCTTGCGAACGAACGTACGCCTTCCGCCAGGAGGCCTGCAGCGAATGGATCAGCGCGAGGCAACCTATTCCTTCGGCGTGTGGGTGAAGGCCAGGCGCCGCGCCCTGGGCCTGACCCAGGGGGCCCTGGCGCAGCAGATCGGCGTGGCCGAGGTGACGGTGCGCAAGATCGAGGCGGACGAGCGCCGCCCCTCGAAGGAGGTGGCCGCGCTCCTGGCCGAGCAGCTCCAGCTCGACCCGCCGACCCGGGCCCGCTTTCTCCTCGCCGCCCGGGCCGACCTCAGCCCCGACCAGATCCCGAGCCCCGCCGCCCCGCGCGGCGCCGCGCTCCCCGTGCCGCCCACCCCCCTGATCGGCCGCGCGGCCGACCTGGCGGCCCTTGAGCACGCGCTGCTCCGCGACGGCGCGCGCCTGATCACGCTCACTGGCCCGCCGGGGATCGGCAAGACACGCCTGGCGCTTGAGCTGGCCCAGCGCGTGGCCGGCCCGTTCCGCGGCGCCGTCACTTTCGTGTCCCTGGCCCCCCTGAGCGACCCTGAGCTTGTGCTCGCGGCGCTGGCCCAGGCCCTCGACGTGCCGCCCGCGCCGGGCGAGCCGCTGGAGCGGCGCCTGGTCGCCCAGCTCCAGGGCCGCCGGCTGCTCGTGCTCGACAACTTCGAGCAGGTGCTCCCCGCCGCCGGCGTGCTGGCCGAGCTGCTGGCCGGCGCGGCCGATCTGCAGCTGATCATCACCAGCCGGGCCGCCCTGCGGCTGCGCGCCGAGCACGAGTACCTTGTGCCGCCTCTCGCCCTGCCCGACACCCCGCCGGCCGCCGATGGCGGCGACATGGCCGCGCTCGCCGCCGCCCCGGCCGTGGAGCTGTTCGTGGCCCGGGCCCAGGCCGTGAGCCGGACGTTCCGCCTGTCCACGGCCAACGCGCGCACCGTGGCCGCGATCTGCGCCCGGCTTGACGCGCTGCCTCTGGCGATCGAGCTCGCCGCGGCGCGCACCCGCAGCCTGAGCCTGCCGACCCTGCTGGAGCGGCTGGACCGCCACCTCGACCTGCTCACCGACGGCCCGGTTGACCTGCCCTCGCGCCAGCGCACCCTGCGGGGCGCCATCGCCTGGAGCTACGAGCTGCTCGGCCCCGCCGAGCGCCGGTTGCTCCAGTGGATCGGCACCTTTGTCGGCGGCTTCACGCTGGACGAGCTGGAGGGGATGCTCGCCCTCGCGGCCGCGGCCGACGCCGCGGGCGAGCCTACGGCCGACGACGCGGGAGCGATCCTCGGCACGCTGATCGACCACAGCCTGGTCCGCGCCGCCGCCGACGAGCGCGGCGCCCTGCGCTTCGGCGTGCTGGAAACGGTGCGGGCCTTCGCCCGCGAGCAGCTCGACGCTGCGGGTGCGGAGCTGCCGCGCCGCTGCCACGCCCGCCACTTCCGCGCCCTGGCCGCCCGCCTCGGCGCCGATCTGACCACCGGCGCGCGCGGCGCCGCGATGGAGCGGCTCGAGGGCGAGCTCGACAACCTGCGCGCGGCCTTCGACTGGGCCCTCGCCGCGGGCGACGTGGAGCTGGCCCTGGGGCTGCTCGGCGGCGCCAACCCGCTGTGGCTCGAGCGCGGCCGGCTGGCCGAGGGCCGGGCCTGGGCCGCGCGCCTCCTGGCCCTGCCCGCCCTGGCCGCGCCCGCCCGCCCCCGCGCGGTGGCCCTGGAGATTGCCGCAGGTGTCGCCCTCCACGAGGGCGACCACGCCGCCGGCGCTGCCCTGGCCCGCGAAAGCCTCGCCCTTGCCGAGGCGATCGGCGACCGGCCGGCCCGCGCCGCCGCCCAGGCCACCCTTGCCTGGGGGCTGGGCCAGCAGGGCGACCTAGAGATGGGCCTGGGGCTCGCCGCGGACGTTCTGGCCTTCGCCCGCACGGAGGGGGATGTCGCGGCACTGTCCGTCGCGCTCGGCCGCCTGGCCTGGGTGCACATGCGCCGGGGCGACCTGGACACGGCGGCCCCGCTGCTGGAGGAGGCGGTGGCGCTCCTGCGCGGCGGGCCGCATACCTGGCTGCTGGGCGACCTGCTCTGGGAGCTGAGCGAGGCGGCGCGGCTTCAGGGCGACGAGGCCCGCAGCCGGACCGTGTTCGCCGAAAGCCTGCGCTTGATGGAGCGGGCCGACGCCGGCGAGCTGCCCGCGCTCGTCCACATGCGGGCCTGGCACGCCTACCGCGAAGGCGACTACGCGCAGGCCGCGGCGCTGTTCGAGCAGAACGTGGCCCTGCTGCGGCGCCGCGGCGAGACGGTCGACGTGGCGTGGACGATCAACCACACCGCCGCCGCGTGGCACTGCGCCGGCGAGCTGGAGCGGGCGGCCGCGGGGTACGCGGAAAGCCTGGGCCTGTTCCGGGCCCAGGGCCACCGGCAGGGCGTGGCCGCGATGCTGCACAACCTCGGCTATGTCGCCCGGGCCCGCGGGGACCTGGCCACGGCCGCGGCAAACTTCCGGGAAAGCCTCGCGATCTTCCGCGCCATCGCCTACACCTGGAGCGTCGCGGACGCGGTGGCCGGGCTGGCCGGCGTGGCCGCCGCTCGGGGCGACCTCCGGCTTGCCGCGCGCCTGCTCGGCGCGGCCCAGGCCGCCCACGGGGCGCTCGACGCCAGCGGCTTTCTGCTCGATCCGTCCAACGTTCTGGAGACCGGGCGGACGGAGGCGCTGATCGCGGCCGGTCTTGCGGCGGATGAGGCCGCGCGGCTGTGCGCGGATGGGGCGGCCCTGTCACTTGAGGAGGCGGCCGATCTCGCGGCGACTATCGGGTAGGGGCGCGGCCCGAGCAGGCTGTGGGATGGCGACGGCGCTGTACTGACCCGCACCCGGCGGCCCAACCCGGTCGCCTGGGAGCGGCTCACACGTCGAGCACGGTGACGTTCGCATCGACCTCGCGCTGGCCAAGGGCCGCGGCGGCAGAGATGCGATGGTGGCCGTCGCGGACGGCGTAGCGCCCGCCGACAGCGATCAGCTCCACGGGTGGCAGGGGGTCGCCGCGAAGCATGGCGTGGGCCACGCTGCGCCAGCGGTCCCAGCTGTCGGCGCGCAAGGGGCGGAAGCGGGCGTCGAAGTCGCCCGTGCGGCCCTCGCTGGCCACGATCGCGTCGATCGGCACCGAGCGCAGGCCGGCGGATCGTCTGCCACGCACGGGCCGGCCGGCGAGCAGCCCGTCGAGGGTGGCAAGCCCGGCGGAGCGGCCGAGCGCGCGGGCCACCAGGGCCGCGCGGCCTGCCCGCCCCTGCGCTTGCCGGTAGCGGCGCAGCAGCCCCTCCTCGGGCCGCTGCTCGCCCGCCATCCAGCGCACCTGCTCAAGTGATACCTGGCTCATTGGCTCATCCCCGTTCGCTCGACGCCGTTTCCACGAGTCAAGTAAACCAGAGCGAGCCCGCCCGTCGGTATCGGCCGGGCGGTACCGGAACAGATACATCGCGGTATCGGCCCGGGGCGCCCCCGGCCGCCACACGTTCGCCCCTGCCCCGGGCGGGGGCGCATATGGAAGGCTCAGCCTATGTCCTCCCCGCCAAGCGCCGCCCACGGCCGCCCGCGCCTCCACTTCGCCGTGCCGTCCGGCTGGATGAACGACCCGAACGGGCTGGTCTACCTCGACGGCGAGTACCACCTGTTCTACCAGCACCACCCGGCCTCCCTGCTCTGGGGGCCGATGCACTGGGGCCACGCGGCCAGCCGCGACATGGCGCGCTGGGAGCACCTCCCCATCGCCCTCGCCCCCGACGAGCACGGCGCGATCTTTTCCGGCAGCGCCGTGGTCGACGAGCGGAACAGCGCCGGCTTCGGGCCGGGCGCCCTTGTCGCCGTCTTCACCCAGGACCGGCCCGGCCGGCAGGCCCAGAGCCTGGCCTTCAGCCTTGACCGCGGCCGCACCTGGGCAAAGTACGCGGGCAACCCGGTGCTCGCCCCCGCCGACGCCCCCGCCGACTTCCGCGACCCGCGGGTGATCTGGTACGAGGGCGCGGACGGCGGCCACTGGGCGATGGCCCTGGCGGTCGGCCACGAGATCTGGTTCTACACCTCGCCCGACCTGAAGGCCTGGACAAAGGCGAGCGCCTTCGGCGCCGGGCACGGCGCCCACGGGGGCGTGTGGGAGTGCCCCGAGCTGGTGCGCCTGCCGGTGGAGGGGGGGCCAGGGCAGCGCTGGGTGCTGGTGGTCAGCGTGTCGAACGGGGCGCCCGCCGGCGGCAGCGGCGCCCAGTACTTCGTCGGCGACTTCGACGGCGCCCGCTTCATCTGCGACGACCCGCCCGACACCGTGCGCTGGGCCGACTACGGCGCCGATTTTTACGCGCCCCAGGCCTGGCAGAGCGCCCCCGGCGGCCGGACGATCTGGCTGGGCTGGATGAACAACTGGACGTACGCCCGCGACACGCCCGCCGACGGCTGGCGCGGCATGATGAGCGCCCCCCGCGAGCTCGCCCTCGCCCGCGACGGCGGCGGACTGCGCCTCGTCCAGCGCCTCCCCGCCGAGCTGACGGCGGCCTGGCCCGCGCCGCGCCGCTTCGACGGCCTGGCCATCTCCGAGGGAGCGGCCGCCCTGGAGGATGTGTGTGGTGAAACGCTATTGATCGACGTGACGTTCGATCTTGCCGGCGCTAGCGCGGCTCAGCTCGGCCTGCGCGTGCGCGTGGGCGGGGGCGCGGCCACGACGCTCGGCTACGACCGCGCAGGCGAGGCGCTGTATGTCGAGGGCGCCCACACCTGGCGGTCCGCCGACGCGGCTCCGCAAGCCGTACCCTACGAGGTGCGGGACAGCCTGCTGCGGCTCCAGATCCTGGTCGACACCGCCTCGGTGGAGCTGTTCGCGGACGACGGACGGGTTGCGATCACAAACCAGGTCTTCCCCGGCCCCGACTGCGCCGGCGTCGAGCTGTTCGCCACAGGCGGCGCGGCCCGGCTGGCCGAGCTGACGGTGCGCTCGCCCGAGCCCTGAGTCTGCGGCTGGCCCTACGGTCGCAGCACGATTTTGGCGACCGACGGGGGCTCGTCGATCAGCTCCCGGAACGAGTCGGCGCAGGCGTCGAGGGGGCGCTCCTCCAGCCAGTCGGGGGAGGGCCGCACGTCGCCCTCCGCGAGCATCCCGACGGCCTCGGCGAACTCGGCCGGCGTGTACGCGAACGAGCCGGCGATCCGCACCTCGTTGCGCACGATGAGGTTGCCCTGCACGGGGCTCTCGGCCTCGTGCAGGCCGAGAAACACCACAACGCCCCCCGGCCGCACGGCCTCGACCGCGGCCCGCCGCGTCGCCGTGGCGCCCACCGCGTCGATCGCCACGTCCACCCCGAGCCCGCCGGCCTCGCGGCGCGCCATCGCCGCCGGGTCGGCCTCGCGGGCGTCGCAGGCCGCGCCGGCGCCCCAGCGTGTGGCCGTCTCAAGCCGGCCGGCGTTCATGTCCACCGCGAGCAGCACCTCGCCGCCGGACCGCCGACAGGCGCTGATGCACATCAGCCCGATCGGCCCCGCGCCAAAGACCGCCACGCTGGACCCGGCCGACACGCCCCCCACCCTGGCCGCGCGCACCCCGCAGGCCAGCGGCTCCGCGAGCGAGCCGGCCACGGGCGAGAGGCCGGCGGGCGCGGGCGTGCAGCTCGCGGCGGGGACGGCCACCAGCTCCGCGAAGGCGCCCGGCCGGTGCGCGCCCACGAGCTGCCGGCGCGGGCACAGGTGCGGGAGCCCCGAGCGGCACAGCTCACAGCCGCCGCAGCTGATCAACGGATTGACGATCACATGGTCGCCCGGCCCCAGGCCCGTCACCTCCGCGCCCAGGGCTACCACCTCGCCGGCGAACTCGTGGCCCATCACCAGCGGGGGGACGCGCAGACTGTTGTGCCCCAGGTAGCCGGACAGCTCGCTGCCGCAGATCCCCACGGCCCCCACGCGCAGCAGCACCTCGCCGGCCCCCGGTGCGGGCTCCGCCACGTCCTGCGTCTCCATCTCGCGCGGCCCCAGCCAAACAATCGCCTTCATCGCTGTCCGTTCCTCTCGCTTTCGCGGCGGTGTATGTTCGCGCCGCATGGCTACGGCTCGCCTGATTGACAGTCGCTGCACGTCCTGCTATACTCGTTCGTATATATGAAAATGTTTCACCTATATGAACAACCCTCTGCCCGATAGCTTGCAAAGTGGCGGGGTCAAGTCGGCCGGGCGCGTGCTCGACATCTTCGAGCTGCTCGTCCGCCACCCGGACGGGCTGTCGCTTTCGGAGATCTGCACCGGGCTCGGCCTCCCCAAGAGCAGCGGCCACGCCCTGCTGATAACCCTGGTCCAGCGGGGCTACTTGCGCGAGGGCCGCCGGGAGCGCACGTACCGGCTAGGCCCGGCGCTGTTCGAGATCGGGAGCGCCTATATCTCCAGCACCGATTTGATAGGCGAGGGCCAGGCCGTCGTCTCCGAGGCCGCTCGCGCCTGCGACGAGACGGTCCACCTCGCGGTGCTCGACGGCGCCGAGGTGTTGTACGTCGTGAAGGAGGAGGGCACGCGGACGATCCGCATGGTTTCGGCCGTCGGCAAGCGCTTCCCCGCCCACGGCACCGGGGTGGGCAAGATGCTGCTGTCGGCCCTCGACGACAGCGCGCTCGCCGAGCGCTTCCCCGACGGCCGCCCGCTCGCGCCCCTGACCTCCCGCACCATCACGGACCCTCAGACTCTGCGCGCCGAGGTGGCCGCCACCCGCGCCCGCGGCTACGCCCTCGACAACGAGGAATCCACCCCTGGCCTTTCCTGCGTCGCCGCGCCGGTGTACGGCGCCGCCGGTGCTATGGTTGCCGCCATGAGCATCTCCGTCCCGAGCGTCCGCTTCAGCCCGGCCCGCCGCGACGAGCTGCTCGTCCTCGTCCAGGCCCACGCGCGGCGCCTCTCAACCATCCTGGGCTTTTCGGCGCAGAAGGGCTGACGGCTCAAAAGGTCGCCGTCAGCCCGCCGTCCACCACGATCGTGTGGCCGGTGATGTAGGTGCAGCGCGCCGAGGCGAGAAACACCACGGCCTCGGCGATCTCCTCGGGCTGCGCCGGCCGGGCGAGCGGGATGCGCCGCCGCCCGACGTAGAAGGCCTGAAACTCTGGCGTCTCGTGCTCGCTTTCCCCGTCCACGATCGCCATCGGAGTCTCGACAAAGCCAGGGGCGACGCCGTTGACCAGGATGCCGTGGGGCGCCAGCTCGACGGCCAGGCAGCGGGTCAGCTGGTCGACCGCGCCCTTGGCGCTGTTGTAGTGCGACGACTGCGGCGCGCCAAGAAAGCCATTCACCGACGAGATGTTGACGATCCGGCCGCCCGCGCCCTGCCGGGCCATCGCCCGGGCGGCCTCCTGCGCACAGTGGAACGTGCCGTGGTACATCACCTCGACGGCCCGCATCCACGTGTTGAACGGCGTCGTCAGGAAGTCGGCCGGGTAGAAGACGCCGGCGTTGTTCACCAGGATGTCGAGCCGGCCGAATGCCGCCAGCGTGGCCGCGACCATCTCGGCCGCGTCGCGCGTGACGTCCGCCGCGACAAAGCCCGCTCGCCCGCCCTCTGCCCGAATCGCCCCCGCCGCCGCCTCCCCCGCCTCCCGCTGCAGGTCGGCGATCATGACGGCGGCCCCTTCGCGGGCCAGGGCCGCGGCCGTCGCCCGCCCGATCCCGCTCGCCGCCCCCGTGACAAGGGCCACCTTCCCCGCGCAGACTTCGCTCACGCCACCTCCCCGTCGGCGCCGATGCGCGCCACCTGCTCCAGGCCCTGGAAGAGCACCGCCGTCACCTCCGTCTCCAGCGTCTCGCCCGCCGCGAGCCGGCTGGCCGTGCCCTGCGCGATCGCCTGCTCAAGCCGGTAGGGGTAGCCAGTGCAGGGCTCCAGGATGGCGGTGTACAGCCCGCGCCAGCCGCCGTACGCCCCGAAGACCCACACCGAGCGGAACACGGCGGGGTCGAACACGAGCCCGAAGCCGGCCCGGGTGGCCCGGTCGGTCAGGGCGCACCACCCGGCGTCGAGCTCGACGGCGTAGTAGAAGTCGCAGGCCGCGGCCTCTTGCGGCGGCACCTCCCGCACGTCCACGGGGGCGGCGCCGGGGGCGGGCGCGAAGGGCCAGGTGAAGGACTCGACGCCGAGCCGGTCGCGGAACCCCTCGTCGACCAGCACCCGCCCGGCCGGCAGATCGATCCGCGCGGTGGGGGAAACCCGCAGCGCCGGGTGGAGCTTCCACAGAAAGTCGAGCGGCGCCGGGCCGTGGTTGGCGATCCGGTACGCGAAGCGCAGCAGCGGCTCGTCGGCGCGGAGCGTGATCCGCTTCTCGACGCTGGTGTTCGTCACCACGCCCGAGCGCCGCAGCGTGAGCGTAACCGCCCCGGCCTCGGCGGCGGCCTCCCAGGCGAACGGCATCGACCACAGCTCGCCGTGGTCCGGGTAGGCGTCGCCGCCAGCCGTCGCGGGGGCGTCGTTGGGGAACAGCTCGTCCCAGCCGCCGCAGAACCAGTCGTCGTAGGCAGCGCCGTAGTGGACGGGCCGCGGCGGCAGGCGCGGGTTGTGCCACAGCACCTCGCGGTCGGCGGCCTTGTCGACGAGCGACCAAACCTTGGCGCCCAGCTCCGGCAGGACCACGGCGCGCAGGCGGCGGTTCTCCAGCACGACCGCGCGAAAGCCGTGGTAGGTCCAGTTCGTGTCGATCGTCGGGCTATCGGGCCGCATCTGCCTCTCCTGCCCCGGCGCCGATCTGCCGGATCTCGACGATCTCCGCCCCGAACTCCGGCAGGGCGACCGCGATCCCGTCGTTGGCGAGAAAGGCGCCCGAGCGCTCGGCGACCGCGCCGGCGAGCGTGACCTGGTACGTGGCGTCGGAGAGCAGGCCGCGGGGGCGGATGGTGCGCTCCGGCGCGTCGCCCTGGGCGCGGTAGACCATAACCACGCTGTGGTCCTTCGCGGGGGAGACGGCCTGGATCGCGTCCCACCCCCAGCCGCCGCCCTCGATGTTGGCCCGCGGGCGGCGCAGGTGGATAATCTTTGCGTCGCGGATCAGGCCGCGCAGCGCCTTGTACTGCGCGATCGCGGCCTTGCTGTCGGCCATCTGCCGGTCGTCCCAGTCGCCAATCCGCTGCATGAAGATCAGCGGCCCGCCGAAGATCGAGCTGCGCAGCGTGTAGGGCGTGGGGTCGTCCTCCATGTAGCGCACGCTGTAGCGCGGCGAGAAGGGGTAGGAGGCGCCGTAGACGCCCTGGCGGGTGGCGTAGGCGCCGATATTGTCGACGGTGATGCTGGTGTGGTACAGCCGCGCCATCTTATAGGTCAGCATACAGCCGCCGTCCTCGCAGTTCTCCAGCACCAGCCGGGGCCGCTCGCGGCGCAGCGTCTCGATCAGCAGGTCCAGGCCGAGCTCGGAGCCGCTGTAGTTGCTGTCGCCGGGGGCGTGGGTGTGGTCGGCCCGCCGGCACAGCTTCACCATATCCTCGCCGTCCTGGATGATGTAGTCGATCTGCTCCTCATCGACCAGGCGCAGGATCTCGTCCGTCAGCCACTGGCGGCAGGGCTCGTGGCCGAGGCAGAGGAAGCCGGCGCGGTAGTAGTCGTCGTAGGTGCCGGCGAGCCAGTCGGGGTGGCGGCTGGCGACGGGGGCGTCGGGGCTGCACTGGGCGAGGGCCATATGGACGCCGAAGCGCATGCCGTAGGAGCGGGCCCGCTCGGTGAGCGGGGCGAGGCCGCGCGGGAACTTGCGCGGGTCGGGCCGCCAGTCGCCGATCGCGCGAGCCCAGCCGAGGTCGACCACGACCAGCTCGACGCCGAGCTCGGCGCAGCGGTCGATCACCGCGAGCTGCTGGGCTTCGTCGATCTCCTGGCCGTACTTCCACGAGTTGTACTGGACCCAGGGGTAGCGGTCGTCGGGGCGCGGGGGGTGGACGTGGGCCTCGGCGAAGCGCTGGGTCACATAGCCGGCCTCGTCCCAGTCGCCGTGGTAGCGCCCGACGAAGCAGGCCGGCACGGCGAAGCTGCGGCCGGGCGGGAGGGCGTGGGCCAGTGCCTCGACCGCGCTGCGGAAGTGGCTCGTCTCGGGGTCGGCCCAGGCCAGCAGGCGGCTCTTGCCGTTGAACTCGATCCCGGCCACCAGCCCGGGCCCCTCGTGCGGCGGCTCGTCGTCGCGCTCGTCGTGGGGGGGCGGGCGCAGGGCGAACCAGCCGCAGCTGGAGGGGCCATTGTGGTGCGAGGGGGACGAGCCCATGCGCACCTCCAGCGGGGTGCGGTTCGGCCAGACCTGGGCCTGGTGCTCGCTGAAGAAGTCGCGGCGGTAGGCCCAGCTAAACTGGTCGACGTGGAACATGTACAGCGGCGCCCGCGGCACATTCAGCGCCAGGATCTCGCAGCCGGTCACCGTCACGGGCGCGGCGCCGCGGTTGGTGAGCGTCGCCGACAGCCGGACGAACGGCCGGCCGGGGAAGGCTTCGATCTGCTGGCGCAGCACCAGGGCCCCGTCGGCGCTCTCGGCCTCCACCTGCAGGCTGCGCACGCCCGCCGCGGACTCGTCGAGCGCCACCTGCCTGGCCCTGGCCCAGCGCACCGGCTCCCCGTCAACGGCGAGGGGCGACAGCGGGGCCGGCGCGGTGTCGAGCCCGGCGGCCTCCCCTTCGAGGCGCCACATGAGCGCCCCATCGGCGAGCGCGACATGGCACGTCGCGCCGCCCGCGGCGACCGACCACGAGGTTGTCATACGGTATTCTCCTGCAGGGCCAGAGGAACAAAGGAACAAAGGAACAGGGGGACCGGGCGTCGACAATATACGGGGATCGCTCCCCTTGTCCCCTTGTCCCCTTGTCCCCGCGCGAAGCGCAGTCCCCTACCCCTGCGCGAGCAGGGCGTTGGCCTTCTCGTCGATGTCGGCGGCGGCCGCCTCGGGGGTCATGGCGTTGTTCCAGACCTCGCCGAAGGCCGGGCCCATGATCTCGTTGACCAGCTGCGACGACTTGCCGTGGTACAGGTCGCCGATCCGGGCGTCGCCGATGGTAGCGACCACCGACTTGAAGCCGGGCGGGAGTCCGGACAGGTAGGCCGGGTCCTCGCGCTCGGCGCGGCGGATCGGGATCCAGTCGCGGTTCTTGACCAGCTCCTTCTGGTACTCGGTGGCGCACCACGTCGCCCAGGCCACGGCCGCCTCAGGCGCCTTCGAGTCCTTGGCGACGACCCAGCCGCCGAACCAGAAGGGCAGGGCGCGCTCGCCCTTCCAGATCGGGAGCGGGGCCATGTCCCACTTGAAGGGCGAGTCGGTGTTGCTCGACATGTACCAGGTGCCGTCGGCGACCATCGCCACCTTGCCGGTCTGGAACAGCGAAACGTCCTGGGCGATCGCGGCGGCCTGGGTGTTGTCGGGGCCGACCTTGTGGAGGTACACGAGGTCGTGGAGGAATTGGATCCCCTCGACGTTGCGCGGGTCGCTGACGGTGAACTTGGTCGGCTCGATCACCTTGTCGAAATACGCGCTGCCGGCCGCCCAGCCGAACGTTTGCGCGCCCCACCACTGGCCGAGGGCCCCCTTGTCGAAGCCCCACTGCACCGTCCGGTCGCCCTCGGTGATCGTGAGCTGCTTGGCGACCTCCAGGAGCTTGTCGTAGGTCCAGGTTTCGTCGGGGTAGGCGATGCCGGCCTTGTCGAACAGGTCCTTGTTGTAGTACAAGGCCATCATCTGGATGTTCTCGGGCACCCCGTACAGGTTGGTGCCGTCGAAGCGCCAGTAGTCGTACAGCTCGAGGGGGTACTGCTCCTTGTCGGCAAAGGCCGTTACCTTGTCGATGTCGGGCTGGAGGTTGCGCAGCAGGCCGGCCTTATAGTGGCTGTAGGCCTGGACGTCCCACATATAGGTGTCGATCGGGTCCTTCGCGCCGTAGGCCAGGTCCAGCTTGGACCAGTACTGGTCATAGGGGAGCAGCTGGAGGTCGATCTCATACTGGCCCTGGTGGGCCTGGTTGAACATCTGGGCCCGCTGCTTGAAGTTTTCGTCGAGCACGGGGCTGTTAAGCCACATCATCGCGCGGATCTTCTGGGCGCCGCCGCTCTGCTGGGCGGGGGCTGCGGTGGATCCGGCCTGTGAGGCGGCCCCGTTCTGGGTGCCGGCGCCGCAGGCGGCGAGAACAAGCCCGGCGGCGCCGAGCGCGGCCCCGCGCAGGAACTGGCGCCGGCTGAGCGCCGGCTGTGGCTTTGTTGTCTCCGTCGACATTACGGGCTCTCCTTTGTCTGGGTGCTTGTACGGCCAGGAGCTTGTACAGGGCGCGGCCGGGCCGCTATCCCTTGATACCACTCATCACGATCCCGCGCACGAAGTAGCGCTGGGCGCCCACGAACAGCAGCAGCGGCGGCAGGATCGACACCGTCACCGCGGCCATCAAGAGGTGCATCTGCGGGCCGATCCGCGGCGAGCCCTGGAAGAAGGACAGGGCCACCGCGATCGTGTACATATCCTCGTCCGACAGGTAGATCAGCGGCGACAGAAAGTCGTTGTAGGTGGCCACAAAGGTGAACACCGCGACGGTCGCCAGCACCGGCTTGCTCAGCGGCAGCATGATGCTCCACCAGATCCGGTACACGCTCGCGCCGTCGATCTTGGCCGCCTCCTCCAGCTCGGCGGGGATGGTCATATAGAACTGGCGCAGCAGGAAGATGTAGAAGGCGTTGCCGAAAAAGGCCGGCACTGTCAGCGGCAGAAAGGTGTTGACCCAGCCGATCGCGTTGAACATCAGGTAGGTGGGCACGAGGGTCACGGCGCCGGGGAGCATCAGCGTGGCCAGCACCAGCATAAAGATCAGGTCTTTGCCTGGCGCCTGGAGCCGCGCGAAGCCGTAGGCGGCGAACGAGCAGGAGAACAGCGTGCCGACCATCACCGCCGCGACGATGATCGCGGTGTTGAAGGCGTAGATGTGGAACGGCACCCGGGTCAGCGCCGTCCAGAAGTTTACGAACTGCGGCGGCCAGGGCAGCCAGACCGGCGGCGCGAGGTACACCTGCTCGGCGGGCTTGAGCGCCGTGGACAGCATCCAGAAGAAGGGCAGGAGCACCAGCGCGGCGCCGGCACAAAGCGCGACGGCGATGAGCACGGTGAAGGCCCGCTCCTGTCCCTTGCGGGTGCGCCAGAACGGCGCGGTAGTGGCGCGCGTCGTCATCCTTACCTCCCGTGGCGCTCGTTCTCGTAGTACACCCACAGCGGCGACGACCTGAACACGAGCAGCGTCAGCACCATCACGATCAGGAACATGAACCAGGCGATCGCGGCGGCGTAGCCCATGTTCAGGTACTGGAAGGCGTGCTGGTACAGGTAGACAGAAAGAAACAGCGTGGCGTGGTTCGGCCCGCCCCTGGTGATCACAAAGGCGTCGGTGAAGACTTGCAGCGCCCCGATGATCCCGAGCACCAGGTTAAAAAAGGTCACGTTGGAGATCAGCGGCAGGGTGATGTTGCGGAACTGGCGCCAGCGCCCGGCGCCGTCGATCTCGGCCGCCTCGTACAGCTCATTGGGGATGCCCTGGAGCCCGGCGAGAAAGATCAGGGTTGTGCCGCCGAGGCCCCACACGCTGGTGATGATCAGCGCCGACAGGGCCCAGTTGGGGTCCAGCAACCAGGCCGGCCCCCGGATGCCCACATTGCCCAGCATGATGTTGATCACGCCGAACTCGGCGTTGAACAGCCAGCGCCACAGCATCGCCACGCCGACGCCCGAGATCACCGTCGGCATGTAGTAGATCGAGCGGAAGAACAAGATCCCGCGCATCTTGTGGTTCAGCAGCACCGCCAGCCCGAGCGACAGGGCCAGGCCGAGGGGCACGCTCACCACCGAGTAGATCGCGCTGACCCGCAACGCCTGCCAGAACAGCCGCTCCTGAAACATCTGGGTGTAGTTGTTCAGGCCGATCCACTCGGGCGCCGTGAGAATGTTGTAGCGGGTGAAGCTGAGCCATAGCGAGGCGAGCACCGGCCCAAGGCTGAACAGCAGCAGGCCGATGATCGCCGGCGACATGAACACGTAGGCGTGGAAGGCGTCGCGCGTCCAGCGCCGGGCCGGCCGGCGCGCTGGAAGGGTGTCCGAGATGACCGCGCCGCCCGTGGAGGGCTGTGTCTGCACCAGCGAGCTCCTCTCTGAGCACAACCGGGAGGGCCGGGGGCGGCCGGCCGCGCATATCGAGGCGAGGCCGAGCGCTTGATGTTCACATATATGAAAACGGTTCTCGTGTGAGGATAGGCTGAGTATAGCAGCCGCCCCCGGGGCTGTCAAGCCGGCGTGCCGCAAGATAATTCCACGGCCACGCCGTCGAGGCTAGAACAGGCGCCAATGCCGTTGAGCCCCGGCGGCCAGCCTACCCCGCGCTTTGGGCTCAATCGCGCTGCCCTTGGCCTGCGCGCAGCAGCACCAGTGCCGAGCCCTCTTCGGGCAGGCTGAACGGGAGGCCGCCGGCGAGCAGATCGGCGCCAAGGTGGCGCTCGACGCGCCCCTCGCCGAGCCATGTCAGGGTGTAGCTGCGCGCCGGGTCGAGGGCAGTCGGCGCCACGGTGTGGTCCGGGGCGCCGCCAGGGAGGCGGAACACGGCTAGCAGGTGCTCGTCGCCGATGGGCATGGCGTACTGGAAGGCGGCCCACCGCTCGCCCTCGCCGAAGCGCCGCGGCTGGCCTGACAGCCGCAGCAGGTCGGCCTCACGCACGAAGCGCCGCACATGGGCTTTGTAGTCGTCGATGTGCTGGCGGTAGCGCGCCGCGACCCACGCGGGCAGGTTCGGCAGGCGCTGCGAAAAGCCGAAGCGGCGCAGCATCGAGATCCGGGTATAGTAGTCGATCTGGTGCGGCTGGAGCGCCGGGTCGCGCGGGTCGAACGTCTGGCAGCGGTGCTCGGCGTGGCGCCACTCGCAGTAGCCCCAGTGGAGCAGCGCGTCCGGCGCGAGCATCAGGCTGGCGCCCCAGAAGCACTGGAGGCTGTGCTCAGGCCAGTCGGGGTCGCTCAGAAAGGCCATATGCGTCTGCCGGGCGATGCCCAGGTCGATCCGCAGGCCGCCCGACGAGCAGTTTTCGAGCACCACGTGCGGGTGGCGCTCGCGCACGGCGGCGAGCAGCGCGTAGTAGCCGCGGTAGTGGGCGTACAGCCCGTCGCCTGGGCCGTGGCCGTGGTCGGCGCGGTCGCAGCCGGCGCCGGGGTCGAGGTTGAAGTCCAGCTTCACCCAGTCGCAGCGGTACGCGCCGATGATCCGGTCGAGCGTGGCCAGGGCCCACGCCCGCCCGGCGGGGCTCCCCAGGCACACGTAGCCCAGCGGCTCGCCCTCCCGCGTCGCCACCAGCTCGGGCCGCTCGGCCGCTAGCCGGGCCCCCTTCCCGATCGCCTCGATCTCGCACCACAGCCCGAAGGCCATGCCCCGCGCGTGGACGTAGTCCGACAGCGCCCGCAGGCCGGAGGGGAAGCGCTCCGTATTGACCATGTCCCAGTCGCCGCGCTGCTCGTACCAGTGGGTCGCCGGGTCGCTCGGCCCGAACCACCCCGCGTCGAGCGTGCACACTTCCACCCCCAGCTCCGCCGCCGCGTCGACGTTGCGCCGGAACACCGCCTCGTCCAGGTCCTTGTCCTCGTAGCTCCACCAGTGGTTCCACTCAACCGGCAGCCGGTCGGCCAGCGGGTTGTGTGGGTACCAGTGGCGCCGGCCCACCCGCGCGAACTGCGTCGCCACGGCGTCGAGCCCCTGGCCCGGCGCCAGCGCGGCGACAAAGGGTGGCGCGACGATCTCGGCGCCGGGGGCCAGCTCGGCCACGAACGCCCAGTCGTGCAGCCCGCCGGACAGCGCGACCCCGCTCGCCCGCGGCTCCAGCCGCACCGCCCAGTTGCCGGACCAGGCGACGGCGCCGGCGAACAGCGACTCGCCGTCGCGCGCGAGGGCGAACCAGGGCAGGTGGCCGAGCGAGGAGCGACCGGCGCGGCTTTCCAGCACGGCCGGCTCGGCTAGGGGCACGCGCTGCGGCTCGAACTCCAGACCCCACGACCCGGTGAAGCTCAGGCGCTCGTACGCTCCCGGGGGCAGGTCGAGCGCGAGCGAGTCCAGCCGGGTGATCCGGCGCGGCGCGGCGCCGTCGTTGCGGACGGCTAACCACGTCTCGACCAGCGCCGTCTCGGCGTACTGCGCGACGTGGAACTCGATCGCCAGGCCCGTCTCGGCGTGCCGCAGCGCGACCGTCAGCTCGCGCCGCCCGGGCTCGCCCTCGCGCAGATCGGCGCGCTCCACGGCGAGGCCGGGGGTGTGGGCGTCGATCCGGGCCCCGTCCGCCTCGATGGCGAACAGCGGGGAGGAGGGCAGGGCCCACGGCAGGCCGGGCAGACCGAAGGCGGTGAGGGCCAGGCGCGGGCCCGCCTGGAAGACACAGCCGAGGGCAGGCGTGGACAGGTCGAACGTGTCGGGGGGCATCGCCGCCTCCTTCTGGCACGGGTGCGGATCCGAGAGCGGACGGGCAGGGTGCGCCGGGCGTGCGGGCCGGGCGGGGGGGCGGCGCGAGGGGCCTGCGCCAGGAGCGCTATTATATACGCTGGCGGCGTGCCGTGTGGAGCGGACGGAGAACCATCAGGCCATGCAGATCGACGCGGTTGACTTCTTCTATCTTTCGATGCCAGAGGTGCTGGACGTGGGCGACGGGAGCCAGGACGCGCTGCTGGTGCGCGTGCAGGCCGGCGAGCACGTGGGCTGGGGCGAGTGCGAGGCCGCGCCCCTGGTCTCGATCGCCAGCTTTGTCTGCCCGATGTCGCACAGCGCCTGCAAGCCCGTGCGCGAGTCGGTGCTCGGCCAGCGCGTCGATGGCCCCGACGACATCCGGCGCATCGGCGACCTGGTGCGCGCCCAGAGCCTGGATTTGCTCCAGGCTGACCACACCCTTTCGGGGATCGACGTGGCCCTGTGGGATCTGCTCGGCCGGCGCCTCGGCGAGCCCGTCTACCGGCTGCTGGGCGACCGTGCGGCCACGCCGAAGCTCCCCTACGCCTCGCAGCTCTTCGGCGACACGCCCGAGGAGACGCTGCGGAAGGCCCGCGGGGTGCGCGCGCTCGGCTACCGGGCGGCCAAGTTCGGCTGGGGGCCCTACGGCCGTAGCACCCCCGCCGACGACGCCGCCCACGTCTTCGCCGCACGCGAGGGCCTGGGCGACGACGGCGTGCTGCTGATCGACGCCGGCACCATCTGGCTGGACGACGTGGATGCCGCGGAGCAGCGCCTCGACGCGCTGCAAGCGTGCCGGGTGGTCTGGCTCGAGGAGCCCTTTGTTTCCGGCGCCCTCGGCGCCTACCGCCGGCTGGCCGCCCGCGCCGCGCCCGTCCGGCTCGCCGCCGGCGAGGGCTGCCACACCTTCCACATGGCCGAGCACCTGCTGGACTACGCCGACCTCGGCTTTATCCAGATCGACGCCGGCCGCATCGGCGGGATCTCCGTGGCCCGGCGGGTCGCTGAGGCCGCCCGCGCCCGCGGGGTAACCTACGTCAACCACACCTTCACCTCGCACCTCGCGCTCAGCGCCTCGCTCCAACCCTTCGCCGCGAGCGAGCCCGACGCGATCTGCGAATACCCCGTCGAGCCCCGCCAGCTTGCGCTCGACATAACGAACGAGCACCTGCGCCCCGACGCGGACGGGCGCGTCCACCTGCCGGACGGCCCGGGCCTGGGGGTGACGCCGAACCTGACCGGGATCGCGCCCTACCTCGTCGATGTGGAGATCCGGGTGGGGGGCAGGCTCCTGTACCGGACGCCGGCGCTGTGAGCGGGCCCCGTGCCGAAGAGGTGGGCCGCGTCGTTAGCTGCTGGCCCCGCTGTAGCGCCGCACCCCCGAGCGCCAGACGAACCGGGCCACCTGCGTGCTGGCGGCGCCGACGCCGAGAAACAAGAGCACCTGCCACCACAGCAGTTCGCCCCGTAGCGCCTGGAGCGGCACGGTCGTGGCGACGGCGACCGGGATGACAAAGGTGATCAGCATGCGCAGCCAGGGCGGGTAGACCGTCGCCGGGTAGCGGCCCGCGTCCATCAGCGCCTGGAGGATGGTGACGTTGTTGTCGAACTTGACGAACCAGAAGGTGAAGGCGATCAGCACGATCCACAGGCTGTAGATCACGATGGTGCCCGACCCGACCAGGACGAGAAAGGTCAGCAGGTTGAGCGGGGCGACGCCGGCCCCGCTCGTAATCAGCCCGGCCACGATCAGCACCACGGCCAGCACAATGTCCCACACCCGCCAGATTACGATCCGCGACAGGCTGACCAACACCAGGCTGTTCACGGGCATCAGCAGCGTGTAGTCGAGCGAGCCGTCCCGGATGCTGCGGTTGAAGCGCTCGGTGTTGGGCCAGATGATCGCCGCGAGCAGCGTGTTGACCAGACGCCACACGCCAAGCAGCGCGAGCAGCTCGCCGGGGCCCCAGCCGCCGAGGGTGTCGGTGTTGCTGAAGATAATGCCCAGGCTTAGCAGCTCCCAGCCGAGCCACATCAGGCTGAGCGCGATATTGATCGCTGTGTCGGCCCGGTAGGCCAGCTCCTGCTGGATGTTGACTTTCAGCAGGGTGAGCAGCAGCTTGATCATGTGCATCGGCTATGCCCCCACAGCGGAGAAGCGCCTGGAGCCGTTGCGCCAGACCCAGCGGAACAGGGCCAGGGCGACCACCAGCCACACCAGCCCGAGCAGGAAGTTGCGCCCGATCTGCTCGGGCGTGAGCCGGCCGAGGATGAGCTGCACCGGGCCGTATTTCATGAGCTGGAACGGCAGGAACTGGGCGATCTGCTGGATCGGTCCGGGCATCAGCTCCAGGGGAACGAACTGCCCCGAGAACAGCACGATCAGCGCGTAGTAGAACTCGTTGAGCGAGTAGACCCGGGTCGTCCAGAAGGCGATGCAGGTGATCGTGGCGCCGAGCAGAAAGCTGAGCGCGAAGCCCATGATAATCGCGGGCACGGCGAGCAGGAGCGACACGGGGGTGACGCCGCTAAAATCGGGGGCGAAAAGCAGGCAGAGCACGAGCCAGACCGGCACCAGCACCGCGAAGGTGAGGGCCTTGAAGGCCAGGTTGTTCACCAGGATGTTGGTCAGGATGGGGTGGACCGGCCGCAGCAGCTCGCCGGACAGCGTGCCGTCCTGGATGCGGTAGGCGAGCAGGTGGATGGTGATGTCGCTGGTCAGGGTGTCGACGAGCAGGAGGGCCAGATAGTAGGTGACGAAGTCGTTCGCGGTCAGCCCGCCCACGCTGCCCTGGTCGTTGGCGACCGCCGTCCAGACGGCGAGGTAGACGACCGGCGAGACGAGCCAGTACAGCAGGTACATGATCATGTTGGCCCGGTATTGCCACTGCTCGGCCCAGTTCACCTGCCAGAAGCGCTGGTAGATCCGCAGCATGTCGTCCTCGCTACTCGTGAAAGGCGCGCTCGATCACATCCTCGATCGGCGGGTCCTCGATCGTCAGATCCTGCACCGGAAGCTCGGACAGCAGCCGCGCCGTGATCGCCGCGACCTCCGCGGCCGGCACCTGGAGCAGCTCCTTGCCGTCGCCGTTTTCGCCGGCGATCAGGCTGCCATAGCGGCCGAGGTCGCTCTTGGCGTTGTCGCGCAGGGCCACCCCGATCAGCTTAAATGGCGCGATCCGGCGCGACAGGTCGGCGATCCCGCCGTCGTACTTGAGCTTGCCGTGGTGGATCATGATGATCCGCTCGCACAGCGCGGTGACGTCGGCCATGTAGTGGCTGGTGAGCAGGATGGTCGCCCCGGTGCGCCGGTTGTACTCCTGCAGGAAGGCTCTGATCCGGGACTGGGCGGTGATGTCGAGGCCGATCGTCGGCTCGTCGAGGAACAGCACCGGGGGGCGGTGCAGCAGGGCCGCGGCCAGCTCGCACTTCATGCGCTCGCCGAGCGACAGGTTGCGCACCGGCTTGCGCATGATTGGCCCGAGCTCCAGCAGCTCGTCGAGCTCGGCCAGCGTGCGCCGGTACTCCTCGTCGCCGATGCGGTAGATCGCCTGGTTGAGCAGGAACGAGTCGGCGGCGGGGATGTCCCAGGCCAGGCGGTTGCGCTGGCCCATCACCAGGGTCATGCCGCGCAGATACTCGGGCTTGCGCTCCCAGGGGGTGAAGCCGAGCACCGTGGCCCGGCCGCCGCTGGGGTGGAGCAGGCCGGACAGCATCTTGAGCGTCGTCGTCTTGCCGGCGCCGTTCGGGCCGAGAAAGCCGACCACCTCGCCGTGCTTGATCGTGAAGCTCACCTCCTGGACGGCCTGCACCGCCCGGTACTGCCGCCGCACGATGCTGCGCAGCGCCGCCCCAAACCCTCCCTCACGCTCGGGAACCTGGTACGTCTTGCTCAAACCGTCGACGACGATCGAGTCCGCCGCGGGCGGGCCGGGGTGCCAGCCGTTTCCCACCATAGCTTCGCTGCCCTTTCGGTGAAGTGTCCGCCGATAGTAGCACGTTTTTGCGCCTCGCACCTCGTGCCTCGGCCCGATCTCCCGTCACGACGTCGCCCGGTGCCGTGCGCCCCGCCCGGCGGGCACAGCAAAGGCTCAGAGGTTTGAGCCGACCTCTGAGCCTGTGGCCGCCGTTAAATTTTACCGGCCGGGGTGGACAGCGCGCCGCTCTGCGCCTCCGCGGTACGTGGCGGCGCTACGACGCCTCGGGGTCGGGGGTGGCGCCGGGGAGCTGGGGGAAGGGGCCGCGGCCGGACAGCAGGCCGGTGTTGATATAGGTGGACAGCTTGCGGCGGGTGTCGGTGATATCGTTGTTGCGCATGGTCAGCTGGCCGATCCGGTCCTGCGGGGTGAAGCTCGCCTCGCCCTTCTCCATGGTCAGGCGGCTGGCGTCATAGGTCAGGTTGGGCGACTCGGTGTTGAGGATGGTGTAGTCGTTGCCACGGCGCAGGCCGATCGTCACATCGCCAGAGATCACGCGGCCCACCCAGCGCTGCGCCGACTCGCGCAGCATCATCGCCTGCGGGTCGAACCAGCGGCCCTCGTAGAGCAGCCGGCCCAGCCTGCGCCCGTTCTCGCGGTACTGGGCGATCGTGTCCTCGTTATGGATCCCGCTCACCAACCGCTCGTAGGCGATGAACAACAGGGCCATGCCGGGCGCCTCGTAGATGCCGCGGCTTTTCGCCTCAATGATCCGGTTCTCGATCTGGTCGCTCATGCCCAGGCCGTGCCGCCCGCCGATCGCGTTGGCCTCCAGCATCAGGGCCACTTGGTCCGCGAACTCCTGGCCGTTGAGCGCCACGGGCAGGCCCTCGTGAAAGGTGACGCGCACCTCCTCGTAGGCGACGGGCGCATCCTCGTGCCAGAAGGGCACGCCCATGATCGGGGCGACGAGGTACATCCCCTGGTCGAGGAACTCCAGATCCTTGGCCTCGTGGGTGGCGCCCAGCATGTTCGAGTCGGTCGAGTAGGCCTTCTCGACGCTCATCTTGTAGTCGAAGCCGTTGGCGATCAGGTACTCGCTCATCTCCGTGCGGCCGCCGAGCTCGTCGATAAAGGCCTGATCGAGCCAGGGCTTGTAGATCCGCAGGCTCGGGTTGACCAGCAGGCCGTAGCGGTAGAAGCGCTCGATGTCGTTGCCCTTGAAGGTGCTGCCGTCGCCCCAGATGTTGACGCCGTCCTCCTGCATCGTGGAGACCAGCATGGTGCCGGTGACGGCCCGGCCGAGCGGCGTGGTGTTGAAGTAGGGCAGACCCGCGGTGGCGATGTGGAACGCGCCGCACTGGAGCGCGGCCAGCCCCTCCGAGACGAGCGGGAGGCGGCAGTCGATCAGGCGGGCGGCCTCGGCGCCGTAGGCCAGGGCGCGGCGCGGGATGGCCTCGTAGTCCGGCTCGTCCGGCTGGCCGAGGTTCGCCGTGTAGGCGTAGGGGATCGCGCCCTTCGCGCGCATCCAGTGGATGGCGGCGCTTGTGTCAAGCCCGCCTGAGAACGCCAGCCCGATCCGTTCACCCGCCGGGAGCTGCTGCAAAATGTTTGCCATAACCTTGCTGCTTGTCTTCGGAGTTGACGCTCGGGTGCTTCCGCGAGCACGATCACAAGTGGCACCGCGCCAAGTGTACTATAAACCGGGCCGCCGCCCGCCGCCCGCCCTCTATGGATGGCGGGACGAAGCGCCCTAGATGCCCCTCAAGCCAGCCGGGCCGTCAGCAGGTTCGCCCTTACGGCTGATACAGCGCCAGAGTGATGGTGAAGGTCGTCCCGGCCCCGAGCACGCTGTGCACGTCGATCGCCCCGCCGTGGCGCCTGACGAGCTCTCTGGTCAGGTACAGCCCCACCCCCATGCCGTTGACGTTCGTGGCCGACACATTGCTCGCCCGGTAGAAGCGCTCGAAGATATGGGGCACGTCGTCCGGCGGGATGCCGACGCCCTGGTCGGCGATCGCCACGCGAACCTGCCCCGCCTCGGCCTGGACCGTCACCGCGATCTCGCTTCCCTCGGGGCTATACTTGATGGCGTTATGCAGCAGGTTGTAGCAAACCTGCTCCATGCGCAGCTCATCGCCCAGCACCAGCACGGGGTGATCGGGGACGTGGGCCACCAGCGTGTGGCGCTCGGCCATGACGGAAAGGCCGCGGGCCACCCGCTCGACCAGGGCGACCATATCTAGGGGGGCCAGGCTCAGCTCGATCCGCTCGCCTTCCAGGCGCGTCACGTCCAAAAGCATGGCCGTCAGCCGGTCGAGGCGCCGGACCTGCTCCACGATCGTCCCGAGGGGGCGCTCCATCGTCTCCGGCGTGAGCTGCCCCCGCTCGATGCGCCGCCGGAGCAGCTCGGCGTAGCCGAGCAGCGAGGTGACGGGGGTGCGCAGCTCGTGGGAGACAACCGTCAGGAAGTTCTGGCGCAGCTCGTTGAGGGCCTCGGCGCGGGCCCGCCCCTCGCGCTCGCGCAGGAGCTGGAGCTCCCGCTCGCGGAGCTGCTCGCGCTGCTCCTCGGCGTGCTTGCGCTCGGTCAGGTCGCGGGTCACCTTGGCGAAGCCCTCAAGCTCCCCCTGCTCGTTATACAGCGCCGTGATCAGCACGCTCGCCCAGAACAGCGAGCCGTCTTTGCGCACCCGCCAGCCCTCCTCGCTATACTGCCCCTCCGCCGTCGCGACCGCGAGCTCACGTTCGAGCTTCCCCGCCGCGATCTCGCTGGCCGGGTAAAAGATCGAGAAGTGCTGGCCGATAATCTCGTCCGCCGAGTACCCTTTGATCCGCTGGGCCCCCGCGTTCCAGCTCAGGATGTAGCCGCGCGTGTCCAGCATGAAGATGGCGTACTCCTTGACGCCGGCGACGATGAGGCGGAACTGCTGTTCGCTGCGATGAAGCGCCTCCTGCACGGCCTGGTAGCGCGCCAGCAGATCTTCCATCTCGGTGATCGACTGCTGGAGCACGCTCAGCCGGGCGCGTAGCTGCTCCAGGTCGGGTGGTGCGTAGGAAATAGTCATGGGGCCATTCTCCTGGGGCGGTAGGAGATCGGGGGCGGATGCTCGCTCCGGTGCCGCGCGGCGCGTGTGTATACAGGAACAAGTGTGCCACGCCGCTGGCGGCGTAGCGGTATTATACGGCACCGCATGGCTCGTTGGAGCGTTGCCCCTGGCACGTCCCTTGCCTATACTGGTTTCAGCAATCGATAGCTGCGGCGCTCGCGCCGGCCCGAACCCCACTTTCACGGTCGCCCCCAAGGGCGGCCGTTTCTGATCTCGCGCCGCCCGGCACGCTCCTTGCCACCCGGGCGTGGGGTCGAGGAACAATGCTGGGAGACGACGTGATGAGCGACGAGTTCAAGCCAGGGGAGCATGTGCAGTGGGGCAAGCCGGAGGACGGCACGCGGGGGCGGGTCAAGCGCAAGCTGACCGAGCCCTACCAGATCAAGAGTTTCAGTGTGCCAGCCTCCGAAGCGGAGCCCTGGTACCTGCTTGAAACCGACCGCACCGGCGCCGAGGCGGCCCATCGCCCCGACGAGCTGCGCCGCGTGTCCGAGTAGGTGGCGATGAGCACGCAAGAGCCCGGTGTCGTGCCGGGGGCGAGCGCGGGCGATACGGCCGGGGCGCTGGCGATCCATGTGGACATGCGCGAGCGCAACGGGCCGGTGCCCGCCCTCCTGGCGGCCTACCCGGACGTCGCGCTGCGCTTCGGCGCGCTGCCGAGTGGCGACTACGTCCTCGCGGAGGACGCGGCCGTGGAGCGCAAGGCGGCGGCCGACTTCGTCGCCTCGATCCTTGACCGGCGCCTCTTCGCCCAGGCGGCCAGGCTCAAGCTGCTCTTCCCGCGCGCCATCCTGCTGATCGAGGGCAGCCTCGCCGGCCTCCCCCACGCGATCGACCAGGAGGCGATCCGCGGCGCTCTGGCCTTTGTTACCATGCGCGAGGGGCTGACGGTGCTCCAGGTCGAGAGCGCGGCCGAGAGCGCCGCCCTGCTCCGGCTGATGGCCCGCCACGCCCAGGAGCGCCAGGGGGTGCCGACGAGCCTCCGCGAGCCGAAGCCGGCGATCGAGGAGCTGTACGCGGCCTACCTCGTCGAGGGGCTGCCGGGCGTCGGCCCGCGGCGGGCCCGGCAGCTGCTGGCCCACTTCGGCTCCCCGGCCGCCGTGATGTGCGCCTCCGCCGCCGAGCTAGCCCGGGCCCCAGGCATCGGCAAGAAGAGCGCCGAGCGGATCTGGCGCGCCACCCACACCGAGCTCCCGCGGGAGCACTCGCCCTCCTGACTGGCCCGGCGCCTGGGGGCGCGTCCGGCCGGACGAAAGGGGCGGCCGGTCGCGCCGCTACACCAGGGTCGTCGGCACGCCGAAGGCCTGCACGATCTCGCGCAGCTCGTCCTCGGTCAGGCCCTCGCCGCGCCCGCCGTTGGCCATGTCCATGTACTCGTAGAGCGCGGCCGTCTCGGCGTACTCGATCCGGTCGGCGGCGCGGGTTACGGAAAACTCCGAGCGGGCCATCACGCCGTGCTTGCTCCACAGCACCACGTTGTGGGTGCGCAGGCCGACGAGGTTGGCCTCCATCATCGCCGGCGAGCCGGGCAGGCAGTAGGGCAGCACGCCGATGCCATCGGGCAGGTTGACGATCGTTTCCGGCTCCCAGCGCAGCAGCCGCCTGTTCAGGAAGGCCTGGTCACGGTAGGCGGGGACGTGGCTGAGGTAGACGAGGTGGGGCGGCTGAGCGTGGATGAGGGCGTGGAAGTTGGTGCCGGTGCGCTCGACCTGGTCGTTGTGGACGGCCAGGTGCGAGTTGAACTCGCTGGTGGGCCGCTGGAACAGGCGGTGGGGCGAGGTGTGCAGCCGCGCCGTCTGGCCGTCCGGGGCGATGGCGACCACGGCGAGGTTCGCGGTCGGGTCGTGGTGGATGTCGCGCAGGCGGCGGCCCGATCCGGTGACGATCACCAGCTTGCCGGCAAGGGCGGGCGCCGGCTGGGGCAGGGCGAACGGCGCCTCCTGGGGGAAGCGCCGGCGCACCTCCATCTGCCAGCCGACATACAGCGAGATGTTGCCGGCCGCCCCCTCGCTCGCCTCGATGCCGCTGATACGCAGGCCGGCCTCGCCGATTGTTGCCAGCAGCTCGTCGAGCGAGGGGTAGGGCTGATCCAGGGCCATTGGTCGGGCTCCTTCCAAAATAAAGTGTGTCTGGGGCGGCGCCCCGCCGGCCCGGGGCGGTCGACAAGCCCGCTAGTGCGCCCGGAGAAGGGCACACAGCGCCGGCCTATCGCTCAGGCGGGACGCACAATCAGCACCGCGAGGGTGCGCGGGCCGTGGACGCCCTCGACCCGGTTCAGCTCGATGTCGGAGGTGGCCGACGGCCCCGAGATAAAGGTCAGCGGCTGGCGCCGCGCCGCCGCGCCGTGGAGCCGGGCGATCGCCTCGGGCACCGCGCCGACGATCTGGTCGGCCCAGACAAGGCATAGGTGGTAGTCGGGCAACAGCGAGATCGCGCGCCGGCCCTGCCGCGGGCCATGGTCCAGCACGATCGTCCCCGTCTGCGCGATGCCGATGGCGCAGCCGGTGAGCACCCCGTCGCACCCGTCCAGCTCGGCGTGGCTGAGCTGGCCCTGGTCGCGCAGCGCCGTTGCGGAGCCGGGTAGCCAGCCATCGGGCGCGTCTGCGGGGACGGCAAGCCGGCGCACGCCGCGCGAGCTTAGCGCATCGGCGATCGCGGCGGCCAGCTCCGTCTCGGCCACGACCCGTACCGACGCCTTGTACTCCGCCACCCGCTCGGCAAAGCGGTGGATAAGCTCGTCGGCGGCGGCCGTGGCTTGGGTGTGGTAGGCCCGCTCCACGCGCACCCCGTCCGGTCCCTCCCCGGCGGGCACATCGGCGAGGGCCTGGCGCACCCTGCCGAGAATCGCCTCACGCGCCGTCATGGCTGGCCTCCCCCTGCCCCCCCATCCCCTTGGCCCCCTGTCTCCCTGTCCTCCCGTCCTTCCCACCACTCGCGGAAGGTTTCATCCGGCACCGCAGGCACGTCGCGCATCGCCGTCCAGCCGCTGAGCAGGCCGGGCAGCCAGGTAATATAGCCGTCGCGCACGAGCGGGCCCTGGCCGGCCTTGCCGAGCCGCTGGGCCGCCTCGTAGAGCGTCCGGCTGCCGAACATGGTCGCCAGCGCCCGCATCGCGGCGTTTTCGGGGTCGAGCAGGGCCTTCAGGCCGCCGGCGTCCTGCTTGTGGCGCACCGCCTTGCCGCGCATATGCACCAGCACCTCGGGAATATTGATCTTGACCGGGCAAACGTCGTAGCAGGCGCCGCACAGCGACGAGGCGTAGGGCAGCGAGGCGGCCTGCTCCACGCCCACCAGCTGCGGGGTGAGGATGGCGCCGATCGGCCCGGGGTAGACCGAGCCGTAGGCGTGGCCGCCGGTGCGCTCGTAGACCGGGCAGATGTTGAGGCAGGCCGAGCAGCGGATGCAGTTCAGGGTTTGCCGCCCGACCTCGTCGGCCAGGACGTTTGTCCGCCCATTGTCGAGCAGCACCAGGTGGAACTCGCGCGGGCCGTCGCCCTCGGCCACCCCGGTCCAGATCGAGGTGTAGGGGTTCATACGCTCGCCGGTGGAGGAGCGGGGGAGCAGCTGCAGGAACACCTCCATGTCCTGCCAGGTTGGGATGATCTTCTCGATTCCGACCACAGAGATCAGCACCTCGGGCAGAGTCAGGCACATGCGCCCGTTGCCCTCGGACTCGACCACGCAGATCGCCCCCGTCTCGGCCACCGCGAAGTTGCCGCCGCTGACGGCGACCGGCACGCTGAGAAACTTCTGGCGCAGGTAGGCCCGAGCCACGGCGGCCAGCTCTTTGGGCTCGTCGGACAGCTCGGCGAGGCCAAGGGTGCGCATGAACAGCTCGCGGATCTCGGCCCGGTTCTTATGGATGGCCGGGACCAGGATGTGCGAGGAGTGCTCGCCGGCGAGCTGGATAATTAGCTCGGCCAGGTCAGTCTCAGTGGCGGTGATGCCGGCCGCCTTGAGCGCGGCGTTGAGCTTGATCTCGTCGGTGGTGAGCGACTTGATCTTGATCACCTCGCGCGCGCCGTGGCCCTGCGCGATCCGCACCACAATCTGGTTGGCCTCCTCGGCGTCGCGGGCCCAGTGGACGTGCCCGCCGGCCCGCTGCACCGCCGTCTCCAGCTGGAGCAGGTAGCCGTCGAGGTGGCGCAGGGTGCGCTCCTTGATCGCCCGGCCGGCCTCGCGCAAGGCCTCCCAATCGTCCAGCTCGTGTACCACGGCCGCGCGCTTGGCGCGGATGGTCTGGGTGGCCTTGCCCATGTTGCGGCGCAGCTGCGTATTAGCGAGTGCTATAGCGGCGTTGCGCTCGAACTTCGGCTGGAGCTCGATCAGCACTGATCTTGGCTTCATACGCTCCCCTCCGTCTGGGCGAGCACCTCGGCCAGGTGCATCACGCGGATGCCGGCCCGCTGGCGGTGCAGCGCGCCGCCGATCTGCATCAGGCAGGAGTTGTCGGCGGCGACGACCACCTCGGCCTTGGTTTCCCGCACGGCCCGCAGCTTGTCGCCCAGCATGGCCATCGACGTGTCGGCGTTCTTCACGGCGAAGGTGCCGCCGAAGCCGCAGCACTGCTCCGCGTCGGGCAGGGGGACGTAGTCGATCCCGCGCACGGCCCGCAGCAGGCGTGGGGCGGCGTCGCCCAGCCGCAGCACGCGCAGGGAGTGGCAGGTGGGGTGGTAGGTGACGCGGTGGGGGAAGTAGGCGCCCACGTCCTCGTGGCCGAGGCGGGTCAGGAACTCCGTCATCTCCAGGACGCGAGGCTGGAGCACGGCCACCTCGCGTGCGAGGGCCGGGTCGTCGGCCAGCTCGGCGATGCCGCCATACATATCGCGCACCAGCCCGACGCAGGAGGCGGAGGGACCCACAACCAGCTCGGCGTCGCGGAAGACTTCGACGAAGCGGCGCACCAGCGGCACGGCCTCGCGCTGGTAGCCGGTGTTGATGTGCATCTGACCACAGCAGGTTTGCTCGCGGCGGAACTCCACCCTGTGGCCGAGCCGCTCCAGCAGCCGTACCATCGCCTTCCCCGTCCCCGGGAACAGTGTGTCGTTGAAGCACGTGATGAACAGCGAGACGCGCACGATCCAGCCTTTCACCCTGAGCCCGCGGTATCGGAGGTTCACGAACCGTTTCCCCCGGCTGCCTCTATCGTAACAGACCCTTTTCACCCCGTCAAGGTGTTCGAAGCACAAAAGTAAGGAAAAACTTTCGATTTATAAGCGGCCTTGCCTCTGGTGCGGCCGACCACTTCTGGACCTTTCGCGACGCCGCGCCGGGAAACTGCGCCCGATGCGACGGCTACGCGGCAAGCTTCGACATCGGCGTCGACCCGAGCACCCTGGGTAGCGGGGAGTCGGGGGGCGGAGTCGGCGATCAACCCGGCGATCAACCCTTTGATAGACCCGCCTTCGCGCCAACCGCGCTATCCTCCTCCTGTATCGGGCCGCGACCCTGCCGTGTGGTCGAGCCCGCGCGCCGCCAGTCACCAGGGGTCTTCGCCTCGTGGGGCCAGCCCCCGCCGGCTACGGCAAGGAGCGGAATGGTGCGACGAGTCCTTCTTGCGACAGCGCTGGCCCTTGCCCTTGCCGCCCCGCTCCTCCCGGCGGCCGCAGCGCCCGGGCCGTGGCGCTCCGACATCGCCGCGCTCGATGGGGCCGTGCTCGGGCAGATGGCCAAGCACGGGCTGCCGGGGGTCGCTCTGGCGGTGATCGAGGGCGATGAAGTCGTCTACCTGCGGGGGTACGGCAGTGCGGGCGCCCGCCCCATGTCGCCCGAAACCCAGATGTTCATCGGCTCGCAGAGCAAGTCGTTCACGGCCCTGGCGGTCGCGCAGCTCGCGGAGCATGGCCGCCTCGACCTGGGTGCCCCAATCCAGCGCTACATTCCCTGGTTCCGCGTCGCCGACTCCGAGGCGTCGGCCCGGATCACCGTGGACCACCTGCTCCACCACACCAGCGGGCTGTCCGAGGCGGGCTACGGCGTTGTCCTGCCGTATGACGCTTCCCCCGAGCAGGCGGTGCGCTCCCTCGCCCAGGCCCGGCTCACCGCCCCCGTCGGGGCGACGCATCAGTACTTCAACCTCGGCTACGACACGCTCGCCTACCTGGTCGAGGTGGTCAGCGGCGAGCCATTCGCCGCCTACCTGGATGCCCACATCTTCCGCCCGCTCGGCATGGCCCACACCACCGCCGAACCCGCCGCGGCGACCGACCTGGCGCAGGGCTACACCCGTATGTTCGGCTTCGCCGTGCCGATGCCGCAGGTCGTGCGCCGCTACGAGGTTGGGGCGGGCTACATCGTGTCCACGGCGGCCGACTTGGCCCGCTTCGCCCAGGCGATGCTCCACGGGGGCGCCGGGCTGGTGACGCCGGAAAGCGCCCGCCGCATCTTCACCCCCGGCCCGGGCGGCTACGGCATGGGGTGGTACATCAGCGCCGACGGCGCGAACATCAGCCACGGCGGGGCCAACGAAACCTTTCGCACCGAGGTGAACCTGTACCCGGCGCGCGGCCGCGCCTTTGTGCTGCTGGTGAACGAGGGCCACCTCGTGGACCACTTCATCTCGGCGGCCCAGCTCGCCGCGAGCGTGGAGGCGGCCGTGCTGGGCGAGCCGGTGCCGCCGGTCGAGGCCGGCTGGTCGGTGCGCTGGATGGGCTACGGCTTCGGGCTGTTCGTCCTCGCGCTCTGCCTGCTCCACCTGTGGAACTTCCGGGCCCTGTTTCGGGGCTGGCCGGAGCGGGCCGGCGCCATGGGGCCGGCGCGCAGGGCGATGGACGTCGCCATCAGCTTCGTCATCCCGAGCGTCATCCTGGCCGTCGTCTTCAGCCAGATGCAGGGCTTCTTCGGGAACCGCTTCCACCTGCTGACCACGCTGGCCAGCTTCGGCCTGGCGATGCCGGACGTCTTCATCCTGATGCTGGTCGGCACGCTGCCGGACTATGCCCAGGGGCTCCTGAAGTTGGCCTGGCTGCTATCCGGCCGGGCGCAGGGGCTCCCCGTGCGAGCGCCGTCGCGGCCTGACCCGAGCTGCGCCCGCGCCGTGGCGGCCCGCGACACTCGCCATTAGGCCGGCTCGAGCACGATCACTGGGATCCTGCGGCCCTGGGCCCGCTCCTGGTACGAGCGGTACCCGGCATACAAGATGACGGCCCGGCGCCACAGCTCCTCGCGCTCGGCGCCCTCGGCCTCGCGGGCGACGAAGCGCTGCTCGCGCCCGCCAATCGTGGCGGCGCAGGCCGGGTTGGCCCGCAGATTGTGGTACCAGGCGGGGTGGCTGGCGCGGCCATAGTTTGAAGCGAGCAGGACGATCCGCCGTCCGTCGCGCAGGTAGAGCAAGGGCACGCTGCGCGGCTGGCCGCTCTTCGCGCCGGTCGTCGTCAGCATCAGGGTGGGGATAAAGGCGTTGAGGAACAGGAGCCGGCCCCCGCTCAGGCGGTAGAGCAGGTGGTCGAGGGGCTGGAAGATGCGCCGGATGACCCAGGCGCCCCCCGTCGTTCCGAATATCCGGGCGGCCCGGCCCCGCGCCGTGGTAAACCAATGCTCTGGCATCACAGGCTGTGGCTCCAGGCGATGCGAACCGGCGGCCAGGTGTGTCGCACGAGCCGGTAGCGCACTCGGCCGCGGCCCGTATTGTACCCCACCAAGCAAGCCCGGCGCGAGCAAGGCGTCGGCCTGACCTCGTGGGGCTGTGTGTCCGCCCTAGCCATCACGCTCCGCGATCGGCGTGGCGACGATCACGCGGGCGGGGCGGAGCACGTGCCCCTCGAAGATGTAGCCCGCCTGGGAAACCGCGAGCACCGTGTCGCGGGCGACAAGGGCCGGCTGGCCCGCGATCGCCTCGTGGAGCTGGGGGTCGAAGGGCTCCCCGGGCTGGACGGGGATGGGGGCGATGCCTTCCTGCGAGAGCGCTGTCTGGAGCTGGCGCAGCGTGGCCTCCACCCCCGGCCGAAGCGCGTCGCCCTGCGGCGCGTGCTGGAGCGCCCGCTCCAGGTTATCGGCCACCTCCAGCAGCCGCAGCCCGAAGCCGCGCACCCGCTGGGCCACCCGGGCCTGGGCCTCGCGCTCGGCCTGCTTGCGGGTTTGCTCGATCGCGGCCGCCGCGCGCAGATACTTGTCCTGGAGCGCGGCTGCCTGCTCGCGGGCCGCCGCGAGCTCGGCCTGGCACTCGCCGAGGCTCATCGCCCCGCCGCGCCCGCCGGGGCGTTCGGGTCTGGTCATGCGTTCCTCGCTCGCCGCCCCCTCGGGGCAGGGCGCGGCGCAATCAGGCGGCACGGGGCGAGTCCAGCAGATTGCGTGCCATATAGGGGCCGGGGCGCGGTGGACCGGGTCTTCGCCGTGGTCTTCGACTGGCTCGATCCCGTCTTCGCGCACGACCCGGGGGATGTGCGCCTGCGCTGCTAACGGCCGGCGCCCGGCGCGATCATCGAGCTGCTGGAGAACGACCGGTAGGCTGCTCCGACGGACAGCTCGCAACTAGAGTTTGGAGCCGGACGGCAGCGCAGAGCCGCCCAGGAGATCGAGGTAAGACGTCCTGGGCGGCTCTGCGTTCGCGGCGACGATGCGGGAGATGAACGCCTCGTTGTACGGCTAGCCGACGCGTGCCGCCACGGGTGGGGCGGCGCTCTGCAAGGCGCCCTGCAGGTCGGCGAAGGTGGAAAGGTTGCCCAGCTCGATGCCAAGGCCGACCAGGGCCTGGGCCACCTCAGGTCTGATGCCGACCAGGGCGGCATCGGCGCCCAGGAGCCGGAGGGCGAGCATGGCCTGGATCAAGCCCTGGGCCACGTGCGTGTCGACGACGGGTACGCCGGTGATGTCGAGGACGACGCGCCTGCACCGGGTCCGCTCGACGGCGCCGAGGGCCTGGGCCTGCAGGTCGGCGATGCGCTGCGCGTCAAGGTCGCCGACAAGGGGGATGACCAGGGTGCTGGCGCTGACGGGGAGGACGGGGACGGACATGCCGCGGACGATCGCGCGCTGCTCCTCGGCCTCGCGGCGCAGCTTCGCCTCCTCCGCGGCGCGGGCCTCGACCTCGGCGAGCGCGGAGCGCAGCTCGGCGGTGCGCTCGCCGACCGCTCGCTCCAACCCCTGCCGCAGCTCGTTGAGCTCGCGCTCGCGGGCCAGGGCTCGGGACAGGGCCTCGGCCAGCACGTTGCCAAAGACGACGAAGAACAGCCCGACAAGGCACACGATCAGGGTAAAGTTGAGCGCGGTGACGGGGGGCGTGGATGGGCTGCTCGCGGCGGGCAGGTCTGTCGCCACGGCCGGGGCGCCGGACGCGACAAGGGCGGCGATCCAGACGCCGGCGCACGCGGTCGCGATAACGATGGGCAGGGCCCGGCGGCTCGACAGCAGGCCGGCCATGGTCAGCGGCAGCATGTAGACGAGCAGCACCGTGTTGTTCGCCAGCCCCGACATGATCACGGTGACGCCGTGCAAAATGGTGAAGCCGACGGCGGCGAGCAGCACAGCGGCCTGGAAGCGCCCGCGGCGCAGCAGCGCCACCGCCCCGAGGGCACAGCCGACGAGGATCGCGGCGAGACTCAGGGACACCAGCGCGGCCTGGAAGTCGACGTCGGCGGATGCGCCGAGCAGGGCTGCGGTGAGCAGCGCGATCAGCAGCCCGCCGAAGGCGCCGACGATCAGCAACATAATCTGCAGGGCCGTGGCCTGGCCCCGCTCCACGGGGTCGATGATCGCCGTGGCGTCGAGCCAGCGGCCCAATAGTGTTCGGAACATAGGGGCTCCCGGGTTTGCGTTTTCCCGCCCACCCTGAGTGTACTCGCCTACCATACCATGGCGCGTCGAGGCTGGCCTTGCCGGCGCCCCGCCCCTGGCGGCGCTACTGCTCCCACAGCCGCCCGTCCGGCGGGTCGAGGGACCACACCACCTTGCTGGCCGGGCTGTAGAGCACGCGGTAGCGCTGGCCGGCGCCACGCTGGACATAGTCGCGCTGGCTGAGGCGCAGGGTGCCGAGCCGCTCGAAGCGCCCGTAGTAGCGGGCGCCCCCGCTCCCGCGAGCGTTGAAAGAGCGGCGCAGCAGATCCTCCTGGGCGACGGCGACGCCGGACACCATGTCGCGCACGCGCTGCACCGCGCTAAAGCCGGTGAGCAGGACGATCACGCCGATGAAGAGGTAGATCGGCGGGGGCGCCGGGGGCAGGTTGAACAACCGCGACAGGACGAAGTAGCCGGCCGCGACCAGCAGGAAGAAGGCTAGCGGGAGAACGCCGAGCAGCAGCCGCAGCTTCTGCCCGGAGGTGAGCGGCACCTGGACTGGCCCGAGGGCGGTCGCCGGGAGGGCCGGGCCGGGGCTGCCGAACAGGTTCGCGCCACAGCGCACGCAGGTTGGCCGGGCCGGCACCTCGTTGCCACAAGTCGGACACTTCATCCCACTGCCTTCTGCCGACGCTGGCGGCGCGCCCCGAGGCGGGCGAACCGCGAAAGCCGGTGCTCAGGGCTGGTGCGCGGCGCTCCCGGGGCTCACCCCGGCGCGCGGGGCGGGCCGCTCGCCGCGGCGCTTGAACTCCATCGTGCCGTCGTCGACCTTGCCGAGGCGGTAGGTGAGCGTGTCGAGGATGTAGTTCTGGTACAGCTTCCAGGGGCGCCGCGAGCCCTGCTTCGGGAGCGTGGAGAGCGCGCGCTGGATATACCCCGAGGTCAGGTTGATCACCGGCTCCTCGGCGACCGACGGGTCGGTTTTGCGTGGCGTGCACTGGACAAAGCCGCGCCGGTCCATGTAGTTCAGCAGCCGGGTGACGTAGCGAGCGATCAGCTCGCACTTGAGCGTCCACGAAGCCTGGGTGTAGCCGATCGCCGCGGCGAGGTTCGGCACGTCGCTGAACATCGTCCCTTTGTAGCTCATTGTCTGGGCGAGGTCGACGGGCCGGCCGTCCACCGCCAGCTGCACCCCACTCATCAGGCGCATCACGAGGCCTGTGGCGGTAACGACGACGTCGGCGGGGAGCTCGGCCCCGGAGCGCAGGCGGATGCCGCCTGGCGTGAAGGTGTCGATCTGGTCGGTGACGACGGCGGCCTTGCCGGCTTTGATCGCTGCGAACAGATCGCCGTCGGGGGCCAGGCACAGCCGCTGATCCCAGGGGTTGTAACGGGGCGTGAAGTGGGTTTCCACGTCGAAGTCGGGGCCGAGCTCGGCGCGCACGAGCTTGAGCAGGTTGCGCTTGGCCAGGGCCGGCTGGCGACGCATCAGGGTGTAGAAGTACATGCCCATGAGCACGTTCTTCCAGCGCACCAGCCCGTGGGCCAATCGCTCGGGGAGCCGGGCGCGCAGCCAGTCGGCGGCGGGGTCTTTGGCCGGCTGGGCCACGACGTAGGTGGGCGAGCGCTGCAGCATGGTCACGTTGGCGGCCTGCTCGGCCATCGCCGGCACCAGCGTTACGGCGGTGGCGCCGCTGCCGATCACCACCACCCGCTTGCCCGCGTAGTCCAGATCCTCGGGCCACTGCTGGGGGTGCACGATCTGGCCGGCGAACTGCTCCACGCCGCGCCACTCGGGGGTGTAGCCGCCCTCATAGTCGTAGTAGCCGCTGCACATGTACAGGAAGCTGCACGTCAGCCGCACCACCTCGCCGGACTCGCGCACGGCCTCGACCGTCCAGCGGGCGTCGGCGGAGGACCACTCGGCCCGGCGGACTCGGTGGCCGAAGCGGACGTTGCGGTCGATCCCGTAGGCCGCGGCCGTTTCGCGGATGTAGCTCAGGATCGACGGCCCGTCGGCGATCGCCTTCGCGTCGCGCCAGGGGCGGAACGAGAAGCCGAGCGTGTACATGTCCGAGTCGGAGCGCACGCCGGGGTAGCGGAACAGGTCCCAGGTGCCGCCGATAGTGTCGCGGCCCTCCAAAATCGCGTAGCGCTTGGTCGGGCACTGGGTTTGAATATAGTAGGCGGCGCCGATCCCCGACAGGCCGGCGCCAACGATTAGAACGTCAAGGTGTTCGGCGGTCATCGCAATCCTCGTTATCTGCTGGTCCGCCACGCCGCCGTGCGGGGCGCGGCCAGGGGCAACCCGTCTCCCCTCATTGTAGAACATGATCGTCCGGGCGGCCACGCCAGCGCTACGCCGCCATCCGGACCCGGCGCGCCCGCCGCGATGGGTAAGTGGTGCGCGCCGCGCCCGATCGTGGTGTGCTCAGGTGCCGGCCCCGGCCCAGCGCTCGGCGACGGCGAGCATGGCGTCGCCGCCGTCGAGGCCGAGCTTGAGGCAGAGCAGGCCGGTCGAGGTGCGCTCGATCAAGCCCCACTCCCAGATCGGCCGGGGGGTGACGCCGGTTAGCCGCGCCAGATGGCGGCAGCGCTCCTGCCCGCGGGCCAGCGGGTCGCCCGCGAGCAGCTCCTCGGTCCACTCGCGCATGGGGATGGCGAGGTCGTACGCGCGCTCGATGAACAGCCCGTCCGGGTCGACGAATTTGTAGCGCGGCGGGGCGGCGCCAGGGACGAGCAGGGTGTTCCAGGGGTGGGCGTCGCCATGCGCGAGCACCGCCGTGCGCGGGTCAAAGGCCCGCACGCGCCGCTCCGCGTAGCGCCGCGCTGTAGCGACGACGCCGGCCGGGCACGGCCGCTCCAGCTCCTCCCAAGTGGTCGTGATAAAGTCGGCCAGGCTGCGCGCCTTCTCCGCCCCGGTCATGAGCGCCGCCCCGCCAGGTGCCGCGGCCCACGCCTCGACCAGTGTGGCGCAGATGATCGCGATCTGCGCGTCGACCGGGGCCCCGAGCGCGGCGAGCGGGGGGCCGAGCCGTTCGAGCAATAGCGCCTCGCGGGCTGGGTCGAAGGCGTACACCTCGGCGTAGCCGCGGCCGCCGGCGGCGAGGAGCGTTTGCACCTCGCCCGTTGTCGACGTGCCAGGGGTGAGGATCTTCAGAATGGCCGGGCGGCCATCGGCCATCGTGGCCTCGACCACGAGTCCCTCGGTTCCGCCAGAGAGCGTCCGTCCGATGGCGAGGCCCCATGCGTGTGCCAGGTCGGCAACGGCGCCTGCGAGGCCGGCGAGCCAGGCTGCCCCCGCGCCCCCCGGCGCCAGCGCGCGCAGCCGGACGGCCTCGGGGATGTCGATCGCGCGGTTCAATAAAGTCGCCTTTCTGCCGCGTGCCCGGCCTGTTGCTCGGCGCACGTCGCGGAGCGCGCCCTTGACGCCGGGCCCGAACTGCGGGGACACTGAAGATACGGGATCGTCGGACGAGTCGAGGAATGGTGATGACCGACTATCGCTTCACATGCACGCTGCCGCTCGAGCGCCACGACGTCGGGCGGTACGTCTACCAGGTCGTGTACGCGCCGCCGGAGGTTCAGGCGGAGCTGCTCGCGCATCAGCGGCCGCGGGTCCGGATCAGCGGCGAGGTCGAGGGCCTGCCCGTCAACCTGGCCTGGCAGCCCTCCGGCGATGGGCGCCTGTACCTGATGATCGGCGCCGATCTGCGCTCTGCGCTGCGGCTGGCCCTCGGCGACACGGTGACGGTGCGCTTCAACATCGCCGACCCGAGCGAGGTCGTCGTCCCCCCCGAACTGGCGGAGGCGCTCGCCCAGGAGCCATTCTACGCCCACCTGTGGGAGCGGCTGACGCCAGGGCGGAAGCGGGCCCTCGCGCAGCTGATCGCCGGCGCCAGAAGCAGCGCGGCTCGCGGCCGGCGCCTGCGCGAGGCGCTCGACCACCTGGAGCACGATACCAGCCCCCAGCACCGCCGCCGGCGCCCCCCGCGCCCGGACGACGAGGAGTAGGCCCGCGCCCACCCTCAGGATAGCTCGCGGCGGCGCCGCCGCAAGGGACGCCGGGCGGATTGGGGCGCGCCTATCCGGCCGATGTGCGGCGGCGGATGACGATCGTCACCCGCCGTCCGCGAGCTGCGCGAGGCCAAGGCCCAGCTGGAGGCCGCCGCCGCCCAGCAGCAGGAGCTGGCGACGCTGCGCGAGCGCACCCGCCTGGCCCGCGAGATGCACGACAGCCTCGGCCACGCCCTTGTCTCGGTGAACGTCAAGCTGGAGGCCGCCCAGCGCCTGTACCAGGTGGACGCCGGCCGCGGCGACACCGAGCTTGAGGCGACCAGAACCCTCGTGCGCGACACGATGGCCACCCTGCGCCACTCCATCGCCGACCTGCGCGCCCCGCTCCCCGACCAGGACGACCTCCCCGCCGCCCTGCGCCGCCTCGCCGACGAGGTCAGCGCGCGCGGCGCCGTGGCCGTCGCTGTGGCCGACGCACCCGGCGGCCCGCCCCCGGCCCCGCCCGTCGCGGCGGCGCTCGTCCTGATCGCCCGCGAGGCCCTGGTGAACGTCGAGCGGCACGCCGGCGCGACCACGGCCATTGTGCGCGTCAGCCGCGACGCGAGCGGCTGGGCGCTGGAGGTGGCCGACGACGGGGCCGGCGTACATCCGGGCGACCTGCGCCGCCCCGGGCATTTCGGCGTCCTGGGGATGCGCGAGCGCGCCGCCGCGCAGAACGGCATCCTCCAGATCGCGGCCGGCCCCGCCGGCGGCACCAGGGTGGTGGCGCGAATCCCAGACCCTGGTATCATAGAGCCATGAGCGACATCCGCGTCCTGATCGCCGAGGACCAGGCCCTCATGCGGGACGGCCTGCGCACGATCCTTGAGCTGGAGCAGGGGTTCGCCGTGGCCGGTGCGGCCGCCGACGGCCTGGAGGCCGTGGAGCTGGCCCTGCGCGCGCGCCCCGACGTCATCCTGATGGACGTGCAGATGCCGCACCTGGACGGGGTGCGGGCCACGGCCCGCCTCGCCGCCGAGCTGCCCCAGGCCCGCGTGATCATCCTCACCACCTTCGACTATGACGAGTATGTGTTTGAGGGCGTCAAGGCCGGCGCCCGCGGCTACCTTTTGAAGGATACCCCCGCGCCCGAGCTGCTCGCCGCGATCCGCCTGGTCCACGCCGGGGGGAGCATCGTCCAGCCGAGCGTGGCCGCGCGTCTGATCGCAGAGTTCAGCCGGCAGCGCGGCGCGCCCGCGCCGCCCGAGGGGGAAGCGATCTCGGAGCGCGAGCGCGAGATCCTGCGGCTGATCGGCGACGGCCTGAGCAACCGTGAGATCGGCAACCGGCTCGCCCTGGCTGAGGGCACGGTGAAGAACTATGTGTCCAGCATCCTTGACAAGCTCCACGCCGCTAACCGGACCCAGGCCGCCCGCCTCGGCCGCGAGCAAGGCTTGATCTGACCCGGGCGGGCCCCTTCGCATCGGTCATCTCCGCGCATATGAGGCTACGGCAATGTCCCTCCGCCAGCAGCTTGCCTTCGCCGGGATTGGATGGCTCAGCGGCATCCTCGGCGTCGCCATCGTCGGCTTTGTGATTATGCCCGCCGTGCTCGGCACCGCCGCGAGCCTCGCGGCGCCCGAGAGCCCGATCTTGCTCGCCCTGGTCGTCATGCTCTGCACCCCGGCCGCGCTGGCTGGCGGGTTTGTCGGGGGGCGCCTGACACAGGAGGGCGGGCTGGGCGGCCAGCTGATCATGGCCGCGCTGATCGGCCTGTTCCTGACCATCCCCGTGAGCTGCATCAGCTTCTGGTACCTCGGCTGGTAGGGGGCCGGCGGGTGCCCCCGCGGGGGGCGTTCGGTGGTAGAATAGCCGCGCTGTCGCGGGCGACGGGGCCCGGGCGGCGGGCGATGGTGCGCCGAGCTTCTGCCAGAGTTGAGTGCTTTTATGCGCGCGCCCAGCCCCGAGCCACGTCCGCTCGTCCTGATCGCAACCCTGAACGCGCCGGTGCGCGTCGAGCTTGCCCGCCTCGTCGCCCGCCGTGGCATGGCGGCCCTGGCCTGCTTCGACGGCGCCGCCGCCGTTACCGCAGGCTACATCCAGCGCGGCACGCTGCGCGCCGCGATCCTCGACTCGGACCTGCCGACCATCCCCGGCGACGAGGTCGCGCGGGCCCTGAGCGCCGACCTCCCCGGCCTCGCCGCCCTCGTCCTGTGCCGCCGCGATGCGCCACCCCCAAGCGGGCCGCAAGACCGCTCTGGCCTCGCCCCCGACGAGCTGGCCCGGATCGAGGCCTGGCTCGGCGCCCTCCCCCCCGTTCGCGACACGGCCGCCCCCGCCGTCGCGCTCGCGCTTGGCTGACCGCTCCTTCTGCCTCTTGCCCGCCCCGCCTGCCGCCACTACCTGACGAAAGGAGCGGCGGCCAGACGGTGCCCGGCCGCCGCTCCTGTCGCTGCGTTGTCGGCCCGGTCAGGGCCGGTCGGTGACCGCGCCAAGGCTGGCGGAGGAGACGAGGCGGGCATATTTAGCTGAGGCCTGGTCATAAATCGAAAGGCCGCGCTACGGCTTGACCATAACGCGGCCACCGCCGCATCATTGAGGTTACCACACCATCCACGACACGGAGGTAACCACAATGATAGCGCAA
>Ga0164290_1000342_pt1 | contig 166938 bp, 151 predicted proteins | sample Micstemetagenome_FD_108782 | JGI IMG/M metagenome (GOLD analysis project Ga0164290, IMG submission 108782) | Contaminated culture microbial community from soil near Moab, Utah, USA - Microcoleus steenstrupii SON62 (Illumina Assembly) | ecosystem: Environmental > Terrestrial > Soil > Soil crust...
CCCCCACTCCGTCACGCTTCGCGTGCCACCTCTCCCCCTGCCCGGGGGAGAGGAATGGCGCCAAGCTTGCGGCCGTTCTTCCTCTCCCCCGTCGATCGGGGGAGAGGTGGCGCCGCGAAGCGGTGACGGAGTGGGGGTCGATCGCCATATGCGATTGCCCTACTCCTTGAGGGGGAGATGGCCGGCAGGCCAGAGGGGGCGCCTCGCGCCGACCGATTCCAGGCTAGCGCTCTAATGGCTGCGGGTGATCGTGCGGCGATAAAGATCCAGCAGCCCTGCGCTGTCGACATGCGTGCAGATGCGGTGGCTGGGGCGGCCATCCCATTCGTTCGGGGGGAAGCCGACGCCATCGGGCTTCTGTATCGTCTGTCCTGCCGCGATGCCTTCGGTCACCACGCGGATGGTGCCGCTGCGCGTTTCGAACAGAGACGGGTCGAGCAGGAATGCGACCGCAGATGAGTCATGGACAAAGATTTCCGGCACGCCGGATGCGCGATGGAACGCTTCGTAGAAGCGGGAAATCTGCCAGATGAGCGCGCCCGGCTCGCCGCCTTCCTCTGCCAGCGCCTTCAGGTAGGCGTTGCTCATGCGCGTTCGCTGCGTCACGTCAAGGCCGACCATGGTGACGGGCCAGGCGGCGCCCAGCACCGCATCGGCGGCGTCGGGGTCACCGTAAATGTTCGCTTCCGCGCACGGCGTGACGTTGCCGAGGCTTCCATTGAAGCCGAAGGCGCCGCCCATGATGATGACCTCCTTTGCGAGGCCGGCAATTTGAGGCGTCTCGCGCATCGCCATCGCCAGGTTCGTCATGCGCCCGACCGCCACGATCGAGACCTCCCCCGGATGCGCCCGCAGGAGATCGGCCAGGAGGCGGGGCGCCGGGCGCGGGTCCGGCGCCCTGGCGCTCGATGCAGGCAGGTCGATGTCGCCCAGCGCATTGTGCCCATGCACGAAATGCGGCGGCTCTCCCGGGGCGCGCCGCAGCGGCCTGGCCGCCCCCTGCGCCACCGGCACGTCGAGACCGAAACGATCGCAGAGATAGAGCGCGTTGCGGGTCGTTGCGTCGATCGTGCCGTTGCCGAATGTCGTGGTGACGCCGACAAGCTCGACATCGGGGTGAAGATGCAGAAACAGCAATGCCATGGCGTCGTCGACGCCGGGATCGGTATCGAAAATAACCTTCTTCTTCACGACGTCTGTTCCTGCTCCAAATGCCAGCGTTGAGTGTGCGACGGCCTGCCGGACAGGACATCTCTGTCGTGGCGCCCGGGACGCGGGCATGACGAAGCCTGCTCCTCGGCGCGCCTATCGTCGTGGCGAAAACTAGCCGGGCTGGGCGACGCCGGTTTCTCCTGCGCGCCGGAATGCCTTGTCGACGGCCTCGGCGGGCGAATCGGCAAAGTCGATGGCGACGGTGTGGCGGTGATCGAGATACTTCCCGTCCTCGAGCACCTGCTCGATCTTGTCTGACCACCCGCCGCTTCCCCGCAGGACCACGACCGGACGCGCCTCCGCATAGGCGATCGTCAGTTCGTTGAGGGTTCCGACGCCGCCGCCGATCATCACGATGACATCGCAGCCGCGCGCGGTGATGATGTTGCGAGCGCTTCCAAGCCCGGTTGGAAGCACGATGTCGAGGAACGGGTTGGCGGTCGCCCGGTCCATGCTCGGCAGGAAGCCGACCGTAAGGCCCCCCTTTTCCTTGGCGCCGCGCGATACGGCCTCCATGACCCCGCCCAGCCCGCCCGACACGATGACGCCACCTCGGCCGGCAACGAGCCGGCCGACCTCTCTGGCGGCATCGAGCGTTCCCTGCTCGATGACATCGATCGAATGATGTGTTCCGCGTCCGATGATGCCGACGGTCGTAAGCATGGTTTCTCCTAAAGCATGTCTCCCGAACGTGTGCGGTTTCGGGATAAAGACATGCGCAAAATCAAGAACCTGGAGCATGCCGCGCGAATCCTGTTTCACGCGACGTGCTCTAGGCGTGAAGGCCGACTCTCTTTTGCAGCCAGTCCAGGCGTCCAAGCGCCTCGCTGCGCGACACGTTGGCGAGACCGTCGGCGCCATTGGCCTCCACGCAGAAGGATGCCGAGACGGTGCCGTACAGGGCGGCGGTCACGGCATCCCCCGTGGCGTGGAGGCCGGCCATGAAGCCTCCGCAGAAGGCATCGCCGGCACCGGTTGGATCGACTGCATCGACCCGCAAGGCAGGGATCTCGACCGGCTGTCCGCGATCGGGGTCATGGATGCGGCAGCCATTCTCGCCGCGCTTGGTCACCACGACGCGACGAGCCTCTGCCGAAAGCCAGGCTGCCGTGTCGTGGGGCGTCAATCGAGGCTCGGCGTTCCGCAGGTCCTGCTCGCTGGGAAGGATCATGTCGATCAGCGACACGATCGGCAGCGCGTTGCGTGCGCGCGAACGGACATTGTCGTCCCACAGCGAGTCGACGAGGATTTTAAGCGAGTGGCCTGCCCGGGCCCGCACCGCCATGGCGATGGCGCGGGTCTTCTGCGCTGGCAGCGAGGTGCAATGGACGATTTTCGCGCTGCTCCACCATTGCTGCGGCATGTCTTCGATGCGCGGTGCGAACACCCCGAGGATTTCGTGCCCGTTGGCGCGGGTGGAGACGTCCCAGAAGCGGTGGCGCTCCGCCGGCGGGATTGCCGCGAGGGTCTGCGCGGAGAGCGTGCGGGTCCGGCTTCCGTCGTTACGGTAAGCAAAGGCTATGTTGAGCTCGTGGCGGCCACCGGCATCGGTGACGCCGGCGACATTGATGCCGAGCGCAGCGAGCTCGGCCAGCCGTTCGCCTGAATATCCCTCGCCGCGGCGCGCAACGAGCCCCACTTTGTCGCACCAGACATTCGCGCCGAGGCTGGCATAGACACCGTTGCCGCCATAGTTGGGTGGCAGGACCTCGCCGTCCGCCCGCAGCACGTTGTCTATGGTGAGACAACCGAAAACCACCAGTTCGGGAAGGTGCATGGCGGTGTCCGGATCTGTCTGCCGCGCCTCTCAGTACGGACAGCTGTCGCTTGTCATGTAGTCATGCACCTGCAGCTCGCCCGAGACGATATCGGCCTGCGCTTTCTCGACCGCCGACAGCACTTCAGCCGAGACAAGCGGCTTGTTGTGTTCGTCGAGGGAGAAGCCGATGCCGCCCTCCTTCACGCCGAGCACGGTAACGCCGGTGGGAAACTTGCCGTCCGAGGCGTCCTTGAAGGCATTGTACACGGCGACGTCGACGCGCTTCAGCATCGAGGTCAGCACGCTGCCGGGATGCAGGTAGTTCTGGTTGCTGTTGCATCCGATGCCCAGCTTTCCCGCATCTGCGGCGGCGCGCAGGACGCCGACACCGGTGCCGCCTGCAGCCTGGTACACGACATCGGCGCCCTGGCTGATCTGCGACGTGGCGATCTCGCCGCCTTTGGTCGGATCGTTCCAGGCTGCCGGCGTGTCGCCCGTATAGTTCTGCAGGACCTGGGTCGCGCCACCCGCCTTGGCGCCGCCGGCATAACCGCAGGCGAACTTGCGGATCAATGGGATGTCCATCCCGCCCACGAAACCGAGCTTCTTGGTCTGGGATGTCATCGCTCCCATCAAGCCGACGAGGTAGGAGCCTTCATGCTCGCGGTAGAGGATCGAGTGGACGTTGGGTTTGTCGACCACGATGTCGATGATCACGAAGGTCGTGTCCGGATAGTCGTCGGCGACCGCGGTCAGCGCCTGCCCCCAGGAGAACCCGGCCATCGCGATGGGGTTGCGCCCGTCCTCGGCGAAACGCCGGATCGCCTGCTCGCGCTGGGATTCGCTTGAGACCTCGAAGTCCACATATTGCAGCCCCGTTTCCTTCTTGAAACGTTCAGCACCGTCATAGGCCGCCTCGCTGAAAGACTTGTCGAACTTTCCGCCGATATCATAGAGTAGCCCCGGCACTGCTTCCGAGGCATTGACCGCCACGGGAAGCAGAAAGAGGGCTGCAAATCCTGCCAGCAGTTTTTTCATGATGTTCCCCTTTTGTGAGGTCGAGCCTGGGCGTGCGGTGAGCGGCCGGACCGCACCACAGATTTGGGTCGAACCCCTTGGTTAAACGTTTACCTAGTGCTATCTCCGTGTTTTTCGGCTGTCAATTGCAATAATCGCGGTCGAGTGGATTTCGGCGGAAAGGTGTAATGGCTACGATCAAGGAGGTCGCCGCGGAAGCCGGGGTTTCCACCGCGACCATCTCGCATTTCCTGAACAAGACGAAGTTTGTCGCCCCCGAGACGGCGGCGCGCATCCAGAGCGCGATCGACCGGCTCGGTTACCGCAAGAACGACGTCGCGGTGTGGTTGAAGACAGCAGCGATGCCGATCGTCATCATGGCCACGCCGCAGGCCGACACGTCCTTCTTCGACGACGTGGCGGGTGCCATCGAGGCCAAATTCGCCCAGCACGAGCTCAGCGTGCTTCGCGTCCAGGTCTCGACGCTTGACAAGCTGCTGCAAAGTGGACGGCTGTCGCTTTTCCTGACGCGCGCGTCGGGCCTCGTGGTCCTTGGGCACTCCGATGATTGGCTGACGGATGAAGGGCAGCTCGACGGCCTGGCGCCCGGTGTCGTCCTCAATTGGGATCGGATCGACGACTTCCGTCGCCAGGGCCTTGCCGAGCGGCTCGATCGCGGTCCCGATGTTGCGCTCAGCTATCTCGCCCGGCGCGGGCACCGCGACATCGGGTTGATGACGGGCCCGATGTTGCCGCGCGGCATCGGCCTCCTGGAAGGCTCCAGGGCAGCCGCGCGACGCCTGGGCCTCAATCTCGACCCGGCCTGGACGGTCGTGTCGAGCTACGCGCTGGTGGATGCACGCGCACGGGTCCACGAAATGCTTTCGCGCGAGCCGCGCCCGACGGCAATATTCACCTTCGGCACGCAGTTCGCGTTCGGCGCGCTGCAAGCGGCCTACGATCTCAAGCTCAGGGTTCCGGAAGACCTCTCGGTCATCAGCTACATCGAATGCCGGCAGGCTGAGTTTTCGGCTCCGCTCATGACAACGGTCTCACCGTCCATTCCGCAGTTGGCGGCGCATGTCGTCCAGCGGGTGCGCGACTTGTCGGCTGGCGTTCCCGATTTGCCGTCGACGACGCTTGATATCGAGTTGATCGAACGCGCGAGCGTCGCCGATCTTCGCTGACGGTTGGGCGGCGGGACGCCGCCCCTCCGGCTTTAGTTCAGCGGCGGCGTCTTGCCGGTGCGCACGCAGTTGCGCTGGAGCTCGGCGTATCGTGTCGCGAGCGAAGCCGAAAGGCCGGCGCGAGACCGTGCCGCCCGCGCGATCAAGCCAAGCTGCGCGCAGTCCAGGCCCGCCTCTGCCGCTGCATCGTCGGCAGGCAAGGCGCGGCTGGCGACGTCGAGATCGATCGGTCCGTCGACCGGCGCGGGATGATTGGCCTCGCCCTCGAGTGAGCGCTGCAGGAACAGCATCTCCATGGCGGAGGTGAGCGCGGCGCGGCGGATGTCGCCGCTGCCGCCATGGCCGCCCGATGTGTTCTCGACGAAGCGGGCATTGTGCCCCATGCTCTGCATGAGCGCCGCCATCTTGCGTGCGTGGCCGGGATGCACGCGGTCATCCGCCGTCGACGTCGTGAACAGCACCGGCGGATATTTCCTCTCGGCCTTCACGTTCTGGTAGGGCGAATATTTCGCGATCCAGGCTGCCTCTTCGGGAATGGCCGGGTCGCCATATTCCGCGATCCAGGAGGCCCCGGGCGGCAATTCGGTGTAGCGCAGCATGTCGAGCAGCGGCACCTCGCTGACGACGGCGCCGAACAGATCCGGCCGCTGCGTCAGCATCACGCCGGCCAGCAGCCCGCCATTCGAGCCGCCCATGGCGGAAAGCTGCGGCGCCGTCGTCAAGTTGCGCGCGATCAGATCTTCAGCCACCGCCGCGAAATCATCATAGGCGCGCTGCCGGTTCGGGCCGACCGCCGCCTGATGCCACTCGGGCCCGAACTCGCCGCCGCCGCGGATGTTGGCTACGACGAAGACATTGCCCTGCTCCAGCCAGAGCCTGCCGCGCATGCCGGAATACCACGGCGTCAGCGACACCTCGAACCCGCCATAGCCATAAATGAGCGTCGGGCGGGGCCCTGACTGGTCCTTGGCCCGCACCACGAAATACGGGACCTTGGTGCCGTCCTTCGACGTCGCCTCGAACTGCTCGCTCATGAATGGCAAGGCATCGAAACGTTCCTTGAGCGATTTGACCGTCGTCAGCGTTTTTCCGTCGTCGTCCGACCAGATGAGCGAAGCCGGCGTCAAAAAGTCCTCGAAGCTGAAGGAGACGGATGAGCCTTCGTAGTCCGTATGGCTGATCGTGATGTCGCCATTGTCGGGCAGCGCGATCTTGCGCGCGCTCCAGCCCTTCTGGGTGAAGTCGTAGGAGATCACCTTGCTGCGGACATTGTCGACCAGCGACACGAAAAGCTTGTCCGCCGTCGGCGAGACGGTGTTGACCGACACGCGCGCGGACGGCTCCATCACCGTCGAAATGCGGCCGAGCTTGCCGCCTGTGTCCCAAAACCCGTAGTCGAAGGAATACAGTCCGCCCGGCTTCACGATCGTGCCGTCCGGCGCCTTCCATTGGTTGCGCAACGAAAAGACCATCTGGTCCTTGAAGGAGAGGGCGAAAAGCGTGTCGGTCGGCAGTGGGACCTTGCGCTTGATGCGGCCGTTCACGAGCCACCTCTCGGAATTGTAGAAGTCGATGTCGCGGAAGATCATGTAGCCGCCATCGCCGGAGGGGTAAGCGGACACCGTGAGGTCGTTGACATCGGCCTGATAGATGATCTGCGCGTCCTCCAGTTTTTGCCCGCGACGCAGCCGCTTGACGACGCGCGGATAGCCGGAGGTGGTCTGTTCTTCCGCGGTGTAGGCCGCGCTGACGATCACCGTGTCCTGGTCGATCCAGGTGAAGGAGGATTTTGAAACGGGCGAGAAGAACCCGTCCGGCACAAAACTTTTGGTCTTGATGTCGAACTCCCGCACCGCTGCCGCGTCGCCGCCATCCGGTGACATCATCACGAGGCAGCGTGTGTAGTCCGGCCACAGGCAGTCGGCGTAGACGAACACCCAGTCGGTGCCTTCCTTCTCCGCCAGCCGGTCGAAGTCGATGATCGTCTCCCATTTCGGCGATGCGGTCTTGTAGGATTCCGCGGTCGTGCGCCTCCAGACGCCGAGCACATTGTTTTCGTCCTGCCAGAAATTGTAGAGGAAGCCGCCCTGCACGGAGACGTAAGGAATGTTGTCGTCGGCCGAATAGAGCTCGAGCAGCATCTCCCAATATTCGCTGAGCCGCGGATCGCGCGACAGCTCGGACCGCGTCAGCTCGTTCTGCTCGGTCACCCAGGCAAGGGCGCGCTCGCCATGCCGCTCTTCGAGCCAAAGGAAAGGATCGTCGGCGGATGCCGCGGGCAGGAACAGCCCAAGCCAGATGACAGCGGCAACCGAGAGCGCTTTTTTCAAGCAATCACCCTTCGCCCCAACAGGAGCGCCCAAGCCCAATTGGAGGGCACTTGTTTCGCGCCCGCGGCGAAAACAGCCTTAACTTTGGGGCAAGTCAATGGCCGCCGTCGACGCCGAACCTTTCGATCGTGAACCGCCTCAGATCGTGGCGCGTCTCGCCTTCGGTCGCGAGGTCAGCCAGCGCCTCGCCGATCACGCTGGCGAATTTGTAGCCGTGGCCCGAGCAGGCCGAGCAAACGACGATCCGCCGGTCGTCGGGCAGCCGGTCGATGACGAAATCCTCGTCCGGCGTCATCGTGTACATGCATGTCTTCATCGCCAGCAGGCGCCCCGCGCCTGCCGGCATGTGGCGTTCGAGGAAACGCCGTGTGCGCGCCTCATCGGCCGGCCCTGCGTCCTGACGCGCGAGATCGGCATGGGCGATCGGCCCGGTGCCGTAATGCGAGGCGCATTTGAGGCCGGTGCCGGCGAAATCGGGGAAGCCGTAGACGACATCGTCCTCCGCCTCGACCATGAAGACCGGCAGGCGACCCGGCCGAAACAGCTCCGGCTGCAGCGGCTCGTACCAGCACAGGACCTGCCGTGTCACGGTGAGCGTCGGACGAAGACCCCGCACCAGGTCGCTCATCCAGGCGCCATTGGCGACGATTGCCGCGCCGGCTTCGATCGCGGCATCCTTCAGCATCAGGCGCACATGGCCTTGCCGCGGCTCGATGCCGAGCACCTTCGACCCGGCCAGCATCGCGGCTCCAGCCGCCTTGGCCAGCTTGAGATGCACGGCGTTGCCGGCCTCCGGCCGCAGATAGCCGCCCTCGGGCTGCCAGATCGCAGCAAACCCCGCCGGCATGACGAGTGCGGGAAACCGTCGCATCGTCTCCGCCGCGTCGAGGACTTCATGGTCGAGCCCGTGCAGCTCGCATGCATCGCGCGAACCCTGCACCATGCGGCTTCCCGGCTTGCCGGCCTCCAATATGCCGGTGGTCGTCAGCAGCTTCTCCCCGGACAGTCGCTCGAGCTCGCGCCAGTTCTCGAAGGCCGAGCGCACGAGCGGCACATAGGACGGATGCTCGGAATAGCCGAGCCGGATCGCGCGCGATTCGCCATGCGACGAGCCTTTGTCGTGGCCGGGCACGAATTGTTCGATGCCGACGGCTTTCACGCCGCGCCGTGCAAGATGGAAAAGCGCGGCGCTGCCCATGGCGCCGAGACCGATCACCGCGACATCAAAATCCATCATTCACCGGCCATTGCCTATGTCGCTTCCCTCGCCCAACGGGTCGCAGCCTCCGCAATGGCTGGCGACCCCCCGGTTCATTATGCCGGGCAAGAACTTATCACCATGGTGGAATGGCATGACTGCTCCTCTGCATCCGGCCGAGCCGGTTCTGGCGACCGACCGCACCCGTCGCGGCGGGCGCGCAGCCAAGCGCGGCGGCGGCTCGACCGCGTTCGACCAGCCGCGCTTTCGGCAGCTGAAGAATCCGCTGCAGCCGACCAGCCTGGTTTCGGACGACGAGCTGGAGTCGATTCATCTCGCCTCGCTGAAGGTGCTCGCCGAGATCGGCGTCGACGTGCTGCACGATGGCGCGCGCCAGACGATGAAGGAGCACGGCGCCGACGTCAGGCCCGGCTCCGAGCGTGTGCGTTTCGACGCCGACATGATCCTGGACCTGATCAAGCACGCCCCTCCGGAATTCACCCTGCACGCGCGCAACCCTGCGCACAATGTGCGTTTCGGCGGCAACAACCTCGTCTTTTCGCAGATGGCGTCGGCGCCGAATTGCTCCGATCTGGATCGCGGCCGCCGCGCCGGCAACCAGCAGGATTACCGGAATTTCCTGCGTCTGGCGCAGATGCACAACATCCTGATGACCACGGGCGGCTATCCGGTCGAGCCGGTGGACATTCACCCGTCCATCCGCCACCTCGAATGCATCCGCGACCTGTCGCTGCTCACCGACAAGATCTTCCACATCTATTCGCTCGGCAAGGAACGCAACGTCGACGGCATCGAGATCGCCCGCATCGCCCGCGGCATCTCGCGCGAGCAGCTGCTCGAGGAACCGTCGGTCTACACGATCATCAACACCAACTCGCCGCTGAAGCTCGACATCCCGATGATGGAAGGCATCATCCAGATGTCCAGCGCCGGCCAGGTCGTGATCGTCACGCCCTTCACGCTTTCCGGCGCCATGGCGCCGGTGACGATCGCCGGCGCCCTGGTGCAGCAGAATGCTGAGGCACTGGCCGGCATGGCCTTCACGCAGATGGTGCGCAAGGGCGCGCCCGTCGGTTATGGCGGCTTCACCTCGAACGTCGACATGAAATCGGGCGCGCCGGCCTTCGGCACCCCGGAATACATGAAGGCGCAGATCGTCGGCGGCCAGCTGGCACGGCGTTACAAGGTGCCCTACCGGACCTCGAATGTCTGTGCCGCCAACGCGGTCGATGCGCAGGCCGCATACGAAAGCGTGTTCTCGCTGTGGGGCGCGGTTGCGTCGGGCGCCAACTTCATCCTGCACGCGGCCGGCTGGCTGGAAGGCGGGCTGCGCTGCTCCTACGAGAAGATGATCCTCGACATCGACCTGCTGCAGATGGTGGCGGAATTCCTGGCGCCGCTCGACCTGTCGAACGACGCGCTTGCCGTCGATGCCATCCGCGATGTCGGTCCGGGCGGTCATTTCTTCGGCACGCCGCACACGCAGTCGCGCTACAAGACCGCCTTCTACGCGCCGATCATTTCCGACTGGCGCAATTACGAGACCTGGAACGAGGCCGGCGCGCCGACCGCCGTGGAACGCGCCAACAGGGTGTGGAAGGAGCGGCTCGCCGCTTACGAAGAGCCCTACATGGACCCCGGCATCCGCGAAGAGCTCAACGCGTTTGTGGACCGCCGCAAGGCCGAAGGCGGCGCGCCGACGGACTTTTGATGTTGCGATGACCAGTCGCCTCCAACTCCGATCGACTTTGCCGACCACCTCTCCTCCGAGAGACGCGGAAGAGAAAGCGACGACACACGGCAGCGCCGTCGACCCCCACTCCGTCTCCCCCGGCAGGCCGGGGGAGACGGAGTGGGGGTGCTTTGCCGCCTCCGCAGGCGGCCGAAGCCGCCGAAAACCGGGCACAACTGTCAGAGCCCGCGATCTCCAACAGCGAGACAACCTCGCGGAAGCTTTGCTGTGGCTAGAGCTGAAGCGCAGCAAGCTTGGCGGCTACAAATTCACGCGCCAATTGCCCATCGGTCCATACTTCGCGGATTTCGCCTGTCGACCTGAGGGACTGGTTGTCGAAATCGACGGCGGCCAACATGCAGACAATCGCTATGACCGCCAGCGTGACGAATTCATGCGATTGCACGGCTATTCAGTTTTGCGGGTCTGGAATACGGACGTGCTCAAGCAGCGGACGTCGGTCTGTGAAACGATCCTCGCGGCACTGGACGGGCGGTTGGCTGAGGGGATGATCGCTTCGGATTTGCGTTTTGTCTTTTCGCCCCGTCAACGCAAGAAAGAGCATCATGCAAGTTAAACACATCAACGCGCCGGACGCGCCGCAGCCGGCTGGCGGCGCTTATGTTCAGGCGGTGGAAGTCACCGGCGCCACGCGCACGCTCTACATCAGCGGTCAGGTCCCGGCCGAAATCGACAGCTCCGTGCCGGAAGGTTTTGAGGCGCAGGCGCGGCTCGCATGGAAAAATGTCTTTGCTCAACTGGCCGCTGCCGACATGACAATCGACAACCTCGTCAAGGTGACGATCTTCCTGTCGGACCGCAAACATATCGCCGACTACCGCAAGGTGCGCGGTGAGGTCCTGCAGGGCCGCAAGATCGGCCTCACCACAATCATCACAGGTATTTTCGACGAAAGATGGCTGCTCGAGATCGAGGCGATCGCGGCGGCCTGATCGGTTTTTCCGGGGAACGAAATGAAATCCAACGTCAAAGCGGTTGTCATCGGCGGCGGTGTGGTCGGCTGCTCGGTGCTCTACCACCTCGCCCGCGCCGGCTGGAAAGACATCATGCTGATCGAGCGCTCGGAGCTGACCTCCGGCTCGTCCTGGCATGCGGCCGGCGGCTTCCACACGCTGAACGGCGACCCGAACGTGGCGAAGCTGCAGGCCTATACCGTGCAGCTCTACAAGGAGCTGGAGGAAGTTTCCGGCCAGTCCTGCTCGCTGCACCTGACCGGCGGCGTCATGCTCGCCGACACGCCCGAGCGCATGGATTTTTTGCGTCTGGCCCACGCCAAGGGCCGCTATCTCGGCATGGACACCGAGCTGATCACGCCCTCGGAAGCGAAGGCGATGTTCCCGCTCATGGACGAGAAACATTTCGTCGGCGCCATGTGGGATCCGGTCGAAGGGCACCTCGACCCGTCCGGCACCACCATCGCCTACTCGAAGGCGGCAAAAAAGCTCGGCGCCGAGATCGTGCTGCGCAACCCGGTGAAGGAATTGACCCAGCAGCCCGACGGCACCTGGAATGTCATCACCGAGCAGGGCGTGGTGAAGGCCGAGCATGTGGTGAACTGCGGCGGCCTCTGGGCACGCGAGATCGGCCGCATGGTTGGCGTCGAGCTGCCGGTTCTCGCCATGGAGCATATGTACCTGCTGACCGAGCCGATGCCCGAGGTCGAAGCCTTCAACAAGGAGACCGGGCGCGAGATCATCGGGGCGCTCGACTTCAAGGGCGAGATCTACACCCGCCAGGAGCGCAACGGCATGCTGCTCGGCACCTACGAGAAAGCCTGCAAGCCCTGGTCGCCGGTGAACACGCCGTGGAATTTCGGCCACGAGCTGCTGCCGCCCGATCTCGACCGCATCGCGCCGTCGCTCGAGGTCGGCTTCCGGCATTTCCCCGGCATTGCCAATGCCGGCATCAAGCAGGTGATCAACGGCCCCTTCACCTTCGCGCCGGACGGCAACCCGCTGGTCGGCCCGGTGCAAGGTCTCACCAATTTCTGGGTAGCCTGTGGCGTCATGGCCGGCTTCAGCCAGGGCGGCGGCGTCGGCCTTGCTCTCTCCAACTGGATGGTGAACGGCGATCCGGGTTTCGACGTCTGGGGCATGGACGTCGCGCGCTTCGGCGAATGGGCGTCGCTGCGCTACACCAACGCCAAGGTGCGTGAGAACTATTCGCGTCGCTTCTCGATCCGCTTCCCGAACGAGGAACTCCCGGCCGCGCGGCCCGCGCAGACCACGCCGCTCTACGACATCATGGTCGCCCAGAACGCCGTCATGGGCGACAGCTGGGGCCTCGAGACGCCGCTCTGGTTTGCGCCCAAAGGCACCGAGCCGAGGGACAAGGTGTCCTTCCACCGCTCGAACGATTTCGAGCATGTCGGCGCCGAGGTGAAGGCAACGCGCGAGCGCGTCGGCGTCACCGAGATCGCCAACTTCGCCAAATACGAGGTGGTCGGCGCAGGCGCCGAAGATTTCCTCAACCGGCTGATGACCAACCGCATGCCGAAGCGGGGCCGCATCGTGCTGACCCCGATGGTGAACGAGTTCGGCAAGCTGATCGGCGACTTCACCATCGCCAGGACCGGCGACGAAAAATTCATGATCTGGGGCTCGTCGGCTGCGCAGAAATATCACATGCGCTGGTTCGAGAAGCACCTGCCGAAAGACGGATCGGTGCGCATCCACCGCTTCGACCAGACGCTGGTCGGTCTCTCCATCGCCGGCCCGAAAAGCCAGGCGCTGCTGCAGAAGCTGGTCGACGTCGACGTTTCCTCGCAGGCCTTCAGGTTCATGGATTACCGCGAGATGGCGGTAGGCGGCGCGCCCTGCATGGTGAACCGCATCACCTATACCGGCGATCTCGGCTACGAGATCTGGATGCAGCCCGCCTATCAGCGCCTCGTCTACAAGGCGATCAAGGATGCGGGCGCTGAGTTCGGCATCGTCGATTTCGGCATGCGCGCGCTGCTCTCCATGCGGCTGGAGAAGAATTTTCCCACCTGGTTCCGCGAGCTCAGGCCCATCTACGGCCCGTTCGAAGGCTCGATGGACCGCTTCATCAAACTCGAGAAGAACGACTTCATCGGCCGCGAGGCTTCTGCCAGGGAGAAGGCCGACGGCCCGAAGCTGCGCCGCGTCTCGATGGTCGTCGACGCGCTCGACGCCGACGTCATGGGCGACGAGCCGATCTGGGCAAAGGTCAACGGCAAGGATTTCGGCACCGTCGGCAAGACGCATGATTTCGGCGCGCCGCGTTTCGACAAGACCGGCAAGGCGGTGCGCGGGTCGGCAGCCGCAAGCGGCGCTTCGGCCGTGCGCGGACTGCATGACGGCGAATGGTCGGTGGTCGGCTGGGTGACGTCGGGCGGTTACGCCCATTATGTCGGCAAGTCGATGGCGCAGGGTTATGTTCCGGCCGAGCTGGCCGACGATGAAAGCGCCGGCCTGTTCGAGATCGAGATCCTCGGCCACCGCCGCCCGGCGCGCATCAATATCGAGCCGCCCTTCGACCCGGCCGGCGACAAGATGCGCGGATAATTGCCAGGCTGCGCCGACGCCGATGCTCTACGTTGCCCCCCTATGTCCTGCCGGACATCTCCCCCTCGTGGTGGGAGAGTGGCCGGCCGCTTCGTCGGCAATCGCCCTCGAACGTTGGCGAATGGCGAAGGCGGAAATGACAGCCGATCTCCCCCCTCGTGGGGGAGATGTCCGGCAGGACAGAGGGGGGCGCGACGGAGCGCCACCCCGGCGGATCTAAACGCCATGGACATCCCCAAGGGAAATTTCGGCCGCCATCGCAAGATCATGCCGTTCGATCCCGGCAGCGTCGACGCGCTGCGGGCGGATGCGCGCGCCAAGGCCGCTTCGCTCAACCAGCATGTGCTTGGTTATGGCGACGTCGCCGAACGCGAATGGGCCGCCGCCGGCGTCCCCTCGCCCGATCTCGCAGCGATGCGCAAATATCGCCTCGCACGCATCCGCGCGGAATTGAAGCGTCGCGACTATGCCGGCGTCCTGCTCTACGACCCGGTCAACATCCGCTACGCCACCGATTCCACCAACATGCAGCTCTGGGTCGCGCACAATGCGACCCGCCACTGCTTCGTCGCGACCGAAGGCCCGGTCGTGCTCTTCGACTATTTCTCCTGCGAGCATCTTTCCGATCACTCAGGCGTGGTCGACGAGGTGCGGCCGGCCATCTCGTGGATCTATCTCTACGGCGGCGAGCTCACCGACGCCCGCGTGCGCCGCTGGGCAGCCTGCATCGCCGACCTCGTCGGGCAGCATGGCGGCGGCAACCGCCGCATCGCAGTCGATCACCTCGATGCTGAAGGCGTGGCCGAGCTGGCGCGTCTCGGCGTCACAGTCGGCAATGGCGAAGCAGTGATGGAGAATGCGCGCCTGATCAAATCGCCAGACGAGGTCCTCGCCATGCACCGCGCGGTGGTCGCCTGCGAGGCAGCAATGGGCGAGATGCAGGCGGCGCTCAAGCCCGGCATCAGCGAAAACGAGCTGTGGGCCGAGCTGCACCGCGGCAACATCGCCCGCGGCGGCGAGTGGATCGAGACGCGGCTCCTCGCTTCGGGCCCGCGCACCAATCCCTGGTTCCAGGAATGCTCCGCGCGCACGATCGAGGCGGGCGACCTCGTCGCCTTCGACACCGACCTGATCGGCCCTTACGGGTTTTGCGCCGACCTTTCGCGCACCTGGCGGTGCGGTGACGGCGAGCCCACGGCCGAGCAGCGCGCGCTCCTTGCCATCGCCGCCGATCAGGTCGCGCGCAATATCGGCCTGCTGCGGCCAGGCGTCTCGTTCCGCGAGCTGGTCGAACGCTCGACCGTGCCGCCGCCCGACTGCTTCCCCGCGCGTTACGGCGTGCTCTATCACGGCGTCGGCCTTGCCGACGAATACCCGACCTTGCCGCACCTGTCCGACTGGACCGACGACACGCCGGACGGCGTGCTCGAGCCGGGCATGGTGCTCTGCGTCGAGAGCTACATCGGGCGCCTCGGCGGGCACGAGGGCGTGAAGCTTGAAGAGCAGGTGCTGATCACCGAGGCCGGCAGCCGGCAGCTCTCGACCTATCCGGTCCTGAGATAGCCGGCGCGGACGGCTTCGGCCGCGACGCCGCCGGCATACCGAAGCTGCCCACGCGAAATCAGAGCAGTCCGATCTCCGACAGCACCGCGCAGGCGTCGCCGTACCATTCGGCCGCCCGATCGAGATGGTTGTCGTGTGCCCTGATTCCCCAGGGCGAATGCGGGCCCTCGTAGATCCCGCCGGTATTGTATGCGGCTGCCACCAGGATCGGGTCGTCCTTGGTCTTCGACCAGCGCACCCGGATTTCCGCGACGCCGATCTCGATGCTCGCAGGCGCCTCGTAGAGCGGGTGATTTGCCGGTGGCGGATTGGGACGCGGCCTGATCGCCGGTGCGACGCTGCTGTCATAGTCGCCGAGCTCGAACGCCGCCCCGAACTCCCTCAACGTGTAGCGCACGGTCGTGGCCAGGCATTGCATCGGGCCCGCCGAATACGTGCCGAGGAAAGGCTGCGGAACGTCCGTGTTGTTGACGTGGGCTTCCCATCGAAATGTGCGCGGCCCGGTGAATTTGTCCTCGCGGGCAAAACCCGTCTCGGTGGCGATCGTCATGATGACCAGGGCCGGATTGACCTTGTGCTTCGCCGAGAATTTGAGGATGTGGTTGCCATAGAGCCGCCATATCTCCCGACAGGTCACCGGCTCGCCGCTCGAACGCCAGGGATCGGTGCCGCGGCTCTCGGTATAGACGCCGCGCTGGTCGTATCGCCAGCTCTGTCCGCCAAACCGCCTGTGCCACGAGGCAGTCCCGGGCAGCGGCCCATTGTAGGCAACGGACGGCTGCACCGCGACGCCGCCAGGATGCAGGCGCTTTCCCGACACCGACAGCGCGACCAGGAGCTTGGTGGGATCGCGCAGCTCCGACGGCGGGTTGGGCTCGTTCTTCATCCAGCGCTGGTTGGCGCGCGCGTCGCCCGTATAGGCTTCGAAATGGATCATGTGGGTGGTGCTGACACGGGCGATCTTCTGTCCGGCAGCGACCGTGCTGCCGACCGACCAGCCATAACGCTGCGGTGAATCCGCCTTGACCTCGCCGTAGTTGACGACGAAGTCGCCGTGGTCGACGAACAGAGCGTAAGACTGCTCTCCGGCATTGGTCTTGTAGAATTTGTAGAAGGCGACGATGACCCCGGCGGTTATCGAAACCACCTCCTCGCCATCCGAGCAAAAAAGGTCGACGCCGACGTGGTAGCGTCTGCCGTTGCTTCTGTCGGCCAGGAAGCGCCGCCCTTCCCTCCCGATCAGCTTGTTGGCGACGGTCTTCTGCGACACGACCATGGCGTTCGCATCGGCGGTGATCACCGGCCAGTAGCACTCGCCGATTGCTGCCGGCGTCGGGGCAAAGGGCACATCGGTTGTCCTGGGCGTCGACGGCATGCCGTCGGCGCCCGTCTCGATCGGGACGTCGGTAAGGTCCGACGCTTCCTCCGAAATGTCTTCTCCGATCGGTGTCGGCCCGGTTGCAGGCCAGACCACCATCAGCGCAAAAGCGCCATCCATCTGGAAGACAGTTACGGTGGCGCCGCGCTGGGTGAATATGTTCTTGTATACTTTGGCGTCCTGCTCCGTAAGGTTCTTTAAGATGATATCTTCGGGCATGCCCTCGCCTCGCGGAACGCTAGGAAACGATGATCGATCTCGGTTTGCACTGCTGCGCCGTCTGGTAGACCTGGATACAGGCCAGGATCTTTTGCCGAATTGGTTCGTGCGCCGGATTGTTGTCGGAGAAATACATGATCACCTCGCCGCCATTCGACAGAAGCGAATTCAGGTAGGCGTATCGTTGGTTGTCGATCGCGGCGGTGGCCGGATCGCCGCCGTTGAAGATGAACTCGGAAAAGGTCACGAACTGCGGGCTGCTCGTCGAAAGCCCTTCGACCACGACGAAATCGCGCACCTCGCCGGAGATGATTGCATCCGAGCCGATCGACTGGCCGGCTTCCACCAATCCGTCGGTGAAGGTGCCGGCCTTGTAATATGCCTGCAGGTCGATCCAGGCGAGCATCAGCGGATACTCTTCGGCAGACCGGTTCAGCCTTGCCAATATCCTCGCGGCGACCCTTGCCCGGCTCGCTCGCATCTGGCTCTGAATGATCTGGATCGTGCGCTGGAGCAGGATGTCCTTGTCGTATGAGGCTTTCACTCCGGTCAGCCCTGCCGCCGTCGCCGCGAGAATGTCCTTCGTGCCCGGCGGTGAGATCTGGGCGGCCACCGAGGTGAGCGCGATGTTGGCTACGGCGGCGGCGAAATTGACGCCCTGCATCTCCCGGGTGAGCCCGGCCTCGTAGATGTCGTAGTTCACGTCGATCGCGAACATCTGCGCCAGGACGTACTCGTTCCGGTACGCCTTCCTGTCGCCGGTCGGCCTGGCGAGATAGGCGTTGAAATCAGGCGGGCCAAAGGTCTTGCGGACAAAGGAAAGCTGAGTTTCGACGGGGAAAACCCGCTGCGGACCGCCCGACAGGGAACTCGTGCAGCCGGACATGATCGGCAGTAGCGCCAGAACAACAGACGCAAGAAAACAACGCCCCACAGCCGACATGTCGGCGGACCCCACTTACCAAGGCTGTTTCTTATTTCCCCGAATTATTAACTATACTGCCGCTGGGTAAGCGTGGCAAGTCACATCAAGTAGACTCGCCATCGAGCCAAGGCGTCCGCGATCGGCAGGGTTGAGAAAGCGCGCTAAGTCTTTGTTCTTTGCGCACAATCGTTAGCTTGGCTATCGCTATACGAAGGCAACGGCCGTTTCCACTTCGCTCGATTTGGCGCTGCCGCTGGCCCGCCGCCCGAGCGCCGCGGCTGCTCAGTTTTTGGGCCGCTTCAGCCCGTCGCCATATCGGTGTTCGATCTCACGCCGCCTCGCATGCTGCTCGCCGGGCCGACGGCGTCGCAGCAGCGCGAAGGCAAAGGTCACGCCGAGCAGCAACGGTCCGCCGACAACGACCAGCACCCATGCCAGCTCTTCCGTCATGACCGGTCTCCGGTTCTTCGGAGATCAACCACCAGGCAGCACGGATGTTCCGTCAGCGAAGCGCCGTCGCCAGGCCTGCGAAGCGCTCGACCATTGCCGGGGCGGCGATGTAGGGCAGGCCTTTGCGCAGCCCGGTCCAGCCGACGGCATCGACCTTCTGCGCCGCCGGCTCAAACCGTCTCGCCAGCGCCCAGCTGCGGCAGTCGATGGTGCAGACATCGGCGCGGCCCTCGGCGACCGCTGCGATCGAAGCGCGATGCGCGCCCGTCTCGATGAGATCGGAAAAGGTTCGGTCGAACGGTTCGCCAAGGGCTTCGAGGTCGCGGGTGATCGCCAGGATGCCCGACATGGAGTCATCGCTGTTGAACGCAAACCGGGCGCCATGAATGAGGTCGAGCGGGATGGCCGGCGCCCTGCCCTTCCTCGCCGGCGCCGGACCATGCCCCTTCCGCATCACGATTGCGGACGAATAGAGCTCACCTTCGCCGCCCTCGAACGCCGAATAGTCGGGCTGGCCGATGACCGTGACATTCGTCACCAGCCCGAGCTCGAGCGGGCCCCAGCAGGTCTGGGAGAAGATCAGGTTGGGCAGCTTCCAGAGCTGGTGCATGTCCATGCCGCGGGTCAGGCGCTCAGGCGCCGGCACGCCGGCAGCGAGCAGCCTTGCGCGTATTGCCGCCCATTCGGCATCTGTCTCGGCCCGCGTCTCGGGCCAGTCATACATCGGCAAGGCTGCTACGAATTCGCTCATCCGGCGCAATCGAAACCGACAAAAAACGGTAAAATTCGAGCCGCTATTCCCGCGGCGGCTCGGCTGGGATCGGCGCGGTACCGGCGCCGTGCACGGTGTGGGCACGCATGCGGGGACGGAACGCAGCGCCCGTTTCCGGCGCGCGGCGCAGGGCCGGATGCACGACCGGCTCCTTCACCCTGAACGCGTAGTGCTTCAGCAGCGCAAGATAGTTCGGCACCACATAGCCATGGTTCATTCCAACCCATTCCTCGCGCTTCTCGCGAAAGAGCCGCGGCAGCCTGTACCAGGCGACGGTCGGCACCTTGTGGTGCACGAAATGCAGGTTGTTGTTCAGGAACAGCAAGGAGAGCGGCGAGCGCTCGACGATGATGGTCCGTCCCTCAGGCCGTTCCGACCATTGATGCTCGGCAAAGGTGCGGATCGAAATGATCGCCTGGCCGAGCCAGACCGGCACGAGCACGTAGAGCCAGAGCGGGATGCCGAAGCCGAAGGCGACGATCGGCAGGACGATGACCAGCCCGGCCGCGTGCAGCGCCCAGGCGATCCGCACGGCCCGGTCGCCGTTGAGGACCAGCTTGGCGTCGCCGATGAAAAAGCCGATGCTCGACAGCCACGGCCCGATGACGAAGCGGCCGGCCATCGTGTTGTTGAGCTTCAGCAGCAGCCGCATCGCCTCCGGAAGCTGCTCGTGATGCCACAGCGCACGATAATAGCTCTCCGGATCGTCGAACGGGTCGGTAAGCCGTTCGTCCGCATGGTGCCTGAGATGCAGCGCCTTGAAGCGCCGGTAGGGCCAGGCAAGCCCGATCGGCAGGAAGGCGAAGGCCTCGTTCACGCGCGCATTGCGCGTCGGGTGGCCGTGCGCGATCTCGTGCATCAGCGACGACTGCAGCGCCAGCAGGATGCCGAGCGCAACCAGGGAAAGGATGGGATAGAGGGGCCAGAGGAAAAAGCCGACGGCGAACCAGGCTGCATAACAACCAAGAGCCAGACCCACCGTCGGCCACTCGACGGCCAACCCCCGTTCCCGTCGTCCAATTCTCGCGTGTGTCATCAACGATCGCCCAAATCGCTGGAGGATCCTCCCTCCTGACACCATGTTGTCAGTAGCCGGCCAGGGACGCAACGCGACAATGCGCGTGGAATGTTTACATTGCGCATATTAGGCCGCAAGTGTTATATTTAGTAAACAGCGGTAACCCGAAATTAGCAATTGGAGCGCGACTTCATGGACAAGCGCGATCTCTCCGGCCTGTTTCGCGAGCGCCTCAAGACGCTGCTCATCCGTTCCGGCCGCAACCAGTCCGCCTTTGCCGAGTCGGTCGGCATCGACCGCTCCGCCCTCTCCCAGCTGCTGTCAGGAACCTCGACTCGCCTGCCGCGGGCAGAAACGCTGCTCAACATCGCCGAGCAGCACAAGGTGTCGCTCGACTGGCTGCTGGGCTTGAGCCAGGACGAGGGCCTCACCGCGGAAATCCGCGCCAGCCTGGAGATCGAAGAGGCGCCTGGCGGTTTTGACCGCACGCTGCTAGCCAAATGGCATGCGGAAGCCGCGGGGACGAAGATCCGCTACGTCCCCGCCGGCATCCCCGACCTGCTCAGGACCGAGGCGCTGATCGACTACGAGTCCGAGATCACCGAGAAGAACCGCGCCAGCCAGGCCGGCGAAACGCAGTACCGCATCGACTACACGCGCCGGCCGGAAACCGACATGGAAGTCTGCATGCCGCGCCACACGCTCGAGATCTTTGCAATGGGGCTGGGCGTCTGGGACCGCTTCCCGGTGCGGGAGCGAAAGGCCCAGCTCAGGCATATGGCCGACCTGCTGGCCGACCTTTACCCGACCTTCCGGCTTTACCTCTATGACGGGCGCAAGCGTTATTCGGTGCCCTACACCATCTTCGGTTCGCTGCGCGCCGCGATCTATGTGGGCGAGATGTATCTCGTGCTGAATGCCGTGCAGCCGATCCGCACGCTGACGCGCCACTTCGACAATCTCGTCCGGGCTGCCGAGGTCAATGCCCATGAAGCGGCGGATTTCGCCGCGAGTCTCGCTGCAAAATAACCGCTTGCTGCCCTACGCTCGCGTTGACCTGACATAAACACTTCTTTATATCCTTATTCCATTATCGCACCGTTCCGTGTTGCGCCGAGGCTCCATGACCAATCCCATTGACGTCTTGCTTGCCGAGAAAGGCGTGCTTCTGGCCGATGGCGCCACCGGCACCAATCTCTTTGCCATGGGGCTTGAGTCCGGCAACGCGCCGGAGCTCTGGAACGAAGAGCATCCGGACCGGATCGCGAAGCTGCACCAGGGCTTTGTCGACGCGGGTGCTGACATCATTCTCACCAATTCTTTCGGCGGCACCCGTCACCGGTTGAAGCTGCACCATGCCCAGGATCGCGCCTTCGAGCTGAACAAGCGCGCCGCCGAGATCGCGCGCGCCGTCGCCGACAAGGCCGGACGCAAGGTGATCGTCGCAGGCTCGGTCGGCCCGACGGGCGAGTTGCTGGTGCCGCTTGGCGCGCTGACCTATGACGAGGCGGTCGAGGCCTTCGCCGAGCAGATCGCCGGCCTCAAGGCGGGCGGCGCCGAGGTCGCCTGGATCGAGACGATGTCGGCGCCGGACGAGATCCGCGCCGCCGCGGAAGCCGCGATCCGCGTCGGGCTGCCCTACACCTACACCGGCTCGTTCGACACTGCCGGCCGCACCATGATGGGCCTGTTGCCCAGGGACATTCACGGCGTTGCCGAAGGACTTGCCGGAAGCCCGGTCGCGGTCGGCGCGAATTGCGGCGTCGGCGCTTCCGACATCCTCGCCACCCTGCTCGATATGACCGAAGCAAGGCCCGAGGCCAGCGTCATCGTGAAGGGCAATTGCGGCATCCCCGAATTCCGCGGCACCGAGATCCATTATTCCGGCACGCCGGAGCTGATGGCCGACTATGTCAGGCTCGCGGTCGACGGAGGTGCAAAGATCATCGGAGGCTGCTGCGGGACGTCGTTCCAGCACCTGGCTTCGATGCGCACGGCCCTCGACGCGCACCGGAAGCGCGAACGGCCGACCGTCGCTGCGATCGTCGAGCGCATCGGGCCTATGCGCAACAAGCTCGCATCCGCGAGCGGCGCCCCTGAAGGCGAACGTCGCGAGCGCCGCCGCGCCCGCGCGTGACACTTGCTGACGGTGTCCCGCGTCCCTTTCGGGACGACGGGACGCCGCCGCTCCGGGTATCAGCTGTTTTCGGCGTATTGCGCCTGGGCGTGCCCGACATGCGTGCCCTGGCCGGCTTCTGCGCGCATGAGCGCGATCGTCAGCGACGAGCGTGGATCGGCAAGCTGCTCGAGCACGCTGGCGAAGCGATCATTGTTGTAGGCCGATTTGGCGGTCTTCAGCGCCCCGCCGATATTCCATGCGTTTTCAAGAGCGCCCGCGCTTGGCCCGTTCGAATTGGCGGCGGTGGTGCGCGAAGCGTTCGGCGCCGCCGAAGCGCGAATTGCAGTGTCGATACTCAATTCCCGTCTCCCTCAAGACGTGTGAGCAGATAGCAGACAGGATTTGCCAAGCCGTCGCGAACGATGGTGGCAATTGAGTAAAATCGAAAAAAGAGGCCGGCAGGGGTGAACCTGCCGGCCTGCCTCACCCGCCCGTGGCCGGCTCGCCGTGTCAGAACGATCCCATCTGAAACGAGCCGGCCGTCATCGCCACTACCGGTTGCCGCTCGCCAGCGCCGAGGCAAGGCGCGCGAGCGAGAGGAACTCTGACCTGTACCCAAACGGGTCGGCTCCTCGCGCAGCAGTGGCAATCTCTATGATCCTGTTCCAGTCCATGTTCGCCGTGGCGTCGGCATCGCGCAGCTTCTGGCCGAAGGCGGCCACCGCGATCGAGAAGCGCTGGTCGTCGCTCGCCGCCTCGAAGCTCGGGATCGCCTGGGCGTCCGTCACCGGCGTGGTGATGAGCTTCGAGATATCCTCGCTCGGCAGCTTGTAGCGGATCTTCACGAAGGCATATTCGCCCGCATTGGCGATGCCTGCGTCGTTGTCCACCGTCGCCTGGCCGTAGCGCAGGTCGTCGACCATCTGCGGGGCGCCCTTCGGCGTGATCTCGTAGATCGCGGTCACCGAATGGCCCGAGCCGATCTCGCCGGCGTCGACGCGGTCGTTGTTGAAGTCTTCGCGGGCAAGCGCCCGCGTCTCGTAGCCGATCAGCCGGTATTCCGAGACGGTGGCCGGGTTGAACTCGACCTGGATCTTCACGTCCTTGGCGATCGGGAAGAGTGTCGAGGACGCGTCCTCGACCAGCACCTTCTCGGCCTCGGCCAGCGTGTCGATATAGGCCGCCGTGCCATTGCCGTTCTGCGCGATGGTCTGCATCATCTGGTCGTTCAGATTGCCGCGGCCGAAGCCGAAGACCGACAGGAACACGCCGGTCTTGCGCTTCTCCTCGATCAGCCGCTTCAGATCCTCGTCGTCGGTCTGGCCGACATTGAAGTCGCCGTCGGTGGCCAGCATGACGCGGTTGATGCCGCCCTGCACGAAACTCTGCTGCGCCAGCGCATAGGCCTCGCGGATGCCGGCCTCGCCGGCGGTCGTTCCGCCCGGCGTCAGATTGTCGATCGCGGCAAGGATCTTGGCGCGTTCGGTCACCTTGGTCGGCATCAGCACCGTGCCGGCGTCGCCGGCATAGGTGACGATCGAGATCGTGTCTTCCGGATTGAGCTTCGAGATCAGCAGCCGGAAGGCCGACTTGACCAGCGGCAGCTTGTCCGGCTCGTTCATCGAGCCCGACACGTCGAGCAGGAAGACGAGGTTGGCGCGCGGCTGCTCGGCCGGCTTCACGTCGTAACCCTGGATCGCCACATGCATGAGCCTGGTGTGGTCGTTCCACGGGCTCGGCATCACCGTTACCGTCGTATTGAACGGTGTGGAGGCGTCTTCGGGGCCCTTCCAGTCATACGGGAAATAATTGATCATCTCCTCGACGCGGACCGTGTCGGCCTGCGGCAGGAAACCTTCCTTGAGCGAGCGCCGCGTGAAGGAATAGGAAGCCGTGTCGACATCGATCGAGAAGGTCGAGACCGGGTCTTCGCTGACCGACTTGATCGGGTTGGTCTTGAAGTCCTCGATGCGGTCTCGGTTCTCCTCGTCGGCCGGCATCGGTTCCGGCTGCGGCATGTAGGTTTCCGCTTCCATCAGCTTGCTGCCGCCGGCTTCTCCCGGAGCACGCAGGATCATGCCAACGCGGCTGCGCGGCGGCGCTACGGCGCGCGCTGCGCCGTCTGCCTGCGCCGGCATGCCCGCCAGCGCATCGGTGGTCGCCGGCACAACGGTGGTGGGCTGGGATACGGCCGGCTCTTCCTGCCTGGCAAGCAGCCCGATATCGCGGGACTCGGCGGTATCTTGACCTGTAGCGTCCTGATCTGCGCGTCCGTCCGCCAGTTGGCCGTCGTCCGTCTCCAGCGGCTGCGAACGTGTTTCGTCCTTCTTCGCCTTGGGCTGCTCGGCAGGTTTTTCGACCGTCACCGGCAGGTCGACCCGGTTGTTGGTTTCCGTGATTTTCTTTTCCGGTTCCGGCGGCAGCGCCACCGGCGAGAAATCCTTGACCAGGTAGATCGCCGTGTAAGCCGCCAGTGGCAGGGCGACGAGACCGGCGAGCGCCGGGGCTGCAATCAGTTTCTTCTGCATCGTCTCACTCCAGAGCTTGTGTAGACGCTCGGTGAGACGCGCCGGCTTGTCCGATCCTTGGGGCTCGGCTGCAACTTTTTTCAGATCGTACGCATCCATCGCTGCGTCGAGCGCGCGCGCCCTCGCTTCGGCGCGCGGCGCCGGCAGCGGAAGGTTGCGCAGAACATCGAGTTCGTTGTCGTCGACCATTTCACTCATCCCCGGCTGAACGCATCAACACTTTCAGCCGTTTCTTCGCTTCATGGATGTGCCAGGACACCGTCGCCTCGGCGACCGCCATGATGTCGGCGGCTGCCGCATGCGACAGGCCCTCGCCATAGACCAGCAGCACTGCATCGCGCTGCTTGTCCGGCAGTTTGCGGACAGCCGACCAGAGCGCCTCCGCCCGTCCGTCCGCGTCGGGCTCGGCGCCACCCAGGACCAGCGCATGCACGCCATAGGCCTCGGTGCGCATCGCGTCGCGCGTGCCCTTGCGTTTCAGGTCGCGCACCGCGTTAAGCGTGACCGCATAGAGCCAGGTCGTGAACGCACCGCCGCCCTTGTAGCCCTTGATGGCCTTTGCCAGGCGCACGCAGACATCCTGCGCGACGTCCTCGGCATCGGCGCGGCTGCCGCACCAGCGCCACGCCACCCCGTGGACAAAGTCATAGTGCCTCTCGACGAGCTCGCCGAAAGCGTCCCGGTCACCTTCGCGCGCCCGTCCGACCAGATCCATGTCGGAGGGTTCGCTCGTCTCCAGCGTCATGGCCATCATTCGCATCTGAGACGTATTCGCTTTCCTCATCCTTGGGGCCTGCGGCGATTTTTTTCGAGAGACGGTCGCCGCAGCGGAAGTTGGATGGTTTGTTTGGCTGGAGAATGGTCGCGCGCGGCTCTCTAAAGCGCGCTGTCTGAACGGGAGATGAGGGAGGAGTTCATGCGCAGCAGCATGCTTGTCTTGACGGCGATCGTGGCAGCGATCGGCGGCCAGGCTTTTGCGGGCGAAATCAAGGCGATCAACGACAAGGCCGCGTTTCCGGAAGGGCCGGCCTTCATCGACGGCAAGCTCCACTACGTCGAATATGGCGGCCACACGATCGACGTCTGGGACGGCAAGGCCAACACCGTGCTCTGGAAGAGCGAGGGCTGCGGGCCGTCGGCAGTGCTGCCGCTCGGCGAGGGCGACCTCGTGGTCACCTGCTACGACAATGGCACGATCGCGCGCGTCTCGCGCGACGGGAGGACAGTGGCGGCCTACGACAAGGACAGCGCCGGCAATCCGCTCATCGGCCCGAACGACATCACCGCCGACGGCAAGGGCGGCGTCTTCTTCACCGCGTCGGGGCCATGGGAGTCCGGCCCGATCGTCGGCAAGGTCTATCACATGGCCGGCGACGGCTCGATCATCGAGGTCGCCGACGATTTGCACTACGCCAACGGCATTGCCCTGTCGGCGGACGGCAAGCGCCTCTTCGTCAATGAATCGGAAGCGGGACGCGTCATCTCCTTCGCCGTGGGCGACGATTTCGGCCTGTCGGATCGGCGGCTCTTCGTTCGTATCGGCGTCGCCGACGAGAAGTCCGGCATCGGCGCCTATCCGGACGGCCTCAAGCTCGGGCCGGACGGCAATCTGTGGATCGGACACTATTCGCTGGGGCGCATCGTCGTCGTCGACAAGGACGGCAAGTTCGTGAAGGCGATCGACGTGCCCTCGTCCACTGCGCCGAACCTCGCCTTCGCGCCGGACGGCAAGTCGATCTACGTCATGTCGGTCGACGACACGGCCAACGCCCCCTATTGGGGCAAGGTCTACGAAGTGGGGTTGGACTGACGGAGGGGCGGCGTCTCGCCGTCCTACTTGGCGCCGAGCTCGCCGAAGGAGTGGGAGTCGAAGAGGTGCGCGGGGACGCGCACCCTCCGAAAGCTCACCGCCCGCTGCTGAGCTCGCCGTTCTTGATCATGTCCTGGGCGAGCGCGATCGCCGTGCGGCGGTCGGCCTCGGGAGCCAGCGCGAACGCTTCCTCCTGCATGCCGCGGATCCAGGGCTGGTCGCTCGGATTGGCGCGCTCGAGCGCGGCCGTCATCATCGCCAGCCCGCGCACGACGGTGCCGTCCTTGCCGCTCTCGAACAGCAGTTGGCCAAGCACCGCCTGCGCGCCGGCATGCCCCTTCTCGGCCGCAAGCTGCAGCCACTGGCCGGCGCGCTTGACGCTCTTTTTCAGGCCACCCTCGCCGCGCAGGAACATCTGTCCCATCTCGAACTGGGCGGTCGGGTTGCGATAGTTGGCGGCGGCGCGCATGTAATATTCCTGCGCGGCCACCTTGTCTTGCGCCACCGGGCTGCCCTTGATGCCGGTCTTGAGATAGTTGCCCAGCGCCACCAGAGCGTCGGACACGTAGCTTTCCTCAGGGCTGCCAGGCTCCACGTCCTGCGCTGCGATCTCGGCGTAGAATTTGAACGCCTCGTAATCGTTCTCGGGAACGCCGTCGCCTTCGGCATACATGCGCGCCAGCGCCCAGCTCGCGCCGAGCTGCCCCTTTTCGGCCGCGTAACGATAGGCTTCCATCGCCTCGGCCTTGTGCCCGTTCTTGTAGGCAGAAAAGCCGAACTTGAAGACGTCCCACGGGCTGGAGTTCGCCCGCACACCGGTCGACGTGTCGAAGACCTTGTCGTCGAACGCGTAAGCCGGGCCGGCAGCGCCTAGACCGGCCGCGACCAGGGAAGCCAACGCGCTGACGCGCACAAACTCAATGAACCGCATCGTAATGTGTTTCTGTGGCCCTGCCCGAACGGCTGCCCGTTTGAAATCCGCAACTCATGGCCTCGACAAAGGCCTCCTCATACGCCGAGCACCATACCGGCTCCCGGAAACCCGAGACCGACATGCCCGCCACGCTTCTCAGCGCGCCCACCGGCGCGCGTTCGCCTTTGAGACCAGCCATGCCGCCTGTTGCCTGAAGGAGCATTTGCGCGGTCTGAGTCCCGCGCCGGCCGTACCCGAAAAACTGTCCGCTGTTTTCGGCCAAAGTGGGGCCAAGCGCAGAGAGCTGATCACGGCCTGAATCGAATGCCGCATCACCGGTCGTCGACCGGCTCCGCGGCATTGTGAAAAGAGGCACTCTGGCGTTCATCCACTGTCCTTGCCGCGGGCGGGCGGCATGCCTTGTCGCCGGCGTTTTCTGACGGCGCCTGGGTCAAGACCGGTTCGGCGTGCGCTGGGTTTATGGCGGGAAAGCGGCAACTCCGTACGCCCAAACTGTAGCGCATTTGATCTTTCCAGAGTGTTGCTGAATCGTCACAAACGGTTTGCGGCGTGAAGCCGGCAAAGCCGGCCGCACGCCGCACGGAAGCTTGAGCGATGAGGCGTGGGCCGCGAGCCGGCGGCTTACTCCGGCAGCACGCGCACCGCGCCGCGGTCGGCGCTCGCGGCGAATGCGGCGTAGGCCCTGAGCGCGAGCGTGACATTGCGCTTGCGCGGCTCCGCGGGCTTCCAGCCGAGCTGGTCCTGGTCCGAGCGCCGCCGCGCCAGCTCGTCCTCGGCGACGGCGAGCTTGATGGTGCGGTTGGGGATGTCGATCTCGATCATGTCGCCGTCGCGCACCAGGCCGATCGTGCCGCCGCTCGCAGCCTCCGGTGAGACGTGCCCGATCGACAGGCCCGAGGTGCCGCCGGAGAAGCGCCCGTCGGTGACCAGCGCGCAGGCTTTGCCGAGCCCCTTCGACTTCAGGTAGCTGGTCGGGTAGAGCATCTCCTGCATGCCCGGCCCGCCGCGCGGACCTTCATAGCGGATGACGACGACGTCGCCGGCCTTCACCTCATTGCCCAGGATGCCTTTCACCGCCGCGTCCTGGCTCTCGAACACTTTTGCCGGGCCGGAGAACTTCAGGATCGACTCGTCCACGCCGGCGGTCTTCACCACGCAGCCGTCGAGCGCGATGTTGCCCTTGAGCACGGCGAGGCCCCCATCCCTGGAGAACGGGGTATTGGCCGAACGGATGACGCCCTTCTCGCGATCGAGGTCGAGGTCGTCCCAGCGCCGCTCCTGGCTGAAAGCAGTTTGCGTCGGCACGCCGCCGGGCGCGGCCAGGAAGAAGTCCCGCACCTTGCGGCTGTTGGTCTGCGCGATGTCCCAATGCTCGATGGCGTCGCCGATCGTGGCCGAGTGCACGGTCGGCTGCTCGCGGTTGATCAGCCCGGCGCGGTCGAGCTCGCCGAGGATCGCCATGATGCCGCCGGCGCGATGCACGTCCTCCATATGGACGTCGCTCTTGGCCGGCGCGACCTTGCACAGCACCGGCACGCGCAGCGAGATCGCGTTGATGTCGTCGAGCGTGAACTCGATGCCGCCTTCATGCGCGGCGGCGAGGATGTGCAGCACGGTGTTGGTCGAGCCGCCCATGGCGATGTCGAGCGCCATCGCATTCTCGAAGGATTTTTTCGAGGCGACGTTGCGCGGCAGCACGCTCTCGTCGTTCTGCTCATAATAACGCTGGCAGAGATCGACGACGAGATGGCCGGCCTCGACGAACAGCCGCTTGCGGTCGGCATGCGTGGCGAGCGTCGAGCCGTTGCCCGGCAGCGACAGGCCGAGCGCTTCGGTCAGGCAGTTCATCGAGTTGGCGGTGAACATGCCCGAGCACGAACCGCAGGTCGGGCAGGCCGAGCGCTCGATGACCTTCACATCCTCGTCCGAAACCTTGTCGTCGGCGGCCGCCACCATGGCGTCGACCAGGTCGAGCGCCTGCTGCTTGCCGCCGAGCAGCACCTTGCCGGCTTCCATCGGCCCGCCGGAGACGAAGACGGCCGGGATGTTGAGCCTGAGCGCCGCCATCAGCATGCCGGGGGTGATCTTGTCGCAATTGGAGATGCAGACCATCGCGTCGGCGCAGTGCGCGTTGACCATGTACTCGACGCTGTCGGCGATCAGCTCGCGCGAGGGCAGCGAATAGAGCATGCCGTCATGCCCCATGGCGATGCCGTCATCGACGGCGATGGTGTTGAACTCCTTGGCGACGCCGCCGGCGGCTTCGATCTCGCGCGCGACAAGCTGGCCGAGATCCTTCAGATGCACATGGCCGGGCACGAACTGGGTGAAGGAGTTTACCACCGCAATGATCGGCTTGCCGAAATCGCTGTCCTTCATGCCGGTGGCGCGCCAGAGGCCGCGCGCGCCGGCCATGTTGCGGCCATGGGTGGTTGTACGGGAGCGATAAGCGGGCATTGTCGTATATCCAGACGTGAAAACGCGTATGTAAGCGTTCCTTTAAGCCCTATCCAGGTTTCTTGCTAGTTCCAGCGTCGGAGTTCAGGCGGCGCGACGCTGCGGCGGTCGGCTGAAAAAGCCTGCCGGCATGCCCTGGTCGACAAGCCTGTGAAAGAACCGGTCGGCTTCTTCGGCCGACAACTGCGGCTGCTCGTCCAGCCACCACGACATGACCGAGACGAACGTGCCGGTCACGAAGCGGAGCACGAGATCGCGCGGCATGTGGTCGGACCGGGGCACGGCGTATGGCGCCAGAAACCGTGTGAGCTCCGCCTCGATCGCTTCCACGATGATCCGCCTGGCCGGCGAGCCCTCGGCCGTCACCAGCATGTCACGGTGCTCGCGCACGTGGCGGAGCAGGGCAAGTGTGCTTTCGCAGGATTCGATCCGTGGCTTCTGCTGCTGCGCCTGGCGGCCCGCCTCGAAGATCGGGCGCAAGCGTTCGAGGCTGCGGGTCAAAAGCTCGTCCTTGGACCGGAAATGCGCATAGAAGGTGGAGCGCCCGACATTTGCGCGCTCCACGATCTCCTGCACGCCGATCTCGGCATACGGCTTCTCGCGCATCAGCGCGACGATGGCGTCGTAGAGGGCAGTGCGTGTGCGCGATACACGCCGATCGAGCGTCATTGCGAGCCTACCTCCCGCTGCATTCGGCAGTTTCGGGACATTTGCCGGGAAATGTCCCGTTCGGTGCAGGCGGCCGGAAACGTCCGGCATAGCCGCGCCGAAGGACCGGAATATGATGTTACCCGTTCGCCATCGCAACCAGGGAAAGAGAGGCGAGCAATGTCCAGTCAACTCACGCTCAAAGACGCGCCGCGGTCGGCCGAGTTCGTCGCCGGCGCCAGTGCACTTTTGATCCTGCTCCTGACGTCGATCCACCACGCCTGGGGCGCCGCGATCTACGAGACGCCCTGGCGGCTGCACATCGTCTTCATCAGCGTGCCGGTGGCGATCGTCATCGCCGTCCTGCTCTACGTTTCAGGCAATGGCCGCGCCTGGAGCACGGCTGCGCGATGGATGGCGATCCTCGTCATCGTGGGCTTCCCGATCGCGCTGATCGGCTTCTGGGAAGGCGGCTTCAACCATCTGGTGAAGAACATCGTCTTCTTCGCGCATGGCGAGGCTGCCGCCCGCGCCATCTTTCCTTCGTCGATCGTCGAGATGCCGAACGACGTCGTGTTCGAAGTGACCGGCGTGATGCAGTTCGGCGCAGCGCTCTATGCCCTGTGGAAGCTGCGACTGCTTGTCTGGCGCGGAGTGTGACGCGTCGGAGGGGCGGCGTCTCGCCGCCCTTTTTCCCTCGCCTGTCGAGAGGCGGGCTGGATCCCGAGCCTTCTGAGCCTGTCGAAGGTCGAAGGGGCGCCCTCCGTCAGCTCTCCGCGATACGCGACAGCGCGACCGCCAGGCGACCTTCCTGGTCCTTGTAGTCGGCGAGCTTTTCGCGCTCGGCCTCGACCACCTCCTCTGCCGCCTTGGCGACAAAATTCGGATTGTCGAGCTTCTTGTTGATCCGTGCGATCTCCTCGCCCGCCTTGGCGAGCTCCTTGCCGAGCCGTGCGGCCTCCGCCTTGATGTCGATCAGCTCGCCGAGCGGCAGGCAGAAAGTCGCCTCGCCCACGACGATCTGGGCCGACGCCTTCGGCGCATCCGTCGCGAAGGAGACGTCGCCGACGCGCGCCAGCCTGCGGATCGCTGAATCGTGGCGTGCGAGCCGTTGCCGGGTCTCCTCGCCGGTACCGAGCACCACGAGCGGCGCGGTCGCGCCGGCCGGCACATTCATCTCCGAGCGGACCGAACGGATGCCGGTGACGAGATCGACCAGCCAGTTGATCTCGGCGGCAGCCGCGGCATCCTCGAAATCAGGCTTCGGCCAGGCCGCGTGACAAAGCAGCGTCGGGCGCTCGACACCCTCGCCCGCGGTCTCGCGCCACAGCTCCTCGGTCATGAACGGCATGAACGGGTGCAGCAGCTTGTAGATTTCATCGAGGACGAAGGCCATCACGGCGCGGCTCTCGGCCTTGCCGGCCTCGTCCTCGCCGGAGAAGACCGGCTTCAAGAGCTCGACATACCAGTCGCAGAACGTATTCCAGACGAAGCGATAGGCAGCGCCCGATGCTTCGTTGAACTTGTAGGCGAGAACACCGTCGGTGATCTCGCGCGTCGCGCGCGACAGCTCGGTCAGGATCCAGCGGTTGACCGTGAGCCTGGCGTCGCCGAGCCACAGCTCGTCATTGCGCGCCACCTGGTTCATCTCGGCGAAGCGCGTCGCGTTCCAGAGCTTGGTGCCGAAATTGCGGTAGCCGGCGACGCGCGTCGGATCGAGCTTCACGTCCCTGCCTTGCGCGGCCATGATCGCCAGCGTGAAGCGCAGCGCGTCGGCGCCGTATTCGTCGATCAGCTCGAGCGGGTCGATGACATTGCCTTTCGACTTCGACATCTTGGCGCCGGTCTTGTCGCGAACGAGCGCATGCACATAGACCGTGCGGAACGGCTCCTCGTCGGTGAACTGGAGGCCCATCATCATCATGCGGGCGACCCAGAAGAAGATGATGTCGAAGCCGGTCACCAGCACCGAGGTGGGATAATAGGTGGCAAGCTCCGGCGTCTTGTCCGGCCAGCCGAGCGTCGAGAACGGCCACAGCGCGGATGAGAACCAGGTGTCGAGCACATCCTCGTCGCGTGTGAGAATCTCGCCCGGCCGTCCCTCCTCCAGCAGGTTCTCGACCAGCGCCTTCATCGGCCCTTCATGCGCGAGATAATGCTGGATCGCGGCGTGCAGCGCCTCCTCTTCGGTGCGCTCCACGAAGACCTGGTCGTCCGGGCCGTACCAGGCGGGGATCTGGTGGCCCCACCAGAGCTGGCGCGAGACGCACCAGGGCTGGATGTTCTCCATCCAGTCGAAATAGGTCTTTTCCCAGGTCTTCGGCACGAATTTGGTGCGGCCGGCGCGCACCGATGCGATCGCCGGCTTCGCCAGCTCGGCGGCATTCACGTACCATTGGTCGGTGAGGAACGGCTCGATCGGCACGCCGCCGCGGTCGCCATGCGGCACTGCATGCCGATGCGGCTCGACCTTTTCGAGGAAGCCGCCCTCCTCCATGATCTTCACGACCAGCTTGCGCGCCTCGAAACGGTCGAGGCCGTGCAACTGGTCGAAGACGCCCTGCCGCTGCGGCGTCACTGCAAGACCTTCTCGGAAGTCTTCGTTTTCGTTGAGATTTATCCTCGCGTCGATCGTGAAGATGTTGATCGCTTTCAGCCCATGCCGCTTGCCGACTTCGAAGTCGTTGAAGTCGTGCGCCGGGGTGATCTTGACCGCGCCGGAGCCTTTTTCCGGATCGGAATATTCATCCGCGACGATCGGGATGCGGCGGCCGACGATCGGCAGGATGACATGCTTGCCGACGAGATGCAGGTAGCGCTCGTCGTCAGGGTGGACGGCAACGGCCGTGTCGCCCAGCATCGTCTCGGGACGCGTGGTTGCGACGGTGATGTAGGTGAGCGGGCTCTCCGGGTCGTAATGCAAACTCTCCACCGGATAGCGGAAGTGCCAAAGGTTGCCGTTGACCTCCTGCTGCTCGACCTCGAGGTCGGAGATCGCGGTGAGCAGCTTCGGATCCCAATTGACCAGCCGCTTGTCCTTGTAGATCAGCTCGTCCTTGTAGAGGCTGACGAACACCTCGATGACGGCCTTCGACAGGCCTTCATCCATGGTGAAGCGTTCGCGGCTCCAGTCGCAGGAAGCGCCGAGCCGCTTCAGCTGGTTGACGATCATGCCACCGGATTCGGCCTTCCATTCCCAGACACGTGCGACGAAGTCGTCACGCGAGAGGTCGCGGCGGTGGATCTGGCGCTCCATCAACTGGCGCTCGACCACCATCTGGGTGGCGATGCCGGCGTGATCCATGCCGGGCTGCCACAGCACATTCTTGCCGCGCATGCGCTCGAAGCGGACCATGATGTCCTGCAGCGTGTTGTTGAGCGCGTGCCCCATATGCAGCGAGCCGGTCACGTTTGGCGGCGGGATGACAATGGTGAAAGCCTCCGCGTCATCCCGCACGCCGGCGCCTGCGGCGAATGCGTCGGCGTCCTGCCAGACCTTCGCGATCCTGGGTTCGACGGCTTTGGCGTCGTAAGTCTTCTCGAGCATGGGAATTTCTGTCCGGCTGTCGTTGGCCTGCGTTAAAGCATGTCTCCCGAACCGAAGGTCCGCGCAGCGAAAGTGCGCTGCGGTTTCGGGACAAAGGCATGCGCAAAATCAAATACCTAAAGCATGTCGTGTGAATCCCAATTCACGCGACATGCTTTAGGTGGAGCCTAAATCGCAACGGTCAAGCCAAGTCAACCGCGGCAGAACGCGGCAAAAGTCGGGGAAAATCGCGAGATCGGAACGATCAGCCGCCGCGTGCGACGCGTTCGATTTCCTCGCGCACCAGCCGCTCGACGAGCGTCGGCAGATTGTTGTCGAGCCAGTCCTGCAGCATCGGCCGCAGCATCTGCTCGGCCATCTCGTCGAAGCCCTTCTTGCGGCTTTCGGCGAAAGCTTCGGAAAGCTCGCCGAATGCGGCGGCGACCTGCCGCCCCGCATGCGCGGAAATGATCGCCGGCTTGGGGCTTTCGGGCTCCCTGTGCCGGGCGACAGGCTGCAACGGGTAGTCGTCGTCGATTTCCGGCCGGGACACCATCACCGGGGCCGGCCGCTCGACCGCAACCTCCGGCCGGGCCGCATCGGCATTGGCCCGCTCCGCCGCCGCCGCGCGCGCCGGCTCGCGTTCAGGCGCTGCCGCGACCGGCAGCTCTGCGGCAGGCGCGGGAGCCGGTCTTTCGGCGGCCGGCGGATGAGCGGGCGCGTCCTGGCGCCGCGTGCCGCGCATGATCTCGGCCTGCACCTCGGCCAGCGTTTTGGGTTTCGGCGCTTCCTGCGCTGCGGGCGCGGGAACCGGAGCCGCTTTCGCCTCCGGCTCGAGCTTGCCGCGCAGCTCGGCGCGGAAGGCGTCGACGTCGATCACCGACGCCTTGGGGCGCTCGGCAGCGGGTTCCGGCCGCGCGGGCTGCGGCGCTGCTGCAACGGGAGCGACGTCTTCCGTCTGCTTGCGGGCGGCGTCACTGTCCTCGATGATCCTGCGGATCGAGGCGAGGATCTCCTCCATGGAGGGTTCGCGTTGCGCGCTGGTGGCCTGTTGCATCGTCACGTCCGCCCCCTGTGACCTCGAGCTTCCGAAGCTGGCTCTCCGCAACCAGCTTCCGAATCAAGCAACAGAGTAACGGACAGACCGGGCAGATTGAATCCCAAATCGCGCCCGTCGCGCGTTACTTCACACTTTCGGGGCGGCTGGGATTCAGGCTCGGCGCTAAAATCAACAGGCTATGGCGTGTCGTGTGAATCCCCTTCACGCGACACGCTTCAGCGGCCGTCCGGCGTGCGCAGTCCGCCCCACTTATCCTTGACGGCGTCATAGTGTTCTTCCGGATCGTAGAGATCGACGGCGAGCGCCAGGCGGCCGGCGCCAAGACGACCCATGGCCGACAGGATGGCGTAGCTCGCCACCACCACGTCGCGCTCGACGCTGGCGAGGCTGATCTGGGCGAGCAGGACGGTCGCCTGCGCATTGAGCACGTCGAGCGTCGTGCGCTGGCCGACATTGCGCTCCTCGATCACGCCGTTCAGCGCCAGCTGCGCGGCGGACACCACCTCACGGCTGGCGTCGACCGATTCCTTCGCGGCGAGGTATTGCGCCCAGGCAGATGCAACGGCCTGGCGCACCTGGTCGCGGCTGACGTCGACCTCTATGCGCGCCTGCCCGAGCGACTCCTTCGATTGGCGCACCACGGCCGCGGCGCGGCCTCCCTGATAGATCGGTATGCTCAGCGTCGCGCCGATCGTGGCGGAATTGCTGGTGCCGTCCTGCGAGCCGACGCCCGGCAGGGCCGTCGAGTCGCGGAACCCGGTGGACACGCCGGCATTCGCCGACAGCGAAGGCAGCAGCGTTCCCTCCGCCGACTTGACGACAAAACCGGCGGCATCGACCAGATGCTCCGTCGCAAGGATGGCCGGGTGTTCGCGTGCGGCGACGGCAATCGCCTCGCCGACCGAGCCCGGCAGGCCCTTTGCCGGGCCGGGCATCTTCAGCTGGCCCGGCTCGTCGCCCACGACCTGCCGGTAGCGGGCGGCGCTGGCGAGCGCCTGCGCCCGCGCGCCGGCAAGCTGCGCAACCGCCTCGGCGCGCCGGGCCTCGGCCTGGGCGACGTCGGTGCGGGTGCCGTCGCCGACTTCGAAACGCGAACGGGCGGCGCGGACCTGCTCGACCAGGAAGTCCAGATTCTGCTCGCGGAAAGCGGCGATGCGCCGATCGCGGATCACATCCATGAACGCGGAGGCAGCGTCGAACAGCGTGTTCTGCTCGGTGTTGCGCAGGCTTTCATTCGACGCGCGCACCCTCGCCTTGGCGGCGCGGACGTTGTTGCGGGTTTGGAAGCCGTCGAAGAGGGTTTGCGAGATCTCGAAGCCGAACGAGCCGGTCGTGATTCCGGTGCCGTTTGTCGATGTGTGGCTGAGGCTGCCGGCCGCACCGATCACCGGGCGCATGCCCGACTTGGCGATCGGCACGCCCTCGTCGGTGACGCGCACGCCGGCGCGGGCGGAATTCAGCGTCGAATTGTTGTTGTAGGCTTTCGCCATTGCGCCGGTGATGGTTTCGGCTGCGACTGCCGGCGACTGCGTGACCAGAAGCGCCGAGACAAGCAACGCGGCGCGAATACGACGACCTACAAGCGACACGGACCTACCCCTCATTCGCTACAACGGGTGCCATTCCGGTGCCGTGCCCCGTCCGAGCACAGTGCCGGAATGTTCATGCCCCCAACTCGGTCCCCCAACGTGACGCAACACGCGATCCGGACCGGCAACGATCGCTTAACTTTTGCCAACATGGTTCGTCGTTGGCGTCGGCGCAAGCGCCGGATGTTCAGAATTCAAACCGTGCGGTCTTTTCAAAGCCGGGTAGTGACTTAACTGCCGCATTGAAGGCGCGGCGGCCGCTCACCATGCCGTTGGCCTTGAGATAGAGCCGCGCGACGCCGGCATTGCCATAGCCCTCGACGGCGACGAGGCGGCCGCCTTCCTTGAGTTGGTCGAGCAGCGCCTGCGGCATTTCGCCTGCCGCACCCTCGAGCACGATCACGTCGTAAGGCGCGTTGGCGGCATGCCCTGCGGTAAGCGGCCCTTTCACCACCTCCACGTTGGCCGCGCCGAGCGCGGCGAGCGTGGAGGCGGCCGAATCGGCGAGTGCGACGTCGCTCTCGAGGGCAGTCACCTTCGCGGCGAGCCGTCCGAGAACTGCCGCCGAGTAACCGGTGCCGCAGCCGATATCGAGCACCGAATCATCCGGCTGGATGGCGGCGAGTTGGATGAGCTTCGCAAGCGGCGACGGCTCCATCAGATAGCGCTGCGGCGCGATCTCCAGATCGTCGTCGAGATAGGCCAGGACCTTGCGCGCCTCGCCGACGAACAGCTCCCGCGGCACGCTGCCCATGGCATCGAGCACGGCGGCCGAGGTGACGTCGGTGGTGCGCAGCTGGCCGTCGACCATCTTGGTGCGCTGCTGGGCGAAATCGGCGATCATGGCTTTTCAGTCCCCGGTCTCAATTGCCGCGCGGAGCATCGGGGATGGCGGATTTGGAGGCCTCGCCCGGAATCGAACCGGGGTGCAAGGATTTGCAGTCCTCTGCGTAACCACTCCGCCACGAGGCCCCGCCTTCCGGCGTTCTATGTGCGGCTCTGTTAACAGAGGGTGTTTGCGCTCACAAGCGCCGCCGGCGCAATTCTCCCAGCTTGCAGCACCTTTGCCGCGGCTTGCACTGGACCTTGCGTCAACGCGTCGAGGCGCGCGACGGCCGCCGCCGACGCTCCCACCAGACCGCAAGCCGCCGGCGCCGGCGCCGAATCGAATGGAAATCGGACGAGAGCACCAGGAGCCCGAGCGGAATCATCCAGAAGCCGAGCACGGGCAGGAAGCCCAGGCATCCGCCGAGCACGAGCAGGCAGCCGACGACGATACGCAACGCGCGGGAACGCGGCAGGTTGAACGTGCGTCCGAAGATCGTGATCTTGCGAATTGGCTCGGCGGTTTGGTCATCGGCAGAATCCGTCAACGGCCCAACTCTCTCCTTTCCGCCTTCAAGGCGGCATTGCGTGGCGTGCGACATCACCCAATATGGGGCCTGGAGCGCCGAATGCGAGCAGATAACGTTTTGCCCGGCTGGCGTTTTGACGCTTTGCAAAGGCAAAAACAGTTTGCTATAGGCGGCCACGTTTTAGCGAGCGCCTGATGTTCCCCGGTAGCTCAGCGGTAGAGCAACCGGCTGTTAACCGGTTGGTCGATGGTTCGAATCCGTCCCGGGGAGCCAAATTTTCGAATTTCAGCAGCTAGAGCGTTGTTTTAACTGAGAAATTGGCGCGCCTTGCCGCCCTCTCCTAATATCTTTCCGAATTGGCGCACATTGGCTGCCTAAAGGGTCGCTCCTTTGCGTACCTATGTTCGGTCTCAATTTTCTTTACCCCTCTGCCCCGGGCAGAGGGGTGGATCGGTCTGCCAAATCGGTAGCTGTCTGAACGAGCCAATTACGGGGTGTCGGGGGCGGCACCCGGTCGAGACCGGCAACGGAGTCGATGGTTCTTGTGCCACAGCGCCGGTCGCCGATCTGCTCCCTTCGATCCGCGCTCTCGTCATCCTCCAACCTCTTTTGGCGCGGCCTACCGAATCCGTGACTCGACTATGGCATCAGCAATACATCCACTCATGCTCGCGCAGCTTCCGAGATGCGATTCTCGTGAAGCCCTCATCCATCGGTCGCGTTCGATCCGGCGCAGGTCTATGACGTGCCCCGCCTGCAAGGCCAGTAGCTGGAGATAGACCATCTGCACCCGGCCGTTACCCTCGCGGAACGGATGCGCGTGATTGATATCGCCGATTATGTTCCCAGCCTCGCGGGCGAAGATCGCGGCGCCCAGACCTTTGAGAAAGCCATGCTCCACCAGCCGGCGGTGAATGTCCGCCATGCCGATCTCAATGAAACGGCGAGGCTGGAACCGGCTGCCGCCTTTGGAGATTTCGACCGTGCGGATTTCGCCCGCCCATTCATAAACATCCTGAAAGATATGTCGGTGAATGGCGCGCAAATGTGCCAGATCGAAATCGCCAGTCGGGACACCTTGGGCGATACGCTGAACGACGAAGCGCCGTTCGAAACGATCGAGCGCTTGCGCATCCCGGATGTTCAGCTTGTTCTTGAGGACGGTGAAGGAAGGCGGATAGCAGTATTCTTCGTCGCCACTCATTCGGCGGCGGGCACCATCGAGGCCGCCCGCGCCTGTTCGCGGATATAGGCAAGACGGCGCTCATGCGACCAGGCCTCGCGTTCGAACATTTCGAACATGGCAACCTCTCCTGCATCGAGCGGATTGCTCTCGATGTACTGGAGGTGCGCGGCCGCCAGCCTACGGTCCTCAGCCTCGGCGAGCTGTTCCTTGGTCAGCGGCTTGTCCGTCCGTTCCATGGCATCGAATCATACCGATTCACGGGAAAATTGCCAGAAGCTTGGGCTCGAGGGCCGACGATCGTGAATTTGACCCAGCCGCTGGCAGCCAATCCAGCAAGATCATTCTCAAACTGCGGTGACGCAGGCAACTATTGATTTGCCTCGCGCCAAGGATTGCGCACTTTTGCCCGCGCCAATTCGTGGTCGCGGGTATTACGCGTCACCACCGCCAACCCGTGATGAAGCGCGGTGGCCGCGATAATCAAATCAGGTTGCGAGAAGGTGTGGCCGGATTTACGGCCCACCTCCACGAGGACGCGCCACTTCAGCATGATGTCGTCGGTGATGGCGAGCACACGCTGCTCGAACATGGACCTCACCTTGTGCGACAGCCAATCGCTCAACTCAGCGCGTTTGCCCGGGTCGTACCAATTCGATGCCGAAACGGATCTCTGCCAGTGTGACGGTGCTGACAAACAGCAGGTCGATCGGTTGCGCCCGCTCACGCAGCAACGCCGGTTTTTGCAAGCCATCCACCGTTTGGTCGAGGGCTTTGTCACCAGCCTCCCGATATGCGAAGCTGACGCTACGTCCGATGGGAGGCATCGCCATGGATTCCGGCGGCACGCGCAAATCCTCGCCGAGCGTCAAGCGCAAGGAGCTTGTCGGCAAGCTCAATCAGACCTGCGTGCTCGCTTTCCGGGCGGCGGCCGACGCCGCCAAGCTGCGCGGCAATCCTTATGTCGAGCTCGTCCATTTCATCCAGCAGCTGGTGCTCTCCGATCGCTCGGACGTGCAGATGATCCTGGCCGACGCTGGCGTGGACGGCAGCCGCATCGCCGCCGACCTGACACGCGCGCTCGACAAGCTGCCGCGCGGCGCCACCTCGATCGAAGAATTCTCCGACCACATCTTCCATGCCATCCAGGAGGCCTGGAACCTGGCGACGCTGGAGTTCGGCGCCGATCAGGTGCGCAGCGGCCATATCCTGCTCGCCTCGCTCAAGACCCCGGCGCTGGAAGGCTTGCTGTCGAAGTTCAGCCCCGAGTTCGACCGCATCGACGCCGACGGCGTGATCGCCCGGATCGATGCCGTCTTCGATGGGTCGCTCGAGGGCGGCGCGCCGACGGAAGGTGCCGCTGCCGAGGCGCCAAAACGCGGCCCCGGCGGCGACTCCGCGCTGGCGAAATACGCCACCGACCTCACCCAGCGCGCACGCGACGGCAAGATTGATCCCGTGGTCGGCCGCGACCCGGAGATCCGCCAGATCATCGACATCCTGATGCGTCGCCGCCAGAACAACCCCATCCTCACCGGCGAGGCCGGCGTCGGCAAGACCGCCGTCGTCGAAGGTTTTGCCATGCGCATCGCGCAGGGCGACGTGCCGCCGCAATTGAAGAATGTCAGCGTGCGTGCGCTCGATATCGGCCTGATGCAGGCAGGCGCCAGCGTCAAGGGCGAGTTCGAGAAGCGCTTGAAGGCCGTCATCGACGAGGTCCAGTCCTCGGAAATCCCGATCATCCTGTTCATCGACGAGGCCCATACGCTGATCGGCGCCGGCGGCGCCGCCGGAACCGGCGACGCAGCGAACCTGTTGAAGCCCGCGCTTGCCCGTGGCGAGTTGCGCACCGTCGCAGCCACCACCTGGGCCGAATACAAGCAGCATATCGAGAACGACCCGGCGCTGACGCGCCGCTTCCAGGTCGTGAAGGTGGACGAGCCGTCCGAGGCGACTGCGATCCTGATGCTGCGCGGCGTGCTGAGCATTCTCGAGAAGCACCACCAGGTGCAGATCATGGACGAGGCGCTCGAGGCGGCCGTCGCGCTGTCGCATCGTTACATCCCGGCGCGGCAATTGCCCGACAAGGCCGTCAGCCTGCTCGACACGGCCTGCGCCCGCGTGGCCGTCTCGCAGCACGCGACGCCGGCCGAGGTCGAGGACATACTGCGACGCCAGCAGGCGCTGGACGTCGAGAGGGGCATCATCGAGCGGGAAGGCGCGATCGGCATCGATGTGGCGAGCAGGCTCGCCAAGGTCGAAGCCGCATTGGGGGAAGCCGCAACTGCGCTGGCCGCAGCGCAGGAACGCTGGGACAAGGAAAAGGCGCTGGTGACGGAGGTCCTCGATCTGCGTGCCCGACTGCGCGGCGAAGGCGTCAGGCTGCCGCCGGCCGAAGAGACCGCTGCGGAGGCGGCTTCCGGCGCCGGGACACAACCCGCCGAAGCGCAAACCGCACCGGCAGAAGCGTCCGGCGAGCAGGCGGCTGCGACCGACGCCGCTGCCGACCTCGCCCGGCTCAAGGAGCTGACGGCGGAACTGGCCGGCGCCCAGGGCGAGACACCGCTCATCCTGCCCTCCGTCGACCGCAATGCGGTCGCCGCCGTGGTGCAGGATTGGACCGGCATTCCGATGGGCCGGATGCTGTCTTCGCAGACGGAGAAGGCGCTGAAGCTTGCCGAAACCCTGTCGGCACGCGTCGTCGGCCAGGACCATGCGATGGAAATGATCGCGCGCCGGGTCCAGACCAGCCGCGCCGGGCTTGGCGCGCCGGAAAAGCCGGTCGGCGTTTTCCTGCTTTGCGGTCCGTCGGGCGTCGGCAAGACCGAAACCGCGCTGGCACTCGCCGAGACGCTTTATGGTGGCGAGCAGAACTTGATTTCGATCAACATGTCGGAGTTCCAGGAGGCCCACACCGTTTCGACGCTGAAGGGCGCCCCTCCCGGGTATGTCGGTTATGGCAAGGGCGGCATCCTGACGGAGGCAGTGCGGCGAAAGCCCTATTCGGTCATCCTGCTCGACGAGGTCGAGAAGGCGCACCCAGACGTGCACGAGATATTCTTCCAGGTCTTCGACAAGGGCATGATGGACGACAGCGAGGGGCGTCGGATCGACTTCAAGAACTCGCTCATCCTGCTCACCTCCAATGTCGGCTCCGAAGTCATCATGATGAAGACCGACGGCGGACGTGTTCGCTCCGGCATCGACGACCTCGACACTTCCTTGCGCGGACCCTTGCTCAAGGTCTTCCCTGCCGCCTTTCTCGGCCGGGTCGTGACCATCCCCTATTACCCGCTGTCCGACCACATGATCGAAGCGATCACGCGCCATCAGTTCTCCAAGATCGCCAAGCGGCTGCGCGCCAACAACGACGCCGAGCTCGTCATCGGCGACGGCGTGCTGGATCTGATCAAGGCGCGCTGCACCGAGATCGAGTCGGGCGGCCGCATGATCGATGCGATCCTGACCAACACCCTGCTCCCGGAGCTCAGCCGCGGCGTGCTCAACCGCGCGCTCGAGGGCAAGCGCTTCGACAGGGTGACGGTTGGTGCGTCGGAGAATGGTTTCACCTACGCGTTCGAATGAAATCCTCGTACGCTTGACGGGTAAGTGGTTGTTCCTGCTCAATCACTCATTCATCACGTAGACAGTTTTCACCAAAAACGCGTATCCTGCTCGGTAGGGTTGTCCCCCAACATGCCCTTGCGTGATATGATCGGATCGTTTCTGCTGACACCCGTGATCTGGGACGCCCCTTTGGGAGGCTGTTGGTGATCGATCTCGCTGCGTGGCTTCGCCCACTCGACGGTGAAAACCCGTCCGGCGAAGATTTGCGCAACGATCCCCGTTTTCATGACCTGCTGCGCGCGCTCGAGCCGCAGGTGAACGTGGTCTACGACGACCGGAACCGTCCTGTATCCCAGTCTTCGACGCCCGCCGACTGGGCGGCCGCGCTCGCCCGGGCCGAAGAGATGCGGGAACAGGGGCGCGACCTGCGCCTGCTGATCATCGTCACCCGCGCGCTGTCGAACCAGCACGGCCTTGCCGGGCTGGCCGAGGGACTGGAGCTCATCTCCAAGTCGCTCGAAGAGTTCTGGGACAGCCTCCATCCGGCACTGCGCGGCGGAGCGCCGCGCGACGCCGCCTTGCGCCGGATGAACGCCTTGCTCGACTTGCAGAACGGCCAGACCGGCGTGCTTGCCGATTTGCGGCAGCTCCCCGTCTTCAACTCACCCGGCCTCGGCCCGATCAGCGGGCGCGACCTCGAGCAGGGATCGCTCGACGACAGGACCATGCTGCAGGAGGCCGCCTCGGGCCTGGGCAACGCCGAGCGCGCCGCCCTTTCCAAATCGCACGAGCAGCTCATCAACAAGATCAGGGCCGGCATCGCCGCCTTGGCCGACCGCTCTCCCGAGCAGTTCGCCGGCATCCTTCAAGGTGCCAAGCACGCCCGCTCGGCGCTGAGCGAGCTCGACACCATCATCAACAAGCGGATCGGAACCGTCGGCCACAGCGTGCCGGAGCTGACCCGCTTCATCGATCGCGTTCTCACCTCGCTCGAAAGAGGCAAGGCCATGCCTGGTGAAAAGCCTGCAGAGGCGGCCGCGGCGCCGGTCGCTGCGGCGCAAGCCAACGGACACGCGGCGCCGGCTTCGACGGCGGTATCGGCTGCCGGACTGCCGGATCGGATCGCATCGCGCGAGGAGGTCGTCAAATGCCTCGACCTCGTCATCTCATTTTATGACCGCACCGAACCCTCGAGCCCCATTCCGCATCTCGCGAAGCGCGTGCGGCGCATGGTTCACATGGATTTCCTGGAGCTCATGGAAGACCTGGCGCCGTCGGGACTGAAGGAGTTCCGGACGCTGGCCGGCGTTGCGGACAAGGACGGCAAGAAGACGGCTCAGAAAGAGCCGAAAGATCAGAAGGACGAGAGGTAACTGCACATGGCTTCGGAGAGCAAAGCGAAGGTCATAGAGCGAAACCGGGCACCGCGCGTGCAGATCGCCTATGACGTGGAACATTATGGCAGCCCGACGACGATCGAGCTGCCGTTCGTCATGGGCGTGATGGCCGATCTGGCCGGTAAATCCGAAACCAAGGAAGCGCAAAAGACGCTGCTCGAGCGTGGCTTCGTGGAGACGGATGCCGGCCGCTTCCCGAAATTCATGGAGGCGCTCGGCCCGCGCGTCAAGGCACGCGTGAAGAACGTGCTGCCGCAGGCCGAAGGCCAGGAGCGGGACGAGGAGCTGGCTGTCGACCTCACTTTCAACAACATGGGCGACTTCGCGCCCGATCGCGTCGCCGAGCAGATCCCTCAGCTGGCCGAGCTCCTGAAGATGCGCCGGCAGCTCGAGGAGCTGCTGGGCTTCATGGACGGCCGCGTCGATGCCGAGAAACGCATCGCGCAATTGCTGAACAACGAGCCGCTGCTGGCTCAGATCGCCTCGCAGGCGACCGACGACAAGGCGGGAGAATAAGCGATGGCCGAGAAGCAGACTGCAGCCGGTGGCGCCGCGCAAGCCGAAGCCGTCGATCTCGACGAGTTCAGCGGCCTCCTCGAAAAGGACTTCAAGGTCAAGAAGGACGACAGCGACCGGCTGAAGCAGCTGGTGCGCAACCTCGCCATGGCCGCCCAGTCGCGGTCCGAGACGACGGCGATTTCCTCGAACGCGATCCGCTCGATCAAGTCGCTCATCTCCGGCATCGACAAATTGCTGACGGAGCAGATGAACGAGGTCCTGCATGCTCCTGAAGTGCGGGAGATGGAGGGAACCTGGCGCGGCCTCTGGTATCTCGTCAACAACACCGAGACCGACCAGAAGCTGAAGATCCGGGTGATGAATATCTCCAAGGAGCAGCTGGCCGACACGCTCGAGGATTTCGAAGGCCAGATGTGGGACCAGAGCCCCATCTTCAAGAAAACCTACACCGACGAATATTCGATGTTCGGCGGCGAGCCGTTCGGCGTGATGATCGGCGCCTACGAGTTCTCCAATCATCCGCGCGACGTCGGGCTGCTGCGCAATCTGTCGGGCGTCTGCGCCTCTGCGCATATGCCCTTCATCGCCGCGGCATCGCCGCGCCTGTTCCGCATGGACACGTGGCAGGAGCTGCCCAATCCTCAGGACCTGCAGCAGATCGTCTCCAACCCGGCCTACGCCTCGTGGCAGTCGCTGCGCGAGAGCGAGGACGCCCGCTACATCGGCCTGACCATGCCGCGTGTGCTGGCGCGGCTGCCCTACGGTGCCGACACCGTTCCGGTAAAAGGCTTCGCCTTCGAGGAGGAGGTGAAGGGCGATCACAACAAGTATGTGTGGATGAACGCCGCCTTCCCGATGGGCGTCAACATCAACCGCAGCCACAAGCTCTTCGGCTGGGGCACGCAGATCCGCGGCGTCGAGAATGGCGGCACGGTCATGAACCTGCCCGTCCATGCCTTCCCGACCGATGACGGCTCGGTCGCCATGAAATGCCCGACGGAGGTCGCCATCGACGATCGGCGCGAGGCGGAACTGGCGAAGCTCGGCCTGATGCCGATACTGCACCGCAAGAATACCGACCTTGCGGCCTTCATCGGCGCCCACTCGCTGCAGGACGACGAGACCCGCGCCGGCCGGCTGGTCGATCCGGACGCGCAGGCCAACGAGCGGCTGAGCGCGAACCTGCCCTATCTGTTCCCTGTCTCGCGCTTCGCCCACTATCTGAAGGCGATCGCGCGCGACAAGGTCGGCTCGTTCAAGGAACGTTCCGACATGCAGATCTGGCTGACCGAGTGGATCAACCGGTATGTGCTGGCCAATCCTGCCTTCGCCGACGACAAGGCCCGTGCCAAACGGCCGCTGGCGGCAGCCGAAGTGCAGGTCGACAGCGTCGAGGGGCGGCCCGGCTATTACAACGCCCGCTTCTATCTGCGTCCGCACTACCAGCTCGAGGGTATCAACGCGTCGCTGCGCCTCGTCTCCGAACTACCGTCCGTCAAGCAGTAACTTTCCGTTAACGAGGAGAGGAAGACCCCCATGCCTGACCAAGAACGTGTACTGCGAACGAGAATCGATGGATTTCTGAAAGTTCCCGACATTCCGGGACCGAGCGAACGCGACGGTCACGAGGAAGAAATCGAGGTTTACGGCGTCGATTTTACGATGACCGCCCCGCATGACCCGAATTCGCTTTCGCGCCGCGGCCGCGTCTCGCTCGGAATGCTGATCGTGACCAAGCATTACGACAAGTCGTCCCCTTATCTCGCGAAGGCGCTCTACGACAACACGAAGCTCGACGAGGTCGTCTTCACCTGCCGCCGCACGATCGAGGGTGAAACCGCCGACTATCTGGTGATCACGATGACCGACGCGTCCGTCATCGCATACAACATGCATGCGAGCAGTGACGAACCGGACGTCATCGAAGACGTGGTCTCATTTGCCTACAAGACGATCAAGTTCGTCTACGACGACGACCACGAAGCTGAAATGAATGTCGCGACCGGTGCCTGACGCAGTCGGTCCAAGGTCCGATAGGGGTCTCACGCGCGCGGCGCCGGGCGCCGCCAGGCGTGAGGCCCTGCAACCTTCTCTCTGGGACCGGTTGATCGACGATCTGCCGGGCCTGGAGAGCGAGATCCAGGCGATGCGCGACACCGCCAGCGCCGACATCGGCGCGGACAAGGTCGATACGTTGCTCAGCGGCAGCGCGCGGTTGATCGACGCCGATCCGGAACTGACGCCGGAGCAGAAAAAACGCCTCCACCAGCTGGCCTTCCAGTACCGCCGCAGGGCCGAGTTGCAGCATCTCGGCATCGTCGTTTCGAACCGGGTCCTGCGCGAGGCGGTGCGCCGGGACATCGAGGCGCTGTTCAACACCGAGCGTTACGAGTCCATCCCGATGATGGCTGACTGGGAGGCGGAACATTTCACCGACAACGTCCAGGACCTTGCAGACTTTCCCGAGGTACGGCGCAGCGTGGTGAATTACGGCGTTCCCTCGTTTTCAGGCCGGTCGTCGAGGGACTTCGACAGGGAAGCGCTCGCCAAGGAAATCCGCGCCGTGCTGACGACGTTCGAACCGCGCCTCAAGGACGGAGCGACGAAGGTCGAAGTCACGCTCGGCGACAAGACGGGCGGACTGAAGATCGAGATCGACGCCGTCCTGGTCACCAATCCGACGCCTGAACGGCTGCGCCTCCGTACCACCGTCAATCTCGACAACGGCAAGGCCCAGACCGAAGTCAGGGACATTTAGAAAGCCTGCGGATGGATCGGGTCTTCCTTGAGTATTATGAGGAGGAGCTGACGCATATCCGGCAGCTTGCGGCCGAGTTCGCGGACATGCATCCGACGGTCGCGCGCAATCTGTCGCTCGACACCGTCCCCTGCCCCGATCCTTATGTGGAGCGCCTGCTCGACGGTGTCGCCTTCCTGGCGGCGCGCACGCGCCTCAAGGTCGATGGCGAGCGCTCCCGCTTCGCCCGTGGCGTCCTCGACGTTCTCTACCCCGATCTGGTCTCGCCGACGCCGGCGACCGGCATGGCGGTGCTCAAGCCGGGACAGCAATTGCAGACGATGAATGAAGGGCATCTGGTGACGCGCGGGGCCCGGCTCCTGTCCGGCCTCCTGCCCGGGCTTTCGACGCGCGCGACCTACACGACCGCCCAGGACGTGCACCTGTGGCCCCTCGAAGTGGCCGCGGTGCGTTACTTCCAGGACCGCAGCGCGATTGCCAGCGCCGGGCTGCAGGCGCCCGCCGGCATGGTTGCGGAGTGTGCGCTGAGCCTCTCCTTCGCGCGCGTCGGCAAAGGCAACCTCAACGAGCTCACGGTCGACGATCTGAACCTCTGCTTCGCCGGCCGCAGCAAGTCCTCGCAACTCTTCGACGCCTTCTTCGGCGCCTGCGCGGCCGTCGGCGCGCGTGCCGAAGGCGGGACAGGCGCGCTGAGGCAGCTGGCGCTGCCCGAGATGGTCGGCATCTCCGACGCCGAAGCGCTCATGCCGCGCACGCGGCCGACATTCGAAGGATACCGGCTGCTGCGCGAGTATTTCATGATGCCGGAGCGCTTTCACTACATCCGGTTGCGCAACCTGCAGCCGGTCGTGCGCGCATGCGCTGCGCGGATCGAGGTGGTCTTCTTCTTCCGCCGGCACGCGCCCGAGCTTGCCGACGTCTCGTCGGGCGATTTCGAGCTCTTCGCGACCCCCATCATCAATCTCTTCGAGCGCGAGTGCAACGTCATCGAGCTTGACGGGCGGCGCACGCGCCAGCCTGTCTACGCCGACCGGACACGCCCGCGCGACTTCGAGATCTTCCGCATGCTGCGCGTCGAGGACGCCGATCGCGAAGGCCCCGAGGCGGCGATCCCGGAATTGTTCGGCCTCGGCCAGAACCGCGGCAGCGGCTGGGTCTATTCCACCGAGCGCCGGCCGCGACGCGCGACCGAGGACGAGCGCCGCCAGGGTGTCACCCGCGCCTCCTACATGGGCGACGACGTCTTCATCGCAATCTCCCGGCCGCCCGGCCGGACGCCAAGCTTTCCATTGAAGCGCATCGACATCGTGGCGCTCTGCACCAACCGCGACCTCCCGATCCTCGACGACACCCCGACGCTGACGCTCGACGGGGGCGATCCGATCGAAGCCATCCGGCTGATCGGCGCCGTCCGTCCGCCGCAACGCTCGATCGCGCCGGCGCTGCCGTCCAGCGCGGAGGGAGAATCGCGGGCCGACGAGATCGCCTGGCGCGTGATCTCGCAGCTGTCGCTCAATTTCCTGAGCCTCGCGGCCGAAGGGCGCGGATCCGATCCATTGCATGCCATGCTCGATCTTTATGCCGACCGCGGCGATCCCGGCCTGGCGCGGCATGTCCGGTCGATCTCGCGCATAACGTCGCGGCCGGTGATCGAGCGTCTTCCGATCGACGGCCCGATGTGTTTCGGCCGCGGCATCCAGGTCGCGCTCGACATCGACCAGTCGGTCCTGACCGGGCATAGCGCGCTGCTTCTTTCCGCGTTGCTGTCGAAGCTTTTCGCCCGCCACGCCGGCATCAACGGTTTCGTTCGAACCCGCTCGCGGCTGCTGCAGAAACAGGAGGAGGTGTCATGGCCGATAACGCCCGGCAATCGTCACCTGATCTGAAGCAGTCGGGCGCCAGAGCGAACGCCACCTTCGACTTCTTCGAACTGCTCAGGCAGCTGGAAAACGAGGAGCAGCAGCGCTTCGGGCAGAAGGGCGGCCCGGGACGAGAGCCGGCGCGCCTCGGTCAGCAGATCCGGCTCGGCTTTGCGACCGAGGATGTCGCCGAGTACCAGGAGTTTTCGGACGGAAGCCCTGCCCGGGTGGTGATCGCCAATCTCGGATTGCTCGGCCCCGAAGGCCCGATGCCGCTGCACCTGACGCGATGGGTGCTGGACCGCCTCTCGCAGCGCTGGTTCGCCGGCGCCGAAGCGCGGCAGACGGCCGACACGACGTTCGTCGACTTCGTCAACCTGCTCCAGCATCGGATGATGGCGCTGTTCTATCGCGCCTGGGCTGACCATACGCCCGCCGTGCAGGTCGAGCGGCCGGTCGGCGGGCGCGTCCGCGCCATGATGGAATCCATGGCCGGCATGGGCCTGCCGGGCACGCACAATGGCGACAACCCCGCGCTCGACCTGGTCAAGCTGAAGCAGGCGGCGGCACTCGCCAGCCAGGTGGACGGCCCCGAGCGGCTTACCCTCTTCGTCGCGGAAGCCTTCGACGTGCCGGTGGCGCTGAAGGAGTTCGTCGCCGCCTGGCTGCCCATTCCGGAGGCCCTGCAGAGCCGCATCGGGCAAGCGTTTGCCGTACTTGGGAGCGGCGCGACCGTCGGCAAGCGCGTCTTCTCGCGCCAAAGCCGGGTCGAGCTCGTGATCGGCCCCGTCGGCATCCGGGACTATCTGTCGTTCCTTCCTGATGGCGACAAATACCCCGCATTGAAGCGCGCCATCCGCGATCTCGTCGGCGAGCAGATCGATGTCGATTTGCGCGTGGTGCTCAAGCGGGCCGAGGTCCCCAAGCCGAACATCGGCAAGGTGCAGCTTGGGCGGACGACTTGGCTTGCACGCCCTGATGAAAAGGGGGATGCTGACGAGATGCGGCTGCGGGCAGTCGTCGGCTGGCGGCCGGACAATGCAGGGGCAGACGCATGAGCTTGGTGCTCACACTGCAGCAGGGGCCGCGCGCCCAGGCAGTTCGCGAGGTCCGGCTGGATACGGGCGAGCTGGTCATCGGCCGCAGCGCCGACGCGGACTGGCAGATCGACGACCCCGACATGTTCGTTTCGCGCGCGCACTGCCGGATCTCGGGCGGGAGTGGCGGCTACACGGTCACCGACATCTCGAGCAGCGGGCTCTTCATCGACGATTCGATAAAGCCGCTCGGCGCCGGCAATTCGGCCGAGCTTCGCGCCGGCATGCGCCTGCGCCTGGGTGATTACGTTCTGCGGGTCGACCTGCCGGGCGGCGCCGGCCAGGCTGCACCGCGGCCCGAGCCGCAGCCGAACGTGTCCCGCCTGGCGGTCAATCTCGGCGCCGATGATTTTTTCGCGCAACGCGAGCCCGAGCCCGAGCGCAAGCCGCGCCCGGCCGACCTGCCAAAACCCTTCGAGCAGCCGCGCGAGGCGGTGCAGCAACCCTTCGAACGGGGCGGCAGCGACGGCCGGTCACAGGCTTTCGACGATCCTTTCAGCCTCGACCCGGTGTCGAGCCGGCCGCCGGATCGGCAGGACGAGCGCCCGCGCACCTTTCTCGATCCTTTCGGCTCCGATCCCGAAGCGAAGCCGTCGAGGCCCGAACCCCGGGCTCCGCAGCCCAAGCCTTTCGACGATTTCGGCTTCGGCGGCCCTGCGCCGGAGGCCGCGCAGCCGCCCCCGCGAAACGCACCGCCTGCCTCACCCGCATCGCAACGTGCGCCTTGGGAGCTGCCGCCGCGGGACGCACCACCGCCGAAAGCCGCCGAACCTGCATCGCCACCCCGCCCCGAGCCGATGCCGGAGCCTCGCCGCGAGCCTCCGATCGCCCGCCCGGCCGCGGCCGGCAGCGACGATTTGCGCGACGCCTTCCTGCGCGGCCTCGGGCTCTCCTCAGCCGACATCCCGACCCGTGATGCGGTTGCCGAGATGGAAAAGCTCGGCAGCGAGTATCGGCTGATGCTGGACGGCATCATGCAGCTCCTGCGCAAGCGCGCCGAGGAAAAAAGCAATGCGCGCGTCGCGCAGACTATGGTCGGATCCTCGCAGGTGAACCCGTTGAAGTTCCTGCCGACCGTGGACGACGCGCTCGCCACCATCCTGGCCGAGCGCAGCCCCGGCTTCCTCGGCGGCCGGGCGGCGATCGCCGACGCCATCCGCGACCTCGCCCAGCACCATGTGCGGGCCTGGCGCGGCATCCAGTCGGCGTTGCGCCGGATGATCGACCGCTTCGACCCGGCGGCAATCGAGGAGGAGCTGCTGAAAGGCGGTTCGGGCGGCAGTTCGCTGCTTCCCGGCAGCCGTGCCTCAAAACTGTGGCAATTATATCAGAAACGTCATCGGGAGATCGCCCAGAGCGCCGAGAATCGGTTCCTGGGCGAGATAGGCGCGGATTTCCGGGACGCCTATGAGGAGGAGTGAGATGAGACGCCGTGCCGTCCTCGCTGGCCTTGCTGCTTCCCTCGTTGTCAACACCGGCGCCTTGTTCGGCCCCAAAGCCTCGAAAGTGACCGTCAATGTGGTGGGCGGCGCCGGCATGAATCCCGGGCCGAACGGCGGCGATCGGCCGGTTATGGTCCTGATCTACCGATTGAAGAGCACCGGCATGTTCGAGCAGGCCGATTATTTCGCGCTCGACGCCAACGCCGCCGGCACGCTCGGCGGCGACCTGCTCGGCATGGACGCGGTCGTGCTCGCGCCCGGCCGGCGCGAAAGGCAGGACATCACCGTCGAGCCGGAGGCGGCAGCGCTTGGCTTCGCCGCCTTCGTGCGCGAGCCGGCGAGCCGCCAATGGAAATCGACGTTCGCAATCTCGCCAGGATCGCGATTGACCATCAATGTGGCATTGGGCAGGGGCGGCATTTCGGTGAACGCCCGCAAGAACAGCATCTTTTCATCGCAGGGCGACCGGTAAATGACCGATGCGAACAGAGTGCTATGGTCGGAAGGGCTGTTCCTTCGGACGCAGCATTTTCAGCAGCAGGATCGCTTCATCGAGGCGACCGCGCGCGGCACCTTGCAGGCGTCGCGGCTGCAGCCCTTCGGATTTCGCACCCTGACGCTCGACCCCGCACTGCTCAAGGCAGGCCAGGTTTCGATCGTGTCGGCACGCGGCATTTTCCCCGACGGCACGCCCTTCGCCATTCCCGAAACGATGGACGCGCCGCGGCCGCTTGCCGTCACGCCCGATACGGCGGCCGGCGCGGTGCTGATCGCGCTGCCGGTGGAGCCGGTGGGCGGCGTCGCCTTCGACCCGGCGCATGCGAGTTCGAGCGGGGCGCGCTATCACGGCAGGATCCTGACGGTTAACGATGCCGTCCAGGGCGGCGCCGATCCCGAGGAGATCGAGATCGCCCGGCCGCAGGCCGTGCTGCTCGCGCCGGGAAAATCGGTCGGCGGCTACACTGCCCTTCCCGTCGCCGACATGAAGGGCCTGCGGGCCGACGGCAGCATCGCGCTGGTCGATACCTTCCTGCCCCCGACTTTGGTGACCGGCGCCGTGCCCTGGTACGCGCAACTGCTGCAGGAGGTCATCACCGGGCTTGACCATATCGCCGATGCGCACGGCAAGGTCGTGCTTGGCGGGCCTGGCCGCAGCGTCGAGGACCTGCTCATGCTCAACCTCGCCAACGCGGCTCGGCCGCGCCTGGCGCATCTGCTCGCGCAGGAGGTCTTTCATCCGGCCGAGCTCTATCTGGAGCTGGCAGGCCTCGCCGGCTCCATGGCGACCTACGGGTCCAGCTCGCGCCGGCTGGCCGAGCTGCCGGCTTACGACCACATGTTCCCGGGCCTGCCGTTCAACGCGCTTGCCGATACGCTGCGGTCGCTGATCCTCAGCCTGCGTTATGTCGAGCCGAAGTCGCGGGCGCTGCCGGTCATGCGTCATTCGACCAATGTCTGGAAGGTCCGGATCGACAACCCGAAGATCCTGACCCAAAGTCGCATCGTCATCCGCGTCGGCTCGGAGCTTTCCGAAGACGCGCTGCGCAAGATTTTCGTCAACCAGGTGACAGTCGGCTCATCGGATGAGTTCGAGGGCCTCTGGAAATCGCGCCTGCCCGGAATAGCGCTGAAGCCCCTGCACTCGCAGCCGCGCGAAATCCCCTATGACGGGGACCGCCTCTGCCTGGAGCTCGACCAGCGCAGCGAGCATTGGGCCTCACTTCTCGATGCCCCCGGCTTCGTGATCGGGGTGTCGGGCGTGCTTCCGAGCGAACCGCAGGTCGACTGCTTTTCGGTGAACAGGTGATCCAATGAGTAGGGACGATCCCTTCGGCCTGTCGGAGGATCGCGAGAAGACCCGCATCCGCCTCGTCGATGCCTCGTCGTCGCCCAAGGCCCCGGCACAGCCGGCGCAGCCGCCGAGGCAAATGCTGCGCGAGCAGCCCTCCTACCCCACCCAGCCCATGGCGGCCGCGCCGCTTCGCCAGACGCGGGCGCATCCCAACAAGCTGGTGGCAGCCTTCGCACCGCTGCTTGAATTCGCGCCGGAGCTCGAAAGCGCCATCCCGCCCGAGAACCCGGAGGCGCTGCGCACGCGCCTGCTCGACGCACTGGTGCGGGCGCGCGACACGGCCGTTGCGTCGGGCTCCTCGCTCGAGCGCGCGGACCAGGCCGCCTGGGCCGTCGCAGCGCTCCTCGACGACCTCGCTCTCAACACGCCCTGGGGCGGCAACAGCGCCTGGCCGCGGCAGCCGCTCGTCGTCATGCTGCGCGGCGATGTCGATTCTGGAACGCAGTTCTTCCAACGCCTCGAGCAACTCGAGCGCAGCCCCAACCGCGATCCCGAAATGCTGGAATTGCAGTATCACTGCATGGCGCTCGGCTTTCGCGGCAAGTACCGCGTGCCGGGCCGCGCCGGCGATCGTTCGCTGAACGCGGTTCGCGTCGCGGCAGCCCGTTTCCTGCGCAATGCCGATGTCGAGGACGCGCCGCTGTCGCCCAACTGGCAGGGCGTGATCGCCTCCGACGAGCCGCCGCGCTTCATCGTGCCGATCTGGGTGGTGGTGCTGTTTGCCGCCTTCCTCGGCACGTCGATCTATGTCGGTCTTAGCTGGGGTCTTTCCAGCCACGCCACCAGTCTCTCGACGCTGGTCCGCGCCTTGCCGCCGGCAGACCGCACGGCCATCACCCGCATCGCGCCCAAGGCAGAGCCGGCCGCGCCGGAGGCGCCCCCGCCCCCGCCGCCGCCCGAGCCGGAAGTCGTCCGGTTCGATCTCCTGCCCGAGTTCGCGGCCAAGGCGCCGGAGCGCATGCGCGCCGCGCTCAAGGGCAATGAAAGCATTTCGCTTGCGCGCCTGGTCATCCAGGCATCGAACCCCGAGCTCTTTCGCTCATCGAGGGCCAAACTCTCCGACGGGTTTGAGCCGCTCATCGCCTCGATCGCCGGCGTGATCGTGGAGAACCAGGAGCTGATCGGGAACATCACGGTCGTCGGGCACACCGACAGCGTGCCGGTGCAGAGCTCCAATCCGCTCGGCACCAACCAGAAGCTTTCAGAGGCGCGCGCGGCAACCATCATGGATCTCCTGGTTCAGGCGGGGGTACCGAAGGAACGGATCAAATCGGAGGGACGTGCGGAGACCGAGCCGGTCGCCGACAATGCGACGCGTGAGGGACGCGCCTCGAACCGCAGGGTCGAGGTCCTGATCGAGAAGAGATTGTAGAAATGTTCGTCCTTCGCTTTCTGTGGGCCGTCATCTCGTCGCGCATCCTGTGGACGCTGATTGGGCTCACGCTGCTGTCGCTGCTGGTGTGGTTCTTCGGCCCGATCGTCGCCGTCGGCCCGTACCAGCCGCTCGAATCGGAGATGGTGCGGATCATCGTCATCGCCGCCTTCTTCATTCTCTGGCTGATCCGGCTGATCATCGTTCAGCGCCGGGCCATGCGCGCCAACCGGATGTTCGTCCAGGAGATCGCAGCACCCGCCGAGGAAAAGCCGGCCGACCCGGGTGCCGAAAGCGTCGCCGCCGTCGGCGCAAAATTCCAGGACGTGCTGACGGAGCTGCGCCGCCGCAAGCTCGGCAATCGCCGCTTCCTGCGCGAGATGCCGTGGTACGTCATCGTCGGGCCACCCGGCACCGGCAAGACGACGGCGCTGCGCCAGTCCGGCCTCAACTTCCCGATCGACCTGACCGGCGACCTGCATGGCATCGGCGGCACACGCAATTGCGACTGGTTCTTCACCGAGAACGCGGTGCTGATCGACACCGCCGGGCGCTACACCCAGCAGGAAAGCCAGCCGGACGTGGACGCGACCGAGTGGCTCGGTTTCCTCGATCTCTTGAAGCGGCACCGCGGCCGCCGCGCATTGAACGGCGTCATCGTGGCGATCTCGGTCGACGTCCTCTCCGAAGGGGACGAGGCGATCCGCTCGCACGGACGCAAGATCAGGCGGCGGCTCGCCGAGCTCAACGAGCGGCTGGAGATCAAGCTGCCCGTCTACCTGATGCTCACCAAGGCCGACCTCATCAAGGGCTTCGAGCAGTTTTTCGGCAAGCTTTCGACCTCCGCCCGCGAGCAGGTCTGGGGCGCCACCTTCCCGGTCGATGCACGCATCGGCCGCGAAAGCGTCGGCAAGGAGATTTCGACGCTGGCGCGTGAGCTCGAAGTGCGCATGGTGCCGCGCCTCGAGGACGAGGAGAAGCTCAGCGACCGCGCCGAGATCTTCCGTTTCCCCGCGCAGGTCGAGAGCCTGTCGGAACCGATCCAGCTCTTGGTCGACACCATGGTCGGCGAGAGCAAATACGAAGAAAGCGCCTGGCTGCGCGGCATCTATTTCACCTCGGCCACGCAGGAGGGCGCGCCGATCGATCGGCTGGCAGCCCAGCTGTCCTCGACCTTCGGCCTGCCGCCGCGGCGCAGCATGCTGGCGCAGCGCGTCGAGCGGCGTAGCTTCTTCCTGAAGAACCTGCTCACCAGCGTGATCTTCAAGGAGGCCGGGCTCGGGACGTTCGACCCCCTCGCCTTGAAACGCCGTGCCTGGATCTGGCGCGGCGCCGTCGCCGCGTGCGTTGCCGCCGTGGCCTTGGTCGGCACGGCTTTCACGCTCTCTTATCTCGACAACCGCGACGCGGTGGACACCCAGGCCGACGAGCTCGAAGCGTTGCAGGGACCGCTCGCCGCAGCCGCCGCCGAGCCGGCGCTGGTCGAGGCGCCGTCGCTCGACGGCGCGCTCACCGCGATGGACGGCATCGTCGCGTCGCAGGTCGCGGTGCCTGCCGCGATGCATGACATCGCCGGTCCTTCGGCAGGCAGCGAATTGCAGCAGGCGCAGACGGCCACCTACAACCAGGCGCTGCGCAACATTCTCGAGCCGCGCATGGTGGCGCTGCTCGAAGCCACGATGTGGCGGCAGATTCGCGAGCCGGAATTCATGCTCGGCGCGTTGAAGACCTACCGCATGATGACCGGCCTGTCGCAGATGGATACCGAGTTCGCCCAAGACTGGTGGCTGAACGAGATGCCGGAGAATGCGCCGGTCGCGCCGTTCCCGACGGAAAATGCCGAAGCGCATCAGATGGCGGCCATTGCGCGGATGGCGGTTGATGATTCTTATGTCCCGCCCGACAATGCGCTGGTCGCCGAAGCTTTGAAGACGGTCTGCACGATCTCGCTGCCGGTGCGCGCCTACCAGCAGCTCCTGGCCGACGACGCCGTCGCCGGCCTGCCGGAATGGATCCCGGCGAACTTCGCCGGCCCCAACGGCGCCAAGGTCCTCACCCGCGTCTCGGACAAGACGCTGCGCAACGGCATTGCCGGCGTCTTCACCTATGCCGGCTTTCACGACGTGATCCTGGACCGGGTCGAGGAAGTCGCCGCGCAGGCAGCGCTCGATCGCGCCGTCTTCGCCGGCGGCTGCTCCGAGAATGCCGAGACCTCTGTATCGGCGCTGTCCGAAGACGTGCTGAAACTCTACTATGAAGACTTCATCGCCCAGTGGGACAGCTTCCTGCGCGACATGCGCGTGGCTCCCCTCACCGACCTCGCCATCGCCAGCGAAAACCTGAAGGATCTGTCGAGCGCCGACTCCTCGCTGAAGCGGCTCCTGACCGCGGTCGTGCGCGAGACCGAGCTCACCCGTTCCGACGAAGAGCCCGAGGCCGAAGGCGGCGGTGGCGACAAGGCGGCCAAGAAGGGCGCGTCCAAGATCCTTGGAAAACTCGGCAAGCTCGGCAAGCTGGTGAAGAAGGGCTCCAAGCTTTTGCCGAAGGGAGGCTCGGAAGAGGCGATCGACCTGACGGGCACGCTCGTCGCCGATCACTTCAAGCCGCTCAAGGGTGTGATCGCCGAGGTGGACGGGCAGCCCCCGGCGCTCGACGCCGCGATCGTCGCGCTGACCAACCTCTCGAACATGCTGCAGACGGTCAATGCCACGCCCGATCCGAACGAGACCATCAAGAAGCAGGGCGGCCTGGCCGAGCTCACCGGCGCGGTGGCGCGCCAGGCGCAGATCCTGCCTGATCCGATCGACGACTGGCTCGGCGGCATAGCCGGCGACGCCAGCGGCCTGACGCAGCGCGCCGTCACCTCCGAGCTCAATGCGATCTGGCGCGCGGAGGTGCTGCCTTTCTGCCAGTCCGCGCTCAACAACCGCTATCCCTTCGATCCCAAGAGCGCGGTCGACGTCAACGTCCGCGACTTCGCGCGGCTGTTCGGCCCTGGCGGCATGATCGATGCGTTCATCAACGATCACCTGATCGCCTACATCGACACGACGAACTCGCCCTGGAAGTGGCGCGCCGATTTCGGCCTGAACGGCGGCTCGCTGGCCGCGTTCGAGCAGGCGCGGCGCATCCGCGACGATCTGTTCCCCGGCGGCCAGGGCCCGACGATGGCCTTCACGCTCGAAGCGATCGACCTTTCGCCAAGCGTGATCCGCGTCACCCTCAACCTCGATGGCCAGAACCTAGTCTACTACAACAACGCCACGCGCCCTCAGGCCATGACCTGGCCTGGAAAGGATGGCTCGGGTGCGATCTCGCTTGCCTTCCAGCCGATCGATGGTTCGGGCGAGGTAAGGCTGAGCGAGACGGGAAGCTGGGCCTGGCTGCGCATGCTGCGGGCCGGCCGGTTCAACGCCACCGACCTCGTCGATGTCTACGATCTGAGGCTCGGCACGGGTGGCGTCTTCGCCGATTTCCGGCTGAAGGCGTCGAGCGTGGAAAACCCGTACAATCTCGAGATGTTCAAGAAATTCAGCTGCCCGGCGCAGCTATGACGACAGGATTCTTCGGCAAGATCCCGGCGACCGGCGACTTCGTCGTCTTGAACCTGCCGCGCATCTTCACTGACCGGTGGGACCGCTGGATGTCGATGGAGCTGCGCGACCGGCCAGACGAAGGCGAGCTCGACCCGCGTGCATGGCGTTTCGTCATTCAAGGCGGCATCTTCGGGGAACAGCCGTGCTCCGGCGCGTGGCGGATGAGTTATGACCGCGTGGGACGCCACTATCCGCTGACCATTGCGCGCCTGGGTCCGCCGCCCGACACGACCGACACATGGTTCGAAGCGATTGCGGCGCTGCTCGAAGGCTGCGTAGTCGGCTATTGGGACCAATCTCGGCTGGCCGACAAACTCGCGGCGACACCGCAGCCAGCGCCGGGCTTGCAGGCACCCCGCATCGTTTTCTGGTGCGATGACTGGGAGGTTCACGAGCTCAGCTTTGCCGATATCCACGACCTGGCGGAGCGCGCACTGCCGGCGATGCGGGCGGCGCGGCAAGGGACGGATGCGCTCTGATGGGAAACGCCGTCTATGCCGAGAAGATGGGCTTTTTCCACAAGGGCAGCGGCGGCAAGGGCATCGCACCGGGCGATGTCTGTCTCAGCCCTCCGCCGCCGCCGGCGGGACCGGTTCCGGTGCCCTACGTCAACAACCTGTCGGCCAGCGACCTGATCAAAGGCAGCAAAAGCGTCAAGATACACGGCAACCCCACCGCGCTCGAGAACTCTTCCGAGATAGCGATGAGCACCGGCAACGAGCCTGCGACGCCGGGGCTCGGCGCGGGCGTCGTCACGCACAAGATCAAGGGCAAAGGCACGTTCAAGCTCTGGTCCTTTACCGTCAAGGCAGAGGGCAAGGGGGTCGACCGGCACGGCGATCCGATGGGCCAGAACGAGATGAGCGACCCGCCGAACTGCGTCGATGCGGCTGCGCTCGAGAGCTTCAAGGCTTATCTGCGCAACAAGGGCCTCGCGGACAAGAAATGTCCCAAGCCCTATGACGGTGAGAAGCACCGGCCGGAGATCACCGAAAAGCAAGACGACAAGGTGCACGGGGAGACTTGCTGGGAATGCCAGGGGCAGATGGATGCAGGGGACAAGCCCTTGACCGTCGGCGGCAAATTCCTGAACAGCGAGAACGAGTTCAAGACACGCTCCGGCGGCAAGTGGAAAGGCCGCGACCGCGAGGCGATGACGCCCGACCATCAGCCGCCGCTGTGCGTCGCCTGGGAGCTCGGCGGCTGCCACATTCCTGATCCGCCCGATGGCTTCAAGGACTATTTCAGCAAACCGTCGCGGGTGAAGCCGCATTGCCGGCGGCATTCGAACGCGCAAGGGTCGCAGGCGGCGGCCTATTCGCGGCGCATCCGCGCGGCGCGCTAGGGACTTGCCGAGATGGACCAGCGGTACAAGGACATCCAGGCCAGCTACATAGCGGCGATGAACGCGACCATGCCGACCGTGCTTTCCTGGTGGGACCGGCACGCGAATGACAAGGACCCCGTAGACGCCGAAGCGTTCAAGGCTCGCTGGCCGGCCGGACCTGTAGCGCATCCTTATGTGCTGCGTGTCTTTCGCGAGTACTTTCTCCAGGTCGACGATCTCAATCTTCAGATGGAAACGGAACGCACGCCCGACGATCGGCCACCGGCTGAAGAGGATTGGGGTGAGGACATCAACGATCCGATCGAGTTCGTGCGGCCGAGCGACCTGTTGATCAACGACATCGAGTTCATCGATCCAAAACTCTTCGAGGTGCTGCAGAACCTGGTCTTCGTGCCGGTCGGCGCCAACGCCGGTGAGGAGTTCGTGTAGGCATGCCCCTGGACATCGTGCACAACGTCGAAAAGGGAGTGCGGCAACTCCTCGGAGCACCGGCGGACCTGGCGGAGTTTTTGCCGCCGCAGGGTCGAGCCAGGCCGATCGCGGCCGCGACGCAGGCGCATCAGGAGTTGTTTCGTGGCTACGTCGCGGACTTCCCGACAGCCTACTTCATCGCCGAGAGCTGGTGGAAAGGCTGTGTCGAGGCATACACCTCTCTCGGCCATTCGCGCGAAGAGGCAATTGATCTTGCCTATGACAGGCGCCTTGCCGGCCCGGCATCGGCACCGGAGGTCGTCTGGTTCTTCCGGGAATACTGGCTCGACTGCGCAAAGCTCAACGCCACGCTTCCGGAGGCCGATCGGGTTCCACCCGAGGTCGTGCTGCTCGGCTGGCTGGTCGAGGAGAATCACACCGACTACGTGACACTCCTCACCTGCATGCCGTATTGGCCGATGGCGCTGGACGAGAAAGGCAATTGGTGCTGAGCCATGGCCTTCGCCGTCTGGATCGAGAACCGAACACCGTTCCCCGCCGCATCGCATGTGCAGCTCAATGCCGACGGTCAGGAGGTGCTGGTGGTCATGCTGTCGGCTAGCTTCCACGCAGCCGAGCAGGACGAAAACCTCCGTCCGGCAGAGCAGCAGGTGCCCGTCGTCTTCGGCGACGTGCCGTTCGGTGACCCGGCGCGATCGTCTATCCGCTACGAGTCGGACATCGCCCCGCTGAAGCCTATGGCAGATGTCATCGTCAACGGCACGGCGCATGCGCCGAACGGCAAGCCTGTGCGCGAGATGCAGGTCGGTGTTCGGGTCGGCGGCCTGCGCAAGATGCTGCACGTCATGGGCGACCGAATCTACGACGCCGGCGGGTACAGCGCGCCGCATCCGTTCCGGTCCATGCCGATCGTCTACGAACGCGCCTTCGGCGGGATGACCGAGGACGGTCGGGCGGAGGCCCGCAATCCGGTCGGCGTTGGCCACCACCACGCGGCTTCCGCCGATCCCGCCGTCAAGACGCAGGCGCCGAACGTCACTTATCCCGATCAGCCTTTTCTCAAGCCGGGGGATACCCCCGCCCCGGCCGGCTTCGGTGCGATCGGCCGCAATTGGCGGCCGCGCATCGGTTTTGCCGGGACCTATGACCAGGCCTGGCTCGACACTCAATGGCCGCTTCCGCCGAAGGACATCGATCCGCGTTTTCATTTGAGCGCGCCGTCCGACCAGCAGCTGCCTCGCCTCGGCGGCGGCGAGGAGGTGACGATGGTTGGGCTGACACCGTCCGGACGCTGGAGCTTCCGCATCCCGCGCGTCACGGCGCCTGTCCGGCTCATCTATGATGACCGCATGGAGGAGGCTGCCTTCACCCCCGACACGGTGCTGATCGAGCCTGACCAGTGGCGCGTGACGCTCAAGGCCCGCATGACGTTCATCACCCGCCGCAATGCGCCGGCCTTGCGCGAGATCGTCTTCGGCCATGTCTCGCCGGTTCTGCTCAGCGCAAGGCGCAAGGGCAAGGAGTATTTCACTCCGCTCGGCGGCGACGGTACGCTCCGCGACCGTCCGGTCTGGCAGGCATGAGCAGGCGACGCGGATGAAACGACCGCTCTATATCGCCGGGGCCGGCGCCGTGACGCCCGCTGGGCTCGATGCTCGCCAGACCGTCTCGGCGATCCGCGCCGCGCTTTCGGCGGCCGAAGAGATGGTGCTGACGGAGCCCTTTGGTGCCGTCCAGGTCGTATCGCGCATTCCGACGCACTGGAAACTCAAGCGTACCGAAGGCGATTGGCTTGCGAATATGGCCGCACGCGCCATCAAGGAAGCGATGACCGGAAGCACGGTTCCCTCCGAGGCGACGGCAATCCTGCTCTCACCGCCCGAAAGCTTTCGCGCGCATCCCGCCTTCGAGGACATCGCCGCCACCGCATTCCTTGCCGCAGTGATGCAACGGACTGGCTTTTCATTTCATCGCTCCTCGCGCTCCATCGACGGGGGTGCGGCGGCGAATGTCGGGCTGATCGAGCACGCCGCGGAACTGATTGGGGCCAATGGCGGCGTGGAGCAGATTGTCCTCGGCGGTGTCGACAGCCTCGTCAACGACGCCGACCTGGCGCGTCTCGGCGCGGCCGGCCGGCTGAAAGGCGACGAAAACGCGCAAGGCCTCGTCCCCGGCGAAGGTGCGGTCTTCGTGCGGCTGACACGTGTCGCGGCAGACCGTGCCGCCTCGGCGCCGGCGATCCATGGCGTTGGTGTGGCGCAGGAACAGGATAGCGTGCTCTCCGATCGCTACAGTCAGGGACGTGCGCTGCTGCAGGCACTACGCGGTGCGGTAGCGGGGGGAGGCCCGTCCGAGCCGGACGTGTCGTTCGTGCTCAGCACCGGCAATGGCGAGCGCTATGGCGGCCTCGAGGCCTTGATCGCGCGACCGCGTTTTTATCGGACCCGGCGCGAGCCGCTGATCGTCGCCTACCCCGCCATGACGGTTGGCGATATCGGCGCGGCTGCGGGCGCGTTGTCGTTGATGCTCGCGGCCGACAGCATCGGCAACGACTATGCGCCCGGCCCGGTGGCGATGTGCGAGGCGTCGTCGGAGGGCGGATTGCGGGCGGCGGCTACGATCGCCGCAATGAGCCGTCGCCGCGGTTAAAGTATGTCTCCCGAAAGTGTCCGCGGCTTGGGGACCAAGACATGCGCAAGATCAAAGACCTGAAGCAGGTTTGCGTGAATCCCATTCACGCAAAGATGCCTTAGGCCCAAGCCGGAAACTTCCGCGTCCGGCGCCAGTTGACCATGAGCAGGTCCGGCTCGGCCATCGCCTTGCGCAGTGCTTCCAGGCGCAAGTGGCGCATCGAGCGGAAAACGTAGTGGCCCTTCCCGCCTTTGCCTCCGTCCCACCAGGCCGCGACGCTGTCCGCGTTCGGCAGTGTCGGCTCCTCCCGACCGGCGAAGGCGGGCCCGAGGCTTTCCGGCTCGGTCGTGAAGACATCCGTGTCGCCGAAATCAACCTCGAAGAGGTCGCGCAGGCTCTTCGCCGCGGCGGCCGCGAGGTTCGGATCGCGCATCTTTTCGATCAGCCAGGGCATTACCTTGAGGTCGCCGAGCAGGCCGACAGAGGCGATCGCCGCAGCGTGTGTCAATGGCTGCTCCAGCCTTGCCTGCAGCCAGCGCTTTGCCGCCGCTCCCGGCGTGGAAAGGAGGCGCAGCTCGATCGCCGCGGCCGCGGAATCGGCGTCCGTCGCGGCGATCCGGTCGCACACCGAATGCGCCGCTTGCGTGTCGCCGAGCAGGCAGGCGGCGAACGCGGCCGTCAGCCGCTCCTGCGACGATCGGGATTCCAGCAGGGCATGGACGGCCGGCAGGACGTCGCGGCGCTTCAAGAGCGCGGTAAGCCGCAACGCACGCCTCCGCACGTCCGGTGCCGGGTCGGCCAACGCGTTTTCAAGCTGCGGCCCGAGATCGACACGGTGATGACAGAGCGCGGCGAGACCGAGAGAGCGAACGCCGGCGTCTCGCGAGCGTGTCCAGTCGGCTACATAAGGCTTCAGCTCGTCCTTCGGTGCGCGGGCAATGGCGCCGGAGAAACCGGAAATCGCCGCCTGGCCGAGCGGCAGGGCAAGCTCGATCACGTCCGCCACGGCCTTGGACGAGCCTGAACGCAGGGCGAGATAGCCGAGGACGAACAGCTCGCCGGCTTCAGGATAGTCCTCGAAGCGCGCGCTGGCCGTATCCCAGGCGCGGCGGCCCGACGCCATCAACCCTTCGAGATTGGCATCGAGCCGCTGGTCGATGCGGCCGATATCGGTCTCGCCGAGCAGCGGCCCATCGATCTCGTTGCGCCGACGAATCCACAGGAACGCCGCATCCTCCGCATGCTGGTCGACGATTGCCGGGATCGAGGAGACGCGCGCCATGCGAAGACCTAGTTCAGATGGACCGCCCCGCCGCGAATCCTGTTCGTGCCGCTCGCATAGCTGGTGACCTGGCTGCCGCGTATCGTGATGCGCCCGTCCTTCTCCAGAATGATCGAGGCTTTGCCGCAGCGCAGTTCGACGCGCTTTTCGCCCGTTATGCGGACGGACTCGCCGTCACGCACAACCGCGACCTCCGGCGACTTGCAGACCGGATCGACGATGCGGCCGACGATCAGCGGCTTCAGCGGGTCGCCGGCCTCGAACAGCAATGCGACCTCCGAGCCGATGGCTTCCGGGTCGAGCGCTGTCAGGCTGCGTGCAGCGAGTGCCATCTCGCGCGGATTGCCGACAAAGGCGACAAGAGGCGTGTCCTTCTCGAAACCGATCAGCACGCCGATCACGACGCCGTCGATACGCTCCAGAACGTCCATGACGCCATCCTCAATTGTTGTGAACGTTGCTGCCTTTGATTTTCACGTCGCCGTCAGCCTTCACGTCGATCTTGCCGCTGCCGGTAATCGAAATGTCCTTGCCCTTGATCGAGATCGTCCCGTCCTTCTTCATCGAGATGGTGGCGTCGCCGCATTTGAGCGTGATCGAATCCTTCACCTCCAGGATATAGTTCTTGCCGACCGATAGCATGGCGTCGTCGGCGACATTGACGGCGCTTTTCTTGCCGACGTTCTGCGAGTGATTGCCGGATATGGACGTCGAATCGTCCTTGCCGACCTGTGCGCTCCGTCCACCGCCGACGGCGGTGGACTGGTCGGCCCCGATCTTGATCGACTGGGCCTTGGCGACCTGCACGGCGTCGGCCCCGCCGACCTTGTGCGACTGGTTGCTGCCGACCGTCACGTCGCGCGCGGCGCCGATCGTCATCGTTTGCTTGGCGCCGACCGTGCGTGTTTCGGTAGCCCCGACGGAATCGACACGCGCCGCACCCACCGTGATCGTCTGCGCCACGCCGACCGTCTGCGTGTGATTGAGCGATATCGTCTCGGTGGAGTTCATCTGGACGGTGATGGTTTCGTTCTTGGCAACGCTTAGCGAGCGGTTGCCGCCCACCGTTTCGGTGTCGTTGTTGCCAATCGACCCCGTCCGGTTGTTGCCGACCTTCAGCGTCTTGTTGACCCCGACATCCTCGTCGAGGTTGTTGCCGACGGAGTGTTTCGCATCGTGGTCGATTCGATCCGACTGGTCGTGCTGGACCAGCTTGGACCGGTCGTTCTTGATCAGCAGCGTGTTGTTCTTTTGCGCCTGGAAATAGACGTGTTCGGAGCCGGCCTTGTCGTCGAAGTTCAATTCGTTCGCGCCGCCGCCGCCCAGCGAGGAGTTCGATTTCCAGCCCGAGATGGTCGCGCTGCCGGGCAGTCCGTAGGGCGGCATCTGCGAGGCGTTGTAGACGCGGCCGGTGATGATCGGCCGGTCAGGGTCGCCTTCGACGAAATCGACGATCACCTCCTGGCCGATTCGCGGTATCTGGATGAAGCCCCATCCGCTGCCCGCCCAGGTTTGCGACACGCGCACGAAGCAGGAGCTGTTCTGATCCTTCTTCCCTTCGCGGTCCCAGTGGAATTGCACTTTCACCCGGGCATATTCGTCCGTGAATATTTCCTGGCCGGAAGGGCCGACGACGGTGGCCGTCTGCGGTCCGCGCATGATCGGCCGCGGCGTCACGCGCGGCGGACGATAGGTGATGGAAGTCGGCGCGACGCCGAGCACGACCGTGTAGGAATCGCCTTCCGCGTCGATGCCTACGACGAAATTCGGATCGAACAGCCGGTACTCGGCGCTCACCACCATGTATTCCTGGTTCTGGTCCTCGCGCGGGAAACCTTCGAGCTTGAAGGTGCAGCCGGGCTGCAAGCCCCTTACATGCCCGACCGCGGCGATGCGCTTGTGCGGGGCCTGCAGCTCTTCACGGCGGACGGACGCGATGGCGTCGCCCCGCCCGGTATCGAGATGCGAGCCGGGCTGGTGGTAGTGCTCGCCGCTTGCCTCCTTGTGGCCAAAGGGCTGCGTCGACTGCGCCATCAGGTCGGCGCCGGGCTTCTTGAAGTCGAAATCGGTATGGACGTACGCACCCGGCCGCACCGACACCAGGTACGCCCACTCGGTGATGTATTCCTTGTCCCGCCGGTTGCTGGCCGCGCCGAAATTGAACTCGACGGTTTCGTAGCCCGGCACCGGCTTCAATTTGCTCATCGAGTCGGTGAGCACCATGGTGTGCGAATTGTCGTCGTGCTCGAAGAAATACATGATGCCTTCGTGCTCGAGCAGCCGCTGCACGAAGTTCAGGTCGCTCTCATCGTATTGAACGCAGTACTCCCGCTGCGGGTATGATGATTGCAGGCGCTTCTCGAACTTGGCGTCCGGATATTTCGAGAAGATCTCCTCGACGATCTCGACCGCGGTCTTCTTCTGGAAGATCCGGCAATCCGTCGTGTTGGTGAGGAACCAGAACCATGGCCGGACGATCGCCTCGTAGCGCGCCAGCCCCTCTTCGACGCGTGTCAGCCTGAAGTCGGAGCAGACGCCGCTGAACCAGCGCTTCGGCTCATCCTCCGCCTCGATCGAGATCGGCTGGCCGAGCATCGACAACGGGTCGATGTCGATGTTCTTGCTGACGAACGAGACGGTGTATGAAAAGCAGGCGCTCACCTCGTCATGCCCGTCGAGCCGCGTGAAGATCAACGCGTCTCCGGCCGGTGTCCTCGCAACGGCCGCACGATCAGCTGCCATGATGACCCTCCACGGCCCCGCCGCATTTCGAGCAAATCCGGGAAAAGTGGACGCCGGTTTGCCGTCCGGATTTGCGTCAAGGCAAATAGCTTCGCACGCTTGCACGCTCTCCCAGCGCCGGAGCGCGCGAAATGCGACTCTAGCATAGGAATCCGTTCTGCCATCAAGGGTTGATGAACGATCGCGAAATGCGTTGTCGAGCCGTTAAAGCAGGCGGTACAATAAGTTGAGCCTGGAACTGCAGTGCGGCGAAGCCCTCAATGGAAATCGTTCTTACCGTCGAGAACGCTGAAACCCTGCCGAGTTCGGCGCCGGCGACGTTTGCGGCAAGGGCCCGCGGCTTCCGCATCGGTCGTGAGGGCGGCGACTGGACCTTGCCGGATCCGGACATGATCGTGTCCGGCCGGCATTGCGAGGTGCGGTTCGACCCTGCGACGGGCTTCTTGCTCGAGGATCTGTCCCGCAACGGAACATTCCTCAACGGCTCGCGGCAGAGGCTGAGCGGTCCGCATCTGCTGAAGTCGGGCGACCGCCTCAGGATCGGGCGCTACATCATCAACGTCGCCGTGGCAGATGACGAGGCGCCGGCGCGGGATGAGCCGGCGGCATGGCCGGCCGCGTCCGCTGGAGCCGACCCATTCATGTCCGGCGCGCTTGCCGGCAGCGGTTCTGCCCCGCTCGCAAGCCCCCAGCCGGAGTTCGTGCCGCCGCAGGCGCGCCAGCAGCAGCCCGAACTGGCCGTGCAGTCCGGCCGGCGAGTGCTTTCGCCGGGCGGCTCGGAGCCTGCCTCCGCCGATATCCTGCGCGAAATTGCATCGGGCGCCGGCATTTCCCCGGAGGTCTTTCAGAACCGCGACGCCCGCGAGGTTGCCGCGGAGATCGGCAGCGTGCTGCGGATCGTGGTCGAAGAGCTTTCCGCCATGCTGAAGGCGCGCGCGGCAGCGAAGATGATGACGAAGAGCGGCCATCAGACGATGATCAGCAGCGCCGGCAACAACCCGCTCAAATTCGTTCCCGGCGCCGAGGAAATGCTGGAGAAGATGTTCTCCCGCCGCGCCGCCGGCTACCTTGATGCCAAGGGAAGCCTGGAGGATGCGTTTCGGGACCTGAAGACGCATGAGGTCGCCACCTATGCCGCCATGCAGGCAGCACTCTCGCGCCTCATGGAGGAACTATCCCCCGAAACGATCGAAAAGCGCGTCCCGCCATCGTCGTTCGGTTCGAAGCGCGGCCGCTCCTGGGATGCTTTCGTGAAGGCCTGGGAAGCGCGCGAGCAGGCGCACGAGAACGGCATGCTCGACGTGTTCCTCGCCTATTTCAGCGAAAGCTATGCTTCCGCCTCGAAGCAACGAAAATAGCTCCGGGCGGCACGGTGCCATCAATTCGCTCGCTTCGTTCTGATCTCGTATCACCGGGACGGAACGTTCCGAGGGCCGGCAACCCCCGGTGTCCGGGTCGCAGGCGGGCTTTATGACGACGTCGAAGGACGACCCTTTCAGCTCGGACGACAGGGCGGATGCGCCCCTGTCGAGCCGCGCCGCGGGCGACCGGGCCGCGACCGTGGTAAAATCCGGTGCCCGCGCCGGATCGACCGTTTTCGACCCGGATTTCTCCAGGCAACCCCTGAAAGGTTGGAACGCCGAGCGAACCATGATCGCCGGCGGCGCGAAACCTTCATCGCAGCCGCCGGCGGCAGCCGGCCGCTCGCCGATGCTTGCCCAATTGCTCGACGCGGCGCGCAGCGCCTGCCATCCGAGTGCGAATCCGTTCCTGTCGGCGGCGGCGCCTGCTTTCGTCCTGCTCGGTCATCTCCAGCTCGCCGCGACCGACCTCGATCCGTCGACCTTGGCCGACAATCTTGCAGGCCTGGTCGAAACTTTCGAGCGCGATATCAGCCTCGCGGGTGCGGGCGAGGCCGACATACGCATGGCGAGCTACGCACTTTGCGAGACGATCGACGACATCGTGGCCGAGTTGCCGGGCTTCAGCCGCGATTCCTGGCTGCGACAGGGGATGCTGGCGCGCTTCTTCGAAACGAGCTCGGCCGGCCGCGGTTTCTTCGCGGCGCTCAACCAGTTGCTCGCCGACCCGGCCGAGCATTGCGACCTCCTGGAGTTCATGCACGCCTGCATCGCGCTCGGTTTCAAGGGGCAGTACCGCGGCGCGGGTTTGGCCGAGCTCGAGCAGGTCCGGCGCGACGTTTACGAAACGCTGCGTTACTTCAGGTCGCAGCCCGCAGCCGAGCTGTCGCCGCAATGGCAGGGCCAGGACCTCAAGGCCGCGGGGCCGCGCAGGCGGATCCCGCTCTGGGCGATCGCGGCGGTGGCGGTCGCGATCGTGGCCGGTGCATTCTTCCAGCTTCGCTCGCTCGTGACGGACGAGGCAGAGGCGGTCGCAGCCGAATTGACGGCGCTCGGCCGCTTCGACCCGGTCCGGGTCGAGCACGTGGCGTTCACATCCTTCGTCAAGGAGCCGGAACCTGAACCGGCCGCGGCGCCCGAGCCCCCTCCACCCCCACCGCCGCCGCCGCGCGATGTGCAGATGGACCGGCTCAACGCGGCGCTCGCGCCTGAAATCGCAGCCGGCGCGCTGGTGATCGGCAGGAAGGGCGAGTTCATCGTCATCGAAATCAACAACGCCCGGATGTTCGGATCGGGAAGCGCAAGGCTGAAACCGGAATTCCAGGCCCTGGCGACGCCGCTCGCCAAGGCGCTGAGCGCCGAGCGCGGCCCGGTCAGGATCGTCGGCCACACCGACAGCGACAAACCTGGCCGGCGCAGCAAGTTCAAGTCGAACTACGATCTCTCGGTCGCGCGCGCCGAAGCGGTGAAGCAGGCGGTCGCGCCAGGCGTCTCCGAACCGGAGCGCATCACTGCCGACGGCAAGGGAGAGGATGAGCCTGTCGCCGACAATGCTACGCCGGAGGGGCGCGCCCAGAACCGCCGCGTCGAATTGCTGATCACGCGCGAGGCGGAACTGTGATCCGGCATCCGCAAACGATTGCGGCAGGTCGCGCATGATCTGGCTGCTGCGGCTTTTCGGGGTGCTTGCGCTCGGCGGTTTCGCCGCTGCGGTCTGGTATGCCGGCCCGCTGATCAGCTTCAACGATCAGCCGGTCCTGGAGCCCGAGCCGGTCCGGCTTGCGATCATCGGCGCGGCCGCTGCGCTCGTGGGCATCTACTACGGCGTCCAGTATTTCCGCGCCCGCGCCGCTCAAAGGCGGCTCGAGGCCGCCCTGGCACAGGGCAGCGCCGACGACAGCGACGCGTCGGTGCTGGAAGCCCGCATGGGCGATGCGGTCAAGACGCTGAAACAGGTAACCGGCAAGCGGACCTTTCTCTACGAGCTGCCCTGGTATGTGATCATCGGACCGCCCGGCGCCGGCAAGACCACGGCGCTGGTCAATTCGGGGCTGAACTTCCCTCTCGCCGGTTCGGGCGTCGCCCAGCCGGTCGCCGGTGTCGGCGGGACGCGATATTGCGACTGGTGGTTCACCGACGAGGCCGTGCTGGTCGACACGGCCGGCAGGTATACTACCCAGGATTCGGACGCCCGGCGCGACAGCAAGAGCTGGCTAGCATTCCTGTCGACCTTGAAACGCTACCGCCCTACCCAGCCGCTCAACGGCGTCATCCTCGCCTTCAGCATCCAGGACCTGATCACCCTGACCGGGCACGAGCTCGGCGCGCATGTCAGCGAAATCCGCAACCGGCTGCGCGAGATCCATGCCACGCTCAAGATCGAGTTCCCCGTCTACGTCCTGTTCACCAAGGCCGACCTCGCAAGCGGCTTCAGCGAGTTCTTCGGCGATCTGGACGAGGCGGCGCGGCGCCAGGTCTGGGGCGCCACATTCGCGACCGGCGAGGCCGCGGGCGACGTGCCTCGCCTGTTCGATGTGCTCGCGGCACGGCTTTCCGAGGAAACCAGCGACCGGCTGGCTGCAGTCGACAACCTGAAAACCCGCAACGCCATCTTCGGCTTCGCGTCCCAGTTCGAAGCGCTGAAGGAGCCGGTCCTCAACTTCCTCAACGGGGTTTTCGAGCCGGCGCGGCCACCGGTCCCGGCCACATTGCGAGGCTTCTATTTCTCGTCTGGAACCCAGGAAGGCACGCCGATCGACAGGTTTCTCGGCACCATCGGCCGTGCGTTCGGCGGCAGCACGCAGGCCAGGCTCTCAGGCACCGGAAGGAGCTTCTTCCTTCACGATGTCCTGGCCAGGGTGATCTTCGGCGAATCCGGCATGGTTTCGTTCGACCGCGCCGTGACCCGGCGCGCGGCGTACCTGCGATATGCCGGCATGGGAGCGGTGGCGATCGCCACGCTCGCGGCCCTCGCCGTCATCGGTTCGAGCTTTCTCGCCAATCGTGACCTGGTTGCCGCAACCGGCCAGTCGGCCGGACAGTACCGTACGGCCGCCGAGCCGCTTCTTGCGGCCCGTCCCGTCACCGACAGCGATTTCGAGACCGTGATCGGTGCACTCGACGAGGTCCGCGGCCTGCCGGCCGGCTACGACAACCGCAATCCGGCCTCGGCGCTGGAAGAAAATCTCGGGCTCGGCCAGCGCAATCGGCTGGTATCGGCGTCCGAGCACACCTATCGGGCTGCGCTCGAGCAGCTGCTTCGACCGCGCCTCCTCCTCTACCTCGAACGCGCAATCGAGCGGGAGAAGGCGAATGCGCTCGCCATGTATGAGCCCCTCAAGGTGTATCTGACGCTCGGCGGCAAGGCGCCGCGCAGCAATGACGAGCTCATCGTCTCCTGGTTCGTGCGGGAGTGGCAGACCCTGTATCCGGGCGCGCAGAACCAGACGGGCCGCGAGCAGCTCGAGCTGCATTTGCGGGCGATGCTGTCGCTCGACGACGCATTCGATCCCGACTACGACCTCAACCAGCCCCTGATCGAAGGCGTGCAGCGCTCGCTCGGGCAGCTGACGCTCGCGCAGCGGGCAGCCGCGATCATGAGTTCGACCGGATATGCGGCCGAGGCCTATGATGTCCTCCTCGGCCAGCGCGCCGGCAGCGAGGCTCCGGTGGTCTTCGAAACCACCGATCTCGGCAGCATCAATCAACTGCGCGTGCCGGGGCTCTACACCCAGGCCGGTTTCAGGGAGGCGTTCCTGAAGCAGCTTTCGGAGGTGGCCGGGCGCCTTCGCGAGGAAGGCTGGGTGATCGGCTCGGGCGGCGAGCAGATCGACCTCGATGCCGAGCTTCCGAAACTCGGGCCGGAGCTTGTCGACGGCTACGGCAAGGCGTTCGTCGCGGCCTGGAACAAGGCGCTCGACAAGCTCAAGTTCAAACCCATGGCCGGGGACAAGCCCGACTATCTGGTGCTTTCCGCCGCAGCCAATGCCGATTCGCCGATCGTGCGCCTTGTCGACGCGGTCGCGGCGGAGACCGCGCTGACCCGCGACCTTGCTTCATTGGCGGAGGGAGAGGGTGGCGAGGCTTTTGCCGACGGCCTGCAGAAGATCGGCATCGTGCTGCCCGGGGGCAAGTCGCAGAGCCGCGCCGGCGCCGCCGATTCATCCATCGGCCGCAACCCCGGCGCGGCGATCGAAGCGCAGTTCCGCTCTTACCAGGAGATCGTCAGCGGCCCGCCCGGCCGGCGTCCGATCGACTCGCTGTCGCGCAATCTGCGTGACATCTATCAAAGCCTCCTGGTTGCCGCTTCGATGCCGGCGACGCCCGAAGGGATCGATGCCAATCTGCAGCTGCAGATCACGAATCTGCGCGCCAACGCCTCCCGCCTGCCGCGGACGCTGGGCCGCATGGTCAACGCCATTGCGGACGAGCTGGAAGGCGACGCCGCCGAAACCTCGATCGAGCAGCTCACCGTCAAACTGAACGAGACGGTGACCGCAGCCTGCGAGGCGGCGATCGCAGGGCGCTATCCCTTCGTCCCGACAAGCACCGGCGACGTGTCTCTTGCCGACTTCTCAAGCATTCTGGCGCCCGGCGGCACGATCGATCGGTTCTTTGCCCAGAACCTGTCGTTGCTTGCCGACACGAGCGGAGCGAACTGGCAATGGCGGCAGGACACGCGGCTCGGACGGGAGCTTTCCGTCGAGACGCTGCGCAACTTCCAGCGCGCCGCCGAGATCCGCGCTGCGTTCTTCTCGGGATCGCAGCCCAACCCCGCGGTGACGCTGACGATCACCCCATTCTCGCTGCATGGCGATGCCGACGTTGCGACGCTGGAAGCGGAAGGACAGGTCATCCAGAGCTACCAGACCGGCAACAGCGCGAGCCAGCTGCTTTGGCCCGGCGACGGCAGCGGCAGGGCGCGGCTCAGCCTGTCGCCGGAGCTTGCCGGCCGCGAGTCGGCGATGCGCTTCGAAGGGCCATGGGCGTTGAAGCGGCTATTCGACCAGGCGACCTTCAAGACCGAAGGCGAGAAGCTCGAGATGCGTTTCCTGATCGGCGGCCGTGACGTCGCCTATACGGTCGCAACCGATCGTGGTGGGCAACCGCTGGGCGGCGCCGCTCTTTCGGCGTTCAAATGCCCTCGGGATTTCTAAACCTTGAAGCTGGTTGTTAGCCCGCTTTTCACCCGGCTGCCCCGAAAAAGCCGTCGGAACCAAGGATTGTAATGCCTATACTCTCTGGGGCGCGGCTGTGGCAGACTATCCGGCACACCATTGGGATCAGGCATCGCGGAGGAGCTTGATGAGCGGATCGCAGCCTGCGAACGACATCAGCTTGCCGTTCGAGAGCTACGGCATCAGCCACCCCGGCTGCGTCCGCGAGGAGAACGAGGACAACTATCTGGTCGAGCCGCGCAGCGGCCTCTGGGTCGTTGCCGACGGCATGGGCGGTCACGAAGGCGGCAAGTTCGCCTCGGCAACCATCGTTCAGCACCTGTCGATGATCGGGGCCGCCGGTTCGGCGCTGGAGTTGCGTGCGCATTTCGAGGATAGCCTCATCAAGGCGCATGACGAGATCCGGTCTCGCGCGCGCAGCCGCGGCACCACAATCGGGTCGACGGTTGCGGCACTGCTGGCGATGGACGGGCGCTTCGCCTGCTTCTGGTCGGGCGACAGCCGTGTTTACCTGGTCCGCGATGGCGTGATTTCGCAGTTGTCGCGCGACCACACCGAGGTCCAGGAACTGCTCGATCGCGGCATGATCACCGAAGCCGAGGCGAGCACCTGGGCACGCAAGCACGTCATCACCCGCGCCGTCGGGGTGGGCGAAGAGGTCGTCGTCGACTTCCAGCAAGGTGAGCTGCGGCTCAACGATGCTTTCGTTCTCTGCAGCGACGGGCTTACGGCCCACGTCAGCGACGCCGAAATCGAGGATGCGGTGAACGCCTATGCGCCGCAGGCTGCATGTGAAGAGCTGATATCCATGGTGCTGAAACGCGGCGGCACCGACAATGTGACGGTCATCGCCATGCGCGTTCTGGGCGGTGATCCGGACGGGCTGCGCGATGACCGACGCCCGGCGCGAAACAACTAGTTACGGCGATGGACGACGACGACAAGACAAGAATATCCCCTGAAGCCGCAGCCACTGGCGCCGGCACGCAGCTGAGCGGCATCTACGAGCTCGACGAACGCATCGCCTCGGGCGGCATGGGCGAGGTCTATCGCGGCCACAACATCCAGACCGGCGACAAGGTCGCGATCAAGATCGTCCTGCCGGAGTTCGCGCGCGACCCGACGATCCTGGGCCTGTTCCGCAAGGAGGCCTCGATCCTCAACCATCTCTCGCACGACGCCATCGTGCGCTACCACGTCTTCACCGTCGATCCGGGAATCCAGCGTCCATATCTTGCGATGGAGTTCGTCGACGGCGACGCGCTCTACGACATCATCCGGCGCGGACCGATGGCGATGGAGGATGTCCGTCGCCTGTGCTACCGGCTGGCGCTCGGCCTCACTGCCGTGCATGAGGCGGGAGCCGTGCACCGCGACCTGTCGCCGGACAACGTCATTCTTCCCGGCGGCCGTGTCGAGCGCGCCAAGATCATTGATTTCGGCATCGCCCGATCCTCGCATGTCGGCGGCGAGACACTGATCGGCGGCAAGTTTGCGGGCAAATACAACTATGTCTCGCCCGAGCAGCTCGGCCTGAACGGCGGCGAGGTCAGCGACAAGTCCGACATCTACAGCCTCGGCCTCGTCATTGCCGCAGCACTGCTCGGCAAGCCGCTGGAGATGAGCGGCTCGCAGCTCGACATTGTCGAGAAGCGACGCTCGGTGCCGAACCTCAGCGAGATCGATCCGGCTTTCCGTCCGATCATCGAAGCCATGCTGCAGCCGGATCCGAGAGACCGTCCGACGAGCGCCGAGCTCGCGGAGATGACGAGTCCTGCCGCCTTCGGTGTCGAGGCCCCGCAACCGTCCCGGACGCTGCCCGGAGGCTTGCCGCAGGGTGAGCGGCCGACCTCTTTCGTCGCGCACCGCCGGCCCGATCTCGCAGGCTCACGACCGCCCGCCGCTCCGGCGCCGCGGACGGCTCCCGGCTCTAAGGCGCCGGCCCCGACCGGAGGCTCGCGCAATCTCGTCATCGGGGGAGCGATTGCCGTTCTGGTCGCTGCCGCCGTCGGCGCTTACTTCACCGGCCTCATCTCGTTCAAGGACCCGGAGGCGGCGTCCACCGCGGAGCCCGCCGCCAGCCTGACCCCGGCCAGGGAAACCGCGCCGGAAGAGGTCGCACAGGACGATCGCGCCGTTGCGCCAGCTCCTGCCGAGGCTGCCGAACCCGAGGAGACCGAAGAGGCTTTCCTGCCATCCGCCGATCCGGCACCGCCCGCGCCCGAGACCGCCCGGCCGGAACCCGCGCCAGAACCGGAACCAACGCCCGAACCGGCCGCCAGCCCGCCGCCCGACGCGCCGCCGGCAACCGCCGAGGCCGCACCCGCCGACCCGGCACCTGCCGAGACTGCTCCGGCCGAGACCGCGCCTGCGACCGCCGACGCGGCCCCGGCCGAGACAGTGGCTGCCGAAACGGCCCCTGCCCCGGCTGAAGCTGCCCCTGCCGAGCCTGTGCCGGCCGAAACGGCAACGCCGCCGGCTGTCGCGGCCCCCGCAGATCCGGCACCTGCCGAAGCTGCGCCGGCGGAGACTGCGCCCCCGCAGTCCATCCCCGAGGAAGACACGGACGTGGCCGCGGCAGCTCCCGTTCCGGAGCCTGTGGCGCCTCCGCCCCCGACTGTCGACCCCGCAAAGGTTGTCGATTGGGTAAACACCTACGATGGCGGCGCGTGCTCCTACGCCGCGGCGACCGCCACGCCGGACTCGATCAGCGTCAGCGGCATCGGGTCGTCGCCGGCGGCGTTCGACCGGATGGCCGGCGCGATCGAGACGGAGTTCGGGCTGCAGCCGCAGCTCGACGTCCAGGCCATCGAGCCGGCTCAATGTGCCGTGCCCGCTTTCCTGCGCACCTCCGCCGGCACGGGCGTAGCGCCGCAGGTGGCGATGGCGCAAACCTCGATCCCCGACGGCTCCCCCGTCGCCGGCACCATCACGACCGCGGGTGATGGCAACGCCAGCGTCTTCCTGGTCGATCACAAGGGCATGGTGTTCAACCTGACCGAGCGTTTCGACCTGCGCCAGCCGAACGTCGATTTCAGCATTCCGATCGGGCTCGGAGCCGCCGACAAGGCGGCGGGGCGCGCGCTGCCGCAGATGATCGTGGTCGTTTCGGGAACCCGGGGCATCGACGCGGCGAACTTTACGCGCCCCGTTCCCGCCGAGCAGCTTTTCCCGGCGATCAGCGAGGAGCTGAAGGCGCAGGACCGCACTGCCACGACCGCCGCCCAGGTCTTCGAACTCGGCGGCTAGCATGAGCGGGTGCGACGTTCGTGCTTCCCGGGGTAACGATCGTCCGGCGTGGCTGAACCGCATCTTGCTGGCGATGCTGGCGACGGCCGCCTGTTTCTGGGCGTCGCTGGCCAGGGCGGAATTCACCGTCTGCAATCAGACCCTCGACGTCGTGAACCTTGCCGTCGGCCAGGAGGTCGACCAGGCGTTCCAGACCGAAGGCTGGTGGACGATCGGCGCCAACCAGTGCGTCGACGTGATCCGCGAGGAGCTGTCGAACCGCTACATCTACGTCTACGCGACCGACGTGTTCGGCAACGGCATGCTCGATGGCGGCACCGAAATGTGCATCGAGAAGCGGCGCTTCACGATTCGCGGCATCGACCGCTGCTGGCAGCGCGGCCACATCCTGGCCCGGTTCGTCGAGGTCGACACGCTGGAACAGCTGCGCTGGACCTTCTTTCTCACCGGGCAAGACCGGTGACCCACCAGATCGACGCCAGCTTTCGGCAGCGCAGGCAATCCTTCGCTGCCTGGCGCCAGCGTCGTCGATTGAGGCGGCTGGCGATCGGCGCAGGTGTCGTCGTCGTCCTGGCCGTGGCTGCGGGCGCGTACAATTTCTCCGACCTGTGGATGCCCGAGGACGACCTGGACGAGGAGCTGCAGGCGACCGATTTGTCGGAATTGCCGGAGGACGCCCCCGCCTACGTGCCCGCAATCGTCGACCTCGCCGGCGATCCGCTCTGGATCACGCTCGACCGCGACCCGACTGCGAAATCGAAGGTCGCGACGGTCGACCGGCCGGCCGATATCGACGCGACGTTTCCCGAAAAGCTCGAGGTGCTCACCGACGAGATGCTGAGCTCGAGCGAGCGGTTCATGACGACGATCCCGTCGAGCCAGGAAGATTTTGCCTTCTTTCAGGCGCAACGCGGCGGTGCCGTGGCGGCGCCGGAAGCAATGCATTCGGGCGCGGACGGCGCTCCTCTCGAATTTATCGAGGAAACGCCCTCCGATCCGGCGCAGGTCCCGCCGGCCGCATCCGGCGCGGGCGAAACGGTGGAGGATGTCGGCGCCGGATGGGACGACATCCCGGAACTCGACGAGCCGGCTCCGACGCAATTCAGGAAGACGGAGATCGAGGACACGACCACGGTAGCGACCGTCATCCCGGAACAGAACCGCTTCGAGCCCACCGAAGACACCTTTGTCCGCATCTTCAACGTCCGCACCCTGGAGAGCGTCGTCCTGGAGGCGGGCTTCCATCCCGCCGATGCGAAGCTTGCCACCGAAGCCCTTGCCGCGGTCTTCAAGCGCACCCAGTTGGAAGACGGTTTTGTGGTCGCCATGCGTGGCTACCGCGCCGAGCGGAGCGTTGCCACGCCATCCTTGATGCAGGTGTCCGTCTACGCCACGGACATCTATGTCGGCACCCTGGTCCGCAATGAAGCCGGCGCCCTCGAAGCAGGTGTCGATCCGTGGGTCGCCAACGACCTCTTCAACTATTCCGGCCTGGCGGCCATCACCGGTCAGCGCCAGTATCGCCTGCTCGACGCGATCTATTCGACCGGGGTTCGCAACAACGTGCCGCCCAGCGTCGTCGGCGAGGCCATCGTCCACCTGTCGCGCGCCAATGACCTGAACCTGTTCGCCGCCAAGACCGACCGCCTGACGCTGATCTATTCGCAGGAGCCGCGCGGCAGCGGCGCCTCGGCAGGCCGTGTTTTCTACGTTGCCGTGCATGGGCCGGATCGCAATCTCGAATGCTACGTGTTCAGGGAGCCGGACGGGTCGTTCAGCTGTACCGGCGAGGTTCAGGGCGGCACCGCGCTCGCAAGCACCGGCATGACCAATCCGGTCAACGGCGTGCTGACCTCGACCTTCGGCCCGCGCAAGCATCCGATCCTGAAGATCGTGCGCCTGCACAAGGGTGTCGACTGGAAGGCGCCGACGGGCACGCCCATCGTGGCGGCGTTCGACGGCGAGATCGCTTACCGCGGCGACGGCAAGGGTTACGGCAACATCGTCAGAATGTCTCACCCGGGCAACCGGGAGACCCGATATGCGCATATGCAACGCTTCGCCGACGGCATCACCGTCGGCATGCAGGTGAAGGCCGGGACCGTCATCGGTTATGTCGGCACGACTGGCCTTTCGACCGGGCCGCACCTGCATTTCGAGGTGTATCTCAACGGCCAGCCCGTCGATCCCCTGAGCCCCGCCGCGAGCGTCGTCGTCGTGGCTGCAGCGACGCCTGCTCCGACGGCGCCGGCCGCTCCCGCGCCTGGCACCTCGCCCGCGGCAGTCACCGCCGGCATCACGACCGACGAGCAGGCGATCGAAGTCCTGACCAACCGCATCGTCCACGTTGAAAGCGGCGGCAAGGCCACGGCGAAGAACCCGCTCTCCTCCGCCACGGGCCTCGGCCAGTTCATTTCGAAGACGTGGCTTCGCATGATGCGGACTTACCGGCCGGATCTCGCTCGCTCGATGTCGGAGAAGGAACTGCTCGCGCTCAGATTCGATCCGACCATCTCGCGCGAAATGGTCAAGAACCTTGCCCGCGAAGGTGAGGCCTATCTGAAGCAGCGCGGTCACGCGATCACCGCCGGGCGGCTCTACCTCTGCCACTTTCTCGGCATGGAGGGCGCGCATGTCGTGCTGTCCGGCTCCCGCTCGGACTCCCTCATCAGCCTGCTCGGCGCCCCGGTCATCAAGGCCAATCCGTTCCTCACCGGCAAGGATGCCGCCTATGTCATCGACTGGGCCGAGCGTAAGATGCGCGGCAAGGGCGCTCCGCCGCCGAGCTCACCTTCTGCGCCTTCGATCACGCCCCCGGTGATCGCCGTGTCGCCGGAATTCGAAAAGTACAAGCTGGCCGTGGCGACGATCCTGAAGGCAGTGGCGCCCGCCAGTTGATGCAAGGGTTGGCCGCTGTGCTCTGAAGCCGCAACGATCCTGCGCGCGCCCCTCTTTGGCCGGCCGCTCTGCTTTCGCCAGATCGCAGCGCAGCCGATTGGCGAAGTCGTGGTGACAGCCAATCTCCCCCCTTGTGGGGGAGATGTCCGGCAGGACAGAGCGGGGCGTCTCGCGCCAGCCGATTCCGCTCTGGCAGCTAGAGCAAATCCAGGAAAAATGGAAACCGGTTTTCCGTCCGGATACCGGCGGGGAACCCGCCGTTTTTGCCTAAAAAACAAAGGCTTAGAGAATTTTCGCGATTCTATGAATCGTGAAAATGCTCCAGAGCACGGGAGACAAGCTTTAGCCCTACTGGCAGCCGTTCTGCGACCAGTGCGCCAGCGCAACCTTGAAGCGCGTCCCCAGCGGATGCGGCAGGCGCATGATCATGACGTCTTTCGTCACGTACATCTTGGCCTGCTCGCACAACCGTTCCTTCGTCCATTGATGGCAGCCGCTGCATTGGTTGTCCCAGAGCTTTGGGTCCAGTCCCTCGATCGGGCTGAAAAGCGGCTTGCCCTGGATCAGCATCGCGATGCTTTTCCCATCGATCGCGGGGTCACCGAACTGGATCGGGATGTCGAAGAAAATCGGCGCGTCGGACGCGAGCTCGGGTATCTGCGCCCGCAGCGCGTCGATGGCGGCCTGGTCCTGCCCGCCGGCCGGCGGCGTGGCTGCCGCCTGTGTCTGGCCCTCACCCGCCGGTTCTTCGGATTCGCCGACGATGAGCGGCGCATTCATGTCGACCGCACGCAGCACGACATCGTCGGTCAGCGAGCTGACGACCCACGGCTTCTGCTTGTCGCCGGTTGCCTGCGCGACCTGGCGCTCGACCGCGGCCATGACGTCCGAGATCGTGGCGTTTGCTTTTCCAAGTTCCTCCAGCAGTGCGCCTGAGAACGGCGAATGCGGCGCGATGACTTCATCCGCGACCTGATTGGGAGGGGAAGCGAACGCGATCAGGCCGCCATTGCCGCCTTTCGGCGCATCCGGTTCGGCGAGGCCGAGCATGGCATTGCCACCGGACGCGGAGAGACGATCGGCAAGTGGATTGGCCAGGCCCGCATCGACGAAGACCAGGCGCGTTCCCGTCTCGCGCGACATTTGCCGCAGCACGACGTCCAGCCGGATCGCCTCGAAGTCGAGTGATGCCTCGTCTTCGACAATTGCGTTGACCGGGAGCAGATAGTTCTCGCCGTCGAGCTGCAGCGCGTGCCCGGCATAATAGAACACCGCAACGCTGGCGCCGCGCACCTCCTTGCCGAAGCGCGTGACGAGAGCCTCGCTCTCGGCCGTCGTCAGGTCGAAGCCGGTGATGACATCGAAATTGAGCTCACGCAGCTTGTTGGCGATGGACTGGCCGTCACGGACCGGATTGAGCAGCCGCGGCGTGTTCTGGTAGGCGGCGTTGGCGAGGACCAACGCCACGCGCTTTTCCTGCGCGACCGCCTGGCTCGACAAGCCGGCGACAACCAGAAGCGATAGAACGAACGCAGCGCGTGCCGCTCCGTACAGCCGATTGCCCCAGCCCACCAAACACCTCTTCGCTAGTTGATGACCGTGAACTCGATGCGCCGGTTCAACGACTTGTTGTTCCAGGTGTCGTTCGGCGCGACGGGTTTCGCCTCACCATAGCCGGCGAACGACAGCTGGCCGGCAGGTATGCCGCCCCCGACGACCGCGTCCATGACCGACTGCGCCCGCTTTTCGGACAGCTGCTGGTTGTACGCATCGGGACCGTCGGAATCGGTGTGGCCGGAAACCTCGACCTTGAGGCCCGGGCATTTGCTCACGACGTCGACGACCGCATCGATCAGCGGCTTGCTGGCCCTGTCCAGCCGCGCGCTGCCGGAGCGGAAGTAGATCGCGCCGGTGCGCGAGATCACCTCGAAGCGGTTCAGGCATTCGTCCTGGCTGAATTCGGTCTTAGAAGCGTCGGTCGTAACCGGCCCGACCTCGGCTGCGGCTGGCGCGGCTGCGGCGACCACCACCGGCGGCGCGCTGCCATCGGCATTGAACACGAAATCGAATGACACCGACGCGACCGGCACGATGTTCGTGACGTTTGCCGCGATCTGCAGCTTGTCGATGTTGGGGAGCAGCCCGAAATCCTCAACCTTGACCGAGACCGGGCTTTCCGATGCGACCGATACCATCGTGTCGGAGATCATTGTCACGACCGCGTTCGCCTCGAGGTCTTTCACCACCCCGTGCATGTCGAGCTTGAACGGCAGCTTGGTTGTCATGCGCCGCCGCGTCGGAAGATCGGCGAACGCCGCCGGATCGACGTTGACCGTGACCGTTGCTGTCGGGAATTTGAATGTCTCGAAGAACAGGAAACGCATGCGCACATTGCGCAGGTCGACGCCGGTATCGACGGAATCGAGGTCGAAGACGACCTTGCCCTCGCCGCTCGCGGTCAGCGAGCCGGAAATGTTGCGGATGCTGTTCGTCTCGACGATCGTGTTCTTCTTGACGGACTGGTAGGTGAGCTTGGAGGCGCCGGGATCCAGCGTCCAGTTCTGCGCCTCTGCAGCCGCGACACCGCCGAGCAGGAGCCCGGCAGCCACCGCCGTTCCGGCGAGACCGCCCCTGACATGCCATTGAGATTGGACAAGCACGCGTTTCAGGACATCAAGCATCTGAGTTCACCGCGTTTGAATTCTTGCTTCCGGCAGCACAGGCCGTATCCGTCGAAAACTACTCCAATTAGGCAACCTTGGCGAGACTTGAGCTCCGGCCGCGACGGTTTCCATCGCCATATTAGCGGGGCATGATAGACCGGCCGCATGCGCCTCCGGAATCAAGTTGATGACGCGGTTGTGGCGCTGTTAAGGCAGAGCCGGGCCGGGCTGGCTCCCGCCGTCTTTTGCTGTAAATCTCGCCGATCCGGGCGCTGGAGGCTCCGACCGATGATCACGATGGCCAAAGGCGCGCTGGCAGCGTTTTTCGCAACGGCAACGGTGTCGCTGGCGGCATCGCACGCCGCGCTGGCTGCGCCGCTGACACTTGCCTGCGACCTCCTGCACGCCTCCCACCCGGCCTTCGAGCTGGTCGATGAGATCGTCATCGATCTGGAGAAGCAGTCCATCGATTTCCGCCAAGCCGATACGATGGATACCAGCCATGCGCGCAACTGGCTGTTTACCAACAGGCTGGAAGACCGCTTGGTCGCGTTCGAGGACGTCGACGGCATCGTCGCTTTCGGCGTGACGGGAGGCCGGCCGCTCGGCGTCAGGCTCGGCGCCGACCGGGTGTTTACCTTTGCGTGGATCGCCGGGTCGGACGTCTGGTCCTATCGCTGGCAATGCCTGCCGTGACGAGCCTGCGGGCGACCTGCAAGGGCGCCGCAAGAATCCGATCGATGCGGTCTCAGAACGCCAGGACGATGGTCGAGGCGACGGCAAGCAAGGCGGCGAGCACGACGAGCAGTCCATAAACGCCCGGCCGGTCGAACAGCATTGCGTGACCTGCGATCCAGGCCGCCGTGGCGGCGCCGAGCGCAAAGAGGAAACCGGACTGGTCTCCGGCCGCGATGCTGGCGGCCATCAGCCCGCCGATGATCAGCGCCCCGAAGACGATGATCACGGCGATCGCGTATTTTTCGTAATTGTCTTCCATGATCGTTACCGGGCCCTCGCCGTACCGAGCGGTCGACGAGCAGCCACCTCCAGGGTGGGCGGTTCGTTTGGCTGGGAGAATTAGAGAGGTCGCGGGTGAGGTGTCAAACCCCAAACGCAGGGCGCCGGCAGATAACGCCAGGTCAGGCGCCGGCGCGGCCGCGCGCCTCGTCGATCAGCCTGTTGGCGACCTGCATGCGCAGCATGGCGCGCTGGCGCAAATGCATCGGCACACGGTCGGGGTGATTCTTGAATGCAAAGGCGCGCCGCAATCGCGCGAGCTCATCGGCGCTGCGTTTCTTGCCGAGCCCAAGCTCACGCGAGATTTCGGCGGGATCGATGGATGGGCCTTCTTCAACGGCGGGTTTCCCCGCCGGGTCAACGGCGGGTTTCCCCGCCGAAACCGCTTTTCCTGCTGCGGCAAAGATCGCGTCGAGCTCGGCCTCGAGCCCTTTCGTCGTCGCGTACTCGGCTGCGACTGCCTCCTGCGACAGCTTGATCTTGCCGAGCTCCTCTGCGACCGCGAGATAGTCCAGCTGGACCGACGGCTTGGAACGCTCCTCATGCGCACGGTCGGCGGCCATGAGATCGTCCAGCAGAGCTGCAAAATCGCTACTTGTTGCCGCCATCGTGACCGCCTCCCCGGTCGCGCAGTGAACGTCCGGGACGTAAAACCGATCCGGACCATAAGACGGCGGCGTTAAGATTCACTTGGCGCCGGCCCTCGAATTGGAGGGTCCGGAATGGAAGGCCATGAGCGGCCCACAAAAAAGGGGCCACGCAGAGCGTGGCCCAAAGTCGCCTGGACGGCGAGGAAAGCCGGCCGTGAGCCGGCAATCCCGGCGTACGGTCGGAATGGAGAAGAAGTTTCAGCGTCTTTGAACTTTTTTTTGTGGCGTCGGCAAAATCGACAAACGGTCGTGTTCAAGTCTCCGCCTGGCTCTTTCGAGCCTGCAACAACTGCCAGGAATCCGTGCTAGCGTGGCCTCACAGCCAATCCGGAGGAATCGATGAAGCGCTTCTGTCTTGCCGCTCTTGCCTCGTCGGCCGTCATGGCCGCAGCAGCCCCGGCCGCAGCGCAGGAAGCGCCCTACATCGATGACCGCTCCGACGCCTCTCAGCTGGTCAAATCGCTCTACAGCGCGATCAGCCGGCATGAATATGCGCGAGCCTGGGATTATTTCGGCGAGGACAAGCCCGCCAAGGATTTCGATAGCTTCGTGAAGGGCTACGAAGACACCGATCGGGTGACCGTCATCACCGGCCCGGTCAGCGAGGAAGGTGCGGCCGGCAGCCGCTTTTTCGAAGTTCCCGTCGCCATCCAGGCGGTCGGCAAGGATGGAAGCGAACGAATGTTCGGGGGCTGCTATTCGGCGCGGCTGACCCAGCCGCAGCTCCAGGAACCGCCTTTCGCCCCGATGCATCTGGTGAAGGGTGCGCTGAAGCCGGGCGACGGTGCCCTGATTGATCTTCTGCCGAAGAGCTGCGGCGACGCACCCGTGCCGTCCGACCAGGAACTTGCCCTGGCGAAGGCCAAGAAAACCTTCGCGGCGGCCTACGAAGGCATCTGCCATAACCTCGATCCCACCGTCTCCATGGGCGGCTGGGAACCCCAGTCCTTCGAGATCAGATACAAATATTCCTACGAGACCGAAAGCGACCCGGAGCGCTCGGTTTTCCTCTTCCAGTTCCCGTGCGGATCGGGCGCCTACAACACGATCGAAGTCTTCTACGCGGTTGACGCCTACGGCGAGACCAAGCCGGTCACCTTCGCCGAGCCCGAGCTCGACATCCGCTACGAGAACGACGACTACCAGGGCAAGCTGAAGTCGATGACGATCATCGGCTATCGCTCGACCGACCAGCTGGTCAATTCCGGCTACGATGCGGAGAAGAAGACCATCTACTCCTACTCGAAATGGCGTGGAATAGGCGACGCGTCCTCCGTCGGCACGTGGATCTTCCGCGACGGTGCATTTTCGCTGGTCAAATACGAAGCCGACCCGACCTATGACGGCGAAGAAAACCTTCAGACGGTCCTCGATTTCGAGACTGGTCCATAACCTCAGTCGGAAAAGCTGGCCCCGGCCTGCCGCGGAGCGAGGCGAACAAGGCGCGAATCCTCGACTGCCGCCTGGCGGTGCCTGACGGCGCGCTGGTAGTCGGGATCCTTGACCATCTCGACGAATGCAGCCGCCGACGGATATTCCGCAATGAAGCAGCGATCCCAGCGTTCTTCGTCCGGCCCGATCAGCATCAGGCGGAAATCGCCCGACCAGGCGATACGGCCACCCACGCGCGTGAAAATCGGCAGGCTCTCGCGCCCGTAAGCGGCGTACGCTTCTGCACCGCTGCTTGTGCGTCCATCCGGATAGACCGCCACGGGCTTGAAGCGGACGAGGTTCAGCATGTGGATCGGCCCGTCGTCGGCAAGCCCTCGGAATTCGCCGAACCTTTCGCGCGTCGGATCGATATGGCCGGCCATCTTACTTCGACAACATCCAGTTGAGCGTTTCGCGCCAGTCGGTCATGCGGATCGGCGTTCCGTGATTGCCTGTCTCGAACCGCACCAGGCGGATCGGGTAGCCGGGAGAAGCCTTGCGCACGGCGCGATAGAATTCCTCCTGGCTTTCGATCGGAAACACGGGATCGCGGCTGCCATGCCCGATGAAGACGGGAACGCGCGCCTTGAATGCCGCCGTCCTGGGGAAATCGTCGTCCCACATCGAGCCCAGCAGCATCAGCCCGGCGAGCCGCGGTGCGATCGTTTTGTCCGCCGCGAGCTTCCAGCAGATGAAACCGCCCATCGAGCCGCAGGCGATCACGATCCCGGCCTGCGGCGATTTCTCTGCATAATGGCTGACCAGCGCCGCGACCTGCGCGGCGCCCGCGGCTTCGAAATCGGCGAAATCGGGCGATAGATAGAGGCCACCGTTCGCTACCATCAAATTCTTGATTCGATTGAAGTTTCCACCAAAGGTGAAATCGTCCATGCCTTGCTTGCGGCTGCCGCCCTTGCCATGCAGGTAGACGGTGATGACGCGCGCGCCCGCCATCTGGCCGACCGCCATGTGGCGGATGTCGCCGGCGCTGGTCGGCAGGACGAGGTCCTGCTGCTGGCGTTTCACCTTGAGCGAGACGTATTCGCCCTGCGCCTTCCGTTCCGGCACCTCGTCGCGGCCGTTGATGTCGCGCATCTCATTGTAGTCGACTGTGAGCAAGGCGCCGTCATCGGCTGAAGCGAGAATGCCGGGATAGGCGAACAGCTTGTCCTTGAACGGCTCGAGCGCGATGCCCGCCGCCATTGCGCCCGCCGAAGCGAGCAGCAGCGCTGCCAGGGCAGTCATTCGAAGTTTCATGCGTTCCATGCCGATGAGGGATTTCCGACAATTATAGCGTTTTCACGGATTCCACGGATCTTTGAAAACGCCATCGTCAATCCTGCAGCACGCCGCCGGCCTTCTTGAGCGCATCCGGCGTGTCGACATCGACGAAGGCGCCCTCCCCGATCTCGACGTCGACGACGACCTGGCCATCGGCCTCGATCAGATGCCGCGCGCCGGTATCGCCTTCGAGCCGTGCCACGGCCGCAAACAGCGAGCGCGGCAGGATCACCGGATTGCCGCGCTTGCCCTGGTGCGATGCACGCACGACGGGGCTGGCGCCCGACGCGGCGAACGCCGCAATCATGCGGTCCATGTCGGCCGTGGAGACGCCCGGCATGTCGCCGAGCAACACCAGCACGCCATCCGCCTCCCTCGGCGCGGAGGCGATTGCGGCCTGCAGCGAGCTGGCAAGGCCGCTGCGGTAATCCGGATTTTCGGCAAAGCCGGTGTCGAGCCCGGCAAGCGCGTCTTTCACACGTCCCTGCTGATGCCCGGTCACGACCGTGAGGCCGGCTGCCTTGCTGGCGAGCGCACGCTCCGCCGTCTGCCGCACGAGCGGCTTGCCGTCGAAAAGCGCGAGCAGCTTGTTCGGTCCCCCCATGCGGGTCGAACGGCCGGCGGCGAGCACGACGGCATGCACCTTGCCGCGCCGCGCTTTCGGCGAGGTTTCGCGCGGCTGCGGCCGCGTCGGGATCTCCATCAGCAGCCCGCCGACCCCCATGCCGGCGATGTCGGCATCCGAGACGTCGAGCCCGGCGACCAGCCGGTCGAGCACCCAGTCGAAACCGTTCTCCTTGGGGCTGCGCGCGCAACCCGGCGCACCGAGCACCGGCTTGCCGCCGATGTCGCCCAGGACAAGCAGATTGCCCGGGTCGACCGGCATGCCGACACGCGCGACGTTTCCGCCCGCGGCCCTGATCGCCGCCGGCAGCACGTCGTCCGGATCGCTGACCGCGGAGGCGCCGAACAGGATCAGCAGATCGCTCGAAGGCACGAGCGCCTGCACCGCCGCGGCCACCGCAGCGGCATCATGCGGCACGCGCCGTTCCTCGACGATGCGGCTGCCGGAGCGATCGAGCCGCTCCGTGGTGATGCGCGCTGTCTTGTCGAGCACGCTGCCCTTCACCGACGGCAATTCGGTCTGCACCAGCGCGACGTTGATGGCGCGGAAGCGATGAACGGCAAAGATTTCCCGCGTCGCGAGCAGTCTCGTCACCTGCTCGACCACCGCGCCCGCCACCGCAAACGGAATGATCTTGACCGTCGCAACCATCTGCCCGGCTTCGACGGCGGAATATTCGGCGAGCGTGGCCAGGGTGACGTCGGGATCGACCGCATTGACCGCGTCGACGAGAGATCGGTCGACCTTGAAGACGCCTGCTGCTTCGGCATGCAGGTTCACCCGCCCGGTCGCGGCCGGCTTCGTTGCGATGCCGGCGAACCGCATTGCCTCGGCGAGGCGCGTTGCAGCGTCGTCCTCGCCAAGATCGCCCGGTTCGAGCGCTGCAACGATGACCTCGCCGACGCCGGCATCTGCAAGCGCGGCCGCATCGTCGAGCGACAGCACATGCCCCTTGCGCAGGCGCACGCCGCCTGCAGCGACGGAATGCGCAAGGATCGCTCCCACCGCCTGCTCGACCTGAAGCGGGCCGAACCTCACGCTGCCCTCCCCTCCCGGCCGGCCAGCCCGCGCGAGCGCATCGCCTGCACGATCTGGGCCAGCACCGCGACCGCGATCTCGGCCGGGCTGCTGGCGCCGATATCGAGTCCGATCGGCGCCCGGATGCGGCCGATCGCATCGGCCGAAACGCCCATGCCGAGCAACCGCTCGACGCGGCGGGCGTGGGTCTTCCGGCTGCCGAGCGCGCCGACGTAGAAGCAGCCGGCGTCGAGCGCTGCCTTCAGCGCGAAATCGTCGATCTTCGGATCGTGGGTGAGCGCAGCGACCGCCGTGTAGCCGTCGAGCGGTGTGCGCTTCAGCACGTCCTCCGGCCACTCGGCGTGGAGCGGCACATCCGCAAAACGCTCCGGTGTCGCGAAGGCCGTGCGCGGGTCGATGATCTCCATCGCATAACCCGCGACCTTCGCCATCGGCGCCAGCGCCTGGCTGATGTGGACCGCCCCGATCGCGACGAGCCGCGGCGGCGGCAGGTGCACGTTGAGGAAATAGGCCGCGCCGTCTGCGTTGACGGCTGCCGACACCCCTGTGCGAAATGCCTTTGCCACGGCTTCGGCCAGTCCGGCTTCAACCGCATCGCCTTCCCGGATGACGCGGCCCGTGCCCGCCTTCAGGTCGGTCAGCAGGATCGCGGCACGGCGCGCGCGCCGCTCCTCGTTCAGCGCCTTCAGCGACTGCGGTTGCATCAGCCGACCCGCTCGACGAACACCTTGATGCGGCCGCCGCAGGAAAGGCCGACACGCCAGGCGGTCTCGTCGGCGACACCGAACTCCAGCATTTTCGCGGTTCCGGACGAGATGATTTCGAGCGCCTCGGTCACCACCGCGCCTTCGACGCAGCCGCCCGACACCGAGCCCTCGAAATTGCCGTCGGCATCGATCACCAGATGGCTGCCGACAGGCCGCGGCGCCGATCCCCAGGTCTCGACCACGGTCGCAATGGCGACGTCGCGGCCTTCGTCCCGCCAGGCCTCGGCCAGAAGCAGCGGGTCGCGGGTCTTGTCGAGGATGGCGTCGCTCATGGCTTTCCTCCTGTGCTTCAGGCCGCCAGGCGCTCGAGCCAGCGGCGCGGGTTGTTCTCGCTCGATCGGCCGCCGGACAGCGACGCGCATAGATCTCCGAGCGCATTGAGATTGTGCACCGGCCGCAGCTCGTCGACATGCGGAAGCATGGCGCGCACGCCGCGTGCACGCGGCTCGAAGCCGTCGAAGCGAAGCAGCGGGTTGAGCCACACCAGGCGCCGGCAGGATTTGTGCAGCCGCTCCATCTCGCGCGACAGCCCGCCGATCTCGTCGCGCTCCAGCCCGTCGGTGATGAGCAGCACGATGGCGCCCTGCCCCAGCACGCGCCGCGACCAGAGCCGGTTGAACTCTTCCAGCGCATCGCCGATGCGCGTGCCTCCCGACCAGTCCTTCACCGCCTGCGAAGATTGCGCGAGCGCCTCGTCCGGATCGCGGTGGCGCATCTGCCGCGTCAGGTTGGTGAGCCGGGTGCCGAACACGAAAGCGTGCACGCGCCGCCGCTTCTCGGTCAGCGCGTGCAGGAAATGCAGGAAGATACGCGTGTACTGGCTCATCGAGCCGGAGATGTCGGCGAGCACCACGATCGGCGGATGCACCTCGCGCGGCGAACGGAATTTCGGCACGATCAGCGATCCGCCGGTCCGGAGCGAGGAGCGCATCATCGCACGCGGATCGGCACGGCGGCCATGCGGATCGGGGCGGAACCGACGCGTGCGCACCAGGTCGGCCGGCAGCCGCAAGGCGGCGATTGCCCGCCTTGCCTCCGCTATTTCGGCGGCCGTCATCTGCGAAAAGTCCTTCTCCCGCAGCAGCTCGTTGCCGGAGACCGTCAGGCGCGCATCGACTTCGATCTCCGGGATCTCGACCCGCCGCTCATTCTTGTCGCGCCCTTCGAACATGGCCTTGGCGACGCGGCTCTCGGCCGCCCGCAGCCTTTGCTTCTCGCGCCTGTCCGGCGCCACCGGCGAGAACATGGCGAGCATCTTCTCGATCAGCTCGCGCGACTTCCAGAAGAGCTTGAACGCCTCGTCGAAGACCACGTGGTCCTCGTGGCGATTGACCAGCACGGCGTGCAGCGTCCAGTAAAAATCCTCGCGGCTGCCGATGCCGGCGGCAAGCACCGCCTCGATCGCATCCTTCACCGCCGCCGGGCCGACCCGCATGCCTGCCTTGCGCAGCGCACGGGCGAAATAGACGATGTTGTCGGCCAGGCGTCCGTCGGCCTTGAGCGTCTCGGATGGAGGGCGAAGCACGTCCATCGCACTACTCCGCCGCGGCCAGCTCGGCCTTCACTTCATTGAGGATGCGGCGGCCCTCGCCCTGCTCGATGCGGGCAATGTCGTCCTGGTATTTGAGCAGCACCCCGATCGTGTCGGACACGGTCTCGGGATCGAGTGCAATCTTGTCGAGCTCGGTGAGCGCATTCGCCCAGTCGATCGTCTCGGCCACGCCGGGCACCTTGAACAGGTCGATCCCGCGCAGCTTCTGCACGAAGCGCACGATCTCGGACGACAGCCGCTGGTTGGCTTGCGGCACCCGCCTGCCCACGATCTCCAGCTCGCGCGCCGCGTCCGGATAGTCCACCCAGTGGTAGAGGCAGCGCCGCTTCAGCGCGTCGTGGATCTCGCGCGTGCGGTTGGTGGTGATGATGACGATCGGCGGCTCCTGCGCCTTGATCGTGCCGAGCTCGGGCACCGTCACCTGGAAGTCGGAAAGGATTTCGAGCAGGAACGCCTCGAAAGCCTCGTCGGTGCGATCGAGCTCGTCGATCAGGAACACCGGTGCTGCACCCTTTTCGCCGCTCAGCGCATCGAGCACCGGCCGCCGGATCAGGTATTTTTCGGAGAAGACGTTCCTTTCCATGTCGCGCCGGTCGACCTGTCCGGCGGCTTCCTCCATGCGGATCTCGATCATCTGCGCGGCATAGTTCCACTCGTAGACGGCCGAGTTGACGTCGAGCCCTTCATAACATTGCAGGCGGATCAGCCGGCGCCCGAGCGCGGAGGCGAGCACCTTGGCGATCTCGGTCTTGCCGACGCCGGCCTCGCCTTCGAGGAAAAGCGGCCGGCCCATGCGCAGCGACAGGAAGAGCACCGTCGCCAGCGCGCGGTCGGCGACATAGTCGGCGCCGGAGAGCAGCGCGAGCGTCGCATCGATCGACTGCGGCAGCGGCTTGGGCGTTGGCATGGTCGTCTCCGCCCCGCGCTACAGGCTCTTGTAGCTGCGGTCGTGGTAAATCAACGGGTTGACCCTGTCTCCAAGGCGCAGGCCCGTCACCTTGCCGAAGAGCACGCGGTGGGTGGCGAGGTCCTTGGTGTCGATCAGCTCGCAGTCGAACACGGCGAGCGCATCGACCAGCGTCGGCGCGCCGCTGGCGATCTTGTCCCAGCCGGCGAGCGCGAACCGTTCCTCGACCGGCAGGCCGGTCAGGCCCGAGAAAGCGACCGCCAGCGCCTGCTGCTGCAAGGTGAGCGTGTTGAGCGCGAAATTGCCGTTCTCGACAAAGGCGTCATTCTTGGCATTCTCGCGGTTGAGGCAGGCAAGCACCATCGGCGGCTGGTCGGAGACGGAACAGGCGGCAATCACGGTCGCGCCGCGCAGCCCGGCCGGTCCATCCGTGGTGATGAGGTGCACCGCGCCCGCGAACCGGCTCATGGCGTCGCGGTAGGATTGCGGCTCGACGTCGAATTTCTTCAGCAAATTGGCTTCCTGCGGCAGGTTTTCCTGCCAACCGCTATATATTGTCGGATAGGCCGCTCACAAGCCGCCTCGCTGGTCAGCGTTACCGTGTATGCGGCAGGTTGCACGCCCCGCCGCCAGCCTTTACGTCTGTTGCGCCAAATCGCTGTGCCGAAGTCGCGACTGGGACTTGATGCAACCTGCCCGGATCATCATGAGCGCCATCCTGTTCCTGCTTTTGCCGGCGGGCATGGCGGTCGCTGCGGGCCTGGCGATCGGCGTTGTCGGGCCAATCAGCGGACCGTCCGATATTCTCGGCCGCCAGGTGAGCGACGGCGCACGCATCGCCGCCGGCACGGACGCGATGCTTACCGTCGCCGACGAAGCCTGTAGCGCCGACGGCGGCCGTGCTGCAGCGGGCCGGCTGGTCGCGGCAAAGGTCCGTATCGTCGTCGGTTTCCTCTGCACCGAGGCGATCGAGGCTGCCCTGCCGGCCCTGAAGGAGGCCGGCATTGCCGTCATCACCGTCGGCGTGCGCACCGACAGCCTGACGGATCGGCGCCGGAAGACCGGCTGGCCGGTCTATCGGCTTGCCCCGCGTGCCGATGGCGAGCGCGCGGCCGTGGCGAAGACCTTGACCGAGCTGTGGCGCGCCGAGCTGTTCGCCATCGTCGACGACGGCACCATCTATGGCCGCGAGCTGGCCGAGAGTTTTCGCCTCGCTGCTGAGCAATCGGGGCTGCAGCCGGTGTTCATCGACACCTACCGGCCGCAGCTCGACAACCAGATCGGCCTGGTCGGCCGCCTGCGCAAGGCCGAAGCGACCCATGTCCTGGTCGGCGGCGACCGCGACGACATCGCGCTGATCGGTCGCGATGCCAGGTCGCTCGACGTCCCGCTGGTGGTTGCCGGCGGAGAGAATTTGCGCTCGGCGCCCGGCGAGGTGCCGCTCGCTGCCGGAACCTTGATGATCGGCCTGCCGGAATGGGCCGAGGTGGCCGCTCCCGAGGCGGTCGCCAAAATCCGCGCCGCCGGCGTCTATGCGGAAGGTTATGTCCTGCCGGCCTATGCCGCGACGGAGATCGCGCTCCAGGCGGTCGCCGCCGCGGACGCATCGGGCGGTTCGATCGCCGATGCCCTGTCGGCCGGAACCTTCCAGACCTCGATCGGGCCGATCCGCTTTGATGCAAACGGCGATCTGAGCGAAAGCCCCTACCGCCTCTTCGAATATGACGGGAAGAAATTCGTGCCGATGGCGGGGCAATAGACATGGCGTTCAGGGCGGGTCGCAAGAATCTGCTGACCGACGTTGCCGGCCTCAAGGTCGGCAACGCGGCCGACCAGACGGTGAAGTCGGGCGTGACCGTAATCGTCTGCGACGAGCCGGCGGTGGCCGCCGTGCAGGTGCTGGGCGGTTCGCCCGGCACGCGCGAGACCGATCTGCTCGAGCCGCACAACACGGTCGAGACGGTCAATGCGCTGGTGCTGTCGGGCGGCTCGGCTTTCGGGCTCGACGCGGCTTCCGGCGTGCAGGCGGCGTTGCGCGAGAAAGGCATCGGTTTCGCAGTGCGCGACATCCGCGTGCCGATCGTGCCGGCGGCGATCGTCTTCGACCTGCAAAATGGCGGCGACAAGAATTGGGGCCGCTACCCACCCTATCGCGAGCTGGGTTTTGCGGCCGCCAACGATGCGGCGGATGATTTTGCCGTCGGCACGATCGGCGCCGGCGTCGGCGCGCTCACGGCGGGCCTCAAGGGTGGGCTTGGCTCGGCCTCGGCGGTGCTTGCCAACGGCGTGACGGTCGCCGCACTGGTGGTGGTCAATGCCACCGGCACGGTGACGGTCGGCAGGACGCGGCATTTCTGGGCGGCGCCCTTCGAGATCGGTGACGAGTTCGGCGGGCTCGGATTTCCTGCGCGCGCGCCGTCAGACGCCACGCAGGTGTTTTTGAAGTTCCGCGATGCCATGAGCGCGATCGAGAACACCACGATCGCCGTCATCGCCACCGACGCCGTGCTCAACCCGGCAGCGGCAAAACGGCTGGCCATCGCCGCCCATGACGGTTTCACCCGCGCCATCTGGCCAGCGCACACGCAGGTCGACGGCGACCTGGTCTTTGCGCTCGCCACCGGCCGCAGCGGCGTCATGCCGGACATCGAAGCGTCCATCGACCTTGGCGCGGCCGCGGCTGCCGTGATGGCGCGGGCGGTGGCGCGCGGCGTGCATGCCGCCACCCCCTCCGCGAACGATCTGTTCCCGGTCTGGTCGGCGCGAAAAGGCTGAAATTTCACCGCTGGAGCAAATCCAGGAAAAGTGGCCTCGGTTTTCCGCCGGGATAGCAGCGGCAAACCCCGCCGTTTTGGCGCCAAAACGAGGATCAAAGCGCTTTTTTGCCCTCTGTCGAGCCCAAAAAGCTCTGTCGTTAACGACGCGCCTTGGCGTGCGTGTTATTCTCCAGGTTCGGATTCACGGGCTGGAGGGAAGCATGAGAGCCGTACTTCTTGCGTTGTTCGTAGCCCTGTTCGCCTTGCCGGCGCGGGCCGGCGACACCGCGTCGGTCGAGATAATCGGCTTCAGTCCGGACGGCCGCGTCTTCGCCTTCGAGGAATACGGAATCCAGGACGGCTCGGGCTTTCCTTATTCGCACCGTTTCTACATCGACACGTCGAACGACAAGTTCCTGGCCAACACTCCCATCCGCGTGACGATCGAGGACGAGGGCGCCACGCTCGACGATGCCCGCAAGCGCGCAAAACTGCGCGGTGAAAAGATCGTGGCGGATGCTGTGCTCGCTCGCAATCGCGGCGTCACCGCCGGCTTCAACGCCGTCACCGAGCTGTCGGCCGACCCCTTCCGCATGGCGGTCAATCCGCGCCCGGTGCATCCGCCGGTCGACGACCCGGTCGAGTTCCGCCTCGAGGAGATCGCCATGGCGCCGATCGAGCGTTGCGAAGGGCTGGGCGACATCGTCGGCATCCGCCTGATCCGTGTCGCCGCGGCTCCCGGCGAACGCACCGAGCTCCGCCACGAGGACCAGAAGATCCCGCTGAGCCGCGGCTGCCCGGTCGGCTACCGCATCGGCGGGCTGCAGACTTTCTTTCCCGACAATGGCCAACCGGTCTATGCGCTGCTGATCGCAATCCGCCGTTTCGGCTTCGAAGGGCCCGACTATCGCTGGATCGCCGCCACCGGCAGGCTCTGACGGGGTGGAAGGCTCGGCATCCTTGCAGGCCGGCTGGGCTCGGCGTCTGGCGGCCATATTGCGCAGGGTCGCGACCCGCTTGCGCCGTGCGGTTCCGACGGCCGGCGCGAGCTTGGTCGGCACGCTGGCCTGGGCGGCCGTCAACGGGCTCGGCGCCGCGCTGGTGCTTCTGCTGGCACGCGACTGGCAGACTCCCGCCAACATCAGGGAGGTGGCGGCGATCTTTGTCATCGGCTCGGCCATCTCCTTCTTCCCTGCCGCCTGGCTTGCCCGCTTCGTCGTCGCCGGCAACCGCTTCGAGATGCGTTTCGCAGCCGCCTTCCTGGCGCTCGGGCTGGTCACCATGCTCGCGACCACTGCGGTGTACGCACTGCAATACCGGCTCTACTACGCGCAGTGGCACGAACCGTTCGGCACCATCACCTGGGCCTTTCAGTTCGTCTTCACCGGTCTGTCCGCGGCTTATCAGTTCGCGGTGCTCGGTTTGCGCCTCTTCTTCCCGGTCGGATTCGTGGCGCTGTTCGCCTTCAGCTTCTGGATAGCGAGAATGCCGCGTTGAGCGGCGCCGCTTGCTCTGTTACCAGACCGCGTAACCGCGACAGGGGAAGACATGATCCCGCGCTATTCGCGGCCGGAAATGGCCGCCATCTGGTCCGCCGAGACCCGTTTCCGCATCTGGTTCGAGATCGAGGCGCATGCCTGCGACGCACTTGCCGGGCTCGGGGTCATCCCGAAGGAAGCCGCCCGCACGATTTGGGAAAAAGGCGGCAATGCAGATTTCGACGTTGCCCGCATCGACGAGATCGAGCGCGAGACCAGGCATGACGTCATCGCCTTCCTGACCCACCTTGCCGAGATCGTCGGCCCGGATGCGCGCTTCGTGCACCAGGGCATGACCTCGTCCGACGTGCTCGACACCTGCCTCGCGGTCCAGCTCAGCCGCGCCGCCGACCTCCTGATCGCCGACGTCGATGCCTTGCTCGCCGCACTGAAGAAGCGGGCGTTCGAGCACAAGGATACGGTCACGATCGGCCGCAGCCACGGCATCCACGCCGAGCCGACCACGTTCGGCGTGAAGCTGGCGCAGGCCTATGCCGAGTTTTCCCGGGCGCGCGCCCGGCTGGTCGTGGCGCGCGAAGAGATCGCGACCTGCGCGATATCCGGTGCGATCGGCACATTCGCCAATGTCGATCCACGCGTCGAGGAGCATGTCGCGGAAAAGCTCGGGCTGAAGCCGGAGCCGGTCTCGACACAGGTGATCCCGCGCGACCGCCACGCCGCCTTCTTCGCCGCGCTCGGCGTGGTCGCCTCCTCGATCGAGCGGCTCGCCACCGAGATCAGGCACCTGCAGCGCACCGAGGTGCTCGAGGCGGAAGAGTATTTTGCGCCGGGCCAGAAAGGCTCGTCGGCCATGCCGCACAAGCGCAACCCGGTGCTTTCGGAAAACCTGACCGGGCTCGCGCGCATGGTGCGCAGCTATGCGGTTCCGGCCATGGAGAACGTGGCGCTCTGGCACGAGCGCGACATCTCCCACTCCTCGGTCGAGCGCATGATCGGCCCCGACGCCACCGTGACGCTCGACTTTGCGCTGGTTCGTCTCACTGGCCTCGTCGAGAAGCTCGTCGTCTATCCGGACAACATGCGGAAGAATCTGGAAAAATTCCGCGGGCTCATCCACTCGCAGCGCGTCCTGCTGGCGCTGACCCAGGCCGGCGTCTCACGCGAGGATTCTTACCGGCTGGTTCAGCGCAACGCCATGAAGGTCTGGGAACAGGGGGCTGATTTCCTTGAGGAATTGCTGGCCGACAAGGAGGTCCGCGCCGCACTCTCCGAAGATGAAATCCGCGAAAAGTTCGACCTCGGCTACCACACCAAGCACGTGGACACGATCTTCAGACGCGTGTTCGGCACGGTCTGAACAAGACCAGCCGAATTACGTTTGGCGTAAGTCGTCAGATCGGGCTAGGCGCGGCCAACACAGCATCCGCATCAATTCACAATGGCGGATTTGCTTCGAGTGGACGCTCGGGGCAGCAGGCCCATCGAACGTCGAAGTTGTCGACTATCACTACAGCATGTCTCCCGAAAGTGTCCGCGGTTTCGGGATAAAGACATGCGCAAAATCAACAGCCTAAAGCGTGTCCGTGAATCCTTTTTCACGCGACACGCTTTAGAGGCGCGAGAACAGATATGGCACGGCCCGCAATCCACCCTGGCGAAATTCTCGCTGACGAACTGCAGGAGATTGGAGTGAGGCCTGACGGGCGGACAGCCCGGACTGCTCTCAGGCCTTCGCCGGCACGATGCGGATGACGTTGCCCCACGGGTCTTCGAAGCTCTTTTCTTCCTTGGCGTCCCGCGACTGGAACTCCACGAAGGAAAGGCCCGTGCGGTCGGCATCGCGCTGGCCGGCGCCGCGGCTTTGCCAGGTGTTGGCGCCGACATGGTGGTGATAGCCGCCGGTCGACAGGAACACGGCCTGGCCGCCATAAAGGATCACGGTGTCGAAGCCCATCTGCTCGTTCCACCACTGCTCGGCCGCCTTCGCATCGCCGACGCGCAGGTGGATGTGGCCGATCATGGTGCTTTCGGGCGCGCCCTGCCAGCCATTGTCGCCGGGCCCGATCTCGCCCAGCAAATTCTCGACGTCGAGCGGCAAGGTGCCCATGCGCAATCTGTCGCCGTCCCAGCCCCACGCGTCCTTAGGGCGGTCGGCATAGATCTCGATGCCGTTGCCTTCCGGGTCGGTCAGGTAGATCGCCTCGCTGACGGAATGGTCCGACGCGCCGGTCACCGCGATCTGCTGGTCGATGGCGCGGCGCGCCCAGCGCGCAAGATCGGCGCGCTTCGGCAGCAGGAACGCGGTGTGGTAGAGCCCGGCGCTGCGCGGATCGTCGGGCCGCACCGATTTGATCTGCTCGATCTCGAGCAGCGGCCGCCCGCCGGCCCCGAGCACGATCGCGCCAGGCCGGCGCGCCGTCTCTTCGAGCCCGACGACGGCCTTGTAATACTGGGCCACATTCTCGATATCGCGCGCTTTCAGCCCGACCTGGCCGACGCTCGCCGGCGCGTCGGCGGCAAAGGGAAGCTTGTCCATCTCAGTCTCCGCGCGGGCCCCGCCCGCGATCGTCTGCAGCGCAACGGCGCCGGCTCCACCCACTACGGCACGTCTGGTCACCGGCACGGCATCGCTCCGTTTTTCATCTCGCCACGATATCTCGGGCGAATGGCGCGACGGTGCAATGCACGAAAAAGCGAACACGTTGTTCAAGAAACTGCGGCAAGGTTGAACAATCGCGCTCGATCAACCTACATGCCGGCCATGAAAGTCAGAGAAGCAGAGATTCTGATCGTGCCCGGCTACACCAACTCCGGGCCCGAGCATTGGCAGACCCGCTGGCAGGCAAAACTCTCGACCGCGCGGCGCGTCGAGCAGGCCGAATGGTCGAAGCCGGTGCGCGAGGATTGGGTCGGCGAGGTCGTCGCGGCCGTGAATGCCGCGGAACGGCCGGTCGTCCTGGTTGCCCATTCGCTTGGCATCCCGGCAGCCATCCATGGCATTCCGCAGTTTCGCAACCGGATCGCGGGCGGCTTCTTCGTCGCCCCGCCGGACGTCGCCAACGCCGAAATCCGTCCGAAGCATCTGATGACCTTCGGCCCCTACCCGCGCGATCCGCTGCCTTTTCCGTCGATCACGGTGGCAAGCCGCAACGACCCGTTCTGTGCCTTCGACGTAGCCGAAGACCTGGCCGCCGCATGGGGCTCGCTGCTGGTGGATGCCGGCGAGGCCGGCCACATCAACGCGGAAGCCGGTTACGGCCCCTGGCCGGAAGGCTCGATGGCGTTTGCCCAGTTCCTGACGCGGCTAAATTAGATATGTCTAAAATTAGGCGCCGAGCCCGGCACGGGCGGCCTTGAGCAGGCCCTCGGCGCCGCGCTGGATGAGCTGCAGCTCGGAACCTGTGGCAAACATCTGGAAGCCCATGGCCGCCAGCCGTCCGGTCGTGGCGGGATCGCCGAGGTAGATCGCGGCATGCTTGCCCGCGCTGCGCGTGCGCCGGGCGATCGATTCGATCGTGTCGATCATGTCCTCGCGCATCGGGGCGAGATCGGCGCCGTTCGTCCAGGCGATGGAGAAATCCGAAGGGCCGAGGAAGATGCCGTCGATGCCCGGCGTTGCCAGGATATCGTCGAGCGCCTCCAGCGCCGCCCGCGTCTCGACCATGGCAAAGGCGATCGTCTTGCGGTTCGACTGCTTCAGCCAGTCGCCCTGCGATCCGCCGCCGCGCGGCAGGCCGAAGGTGGGACCCCATGAGCGCTCGCCAACCGGCGGGTACTTCATCGCCGCGGCGAAACGCCGCGCGTCCTCGGCCGAATTGACCATCGGCGCGATGACCGCCTCGGCGCCGAAGTCGAGCGCTCGGCTCGCCATGTCGAATCGCCCGACCGGAACGCGCACCAGAGTCGGCTTGCCGGCGGCCTGCACCGAGCGGATCGCGCGCACCACGCTGTCCTCGTGATGCGCACCGTGCTGCATGTCCAGCGTGACGGCGTCGAAAGCCTGGTAGGCGAGGAGCTCGACCGTCAGCGAATCGGGAACGCCCGACCAGGCGGTGAAAACGACGTCGCCTGCGGCAAGTCTATCGGCTAGCGGCATATCCGGTCCCTCGAAGAAAGGCGCTCATAGCACCAGAAACCCTTTTGCGGGCAACAAAAAACCGCCCGAAGCCGGGCGGTTTCGATTGGCGCAGGCTCAGTCGGATCAGGCGTTCTTGACCTGGTCCACCGCGGTCGCCATCAGATCTTCCATGGTGCGCCGGATCTGATGATCGGAAACGGCCACGCCAGCCTTGTCGAGATCGCCGCGCACCTTGCGGAACACGTCCTCGTCGCCGGCTTCCTCGAAATCGGCCTTCACGACCTCCTTGGCGTAGGCATCCGCGTCGGCGCCGGATTTGCCGAGCTTCTCGGCGGCCCACAGCCCGAGAAGCTTGTTGCGGCGCGCCGTCGCCTTGAACCGGAGCTCCTCGTCGATCGCGAACTTCTTCTCGAAGCCGTCCTGGCGATCCTTCATGCTGGTCATGGCGTTTCCTCCGGGGGAGTGCGCTTGGCTGGTTTGATGCCCATATGTGGGTATGAGAAGCACAAACCAAAAGCCGACGCGCCGGTCAATATGCGCTGTCGGGCATCTCGAAACGAGCTGAGCAAATCCCGTTAATGCACGGAAATGGCGATTGAGCACCGGGCATGATTGCGGTAGGACCGGCCGGACAACCTCGCGCAGCGTATCTCCCCGCCGCGCCTTACAAGGGAACCGGTCCTTCCATGCCGCTTGCCCTTCAAACCAGAGAAAACCGATGAACCGACGCCGCCGCATCTACGAAGGCAAGGCCAAGATTCTTTACGAAGGCCCCGAGCCCGGAACGCTGATCCAGTTCTTCAAGGACGACGCCACCGCGTTCAACAAGAAGAAGCATGAGGTCGTCGACGGCAAGGGGGTGCTCAACAACCGCATCTCCGAGCACATCTTCACCCACCTCAATCGGATGGGCATCCCGACCCACTTCATCCGCCGCATCAACATGCGCGAGCAGTTGATCAAGGAAGTCGAGATCATCCCGCTCGAAGTCGTGGTGCGCAACATCGCCGCCGGCTCGCTGGCGAAACGCTTGGGCATCGAGGAAGGCACGGTGCTGCCGCGCTCGATCATCGAGTTCTATTACAAGGCCGACGCGCTCGACGATCCGCTCGTCTCGGAAGAGCACATCACCGCCTTCGGCTGGGCGAGCCCGCAGGAGATCGACGACGTGATGGCGCTCGCCATCCGCGTCAACGACTTCCTCTCCGGCCTCTTCCTCGGCGTCGGCATCCAACTGGTCGATTTCAAGATGGAATGCGGCCGCCTGTTCGAGGGCGACATGATGCGCATCGTCGTGGCCGACGAAATCTCTCCGGATTCCTGCCGGCTCTGGGACGTCAACACCCAGGAAAAGCTCGACAAGGACCGCTTCCGCCGCGACATGGGCGGCCTCGTCGAAGCTTACCAGGAGGTGGCCCGCCGCCTCGGCATCATGAACGAGAACGAGCCGCCGCGTCCGGCCGGCCCGGTGCTGGTTTCCTCCAACGAGGAGCCGAAAGGCACCAAGCACTAGGCACGGCGAGCGCCGTGCCTCCCCTTCCGCCGAATGAATGACCAGGACCACGACAGCGTGATCAAGGCCCGCGTAACCGTCACCCTCAAGAACGGCGTGCTCGACCCGCAAGGCAAGGCGATCGAGGGAGCCCTTTCGACGCTGGGCTTTGCCGGCGTCGGCTCGGTGCGGCAAGGCAAGGTGTTCGACGTCGAGCTTGCCGGCACCGACAAGGCCGGCGCCGAAGCCGAGCTGAAAGCGATGTGCGAGAAGCTTCTCGCGAACACGGTGATCGAGAATTATAGTGTGATGCTTACGTGAGGCGCGGCCGGAGAGCGCGATGACGGACGTCACAAGCGATCTGATTTACGAGAGCCTGAAGAATCTGCAAACGCGCACGACCAATGTCGAACTCGTATGCGTCGAACACAACCATAGCCCAAGCGCCGTTCGTGGCCATATCGCTTCGGTTCAGACCGACACGAACAACATCTACGCGATCCTCTCGCGCATCGATCAGCGTCTCGACCGCATCCAGCGCCGACTCGAGCTGCGCGAACTGACCGAACGCCCCCAAACTCCGTACGATCCGACATGAAATCAGCCGTCGTCCTCCTCCCCGGATTGAATCGCGACCGCGACATGATCGCGGCGCTGACCAAGATTTCCGGCAAGGCGCCGGCCACGGTGTGGCAGACCGATACCCAAATCCCCGATGTCGACCTGATCGTCATTCCGGGCGGCTTCTCCTTCGGTGACTATCTGCGCTGCGGCGCGATCGCTGCCCGCATGCCGGTGATGCGCGCCGTTGCCGAGAAGGCCGCGCAGGGCGTGATGGTGGTTGGCGTCTGCAACGGTTTTCAGATCCTGTTGGAAGCCGGCCTGCTGCCCGGCGCGCTGATGCGCAACGCCTCGCTGAAATTCGTCTGTCGCGAGGTGAAGCTGGAAGTGGCGAACGCCAACACCGCCTTCACCCGCAACTACCGGCCCGGGCAGATCATCCGCTGCCCGGTCGCGCACCATGACGGCAATTTCTTCGCCGACGGCGAGACGCTGGCGCGCATCGAAGGCCAGGGCCAGGTCGTGTTCCGCTATGCCGAAGGGACAAACCCCAACGGCTCGCTGAACGACATTGCCGGCATCATGAGCGAGCGCGGCAATGTGCTCGGCCTGATGCCGCATCCGGAAAACCTCATCGAGGCGGCGCATGGCGGCAGCGACGGCCGCCCGCTGTTCGAAAGCGTGCTCGGGAAGGCCGCGTGAGCGCGTTTCGTTTCGCCTGCCTCGCCGTCGCGGTCGCGCTTGTCGCCGGTTGCCAGGCGAACGAGAAGCTGCCGCCGGCCGGCTCCGGCAAGAGCGCCGCGCTGCGCGTCATGGAACAGGTGGCGATCGCAGCGCACAAATGCTGGTTCGCCAGCAAGGATCCGGCCTTCAAATCATACCGTTTCGCCAACGAGCTCAATTCGATGAGCGGCCAGCCGCGCTTCCTGCTGGTGCCGGCGAAGAATTATGGCGGGCTTCCTTCGCTCGTCGTGCAGGCGCGCGGCAATTCGAGCCAGGTCGAGATGTTCGGGCCATTGCTGCAGGACCCGCTCGGCGCGCGTGTCAGCGCCGACATCAACCGCTGGCAGACAGGCAACGAGAGCTGCGGCGCCGCTGTTTAAGGGAGGCGGCGTCCCGGCGCCCAGGTGCGCGAGAAGCCTGAACCTGTCGAAGGAGCACCCGCCAAACTGAAACGGCCGCTCTGTGGAGCGGCCGTTCAGGGAAGGATGCGGGATTTGGCAGGCTTTGTCGCCTTCATCCAAATCATTCCCAGAAGGGGCGGTTTGCCTCGCCATAGGCCGCGGAGCGAGAGACGCCGATATCCTTGAGCTGCTCGTCGCTCATCTCGAGCAGCGCCAGCCGGCTGCGACGACGCTCCAGCATGTGCTCGAGCCAGGCAATCACCTTGGGCAGCGAATAGGTCGCCTTCTCACGGCTCGCCACCGACCTTGTATCGATTGTACCGATTGCACTCATCTTTCTCTCCATTGTCTCCCGCCTCGAGCCAAATTGTCTTGGTGCATTTCTTATGCATTGACTCTTTTACGGTGACAATGTATGAAATTGTCACCATGACAAATTGGCTTCCAGACCTCTCCTCCGGCACCGGGCCGCTGTATGTCCGGCTCGCCGACCGCATCGAAACCGATATTTCGCAAGGGGTTCTGCCGGCAGGCGCAAAACTGCCGCCGCAGCGCGACCTGGCTTACGACATCGGGGTGACAATCGGCACGGTCGGCCGCGCCTATGCGCTGGTGCGTGAGCGCGGCCTGGTCAGCGGCGAGGTCGGGCGCGGCACCTTCGTGCTTGGCGACAGGCAGCCGGAAGCGGCTTCGCCGCCCCTGCCCTACAATCGCGAATCAAGGCCGCAGGCCCTGGCGGCCGGCAAGCTGCGGATGGATTCGACCTCCGCGCCGGATGTCGGGCAGAGCCCGACGATCCAGGCCACGATCGCCGAGATCGCGCAGAGCCATCCCTACCAGATCATCGACTATACGCGCACATGGCCGCTGCATTGGCGCGAGGCCGGCAGCCGCTGGCTTGCAACGGATGGCTGGAAGGCCGAACCGCAATGCGTCGTGCCGACGCTCGGCGTGCATGCCGCGGTGATGTCGGTGATCTCGGCGGTCACCCAGCCCGGCGACAAGGTCGTGTTCGAGAAGCTGACCTACACCTCGATCACGCGCGCCACCAATCTGATCGGCCGCCGCACCCTGGTGGTCGGCAGCGATGAGGAGGGTTGCGATCCCGACGATTTCGAGCGGCTCTGCGCGCAGCAGCATCCGAAGATCGCCTTTCTCATGCCGACCTTCCACAACCCGACGATCGCCGTCATGTCGACCGCGCGGCGTCAGGCGATTGCCGACATTGCGCGCAAGCACAATGTGCTGCTGGTCGAAGACGCGATCTATTCGGTGCTGAGAAGCGAGCAGCCGGTTTCCCTCGTCTCGCTCGCGCCAGAGCGCACCTTCCACGTCGGCGGCCTGTCGAAGGCGGTGGCGGCCGGCATGCGTGCCGGCTGGGTCGCGTGCCCGGCGCATTTCGCATCGCGCGTGCAGACGGCCCACAAGATGATCACCGGCGGCATTCCCTTTCTGCTGGCCGAGCTTGCCGCGCAAACCGTGCTTTCCGGCCAGGCCGACGCCATTCGCGCCAAGGTGCGCGACGAGATCGCCGTGCGCGAGGCGGCGGCCCGCAAGACCTTTTCAGGCTACGAGTTCGCCTCCCACCGGGAGGTGCCTTTCCTCTGGCTGAAACTGCCGGAACCCTGGCTCTCGGGCACCTTCCGCAATGCAGCGTCCGACGAAGGCGTGCTGGTCGATGACGAGGATGAGTACAAGCCCGGCCGCACGGAGCAGACATTTCACCGCATCCGCGTCGGTTTCACCTCGGTGACGCGCGAGGAGGCGCTGCGCGGCTTCGCGACGCTGCGGCGCCTGCTCGACAATGCCGGAGCGGCTTACGACAGCTTTGGCTGAGTCCGAATTGTCGCGACCCGGCCGTGAAAGCCTGTGGCCACAGCGCCTTTTTGACCAGTGGACTGTGGCAACGCTTTTGCTGCATGCGCTAAGACAAAATCAAAAGCGCCCCGGACCGCCCGCTCATGACCATCTCCAACACCATTGCGATCACGCCCGAGCTCGTCGCGGCGCACGGGCTGAAACCGGATGAATACAAGCGCATCCTCGACCTGATCGGGCGCGAGCCGAGCTTCACCGAGCTCGGCATTTTTTCGGCCATGTGGAACGAGCACTGCTCCTACAAGAGCTCGAAGAAATGGCTGCGCACGCTGCCGACCAAGGGGCCGCAGGTGATCCAGGGGCCCGGCGAGAATGCCGGCGTGGTCGACATCGGCGACGGCGATTGCGTCGTGTTCAAGATGGAGAGCCACAACCACCCCTCCTACATCGAGCCCTATCAGGGTGCGGCGACCGGCGTCGGCGGCATCCTGCGCGATGTCTTCACCATGGGCGCGCGGCCGATCGCAGCCATGAACGCGCTGCGCTTCGGCGCGCCCGATCATCCGAAGACCCGGCATCTGGTGGCCGGCGTCGTTGCCGGCATCGGCGGCTACGGCAACGCCTTCGGCGTGCCCACGGTCGGCGGCGAGGTCAATTTCGATGCGCGCTACAACGGCAATTGCCTGGTGAATGCCTTTGCCGCCGGCCTCGCCAGGACCGATGCGATCTTCTACTCGAAGGCCGAGGGCGTCGGCCTGCCCGTCGTCTATCTCGGCGCCAAGACCGGCCGCGACGGCGTCGGCGGCGCCACCATGGCGTCCGCCGAGTTCGACGAGAAGATCGAGGAAAAGCGCCCGACCGTTCAGGTCGGCGATCCCTTCACCGAGAAATGCCTGCTGGAAGCCTGTCTCGAACTGATGGCCTCGGGTGCGGTGATCGCCATCCAGGACATGGGCGCGGCCGGCCTCACCTGCTCGGCCGTCGAGATGGGCGCCAAGGGCGATCTCGGCATCCTGCTCGAGCTCGACAAGGTGCCGGTGCGCGAGGAGCGCATGAGTGCCTATGAGATGATGCTTTCGGAAAGCCAGGAGCGCATGCTGATGGTGCTGCGCCCCGAGCAGGAAGCCGAAGCCGAGGCGATCTTCCGCAAATGGGGGCTGGACTTCGCCATTGTCGGCCGCACCACCGACGATCTTCGTTTCCGCGTCCGCCATCAGGGCGAGGAGGTTGCCGACCTGCCGATCAAGGATCTCGGCGACAAGGCGCCGGAATATGACCGGCCCCGCGTCGAGCCGAAAAAGCCGGCGCCGCTTCCAGCCAATGACGTCCCGCAAGCCGATATCGCCGACGCGCTTCTCAAGCTGCTCGGCGGCCCGGATCTCTCCTCCCGCCGCTGGGTCTGGGAGCAGTACGACACGCTGATCCAGGGCAATTCGCTGCAGCGGCCGGGCGGCGACGCCGGCGTGGTGCGCGTGGAAGGCCACCCGACGAAAGCGCTCGCCTTCTCCTCCGACGTGACGCCGCGCTATTGCGAGGCCGATCCGTTCGAGGGCGGCAAGCAGGCGGTCGCCGAATGCTGGCGCAATCTGACCGCCGTCGGCGCCCTGCCGCTTGCCGCCACCGACAATCTGAATTTCGGCAATCCCGAGCGGCCGGAGATCATGGGCCAGTTCGCAGCCGCCGTGCTCGGCATCGGCGAGGCCTGCCGCGCGCTCGACTTCCCGATCGTGTCCGGCAACGTCTCGCTCTACAACGAGACCAATGGCCAGGGCATCCTGCCGACCCCCACCATCGGCGGCGTCGGCCTGATCGACGACTGGTCGAAGATGGCGCGGGGCGGCTTCGCCGCCGAGGGCGATCTCATCCTGCTCGTCGGCGCGCCGCCGTCCTGGGGATCGCATCTCGGCCAGTCGATCTATCTGCGCGACATCCACGACCGCCGCGACGGCGCTCCGCCGCCGGTCGACCTTGCGCATGAGCGGCTGGTCGGCGATTTCGTCCGCGCGCTCATCCGCCAGGGGGTGGCGAGCGCCGTCCACGACGTCTCCGACGGCGGCCTGGCCGTCGCGCTTGCCGAGATGGCGATCGCCTCGGGGATCGGCGCCAGCCTCGACCTGCCCTACCCGACCGATCCCGTCCCCGTCTGGTTCGGTGAGGACCAGGGCCGCTATCTCGTCACCATTTCGGGCGCGGACAGATCGCTGTTCCGGAATATCTCGGACGAGGCGCAGGAACACGGCTTTGCCGCGCCGATGATCGGCCGCACCGGCGGCGCGGAATTGAAACTCGCCGGTGCGCGTGCGATATCCGTCAAGGAACTCGCCGCCGCCCACGAATCGTGGTTTCCGCGCTTCATGGGGAACTGACGGAGACAGTTGATGGCCATGGACGCGCGCGACATCGAGCTGCTCATCAAGCAGGGTATTCCCGACGCGAAGGTGACGATCCGCGACCTGGCAGGCGACGGCGACCACTACGCCGCCGAGGTCGTGGCCGAGAGCTTTCGGGGAAAGAGCCGCGTCCAGCAGCACCAGATGGTCTACGAGGCGCTGAAGGGCAATATGGGCGGCGTGCTCCATGCCCTTGCCCTGCAGACCAGCGCGCCGGATTGAGCCATGGCCGTCATCGGCGATCTGATCAAGGAAGTCGTCGAGACGGCGCTTGAGGAAATCATCAGGAAGGCGACCGGCACCGGCCGGCGTGCACGCCGGCGCAAGCGTTCGGCCACAACGACGCGCCGTCGGCGCCGCACTACGACCCGCCGGCGCTCCGCTTCCTATTCCAGCCGCCGCCGGGCGCGGCCGAGCCGGCCGGCCAAGCGCCAGGTCAGCCGCCGCCGCACCGTGCGCACGCGTTCGCGCTACCGCCGCCGGGGCTACTGAGCCGCTTGCGGCCTGGCCGATACGGCCACGATCGGGCCGGTCGGATAGGCGCCCCCGATGACGGTTTCCTTGCCGTTCGACATGGCCGACACCACGCCGTCGAAATAGAGGGCGTTGCGGCAGCCGAGCGCGTCGCGGAAGAGGCGTGCGAAACTGCCAAAGCTCACCTCGTTCAAGGAAACGGCAAAAACGAGGAAGCGACCGTCGCGCAGGCCGACGCCGTTGCGCACGTAGCGCGATTTGCCGTTCGCCTCGAAACGCGGATGCGGCGCGCCGTCGATCAGCAGCATCGGCCCCGATTGCGTGGCATAGGCGACCTCGGGCCTGGCTGCAGCGTAAGCTCCGGTTTCCAGGATGCCGGGCTTTCCATCCTTGCCGATGAAAAACACGCCGTTCGGCTTCAGGAAGAAATTGCCTTCGCCCTCGCCGGTCGTGATCGCCGCAGTTTGTCGGCCGGCTTCGACATGCAGCCCCACCGGCGACAGGTCGTCGTGATACATGCCGGCATTCATCGAAAAAAGCAGCGGCGGCTGGCGCCCGGCCATGGCCTTGCTGAACTCGACCAGCGAACCGTAGGGTTTGCCGGCAGCGTCCGCATGGAAGAGGCGCACGTCATGGCTCGCCGTATCGACCTCGCAAACCACGTAGTCGATGCCGTCGAAAGCAAGCGTCCGGCAGATCGACGGCAGGTTGAATGATTCGATCGGCGGCGGCTGGCGTTCGCGCGTCCACCAGACGACCAGCGCGGCCGCGGCGACCACCGCCGCCGCCGCAATCAGGATTCGTTTCCGCATGCTTGTCGCAGGCCCTGCCCCGTCCGTGGGCGGCATCTCAGACGGGCCTTTGCGCCCTTTCCGTGACCCTGAGCATGTCTCCGAAGCGTGAGTGCTTTTTCACGCGACGCGCTCCGGGCGTCAGTTGCCGATCATCCCAAGTCTTGTTTCGGGCTGCCGATGGGTCTATTTGAGTCGATGTTGCAGCCTGGCTTCCCACCGGCGCGAAAGGTTTTTTCCATGAGCGGAATCAACGACTACATCGACTCGGAAGTGAAGGGTAACGACATCGTGCTCTTCATGAAGGGCACTCCCGGCTTCCCGCAGTGCGGCTTCTCCGGGCAGGTCGTGCAGATCCTCGACTACCTTGGCGTCGACTACAAGGGCGTGAATGTGCTCACCTCCAACGAGCTGCGCCAAGGCATCAAGGAATACTCGAACTGGCCGACCATCCCGCAGCTCTACGTGAAGGGCGAGTTCGTGGGCGGTTGCGACATCATTCGCGAGATGTTCCAGGCGGGTGAGCTGCAAACCCTGCTCGAGGAAAAAGGCGTAGCCGCCAAGGCCGCCTGACCTTTCTGGCAACCGCATAGGCTCCCGCGCGTTCCGGAGCCGTCGTGATTTCTGCGCCGGCCAAAGCGTGATCCCGAAAAGTTGCAGACTTTTCGGACAGGATCATGCGGCAATCCAAAGAGTTTGAGCGGGGCACCCGCTCAAATCCGGCGCATTTCGTTTTTGAATTTCGGGGACAGATCATGGACCAGGAAGTTTCCCGCGGCGGGGCCGCGCCGGTATTTTCCATGCCGCGCTGGGAGTTTATTGCGTTTGCAGCCGCCTTGATGGCGCTCAATGCACTGGCGATCGACATCATGCTGCCCGGCCTGCAGCAGATCGGCGAAAGCCTCGGCGTCGAGACCGAAAACCACCGGCAATACGTCATCTCCGCCTATTTCCTCGGCATGGCGGCCGCGCTGCTGCCATACGGCCCGGCATCCGACCGCTTCGGGCGGCGCGCGCCGATCATGTTCGGGCTGACGATCTACGTCGTCGCGGCGTTTGCGGCGGCTTTCGCGCCGAATTTCGAGACGTTGCTTGCGCTGCGCTTCATCCAGGGCATCGGCGCTGCATCCACCCGCGTTGTCGCCGTCTCGATGGTGCGCGACCGTTTCGGCGGCCGCGCCATGGCCGAGGTCATGTCGCTGATCTTCATGGTGTTCATGGTGATCCCGATCGTAGCCCCCTCGATCGGCCAGGTGACCATGCTGATCGGCAACTGGCATTTCATCTTCATCACCATGGGCGCGATCGGCCTGCTGGTGACGCTCTGGGCGTATTTCCGCATGCAGGAGACGCAGCATCCCGAGGATCGCCGCCCGTTCACCTTCGGCGCGATCTGGCAGGCTTTCGGCATGGTGCTCACCAACCGGATGTCGCTCTTCTACACGCTCGCCTCGACCTTCGTGTTCGCTGGCCTGTTCGGCTTCATCAACTCCGCGCAGCAGATCTATGTCGGCATCTACGATCTCGGCGTGCTGTTTCCGGTGATCTTCGCGGCGATCGCCGGCATGATGGCGGTGTCGTCCTTCCTCAACTCGCGGCTGGTGGTGCGCATCGGCATGCGGCGTTTGTCGCACGGCGCGCTGACCGGCTTCACGCTGGTGGCGGGCGTCTGGTTCGTCTGGTCGCTGGTCGGCGAGCTGCCGCTCGCCGGGTTCATCGCGCTCTTCGCGCTGGCGATGTTCCAGTTCGGCTGGATCGGCTCCAACTTCAACGCCATCGCGATGGAGCCGATGGGCCACATCGCCGGCTCGGCCTCAGCCGTCCAGGGTTTCATCCAGACGCTCGGCGGGGGGATCATCGGCGCCGTGATCGGCCAGGCCTTCGACGGCACCACCACCCCGCTTGCCGCCGGCTTCTTCGGCCTCGGCGTGATCAGCCTGATCCTCGTGGCGATCGCCGAGCGCGGAAAACTGTTCCGCACGACGCCGCAGGCGGCGCACCCGCACTGAAAACGGACGGCGGCCCGCGCGACGGGCTGCCGTTTTCCGCTTGCCGGGCGAAGGCGAACCGCCTAAACGTCCGGCGCTTGGCGGGCGATTAGCTCAGTTGGTAGAGCGCTTCGTTTACACCGAAGATGTCGGGAGTTCGAGTCTCTCATCGCCCACCACCCAAACTTCGTCAGACATTTCAATGTGTTACCGCGGTCCGTCGCTGGCTGACGACGCCGGTCATCATGCCGCGGCTCGACCGCCGTCGCCGCGTAGGAAGGCGCGGGAACCATCGCGCGGCTGCGTGTTCGCCCCCGCGGTCAAGGCGCGATCGAAACCGCCCGCGCCTCACTCGCCGGCCGTAGTCCGGCCCGCATCGATCAAGCTTTCGAGCAGCCGTTTCAGCTCCTTGGCGGATTTGTTGCCGTAGCTCTCGACGATGTGCGCTTCCTGGCTCATCGCCAGCTTGTTGAGGCGTTGGCAGAGCGTGCGGCCCCGATCGGAGAGAAACATCAACACCTTGCGGCGATCGTAACGGTCCTGCACGCGATAGACGACGCCGCTCGATACCATGCGGTCGACGATCCTGGTCAGCGTCGGATGATTGACCAGGACCGCATCGGCAAGCTCGCTCATCGAGCGGCCATTGCCGTCGGACAGGATCTTCAGGATCCGCCACTGCTCGACCGCGACGCCTTCCTTGGCAAGCGAGGCTTCAAGCTGCCGGTTCACCTCGCGATTGGCCTGCGCCAGCAGGTAAGCCAGATGTTCGTGGATGGGAGTATCGGGGTTTCGTGAATGAGCCACGGGCAGCCGCTTTGCTTCGATCGCGATGCGCGAATGATTTGCGCCGATTGTGTCGGGGAACCGGGTGCATGGCAATTCTTGAAACTTGAATATTTTCAACTAGGCTCGATGCAACACGGCCTGGAAGCCGCCGACGCAAATACCCCGACGCAGGAACACGGAACCAGAAAAACGTGCTCTCGACATCCGCCTTCAAGCCCGGCGGCTTCACGCCGCCGCCCTTCGCCTTGAAGGAGCTGCCGGCCCTCGGGGCGGAGCTTGCGCGGCGCGCCGTCCATGCCGGCCGCGCCAGGCGTGCCGGCCGCCGCGGCACGCTGAGGGTGGCCAATCTCCTCAGCTATTCTGGCTCCCCCGGCATCTGGGCGCCGGCCGCCAGCAACAGCCTGCTGCTCGCCGTGTCCGAAATCAACAAACGCGGCGGCATTTTGGGCCGCGAGGTCGAGCTGACGACCATCGATGCCGGCGGCCGGGTGCAGGACATCGTCAGCCGCACCGACCGCGCGATCACGTTCGAAGACATCGACGTGATCATGGGCTCGCACATCAGCGCGGTGCGGGTTGCGGTGCGCGCCATCTCGAGCGGCCGCGTGCCTTACGTCTACACGCCCGTCTATGAGGGCGGCGAGCGCACGCCGGGCGTCATGGCGATCGGCGAGACGCCGCGCTGCCAGAGCCGGCCGGTGATCCACTGGCTCGCCGACGCGATGCAGGCGACACGCTGGTATCTGATCGGCAGCGATTATGTGTGGCCCCGCCAGTCGCAGCGCGCAGCCAGGGCCTACATTGCCGACGCCGGCGGCCAGGTGGTCGCAGAAGAGTTCGTCCCGGTCGGCGTAGACGACTACTCCGCCTGCCTCGCCCGCATTCGCGCCGCACGGCCGGACGTCGTCATGATCTCCCTGATCGGTGCGGACAGCATCGCATTCAACCGGGCGTTTGCCGAATGCGGCCTGGCAGCGACGACGCTGCGTCTTGTCGCAGGCATCGACGAAACCGTGCTTCTCGGCATCGGCGCCGACAATACGGAGAACATCTTCTGCGCCTCGGGATATTTCATCGGCTTCGCCTCGCGTGCCAATGACGATTTCCTCAGCCGGTATCATGCGATGTTCGGCGACAACGCACCGCCGACCGGCTCCGTTGCCCAATGCAATTATGAGGGCTTGCGCTTCCTGCAGGCCGCGGCCGAGCATGCCGGCACGCTGGCATGCGAGCCGCTGACACGCGCCGGGCGTAACCTCGTCTACACCGGGGCGCGCGGTTCCGTGACCATTCGCGACGGCCATGCCGACATGCGCATGCATATCGCCAGGGCCGACGGCCTCGACTTCAAGCTGATCAAGACGATCTGACGGAGGCAGGGGCTGGCCGCGGCATAAATGCCGCCGAGCCTCGGGCACGCATGATCCTCGTTGTGCCGAGGCTCGGAAGCATTCGGAAGGGCCGGCGGCTCAGCGGTACGCGAGCGACAAGCCGCCTGCCCTCGCGTCCCCTTACATCGTCTTCCAGTCGCCGATCTGCTCGAACGCATGCGCCGCGCGATAGATCGTCATCTCGTCGAAATGCTTGCCGACCAGCATCAGCCCGACAGGCAGTCCGTCGACCATGCCGCACGGTATCGACATCGCCGGATGATGGGTGATGTCGAACGACACGGTGTTGGCGATCTGGTCCAATGCACGAGCGACATATTCCTCACGGCTCGCGTCCGGCGCCGGCAGCCTGGTCGCCTTCATCGGCGTCGTCGGCATCAGCAGCAGGTCGTAGCGGGCCAGCGCCTCGTCGTAGCTTGCAGCCAGCCGGCGCGAGATGTTCACCGCCTTGCCGTAGAAGCGCGGACCGAAGATGTTGTTGATGTAGGTGCCGAACATCAAAAGCAGCTTGGTTGTCTCCGACAGGGAATCGGCCTGGCGGCGCCAGCCGCGATGGAAATCCATCAGCGAGACGGCATAGAGATCGGAACGGCTCAAGCCGTAACCATCGCCGGCCAGCATGGTCTGCACCATGCCCTCGGTGCCGATCGGATTCCAGATCTGGGGGCCGAGCAGGTGCATCGGGATGGAGATCTCCTCGACCGCTGCGCCAAGACCTTCGAGCCGTTTTATGGCCGCCCTGACGCTCTCGTTGACCGCGGCTTCCGCGGTCGGCTGCATGAAGCCTTCCTTGACGACGCCGATCTTCATCCCTTTGACGCCCTGGCCGAGCGCCTTCGTGTAGTCCTGCACCTTGGGTGACTTGATGCGCGGATCGTAGCCGTCATCGCCGGCGATCACTTCCAGCAGCAGCGCATTGTCGGCAACGTTCGCCGTCATCGGCCCGGTGTGGTCGCAGTAGATCTCGATCGGCATGATGCCGGTATAGGGAACCAGCCCCCAGGTCGGCTTCATGCCGTAGGTGCCGCAGAACGACGACGGCATGCGGATGGAGCCGCCCTGGTCGCCGCCGATCGCCATGTCCACCTCGCCGAGCGCCACGACCACGCCGCTGCCGGACGACGAGCCGCCCGCCGAATAACCCATCTTGTGCGGGTTGTGCACCGGGCCGGTCGAGTTGGTGTGGCTGCCGCCGGAGATGCAGAAGGATTCGCAGTGCACCTTGCCTTTGATCTCGGCGCCGGCATCGAGCATGCGCGTCACGATCGTCGCATCGAAATCGGGGATGTAACCTTCCAGCGTGGAGGACCCGTTCATCATCGGAACGCCCGCCAGCAGGATGTTGTCCTTCAGCGCGACGGTCTTGCCCTTAAGCTTGCCGGCGCCGGCGCCCTTGACGCTCGACTTGCGATACCAGGCGTTGCGCGGGTTCTCCTCGGCCGATGGCCGATAGCCCGGCGTGCGTGGATATTTTACCGGCGGCACCTCGTCGGGCATCGACGCGACGAGGTTGTAGGCGTCGACCGAGCCACGCATCAATCCGCGAAACGAGGCGACATCCTCGTCGGTCAGGGAGAGGCCGCACTGGATGGCGACGGCGCGAAGTTGCTCGGGGGTCGGCAGTACGACGGACACATCATTCTCCTGAGGTTGACGATGGGAGCGCGGCCGTCTGCTGCAAGCTTGCCGGCCGGTCTGGATTTACTTGAAAATGAAATCTTTTCATTGTCAAGCAATCTCGGAGGCGGAGCGTTACGTCGCGTTGCCGCTTTCGGGCATGACGCGGCCGGCCTGCCCGAGCTTGTGCGCAAGACCGACGCGGCGCCGCAGCGAATGGAACCGGGCCGGCGCCTGGTCGATCGCGCCGACCGGCTCGGAAACGACGATGCTCAGTCGGCGCTGCGTGGCCATCTGCAGCCCGTCCGACAGCCGCTCGGCGAAATCCATCGGCCGCTCGCGGCTCGTCGCCACGACGAGGTCGCCGTTGAACTCCGCGAAGACCGTGTCTTGCCCGGCAAGCGCGGCCCGCGCCGGCGCGGCCACCTGCTCGAAGGAGAGCTCCGCCAGATCCACGATCATCATCGTCAGCGGCCACGCGATCGAAGCGGCGCCCGGCTGCGGTCGCGGCGGGCCGCCCGCGAACGGATCGGCCGTGCCGCGCACGAGGCAAGCTATCGCGTCCGTGGCGCGCTCGCGCTCGAACCGCGCCAGCCGTTCCATCGAGAGCAGAGCAATGCCGGTGACGACGGCGCTGCGCTCGAAGGTCCGTATCTCGGATGCGGAGAATGCCTGTCGCCGCTTGAACAGGAGCGAGCCCAGCCGCGCGCTGCCGCCGATCGCGGCCGCCACAAGAGCAACATCGCCGTCCTGGCATTCAAACTGGAAGGATCGGCCGGTGGGACTGCTTTCCCGGATCGCGCCAGCGATTTCCTCCGCGCAGCAGCCGGGCGGCAACACCCCGCTCATCGGTCTGAGCTGTTCGTCCAGCACCGCGGCCTCACCGTTCAGCAGCCTGCCGAGGCATCTGGTCAGGTCATGCAGCGTACCGCCGCGCGCCACCACTTCGGCGAGCTGCTCATGCGCGGCCGCGGCGCTCTCGATCGCGGCAGCCTGCAGCTTCAAGGCAGCATAGGCCTTGTCCGCGGCCTCCAGCGCCGCCTGGGCTTCCTCGAACAGACGCGCATTCTCGACCGCCAGCGCGGCAAAGCCGGCCAGCGCGGCGAGCACGGCCACGTCCTGCGGCGTGTAGGAGCGCTGCTGGCGGTCCCCGACGAACAGGACTCCGATCAGCTTCGAATCGACCTCGAGCGGAATGCCGAGGATGGATACGACGCCCTCTGCACGTGCGGCCTGGTCGATCGAAGGATCGTGGGCAAAGGCGACGTCGCTCGCATAGTTGCTCGAATGGAACGGTCGCCGGGTCCGGGCGACGCTCCCGCACACGCCGATCGCACGCGGCACCCGTATGCGCACGAACTCCTGCGAGATGACCCCCTCCGTCGCCTTGACGTAGAAGTCGTTCACCTCGTCATCGGCGGCGGACAGATAGGCGATATCGCTGCGGGCCAGTTGGCGGGCACGCTGCACGATCGCCTGGAGAACCTGGTCGGTGCTGCGCAGCGCCGAAAGATCGCGGGCGGTCTCATAAAGCACCGACAGCTCGCGCTTGCGGTCGAATTGCTCGAGCGACCCCGCGATCCATCCGGTGCTGCCGCTCATGACATCCCCCAGGCAACTCGGCATTGTGGGTAGCAGCCGGACGCGGTCTCAGTGAATGTCGATATCCTACAGGTGGCGGCGCCCTTTGTGTCGCCAGCCCATAACCGCACGCACGGTCGCCGGTGCCCGGGCCTTCCCCGAATTGGCAGATCGGCCCCCGAAGCGGCAGTGGCCACCGGTACGTATGTGACGAAGTTGTCGGCAACGGCAGCGCTGATTTCGGCGCGGCTTGACCACCTTCGTTTGTGATGTATCAAAGATATGTCAGCAAATCTGACGTCGAATACGCCGACAGGAATGACGGAGGCCGCGAGATGGCGCCACGACTTGCAGGTAAGGTGGCGATCGTCATCGGCGCGGGCTCGATCGGACCAGGATGGGGCAACGGCAAGGCGACGTCCTGCCTGTTCGCGCGCGAAGGCGCCCGGGTGTTCTGCGTCGACATCAATGAGAGCGCCGCGCGCGAGACGGTCGCGATCATCCGTACGGAAGGTGGCGAGGCGCTTGCCTGGAAAGCCGACGTGACGAAACCGGCCGAAGTCGAAGGCCTGGTTCAGGAGTGCATTGGCCGTTTCGGCTCCGTCGACGTGCTCTGCAACAATGTCGGCATTGCCGAGGTCGGCGGTGTCGTCGAGCTTCCGGTCGAGACCTGGGACCGCGTCTTCGATGTCAACCTGAAGAGCTGCTTCCTGGCCATGAAGTCAACCATCCCGCACATGGTGCGGCAGGGTGGAGGCGCCATCGTCAACATCTCCTCGATCGCCTCGCTGCGCTACACCGGCGTGGCTTATGCCAGCTACTCCGCAACCAAGGCGGCGATGAACCACCTGACCCGAACGACGGCGGTCGAGTACGCGTCAAGGGGAGTTCGCATCAACACGGTCATACCCGGCCTGATGAAGACGCCCATGGTCGAGCATTCGGCCGGCCTCGCCAAATCTTACGCCGGCGGCGACATCGAGGAAATGTGGCGCGTGCGTGCAAGCCAGGTGCCGATGGGCACCATGGGGGACGCGTGGGACGTTGCCCATGCGGCGCTGTTCCTGGCCTGTCCGGAGTCCAGATACGTCACCGGCATCGAGCTCGTCGTCGATGGCGGCATCACGCTCAAATACAACTGACGTCGGTTCCCGGCGTCGCATCCACCGGTCAGCACAATGAACATAGCCTCGCTTCTGAGAGAGAACGCTAAGTCGTTTCGCACGCTCCCCGCGGTCACCGATGCCAATCGGAGCACGAGCTACGCCGACTTCATCCGGCGAACCGGCACGATCGCGGCGAATTTCCACGCGGCCGGCCTCAAGCCGGGCGACCGCGTTGCGCTTTGCATGGAAAATTGCGGCGAGCTCCTGGAGATCCTGTTCGCTTGCTGGACAGCCGGACTCTGCGCGGTTCCGATGAACGCCAAGCTTCATCCCCGCGAGGTGCTGCAAATCGTGTCCGATTGCGGCGCGAAGCTGCTCTTCACCACGCCGGCGCTGGTCGACGCGCTCGCCCCGGTGGAAAACGAGGCGGAGCGGCTCCGGCAGACGATCTGCGTGGGTACGGAACGATATGACCGGCTTCTTGCCGGCGACCCCATTGCGCCGTTCGAGACCGCCCCGTCCGACCCTGCCTGGATCTTCTACACCAGCGGCACCACCGGCCGCTCCAAGGGCGCGGTTCTCTCGCACCGGAACCTGCTCTTCATGAGCATGGCCTATTACGCCGACATCGATGCGATCGGGACGAACGACTGCAAGCTGCACCTGACCCCGCTGTCGCACGCCTCGGGTCTTTATGCGATCCCGCACATGCTGCGCGGGTCGCACCAGATCGTTGCCCCCGGCTTCGATCCGGGGTTCCTGGTCGACACCGTCAATACGCATTCGAATCTGACCATGTTCATGGTGCCGACGATGCTGTCGCGCGTCGTCAATGGCGGCCTTCATGCCGATATGCGGACCGAGAACATCAAGACGATCTATTATGGCGGAGCGCCGATGTATGTCGCCGACCTCGAGCGGGCGGTGGGCATGTTCGAGGGCCGGCTTTTCCACCTCTACGGCCAGGGCGAATCGCCCATGACGATCACCGGGCTGGCCAAGGACAGCCATGCCAGCGACCTGCTCGGCACATGCGGGATCGCGCGAGCCGGCGTGAGGGTGCGGGTGGTCGACGAGGAGGAACGTGACGTTCCTGCCGGCGCGGTGGGCGAAGTGATCACGATCAGCGACTGTGTCATGAGCGGCTACTGGAACAACCAGGCCGCGAGCGCCGAAGCGCTCAAGGGGGGCTGGCTGCATACGGGCGATCTCGGCAGCATGGACGAGCGCGGCTACCTGACGCTCAAGGACCGTTCCAAGGACCTCATCATCAGCGGCGGCAGCAACATTTATCCGCGCGAGATCGAGGAGGTGCTGCTCAGGCACCCCGACATTGTCGAGGCAGCCGTCATCGGCCGGCCGCACGCGGACTGGGGCGAAGAGGTCGTCGCCTTCGTGGTGAGGCGCCCGGGAAGCGAGGTCGGGCCCGAGCAGTTGGACACGCTCTGCCTCGACAACGTCGCCCGCTTCAAGCGGCCTAAGCATTACCGCTTTCTCGAGTCGCTGCCGAAGAGCGACTACGGCAAGATCCTCAAGAAGAAGCTGCGCGACATCGTCGACTGAAGCTGATTGCACGCCGGGCCGCGGTGATCTTCCCCACAGGCTGGCGCGCGCTTCAAAGATATTTTTTCAGGATCGACGCACCCATCGTGTATTTCGGGTCGACCATGTTTCCGAGGCGCATTCGGCCGACCTGGCCAAGGATCATGTAGGCATCGAGCTCCTCGAAGCCGTAATCGCTGACCATCCAGCGGATGAGCTCGCGCAAGGCGATGCGCGTGGCGTCGTCGAGCGGACGGGCGCTGCCGACGGCCATGATGAAATCTTCCGTCTCGAGCCTAGGCCCGGCAAAACTCCAGCCCTTGATGACGTCGATCTGCAGCGTGACGTTGGCGGGCTGCTCGATGGCCACTCCGGTCATTTCGCCGTCGCCCTGCGTCGCATGGCAATCGCCCACGAACAGCCGGCCGCCCGGCGTATGGACCGGAATGTAGACGATCGCGCCCGGCCGCACGTCGGGAAGATCCATGTTGCCGCCGTGATAGTCCGGCTGCAGCGACGAGATCGCCTCGAGCTCGGGCGACACCCCGAGCGTCCCGATGAAGGGCTCGTAGGGGAAGACCAGCTTTTCGCTCCAATGGGTGCCGGCCGCGTCGACGCGCCGGCGCCGCACGATCTCCGGCAATGGCGGGTTGAGCATTGCCGTCACGCTGGTGCCGACAAGCGCGCCGAACTCGGGCAGCAGGCAGGTCGTGCCGAAGCCGCCCCGGTTCTCGACCGCGTGAATCGCGACCGCCAGGCAGTCGCCTTTCTCGGCGCCGCGCACGTGGATCGGACCGCATTGCGGATTGAGATAGGGGAAGGTGAGCTTTTCCGACGGGCGGTCATCCTCGCTGGTGATGACGCCGCCGAAGGCATCTTCGGTTTCGACGACGACCACGTCGCCCGGATCGATCTCGAGCCGGGCATCGCTGTAGGGCCCGTACACATATTCGAACGCCCCCTGGTCGGCGATCGTAAAGCGATGCTCCTTGCCGGCACGTCCCTTGGCGACGCCCCGGCGGGCCATTATCGAGCCTTTCAGGAAATCTGGCTTGATCATTGCTCGGTCCTTTTTTCGATGAGCGATCAGAGGTCCGGATGTCGCCGATGCCAGTCCGTCGCCTGCTGGTAGGCCCAGCCGGCGCGCACCAGAAGGTCTTCTGCGAAATGCGGCGCGACGAACTGGAAAGCGATCGGCGTGTTGCTCGCGGTAAATCCGGCCGGCAGGGTGATGGTGGGATTGCCGGACATGTCGAACGGGCAGGTATAACGCAACAATCCCGATATCAGCTCCGGATCCTCGCCGAGCGTCGCCATGGTCGCCTTGGTCGGCGAGGCGATGGCCGTGGTCGGAACGACAAGCAGGTCGATCGTGTCGAAGAGCGCCCTCACCTTGCCGGTGAACGCCAGGCGCCTGAGCACGATATGCTGATGGTCGAGCGCCGATTGCGCCCGCCCGAGCTCGATCAAGCCTTTCATGCCCGGGCCGTACTCGGCGGCGCGCGAAGGATAGGTGGCCTCGTGCGCAACGGCCGCCTCGATGCCGCACTGAACGAACCAGTCCTGCACCATCTGCTCGGCATCGGGAAACACGACGTCGCGCAGCTCGCCGCCGAGATCGGCGACGGCGGCAAGCACATCGTCCATCATTGCCGCCGTGGCGGCGTCGACCCGTGCATTCCAGGCGCGGTCGACGCCAACCCGCAGGCGCCGGATACCGCGTTTCATTCCAGCGAGATAGTTCGGCACCGGCTCCGTGCTTGCAGTCGGATCCTTCGGATCGGCGCCGGCGATCACGCCGAGCATCGCGCCGGCATCGGCGGCGCTGCGCGTCATCGGGCCGAGGTGATCGAGCGTTGCCGCGAGCTCGAAGCAGCCATGGCGGCTGACGCGGCTCCAGGTCGGCTTCAGGCCGGTGCAGCCATTCGCGGCGGAAGGAAAACGGATCGAGCCGCCCGTATCGGTGCCGATCGAGGCGTAGCAGAGCCCCGCGGCCGTCGCCACGCCGGAGCCGCTCGAGGAAGCGCCCGACCAGTGATCCTCGTTCCACGGATTGACCGGCGGTTCGATGTCCGGGTGGTGGTCGGCATAGGCGCCCTCGGTGAGCTGCAGCTTGCCGAGGATGACCGCGCCCGCGTCGCGCAGCTTCCTGACCACGGTGCCGTCTTGCGTCGGCCGGTTGTCGCGGTGGATGGTCATGCCCGCGGCAGTCGGCGCGTCGCTGGTCCAGCACAGATCCTTGACCGCGATCGGCACGCCGTGCAGGACACCGCGGACCTTCCCCGCTGCAATCTCGGCATCGGCGGCGCGGGCCGCCGCCAGCGCCTGGTCCGCCATCAGCGTGGCATAACTCTTCAGCCGCCCGTCGAGCCTGCCGATCCGATCGAGCTGCGCGCGTGTCGCCTCGACCGATGACAGCTTCCCGGCCTGGATCGCCCCTGCCACGTCGAGAAGCTCGCGATAGTGAAGTTCGTCCTGCGCCACTGCCAAAGCCTCCGTCTGAGCACCCGCAGCCGGCCCTCCGGCAGCCGCGCGGATATTGCGGCTGTCGCGGCGGGCGCTGCGGCAGGATCGACCGGTTCGACCGCTCCGCCCCTCCTCGAAAGGATGTGCGTGAAGGCCGTGAACCGGCTGCCGATTATCGGGTAAAAGGCGCTAGGCAACGTCGGCTAGCTCAGGACTTCGCACTTGGTGCGAAGCCTGCCGGCATCCTCTTTTTGACGGGTGGTACTTGTCAATAGGCAAGGCGCAATGACACTTTGCAAACCGATGGGCCGGGAAGCAAAATGAGAACCCCTGTCGAGGAAATCCCGATCGGCTTGCTCTACTCCCGGTCGGGCCCATACGCCCACATGGGCGCCGAAATGATCAATGGCGCTCTGCTGGCGATCGAGGAGATCAACTCCGGCGATTTCGGTTTCCGGCTTGCGCCGATCAGCGTGGATCCGGGCGGAGATCCGCAGCGCTACGAGGCAGCCTGCGCCGAGATGATCAACCGGCAGAAGGTCACCCATATCGTCGGCTGCTATACCTCGGCTTCGCGCAAGCAGGTTCTTCCGCAGCTCGAGCGCAGCAATGCGCTGCTTTGGCATCCGGCCCGCTACGAAGGCTTCGAAGCCTGCGAGAACATCGTCTATGTGGGTGCAGCACCCAACCAGCACGTCGTCCCGCTCGCCCACCACATGATCGGCGCGATCGGGCGGGACGTGTTCTGCGTCGGAACCAATTACATCTGGACCTGGGAGACGAACCGCGTCCTGCGCGAGATCGTCGAGACGGCAGGCGGCTCGATCGTCGGCGAGCGCGCCGTCGCCTTCGGCGACACCGACATCGCGCACCTCGTCGATGCGATCCTGGAGAAGCGGCCGGCGGTCGTTTTCAACACGCTTGTCGGCGGGACGAGCTATGCCTTCTTCCGTGCCTGGGAGCAGGCGCGACGGCTGCATGGGCTTTCGATCCCGATCCTCTCATGCAGCCTGAGCGAGCCGGAGCTGAAGCTTATCGGCGCCGAGGCTTCCGTCGGGCACGTCACCTCGTCTGTCTATTTCGACACGGTCGATCGCGAAGAGAACCGCAGCTTCGTCAAGCGCTATCGGCGGCGTTTCGGCGCGAGCCGCTCGCCGTTTTCGGACGCGGAAGCGTCCTATGTCAGCGTCATGCTTCTCGGTCGCGCCATCCGGCGCGCCGGCAGGACATCCATCGCCGCCGTGCTCGACGCCGCGTATCACGATCGCTTCGAGGCGCCCCACGGCGCCGTCTGGCTCGATCCGAAGAACAACCATTGCTACCTGACGCCGCGCCTGGCGACCTCGCGCGCCGATTTCCATTTCGACGTGTTCTGGCAGGCGGAGGCGCCGGTGCGCCCCGATCCCTATCTTGCCCGGCTCGACCCGCCCGGCCTGGCGGAAACCGAGTTGCGTTCGGTGAACAGGAGCCCCGCGGCTCCCTATTTGAGGGTAGTAAGATGACGCTCGTGCCACTGCCTTCCGTCCGCGGACGACGGTCCGCGATCTATTCGAGGGACCCCAAGGCGGTGAGCGTCCTGAGCCGCCAGCTCGATCTGCTCGGCGTCATGACCAAGGTCAATCCGGGCACCAAGGATCCCGAGACCGACTTCTATTTCCTCGACATTGACACCGCGGCGGAAGAGGATTTCTCGCTGCCTTGCGGATTACCCAGGATTCCGATGGTGGCCCTCGTCGGAACCGAAACACCCGGCCGGCTCGAGTGGATGATGCAGCGTGAGCCGTCGGCCGTGCTGATGAAGCCGGTCGGCGGCCACGGCATCTTCACGGCGATCGTCGTGGCGCTCGCCGATATGCGGCGGCGCGAGCAGGAGTTCCTCAAAATCCTCAAGCTGGAAGAGCGTATCCGTGCGCGCCGCATCGTTGTCGCCGCGATCGTCAAGGTGATGCAGCAATACGGCGTCGAGGAGCCCGAGGCCTTCGGCATGCTGCGCAACGCCGCGCAGCAGCGGCGCATGACCATCGAAAGCCTTTGCGCCGACGTGGCCAGCAATTCCTTCCTGCCGGTCCGGCTCGTAACCAGCCGCTGACAGCCGCCGCTCCGGAGCCGGCTGCTGCTACCCGGCAAAGAGCTCGGGTCCGACGACCACGTCCACCTTGTCGAGATGGCCTTCGGCCCGCTCGAAGAAGGTCTTGGCGCCAGGGCCGCTGTTGTGGGCGTCGAGGGCGCTCTTGTCGGCATAACGTTCGTGGGTGACGAAGACGCCCCCCTCGGCCAGTTCCGAGACGAAGTAGGATATGGTGCCCGGTTCTTTTTCCGAAGCGTACCGGGCGACATCGAGCAGCGCCGCACGAATGTGATCGTTCGAGCCGGGCTTGCAGCGTAACAAGGCTGTGAGCGTGATCATCTTTTTTTGGCCTGCCTTCGCCCTCGTCGAATTCAGCGGCTGTCGAACGCGGCGCGCGTGAATTCCTCGACATGGTCGATCAGCCGGTTCGCCGCTGCCGCGGCGCCGCGCTCGTCATCGCCGGCGATGGCCTGCAGGATGTCGCAGTGCAGGCGCACGGCCCGCTCGATCGCTTCCGGGTTGTTCTGGTACATGAAGAAGAAGCGACGGCTGAGCGCATCGACCGGCGCCAGCGAGGCGGCAAGGAATTTGTTGCGCGTGCACCCTGCAACGAAGCGGCGCATCTCCAGGTGCAGCCTGAGATATTCTTCGACGTCCGACGTCTCCAGCACATCCATGAGCTTGTGCCGGTAGTCGGCGATCCGCATCTTTTCACGCGGGCTCGAGCGCCGCGCCGCGCGCGAGGCGATGAGCGGATCGAGCGCACGGCGCGTTTCCACCACCATGATCTGCTCGGGCACGAGCACCTCGGTGACGATGACGCCATAGCGCGGCACGATCTGGACAAGCTGCTCCAGCGCCAGCCTCTGCAGCGCCTCGCGCACCGGCGTGCGCCCGATCTGGATGCGATCGCATATCGACAATTCGGACCAGGTGCTGCCCGGAGCGAGTTGCAGCGTGACGATCATCTCTTCCAGGATCGTGTGCGCCTGGTCGGTCAGCCGGAGCGGGCTTTCGCCCTCGCCGTACATCTCAGGCGCAGCGGTCGGCTTGGTCAGAAGTCGGCGTCTTGCCCTCAATCGAAGCTCCATCTCCCGGCAGAATCACGAGAGTCGCTGCCTGCGAAGTATACTGAAACCGAGATGCAATAGCTCTCGCCGCCATTGTTCTCAATGATTTAGTGCTCGACCCCACTAAAGTCTCCCATGGCCGTCGAATCCGTCAGTGCCTCGACGTTGAACTCGTTGACGATCGTCCCTTTCTGGATGAGCAGCACGCGGTCCGAGAGCGCGCGGATGAAATCCACATTCTGCTCGACCAGAAGGATGGTGAGGCCACCGCGCTGCCGCAGCGCTTTGAGCTTGTCGACGATCTCGTCGATGATGGACGGCTGTATGCCTTCCGTCGGCTCGTCCAGGAGGACGATCTGGGGTTTTTGGATCAGCGTCCTGGCGAGCGCGAGCAATTGCTGCTCGCCGCCGCTCAACGCGCCTCCCGGCCGGTCGAGGTAATTGCGCAGCCGCGGAAAATCCTCGAGCACGGCCTCGAGCCGGTCGCTGCCGCGGGCGCCGACGGCCGCCGCGGCGAAAAGCAGATTGTCGCGCACGGTCAGACCCGGCAGGATGCCGCGGCCTTGCGGAACATAACCCATTCCCATGCGGGCGCGGCGGTGCGCCGGCGCGCGGGTGACGTCGCCGCCGCTGAAGGATATCCGTCCGCCGGTGACCGGCAGGATGCCGATCAGCGTCTTGAGCAGGGTCGTCTTGCCCATGCCGTTGTGACCGAGAATGCCGACGAACTCGCCCTCCGAGATCGTCAGCGACAGTCCCGTCAGCACCGGAATGGAGCCGTAGCCCGATCTCACCGCGTCGACCGCGAGCATCTCAGCGTCCTCCCGAACGGCCAAGATAGACCTCGCGCACGGTTGGGTCGGCTGCGACACGGTCGAAGCTGTCTTCCATCAGGATGCGCCCGTGATGGAACACAGTCACGGTGCGCGCGATCTGGCGGATGAACTGCATGTCGTGCTCGACGACGATCATCGTCGTATCCTTGTTGATCTCGCGCACCAGCTCGGCCGTCAGCACCGTTTCCTCGTCACTCATGCCGGCGGCGGGCTCGTCGAGAAGCACGATCTTCGGCTCGCACACGATCACCATGCCGATCTCGACCCATTGCCGCTGGCCGTGCGCGAGCTGGCCGACCAGCCGGTCGAGAATGCCAGTGAGCGCCAGCCGTTCGGCGATCCGGTCCGCGGCCTTTCCGATTTCGGCCCCGCGCCAGCGCGAAGCCGCCGCGAGCCACAGATTCTCGCGCACGCTGAGCCCGTTCATGACATCGGGCACCTGGTTCTTGATGCCGACGCCGCGGTTGGCGATCTCGTGCGCCTCGGCATTCAGCATGTCGTGGCCGGCGATGCGGATCTCGCCGCTCGTCGGCTTGAGCTGGCCCGTTATCATCTTGAAGAAAGTGCTCTTGCCGGCGCCGTTCGGCCCGATGAGGCAACGCAGTTCTCCCGGCTGCAGCTGGAAATCGACGCCGGCCACGGCGCGCACGCCGCCGAAGCGCTTTTCGAGCGCTTTCGTCGACAGGATCGGTTCCGCCGTCATTGCCGGCCTCGCGCGCTGGAGCGGCCACGCAGGAAGCCGAAAGCGTCGCCGATCGTCGGCAATACGCCACGCGGGAAGACCAGCACGAAAAGCATGAGCACCACGCCCAGCACCAGCGTGACCTGGCCGACGCCGACCGTGCCCAGCCAGTTCGAGAGATATTGCACCAGCCCGGTGCCGATGATCGGCCCGATCAGGGTCGAGCGCCCGCCGACGATGACCCAGATCACCACCTGGGCGGCCTGGTTCAGATTGAACATCTCCGGTGCGACGAAATTCCCCCACAGCGCGTAGAGCACGCCCGAAAGCGCGGCAACCGCGCCGGCCAGCACGAACGCCGCCAGCTTGTAGCGCCGCGTATCGTAGCCGAGCAGCTCCATGCGTCGGTCGTTCTCGCGGATGCCCACGATCACGCGGCCGAAGCGTGTCGTCAAAAGCAGCCGCAGCCCGATATAGACGACAAGCATCGCTCCGGCCGTAAGGTAGTAGACGCCCTCGATGGAAAGCGATTCGCTTGCCCAGGGCAGCGTCAGGCCGGGCACCCCGGGTATGCCGTTCTGCCCGTTCAGGCGGACGCTGCCGATGACGTATTCCGGCCCGGAGGTCGAGCGGATGCTCTTTTCGAAGATGAGCGTCACCACCAGCGTTATGACGCTGAGATAGATGTCGCTGATGCGCCCGTAGATCATGAAGTAGCCGAGCAGCGCCGAGAAGGCGACCGGGATCAGGATCGCGCCGAGAAACGGCAGGCCGGTGAGCCCCGTGTTGAGCGCCAGGATGGCGTAGCTGTAGCCGCCGAGGCCGAAAAAGATCGTCTGGCCGAAGCTCAATATGCCGGCATAACCCCAGAGAAAGCCCATGCTGAGCGCAAGCATGGCGAACACGAAGATGATCGACAGGTCGAGCTGCAGCGCGATATCGGCAAAATACGGGAGCACGATGATGAGGGCCGCGATCAGCCCGATCGCCGCCCACCACCATGGCTTTGGCGGGCGTCCCGCGGTGGAGGAGAATTCCGGAGTCATCAGAGGCCGCTCCTGATGCGCCCGGTAATCCCGAGCGGAAGAAGTCGCAGAAGGATCACCGCCACGATGAGGACGCTGACCTCGCCGACGACCGAGCTCCAGAGATAGGAGACGAAGCCGTCGATGGCGCCGAACAGGCCCGACGCCGCCATCGTGCCGATCAGCGGCAGATGGCCTCCGATGATCACGTTGATGAAGGCTTTCGCCACGAAGAAGAGGCCGAGCGCCGGCGAAGCGCCGGTGATCGGAACCAGCACCGCGCCGGCAAGGCCGGCCAGCGCCGCTCCGTAGCCGAAGGTGCCCATGTAGACGAGCCCGCGGTTGACGCCGAGCGCGCTGGCAATCGTCGCGTCCTGCATCGTCCCGCGCACGATCAGCCCTGCGGTGGTGAAGCGTGCGATCGCCCAGGTGACCGCCACCATTCCGATGGCGATCGCGATCAGGACGAAGGTGTAGCTGGAAAAGTTCATGCCGCCGAAGGTCACGTTCCCGAACTGGATCGGAATGCTCCAGGCCTGCGGGCCGAAAATCGTGGTGACGAAGCCGACCAGGAACAGCGAGAGGCCCCAGGTTGCCAGAAGCGTGTCGATGATGCGTCCGTAGAGGAAGCGGATGATGAGCCGCTCCACGACGATGCCGAACAGCCCCACCGCGACGGCGGCGCCCGCGAACGCCAGCCATAGCGGCGCTCCTGCATTGACGCAGAGCACGCACACATAGGCGCCCAGCATCATGAACTCGCCATGCGCGAGGTTGATCACCTTCATCATGCCGAAGATGACCGCCAGCCCGAGGCTGACCAGCATCAGAAGCGCAATGGAATAGACGATCAGATAGACTGTGGTTGCAATCATGCCCGACGAAGTCCCGCCGCGTTGGTCCGCATTCCCGCGCCACCTCCGGGGCAAGCCCGCCCGCGCGTCCGTCAGTCGGCGCGACCATCCTAGAGCGTTTTTACGATTCATAGAATCGTGAAAACGCTCCAAGCCCTTGTTCTGGCGCAAATCCGGACGGAAAACCGGCGTCCACTTTTCCTGGATTTGCTCAAGGTCGCGCCGAAAGCCGTGTCAGCCGATCCCGTTCAGAGCTCCGGCTCGTACTGCTTGGTGTCGTCCGGGTTCTCGGCGAGATTGCAGACCGCCTGCGTGTCCGAGGGCGGGCGCTGCGAGAAGGACTTCAGCAGGTCGAAGGTGCCGGTACGGTTGCCCTGCGCGATATGGACGTCCATGACGATGTGGTTGGTCTTGCCGTCGACCGTGTAGAGGCCGCCGGCACCCTGGAACGTCACGCCGTCGAGCGCGGCGATCACGTCGTCGGGCGCGGCGCTGTTCGCCTTCTTCACCGCCTCGGCCCACAGCATCGTGCCGCGATAGCCGTATTCGGCGTATTCGCCGACATACTCGTTCTCGCCCGAGAAGGCCTGGAAGCGCTCCACGAACGACTTCGCCGCCTCGCCCGGCAGCGCGTCGATGAACGAGGTGGCGATCATGATGCCTTCGTTCTCGTCAGGCGTGAGCGTGGCGTTCTCGCGTCCGAGGCCATAGGTGGTCGAGGCGACCGGCGTGTTCTTCTTGCCGACCGTCGCCTCATACTGCCGGTAGAACGACATATGCGCATCGCCGACGAGTGCGGACCACACCACGTCGGGCTTGGCCGCCTGGATGCGGCTGATCACCGGCGCGAAGTTGGTGACGTCGAGCGGGAAGAACTCCACCGCGAGATCCTCGCCGCCCTTGTCGCGGATGAACTTCTGCATCCATTTGCTCGTGATCTGGCCGTAATTGTAGTCGGCAGCGAGGATGTAGCCCTTCTTCAGGCCGCGCTCGTTGATCACGTAGTCGACCAGCGGCTCGACCTGCTGGCCAGGCACGAGGCCGGGGCACATGTGCCGGCGGTCGCAGACGCCGCCCTCGTAGAGCGCGTTGTAGACGTAGAAACCCTTGAAGCGCTGCACGATCGGGCGCATCACCTCGCGCGACGAGCTGGTCACGCCGCCGATCAGCACATCGACCTTGTCGCGCACGAAGGCCTGGGTGGCATATTGCGAGTTGAACTGGTTGTTGGACTGGCTGTCGTAGAAGATCAGCTCGATCGGCCGGCCGAGCAGGCCGCCGGCCTTGTTGATCTCGTCGATCGCCATCGCGGTCGCCTTGATCTGCTTCAGGCAGTAGATGTTGAGGCCGCCCGTGGCATCGAGGATGTTCGCCACCTTGATCGGCGTGCCCTGGGCAAGACCTGCCTTTGACAGCACGCTGTAGCTGCTCGCGAAAGCAAGCGCGCCCGTCGCGGTCTTGAAAAACTGGCGTCGAGAGAGAACCATTCCCCTAGTCTCCTGTCTTGTCGTTGAAACTTCCCGAGGGCAGGCTGCTCGCCTGGCCCTCGCCCATCTAGTATATCATCGATACACTATGAAGGCTTTCGGTCAAGAGGCCCGCGCGGATTCGCATCTCTGCCATGCACAGCAAGGCTCACGGCGGCACTTGCCAGCCTTGCGTTCGAGCGGCTCAAGGCACGCCTCCGCCTTTCCGCTTGACCGACTCGGCGGTTAAGGTATTTGTGATATGTCAGCCGCGCCAGCCTGAGCCGGCTCAAGTTGCGACAGGGGGAAAGCGACGATGCCGGTTGGTCCCGAAATGCCTTCGATTGCTATCCTCGCGGACATCGCCGCGGGTTTCGGCATGGACCTTTCGGACGCGGAGCTCGAAAGCTACCGCGCGCTTGCGGCAGGCACCGTCAATGCATGCCGCTTCATCGAGAAATTCCCGGAGAAGCGGCTTCCCGTAAAATACCCGCGCGACGCAGGGTGGCGGCCGGCGCCCGAGGACAATCCGCAGAACGGCTGGTACTGGCGCTGCGAGATCAAGGGCTCCGGCAAAGGCGTCCTCAAGGGGCTGACCGTTGCGATTAAGGATGCCGTATGCATCGCCGGCCTGCCGATGATGAATGGCTCGCGCGTGCTCGAGGGTTTTGTTCCGGACGTCGACGCCACCATCGTTACCCGCATCCTCGACCAGGGCGGCACGATCATCGGCAAGACGAATTGCGAGGATTTCTCGTTCTCCGGCGCCGGGCACACCTGCAGCCACGGCCCCGTCGGCAACCCGCATCGGCCCACCCACAATCCGGGCGGCTCGTCGAACGGCAGCGCCGTCGTGCTGGTCAATGACCTCGTCGACGTCGCCATCGGCGGCGACCAGGGCGGCTCGATCCGCCTGCCCGCCTCCTGGTCGGGCTGCTATGGATTGAAGCCGACCTACGGGCTTGTCCCCTACACCGGCTGCGCCATGATCGAGACGACGATCGATCATGTCGGTCCCATGGCCAGGGACAGCGAGGGCCTGGCGCGGCTTCTTTCCGCTATCGCCGGTCTGGATCCCGAGGATCCGCGCCAGCGCGGCGTGATCGCAGGCGACTACAAGGTCGACTACCTCGCCGCCCTCAAGCGCGGTGTGAAGGGCAAGAAGATCGCGCTGGTGCGCGAGGGCTTCGCGCAGGATGGCCTGGACGTCGGTTTTCCGCCGGCCAGCAAGAAGGTCGACAAGCGCGTTGCCGAGGCGGCGCGGATGTTCAGGAAGCTCGGAGCGCAGGTCGAGGAAATCTCGATCCCGATGCATCTCGACGGTTTTCACCTGTGGAACATCATCATCACGCTCGGCTCGGCCGAGTTCATGCTCAAGGGAGCGGGCCTGGGAAGCAACTGGAAGGGGTTCTACAACAGCAACCTCGGCGAGGCGCTTGCCCGCGGCCTGCGCTCCCGCATCAACGATTTGCCGGTGACGGCGAAGTCGGTGATCCTGACGGGCGAATACCTCCAGCGTGAATATCTGGGACGCTACTACTGGAAGGCGCAGAACCTCCGCCACCTGCTCAACGCCGCCTATGACGACGCGCTGTCGCGCTACGACATGCTGGCGATGCCAACCACCCCGTTCGCGGCGACGGAGATGGTCGGACGCGATGCGTCGATCGGCGATTCCGTCGGCAGCGCGCTGAACATGCTGCGCAACACCTGCATCGCGGACGTCACCGGCCATCCGGCGATCTCGATCCCGTGCGGCATGGAGAACGGTCTCCCCTTCGGCCTCATGCTGACGGCCAGGCACCTCGACGAGGCGACGCTGATCGCAGCTTCGGCGGCATTCGAGGGGCTCGGCGACTGGAAGTCGATGTAGGCGGCGCGGCGGGCGCGCCGCGGTCCCCTGCGCGAGCGCGCCACCGCGCAACCAGGCGGATTTGTCATGACCAAACGGAGCCGGAGGGGACAATGGACCAGAACGACTTAGCTTTCGAGCCGCTGATCTCGCTTTCCGGGCGGCTGCGCCGCCGCGAGATTTCTCCGGTCGAGGTGACCCGGGCCATGCTCGACCGCATCGGCGCGCTCGACGGCACCTATTTCAGCTACACGACCGTGCTGGCGGACCGCGCGCTCGCGCAGGCCAGGCAAGCCGAGACGGATATCGCGCGCGGCAATTGGCGCGGGCCCCTGCACGGCGTGCCGATCGGCATCAAGGACCTTTGCTATACGACCTACGCCCCGACGACGGGCGGCACGATGATCCATCGCAACTTCACGCCGGACTTCAACGCGACCGTCGTCGATCGCCTCGAGATGAGCGGCGCGGTGACGCTGGGCAAGCTGAAGATGACCGAGGGGGCATATACGAGCCACCATCCCGACGACCAAAGCCCGCTCAACCCGTGGGATCGGGCAAGCTGGGTCGGCTCCTCTTCGACCGGCTCGGGCGTCGCGACCTCCGCCGGGCTTTGTTACGCCTCGCTTGGCTCGGACACTGGCGGTTCGATCCGCTTTCCCTCCGCGACCTGCGGTCTGACCGGGATCAAGCCGACCTGGGGCCGCGTCAGCCGGCATGGCGTTTTCGCGCTGGCCGATTCGCTCGACCATGTCGGCCCGATGTGCCGGACGGCAGCCGACGCAGGCGCGGTGCTCGGCGTCATCGCCGGGGCCGATTCGAACGATCCGACTGCGCTGCCCGATCCTGTCCCCGACTACCTGGCCGAGCTCGGAAAAAATATCCGCGGCCTGACCATCGGCATCGACCGGCGTTATGCGACGCATGGCATCGACCCGGAGGTCGTCGCCGCGCTGGAGGAGGCGGAGCGTGTCCTGGTCGCGCTCGGCGCCACGCTGCGCGAGGTCCGCTTCCCGGCCTATGAGAAGCTGGTGAGCCTGTGGATTCCGATGTGCTCGGTCGAGACCGCGCTGGCGCACACCGACCACTATCCGAAGCGCGCCGGCGAGTACGGACCGGACCTGAGGCAGTTGATCGACCAGGGGCGCTCGCTGACCGGCCTCGAGGTGGGCGAGATCTACCACGAGCGGCTGAAATTCTGCGGTGGCCTCGCCGCCCTCTTCCGCGACATCGACCTGCTGCTGGTGCCCGCCATGCCGATGCCCATCCCGACCCTGGCGCAGATGGCGAGCTACGGCGAGGACCCGAGCGTGCTGCACGGCATACTGCGCTTCACCGCGCCGTTCGACTTCTCGGGCAGTCCGACCATCACCATGCCGAACGGCATCGACAAGCGCGGCATGCCGCTCAGCTTCCAGCTCGTCGGCCGTCATGTCGGCGAAGATGTGCTGGTCCGCGCCGGTCACGCCTACCAGACGGCGACCGACTGGCACATGAAGCGCCCGCCGGCCCTCGCTGGCTGAGCGGCGCCGACAGCCGTCCGGTTGAGCCAGGGGGCGGCAGGTTCCGCGAGGTCGCGCTGCTACGGATCGCGGCCGTTGGATTCGTCGCTGCGACGTGGCGGGCGGAGGATCGAGCTCGGCGGCACGTCTCCCCTCCCCTCCGTGCGCTCGCGATAAAGCGCCGCGCGGACGAGCAGCATCAGCGTCACCGGCGTGGTGACGGTGACGAAAATGCCGATCAGGAGCTCGTGCACCACCAGCCGCGATCCCAGCACCGAGAAGCAGACGATGGAGGCGAGCACGATCGCTCCGGTTCCCCAACTGGTGCCGAGCGTCGGTGCGTGCACCCGCTCGAAGAAGCTGCGGAACCTCAGCGTCCCGATGGCGCCGAGCAGCGTCAATCCGGCGCCGGCGACGACCAGGAACGCCGTCAGCAGCGCCGCCCAGGCCGGCAGATCCGCGGCATGGGTCATTCGATGACCTCGCCGCGCATGAGGAATTTCGCCAGGGCGACGCTCGAGGCGAAGCCCAGCATCGCGATGATCAGGGCCGCCTCGAAATAGATCGCGCTTCCGGTGCGGATTCCGATCGTAAGCACGAGCAGCATCGCATTCACATACATCGCGTCGAGGCACAGCACCCGGTCCTGCGCCCGCGGGCCAAGCACAAGCCTGTAGACGTTGCAGCCCATCGCTGCCACCAGCATGGCCTGCGCCGCCAGCACGGACCATAGAAGAATGTCGGCGATCATTCGAATATCTCCATGAGCGGCGCTTCGTAGCGATGCTTGATCAGGGAAATCCACTCCGCCTCCTCGGTGAGGTCGAGGACGTGGATCAGCAGGATGCCGGAATCCGGCGCGTATTCGAGCCACACCGTCCCCGGGGTGCTGGTGACGATGCAGGCAAGGACGGCCAGCCCGGTCCTGTCGCGCAGCTCCAGCGGTATGGTCACGAAGCCGGGCACGCGCCGACGGCCTCGCCCGCTCAGGATGATGCTGGCGACGGCGAGGTTCGAGCGAAGGATGTCGAAGAGCACGATGGCGACCAGCCACGGAATGAGCTGCCAGCGCCGCAGCCGCGGCTTCGACGGCTGCAGTGCGGCCATCGCACGCGAGGCCACGACGGCGATCGCGCCGCCGAGGAGGAACTGCCCGGGCGTGAAGGATGTCAGCAGCAGCCACATCACCAGCAGCGCGGCCGTCAGCAGCGGATAGGGCAGGACGCGGCTCATCTGGCATCGCTCCCCGGCTCGCCCGTGCCGAACACGCCCTGGATATAGCTGGCCGGATCATGCAGCGAGCTCGCCGCCGCGTCGGTGAAGCTGATCACCGCGCCGCCTTCCACCGTCAGGACCAGGCAGAGCGCCAGCAGCGCCACGATGGGCGCCACCTCGACCACCAGCACGCGCGGGGCGATCGTCTCGAGCGGCGCCCAGAAGGTGCGGATGCCGGTTCGCATCATCGCGATCAGCGCGGCGAGCCCGGACAGGATGACCAGCGCGGCGAGCAGCCAGGTCCGCCCCGGGATTTCGCTCGGATCCCCCAGCCCGTTCAGATTCATCATGCCGGCCAGCATGGCGAACTTGCCGATGAACCCGGACAGCGGAGGCAGCCCCGCAAGCAGAAGCGTGACGCAGCCGAAGCAGATGCCGAGTATGGCGAGCGCGCCGGGCATGGCCACCCCGACTTCTTCCTCGGCCTGCTCCTCGGGGCCCGCCTCTTCGCCATAAGCTTCCATCGTCACCGTCAAAAGGTCGGCGCCGGGCTCGCGGGCGCGCTCCACCAGCTCGATCAGCATGAACAGGGCCGCGGTGCAGAACGTCGAGCTGATGAGGTAATACAGCGCTCCGGAGACGACAGCGGTATCGCCCATGCCGACGGCCGCCAGCAGGATCCCCGACGACACGAGCACGCTGTAGCCGGGGAGCCTGCCCATCGCCTGCGAGGCGAGCACGCCCGACGTCGCAAAGACGATAGTCGCGATGCCGCCCCACAAAAGCACGGCGCCTCCGAAACCGGTCAGTTCCCCAGCCTCGCTGCCGAACAGGAGCAGCGTCAGCCGCAGCAGCACGTAGACCCCGAGCTTGGTGAGCACGACAAAGATGGCGGCGACCGGCGCCGCTGCCGCCATGTAGGCGGAAGGCAGCCAGAAGCAGAGCGGCCACATGCCCGCCTTGACGAGGAACGCCACGCCCAGGATCGCCGCCCCTGCCTGCACCAGCATCCGGTCTTCGGCGGGCACGACGGGCAATCGCAGCGCGAGGTCTGCCATGTTGAGCGTGCCGGCCACGCCGTAGATCAGGCTGACGCCGATCAGGAAGAGCAGCGAGGCCGCGAGGTTGATCGCGATGTAGTGCATGCCCGACCGCACCCGGAATGCTCCGGAGCCGTGCAGCAGCAGGCCGTAGGACGCCGCCAGCGTCACCTCGAAGAAGACGAAGAGGTTGAACAGGTCGCCCGTCAGGAAGGCCCCGGCCAGCCCCATCAGCAGGAACTGGAAGAGCGTGTGGAAATGCGGCCCTGCCCTGTCCCAGCGCGCTGTCGAGAACACCAGCGAGGCGAGCGCCAGGATGGCTGTGAGCACCAGCATCAGCGCCGACAGCCGGTCGAGCACCAGCACGATGGCGAAGGGGGCCGGCCAGTTGCCGAGCGCATAGGCAGACGCCATGGCGCCGGCTCCCTGCGGGGTCGCCTCGGCCATGTAGAGCAGCGCCACCGCGGCGGCGGCGAACGCAACCGCCGATGCGATGCCGATCAGCGCCTTGAGCGCATGGCGCGTCTCGTCGATCAGGAGCAGTGCGGCGCCGCTGATGAGCGGCAGCAGGATCGGGACGATCAGCAGGTGCCTCGCCCAATCCATCAGCGCGATTCCCGCCCGTCGACATGGTCGCTGCCGGTCAGGCCGCGTGCGGCGAGCAGGACGACCAGGAAGAGCGCCGTCGTCGCGAAGCCGATGACGATCGCGGTGAGCACCAGCGCCTGCGGGATCGGATCGGCGTAGTCGGCCGCCTTCACGGCGCCGTCCGCCAGCACCGGCGCGGCGCCGACGCGCAGGCGGCCCATGCTGAAGATGAACAGGTTCACCGCATAGGAAAGCAGCGCGAGGCCGATGACCAGCTGGTAGGTGCGCGGCCGCATGACCAGCCAGACGCCCGATCCGGTGAGCACGCCGATGGCGATGGCCAGCGTCAGCTCCATCACTGGCGCTCCTCGAGACGGGCGGCCCGCAGGCGGCGGATGGACTGGTGGGCAAGAGCGATCAGCATCAGTACGGTCGCGCCGACCACCAGGCTGAAGACCCCGAGGTCGAAGATGGTGGCGCTGGCCAGCGGCACCTTGCCGATCAGCGGCAGCTCGGCGTAGCGGAAATAGGAAGTGAGGAACGGATCGCCGAGCAGCAGCGAGGCCGTCCCGGTGAGCGCTGCCAAAAGCAGTCCGACGCCGATCCAGACGACCGGGAGGATGCGCAGCCTGTCCTCGACCCAGACCGTGCCGGCCGCCATGTACTGGAGGATGAAGCCCGCGGCCATGGCCACGCCGGCGGCAAAACCGCCGCCGGGCGCGTCGTGGCCGCGCAGCAGCAGGTAGGCCGCGAGCACGATCACCACCGGGAACATCCACTGCATGATGACCGATGGGACGAACAGATATTCGGCTGCCGTCGCGCCTGGCTGCCTGTCCGGCTCGGCCTCGTCGTAGGAGCGCTGGATGCGCTGCTGCTCGGGCCGCTCGATGCTGTCCGCGGCCGGGCGGAAGCGGCGCAGCAGGGCGAAGACGGTGAGCGCAACGATGCCCAGCACGGTGATTTCGCCCAGCGTGTCGAAGCCGCGGAAATCGACGAGGATGACGTTGACGACGTTTCGCCCGCCGCCTTCGCTGTACGCCTTTTCGATGAAGAAGTCGGAGATCGTGTCGGGGGCCTGGCGGGTCATGACGGCGTAGGAGATCGCCATCATGCCGAGGCCGGCCACGACGGCGATCGACAGGTCGCGGATGCGGCGCAGGCGCGCTTGCCAGCCGTCCGGCTCGACCAGCGCCTGCGAGCGCTTCGGCAGCCACCGCAGCCCGAGCAGGATGAGGACGGTGGTCACGATCTCGACGACGAGTTGCGTGGCGGCAAGGTCCGGGGCCGAAAGCCAGACGAAGGTGATGCACGTCACCAGTCCCGTCCCTCCCAAGAGCACGAGAGCGGCAAGGCGGTGGAACTTCGCCTGGTGCGCGGCGGCGACCGCGCAGACCATGCCGACGGCCCAGAGGCCGGCGAAGGCGAGGTCGGCGGTGGCGTTGCCGTAATCGCCGAAACTGAGCCCGGCGGCGAACAGGGGGACGGCGGCAGCGGCGATCGCGACGCCGGCCAGCAGGCGCATCTGGGGCTGCAGGCGGCGCGTGCCGAAGACGTCCTCGATGAAGCGGGCCCATCGCCACGAGATGGCGATCATGACGCGTTCGAAAATCCGGTAGCCGTCGATTCCGCCGATCAGCAGCGGCCGTTCGGAGCGCTCGAGATACTTCCCTGCCGCAAGGTACAGCAACGCACCGCCGGCCAGCGCGACGACGCTCATCGCCAGCGGAATGGTGAAGCCGTGCCAGACCGCCAGGCTGTATTCGGGGGTGGCGGCGCCGAGCACAGAGGACACGGCGACGCTCAGGTAGGGACCGATGGTCCGGCCCGGGATGATGCCGACGACCAGGCACGCGATCACCAGGAACGTGACCGGGAAGCGCATCCAGAATGGCGGCTCGTGCGGCGCGCGCGGAAAGCTGTCGGGCGGCGCGCCGAGGAAGATCGAATGGATCAGCCGGATGGAGTAGGTGACGGCCAGCGCGCTGCCGAGCACGGCGGCATAGGGCGCGATGGTGTCGAGCCAGGAATCGGCATGTGTCTCCACGGCCTCGGCGAAGAACATTTCCTTCGACAGGAAACCGTTGAGCAGCGGCACGCCCGCCATGGCCGCGCTCGCCACCATGGCCAGCGTGCCGGTGATCGGCATGTAGCGGAACAGTCCGCTCAGCCGCCTGAGGTCACGCGTGCCCGCTTCGTGGTCGATGATGCCGGCCGCCATGAACAGCGACGCCTTGAAGGTGGCGTGATTGAGCATGTGGAAGATGGCCGCCACCAGGCCGAGCGGGCTTCCAAGGCTGAGAAGCAGCGTGATCAGCCCCAGATGGCTGATCGTGGAGTAGGCCAGCAGCCCCTTCAGATCCTGCTGGAACATGGCGAGGTAGGCGCCGAGCACCAACGACGCCATTCCCGCTATGCCGACGATCATGAACCATTCGGGCGTGCCGGAAAGCACCGGCCACAGCCGCGCCATCAGGAAGACGCCTGCCTTCACCAGTGTCGCCGAATGCAGGAACGCCGAGACGGGCGTGGGCGCCGCCATGGCGTTGGGAAGCCAGAAATGGAACGGGAACTGCGCGCTTTTGGTGAGCGTGCCGAGCAGGATCAGCAGCAGCGCGGGGACGTAGAGGCCATGCTCGCGTATCGCGTCGCCGGACGCCAGCACCGCGTCGAGATCGTAGCTGCCGACGATATGGCCGATGATCAGCACGCCGGCCAGCAGCGCCAGCCCGCCGATGCCGGTTATCGTCAAAGCCATGCGGGCGCCGTCGCGGGCCGCCTGGTTGTGGTGCCAGTAACCGATCAGCAGGAACGAGAAGATGCTGGTCAGCTCCCAGAAGACGACCAGGAGGATGAGGTTGCCGGACAGCACGATGCCCAGCATCGACCCGGTGAACGCCAGGAAGAAGAGATAGAAGCGGCGGACCGGATCCTCGGGCGAGATGTAGTAGCGGGTGTAGACGACGACGAGGAAGCCGATCGCGCTGACCATCAGCGCGAAGATCCAGGCGAAGCCGTCCATCCTGAGTGCAAAGTCGAGGCCGAGCGAGGGTATCCACTCGATCCGGTGATAGACCGTTTCGCCGCTGCTGACGGATGGATAGAGCGAGATCGTCAGCGCCAGGCAGCCGAGCATGGTTGCTCCCGCCAGCCAGGTCGCCCGGGTGCGGGAATCAGACGGAAGCAGGACTGCCGCGAAGGCAGCCACGAAAGGCAGGGCAATGATCAGAAGTAGCGGGTAAAGCTCCATCACTCCCCTTGTGGCCGGGCCGCGTCTTATCGCTGTTTAAGCTATTGACGCCGGGAGGCAACCTCCGAACAGGCCCGGCGACAGGTCGTCGCGCGCATGATCATGCCGTCCGTATTTCTTGCTGCGGCCGCCCTGGATTCGCAAGGGGCATCGGTTCGACGCTCTCCACCGTCAGGCGATGGGTGCGGCCGTCGCGTGTGGTCCAGTCGATCGACTGCCCGGCCGACAGGCCGATCAGCGCGGCGCCGATCGGCGTCAGGATCGAGACCTTGCCGGCTTCGATGTCGGCTTCGCCCGGAAAGACCAGGGTCACCGTTCGATCCTCGCCGGCATCGGTGGTGAAGCGCAGGGTAGACCCCATGCGGACGATCTTGGGGGAGATCCGTTCGTCGGCGACGATTTGGGCCCGGTCGAGTTCGGCCAGGAGCTCGTCTGCGACCACGGGGTTCTTCGCCACATATGCTTCCGCCAGCCGCGACAGGCGTTCGTGGTCGGTGTTCGTCAGCGTGATTGCCGGCTTGCGCCGGTTCTTCATGTCGAAAGCCATGGCGGCCTCCTTGTAGAATCTCGCCACGGCCGTTGTGGCCCGTGGCTTGGTAAAAGGGATGCATTGTTGTCGCTGACGCCTGCAATGTCCCGACCGTCGGGAAATCAGGCTATGCCCCCGCGGCTGGGGCGCGACGCGACCAGCCGGGGGTCAGTGGCCCAGGATAGGGCACACCCGCTCAAGACGAACAGTGATGCGCTTGGTCGACATGCATCGAACGTGGGATGCCGGGGATGGAAAGTCAAGCGCGCGCGCCGTCGCCGGCATAACGCCATTGAGTGTTTTTCGGCATGCGCCGGGCGCCGATCTCAGGCCACGGCCTTCTCGCTCGCCGGCTGGTCGGTGCGTTCCGCAGACGACGCCCGCACAAGCTTCATGAAGGCGTCGATGGGGCGCAAATCCTGGCGCTGCTTGAGGCAGGCAGCGTAGGACTCCGTGAACGGCTTGTGGTCGGCGATCGTGAGCGGCGTCAGCCGCTCGTCCGGCAGGAATTCCGTTCTGGAGACGATGCCGGCGCCCAGCCCGGCAGCCACCGCCTCGCGCACGCCGTCACGCGGAATCTCCATCACCACATTGGGGCGAACCTTGTTGCGGGCGAGCACTTCTTCCAGTGCCTTGCGCGTCATCGAGCCGGGCTCGCGAAAGATCATGCGCTGCCCGTCGAGCTCCTCGAGATCGATCTGCTGGCGGCCGCCCCAGGGGTGGTTGCGGCTGACGAACACGATCACCTCGTGCCGGCCGAGCTGGATGAGGTCGAGGCGCGGGTCGTCATAGTCGCGGCCGATGATGGCGACGTCGACCTCGTAGTTGAGCAGCTTGTTGTAGACGAGATCGGAATTGCCGCTTTCGAGCAGCACCTGCATCAACGGGTATTTGGCATTGAAGGCCGAGAGCAGCTCCATGACGAAGAACGGACCGACCGTGCCGACATGCAGCTTGCCTGAAATCTGGCTGCCCTGCGCGCGCAGGATTCCGACAGCCTGCTCCTCGAGCGAGAAGATCTGGCGGGCGACGGTGAGCAACGCTTCGCCGGCGTCGGTCAGCTTAAGACCGCGCGGCGAGCGCAGGAAAAGCTGGACGTCGTACATCTCTTCGAGCGCGCGCACCTGCGTCGTCACCGTCGGCTGGCCGATGCACAGAAGCTCCGCCGCCTTGGTGAAGCTCAGCTCGCGTCCGACCGCGTAGAAGGATCGAAGCTGGCTGAAATTGACGAAATGCAGTTTGTTAAGGCCGTTCACCAGCCCTTTCCTCCCAACCAAACCCGCGCGCGAGCAATGAAAACTGCCGCGCCACGGCTGAACGCTCCTCCCAGAGCTCACCGACGATAGTGTAGTGGTTGCGCCCACTCAATTGGACCAGCGCGGCGTCGCATCCTGCGCTGCGGCAATAGGAAAGATAGTCCGCCGATTGCTTTAGGAAACCCGGCGTCTCGGCCGCTCCTACGACAAGGCGCACCCCACCCTGCGGTGTGGGCCGCCGCAGCGGGCTCATTTCGGCCGCCAGGGTCTCGTCGATACCGAGGTCGCGATTGAGCGAGGTCTCGATCAGCGGGTCGAGCGCAAAGATGCCGCTGATCGGCAGGCAGGCCGGCTGATCGATCCCCGCCGCGCTCCAGTCCATGGCGGCCAGCATTGCAGCGAGATGGCCGCCGGCCGAGTGACCGGCGACGATCCACGCTCGCTTGCCGGCGGCCGCGAGGATTGCTGGCACGCTTCGCCTGACGCTGTCGAAGACGCTTCGCAGCGTCACCTCGGGTGCAAGCGGATAGCCGGGCAGCGCCACCGTGAAGCCCATCGCCACCAATGGCGCGGCGACGAAGCCGAAGCGCTCTTTCGACAGGCTTCGCCAGTAGCCGCCGTGAATGAAGATCACCAGCGGCCCACCGGAGCCCGCAAAGAGATCGAAGCGCTCGCGCGGATGCGGCCCGTAGGGAAGGTCGAGCCTGCACGGCAATGCGCGCCGCGCCTCGGCGCTGCGCTCGTCGAACCGGCGATAGACTTCACTCCGCTCCGGATAACGGTCGGAAAAGACGTAGTCGTTTTCGTTCCTCAGCAGATCCAAGCGGGCGCTACTCGAACAAGACGACGCTGCGCGCGGATTCTCCCCGGCGCATCAGGTCGAAGCCGTGATTGACCTCCTCCAGCGCGATCCGGTGGGTGATCTGCGAGTCGACCTCGATCTTGCCCTCCATGAAAAGGTCGATCAGCCGGCCAAGCCCGCTCCGTCCCTTGATGCCGCCGAAATAGCTGCCCTTGATCGTCCGCCCGTAGCGAACGCCGACCGGAGGAAAGCTCATTTCCGTACCGGCAGGTTCGACCCCGAGCAGAACGGCCGTTCCCCATGCCGGCTGGCAGCAGTCGAAGGCCTGGCGCATCACCGCGAGCACCCCGGTGCATTCGAATGCGACGTCGGCGCCGCCGGCGGTGAGATCGCGGATCGCCGCAACGACATTCACGCTGCGGTCGGCCGCGTCGATGAAGTGGGTCATGCCGAGCCCCTCGGCGATCGCCTTCTTGCGCGTGCCGAGGTCGATGCCGACGATCGTGGTGGCGCCGGCAAGCCGCGCGCCCTGGACGACGTTGAGCCCGATGCCGCCGAGACCGAAGACGGCCACGCTGTCGCCCTCCGCGACCTCGGTCCATGCCGCGCCGACGCCGGTGGTCACGCCGCATCCGAACAGGCAGACCTTGTCGAGCGGCGCGTCCTTCCTGATCTTCGCCAGCGCGATTTCAGGCACGACCGTGTAGCGCGAGAGCGTCGAGGTCCCCATGAAATGATGCACGACATCGCTGCCCAGGCGGAAGCGCGCCGACCCGTCCGGCATCACCCCCTTGTCGCGCGTCGGCTTGATGGACCAGCACAGATTGGTCCGCTTGCTCCTGCACATGCGGCATTCGCCGCATTCGGGTCCGTAGAGCGGGATGACGTGATCGCCTGCCTTGAGATCGACCACGCCGGGCCCGACCTCCACGACGCGCCCCGCCCCTTCGTGGCCCGGAATGAGCGGATAGACGCTGGTGGCATTGCTTCCTTCGAGCGCGGTGAGGTCGGTGTGGCAGAGCCCGCTGGCGACGATCTCGACCAGGGCCTCGCCGTGGCCGGGTGCAGCGACCTCGACTTCCTCGACCGCGAGCGGCCTGCCCGGCGCGATGCAGATCGCGGCACGCGAGCGGATCACGATGCCACGCTCGCGAGCCTTGCCGCCCCACGCACCGGCGCGAAACCCTTCTGCAGCAGCTCGGCCATGTTGAGCCGGCCGCTCATCTTGATCGTCTCGCGCGCGATGCGGATGTCCCGGCCGCAGCCGATGCCGACAGCGCCCTTCAGCCGGTCGCCGTCCATGAAGTAGGCGAGATAGCCGCGCTCGCCGAGCGCGCCGCGCTCGAAATCCGGTGCCCCCTGCCCCGGCACGCCCGCCACCTGGATGTTGAAATCGAACTGGTCGGTCCAGAACCACGGCACCTCGCGGTAGGGCGCCGGCTTGCCGCAGATATGCGATGCGACGATGCCGGCCTGGTCTTCGGCGTTCTTCCAGGATTCGAGCCGCCAGCCGACGCCGAACAGCGGATTGACGTGGAACGCCACGTCCCCGACCGCATAGATGTCGGGCGCGCTCGTTTGCCCGAATTCGTTGACCACGATGCCGTTCGCCGCCTCCAGCCCGGCCGCCCGGGCCAATTCGTCGTTCGGTGCCCCGCCGATGCCGACGAGGATCAGGTCCGCCATCAACTCCGTGCCGTCGTCCAGCATGATCGCCGGCCTGCCCTCGACCATGCGCGAGGATGCTGCCGTGCGGCCGCACAGGATGCGGACGCCGGCGCTGCGATGAACCTCACGGAACCAGTCCGACAAATGCGGCGGCATCAGCCGGCTCAGCGGCCGCTCCGCCGCCTCGACCACGGTCACCCGCGCACCGAGCCGTGCGGCGCTGGCTGCCACCTCCAGGCCGATCAGCCCGGCACCGACAAGCAGCAGCGAGGCGCCGTGCGAAATTCCGGCCCGCAGCTTCTGCGCGTCGTCGAATGATCTCAAATAGCAGATATGGGACGACACCGGCTCCAACGCCCCGATGCGGCGCGGCTGCAGGCCGGTCGCGATCACCAGCTTGCGCCAGGGCAGCCGGTCTCCCGAGGAGAGCGCCACGGTCTTGTCGGCCAGGTCGATCGCCTTCGCTTCGACGCCGAGCCGAAAATGGACGTTGAGCTCGCCCCATCGCGCCGCGGGGAGGAGGTAGGCGGGCGGAACGTCGGCAACGCCGAGCACCGCCTTCGACAGAGGCGGCCGCTCATATGGCAGCTCGCGCTCGACACCCACCACCTCGATCGGGTCGACATAACCGCCATGCCTGAGCCGCTCGGCCGTGCGACCGCCGGCGTGGCCGCCGCCGATGATCACCACCCCGGCATGCCGCGATCGCGCGCTCATCGACTCAGGCCTGCTGACCGGATGCGGACGCGTCGGTCTTCCGAAGCACTTCCAGGATGATCTCGCGGTGCACCTGGAAATAGCTTTTGCTGACGCATTCCAGGTGCGGCGAAACCGCGTTGTGAAGCCGGCTGAGCGCATGGAACGGCACCGACGAGGCGAGGTGATGCTCGGCGTGGAAGGGCATGTTCCAGTAGAGCATTCTGAGCACCGGGTTCGCGAGCGTGGTGCGCGTGTTGGCGAGCAGGTTCGGGCTTTCTTCGGCGCCGGTATGCTCGGCCATGCGGATGGCGCGCAGCACCGGCTCGCCCATGATGCGGGGAATGAGCCAATAGACGAGCGCCACCGTGCTGCCGAAATAGATCGAGACGGCCGCGACCAGCACATAGAGCAGGCAAAGGATGCGGATTTCGCGCTTGACCGCAGCGAACACCGATTCCGGCAGGAACTCGCGCTCGTCCTCGTTGAAACGGCCGGTTGCGCCGCGCCACAGCGTGCCGATCAGTTTTGGCCAGAAGGACAGCCCGAGAATCTGCGCGAAATAGTCGCGCAGCGAGGTCGGAAACGGCACGATGTCGGGATCGTGATCCTCGTGCTGCGTATAGGTGTGATGCGCCGCGTGGCGGTATTTGAAATAGAGGAACGGCCGGAAGGTGAAGGCCGCAACGACAAACCCCACGACGTGGTTGATCCAGCGCGTGTGAAAAGCCGTGCCGTGCGAGCATTCGTGCAGCGGGGCGAAGAGCAGCACGATGACGATGCCGTAGACGAACATCGCCGGGATCTGCAGCCACAACATGCCCGAAGACAGATAAACCGCGAACGCGCCGAGGCCGAGCGCGGTCAGATGCACGGCAAGCCGGATCAGGCCTGGCCTGTTGCTGCGCATGCGCAAGGTCTTCAGCGTGTCGCGGGAAATGATCTCAGGTCCCGTCAGCGGCCAGATCTTGCTGCCGATGCCGCCTATTCCGGCATAACTTGCAGCGGCATTGCCTTCCATTTCGCATCTCCTCGGTCCGGATTCGGGCTCCGGAAAGGCTTAGACGCTTCCCCGATCCGGCGAAAATTCATTGTCTCTATGGGGTTATCGGTCCTCCCCGGACAAGTCCGGGGAGACACCTCTCCCCCTGCCCGGGGGCGAGGAAAGACGCCAAGCTTCCCGACCTTCCTCTCCCCCGTCGATCGGGGGAGAGGTGGCACGCGAAGCGTGACGGAGTGGGGGTCGACAGCGCTGCCATATGCGATTCCTTGACCCTCAGGCCACGAAGCGATGGGCGATCGCCTCGGCCGAAAACTCGTCGCGCCGGAATTGACCGGTCACGCGGCCCCGGCTCATCACCACGATCCGGTCGCAGGCATCCATCAGCTCCTGCAGTTCGGTGGTGGTCAAAAGCACCGCCTTGCCGTCCTCGGCGAGCTTCTGGACCGCGCGCCAGATCTCGAACTTGGCGCCGACATCCACCCCGCGCGTCGGATCTTCGGCAATGACGATGTCGCCGCCGCGCGCCATCCATTTGCCGATGACGATCTTCTGCTGGTTGCCGCCCGACAATTGCGAGATGAGCTGCGAGAGCGAGCTGACCTTGGCGGCGAGTATTTTCACGATGCCGGCAGCGATCGCGTTCTTGCGCGCCCGCCGCAGGAGCCCCATGGCCTTCAGCCGGTCGAGGATCGTCAGGCCGACATTGTCCCCGACATTCATCGAGAGCACGAGACCCTCATTCTTGCGGTCGGCCGGCATGAACCCTACGCCGCCCGCGATCGCATCGCGCGGCGAGCGAAGCACCGCCCTGCGACCGCCGATCCTGATCTCGCCCCTGTCTATGGCAAAGGCGCCGAACAGGCTGCGCACCACCGCCTCGCGCTGGCAGCCGAGCAGCCCGGCAATGCCGACGATCTCACCCTTGCGGACCTCGAACGAGACATCGTCGAAGACGCCGTCTCTGCCGATGCCCCTGACTTCGAGCGCCACGTCGCCGAGCGCGCGGTGCCGGTAGGCCGTCTCGCCCGGCTTGTGCTCGCGCCCGACCATCAGCCCGACCAGTTGCGCCTCGTCGAGCTCCGCGGTCGCGCGGCTGCCGACGACCCGCCCGTCGCGCAGCACCGTGACCCGGTCGGAGATGCTCAGCACCTCGCCCAGCCGATGCGAGACATAGACGATGCCGAGGCCCGTCTGCCTGAGCTTGGCGATGATGGCGAGCAGATGCTCCACCTGGTCGTCGTTGAGCGAGGCCGTCGGCTCGTCGAAAACGAGGATCTTCGGACGCGTCGCCAGCGCCCGGCAGATCTCCACCACCTGCTGCTCGTTGAGGCTGAGGTCGCCGACCTTGCGGTCGGGATCGAGCCTGACATGGATCTCGTCGAGCAGCGCATTCGCCGCCCGGTTCATCGCGGCGCGCGCGCCGCCGAACCTTGCCGGCGGCTCCCGCCCGAGAAAGATGTTTTCTGCAACCGACAGGTTCGGGCACAGAACCAGCTCCTGATGCACCAGCGCCAGGCGATTGGCATGCGCGGCGGCCGGGCCGCTCAGCACCACCGCCTCGCCGTCGATCCGGATCGTGCCGCTGTCGGGCTGCTGCAGCCCGTTCATGATCGAAAGCAGCGTCGATTTGCCGGCGCCGTTCTCGCCCACCAGCGCATGCACCTCGCCCGCCTTCAGGTCGAAGGTGACATCCGACAGCGCAACGACGCCCGGAAACGATTTCCGGATCGACTTGAGCTCGAGGATCGGGGACGCGGCGTCCATGCTCACCCTGCGTGATAGCGATTGATCAGCGCGCGGTGCGTGTCCATGTCGGCGCGCAGATTCCGGTAGACCGAACCCCAGAGCTCGAAGAAGGCGCTGTAGCGCTCGTGCAGTCTTGCGTCGGGCTCGATCGTCTCCTTGATGCGCACGATCCTGTCGAGCGGCTCGGTCGGCGATTTGTAGATTCCCGCTGCCGTGGCAGCGAGGATCGCGTCGCCGATCGGCGCCGCCTCGCCGATATCCGGCACCTTGAGCGGCAGGTTCACCACATTGGCGGTGATCTGGTTCCAGAAGCGGCTCTTCGTCGGGCCGCCATTGAGGATCAGCCCGTCGACGCGCACGCCGGCCTCGTTGGCGATCCGCACGTTCGAATAAAGGTCGAAGGCGACGCCCTCGATCAGCGCGCGGATGAAATGCGCCCGCGACGTGGTCGGCCTGACGCCGAAGAAGACGCCGGCGGCGTTGCTGTTCCAGTTGGGCGACAACGTGTTGCCGAGATAGGGCAGATAGAGCAGCCCGTCGGCGCATGGCGGCACCTGCTTGGCCTGCTCGGTGAACAGGTCGAAGACGTTCTGGCCCATGCGCTCGGCCAGCCGGAACTCGGTATCGCCGAACTGGTCGCGGAACCATTTGAGCGAGGCGCCGGTAAAGGCCATCGGCCCGTCGAACATGGTGAGGCCGGGCAGCACATGCGGCCATTTGAGGATACGGTATTCCTCCACCGTCTGCTCGGTCGGGATCATGATGCCGAGATTGGAGCCGGTGCCCATCGAATAATAGGCTTCGCCGGCCCTGGTGACGCCGACGCCAAGCGCGGCCGAGCTGATGTCGGTGCCGCCGGCCGCGACGATGGTGCCGGCCCGCAGCCCGGTTTCCTCCGCCGCCTGTTTGGTGACCTCGCCCACCACCTCGTGCGACTGGTAGAGCCGCGGCAGCTTCTCGAGCGGAATCCCGATCGCCTTGGCGATCGACTCGTTCCACCGCTCCTTCTGGTATTCGTAGGCGTAGGCGAGCCCTGCATCGCCGGTGTTCATCGTGAAGTTGCCGCACATGCGGTAGGTGCAGTAGCCCGACGGCGACAGGAATTTGTGGGTCGCGTTGAAGATGTGCGGCTCGTGCTTCTTGATCCACAGCGCCTTCGGGTCGATGAACCAGGGCGCGACGCGGTTGCCGTTGTTCTTGTTGATCGTCGCCTCGCCGACGCTGCGGCGGATATCCTCGCACTCCGGCTCCGAGCGCGAATCCATCCAGATCATCGCCGGACGCAGCGGCTTGCCCTGATCGCTGACGGGAAGCGTGACGCCGACCAGCCCTGAGAGCGCGACTGCCGCGATGTCGTCCGCGAACTTGCCCTGGTCGAGGCATTGCCGGATCGCTGACACCACCGCGCCCCAATAATTGTTCGCCTCCTGCTCGGCCCAGCCGGGAAAGGGATGGAAAAGCGGGTGTTCCTGGGATCCGAACGCGACCACCTTGCCGGTGGTCGTGTCGAGGATAGCTGCCTTGACGTTGGTCGTGCCGATATCGACGCCGAGCGTCAGGTGCTTGGTCATGAAATGCTTCCCTTTATGCTGAGCCTTTTGCGGTTCATTTCCGACAGCCCGACCGCAAGGATCAGGACGAAGCCGATCGCCAGGTTCTGATACCACGTGCCGATGCCCCAGATGGTAAGCAGATTGAGGCCGGCGCTGAAGGCGACCGCGCCGAGCAGCGTGCGCCAGGGCGAACCGATGCCGCCGGCGAGTGCGGTTCCGCCGATGACGGCGACCGCGATCGCGGTGAGCTCGTAGCCGAGCGCCAGCGGCGCATCGACGGATTTGAGGCGGGCGGTGAAGACGATGCCGGCGATCGCCGCGCAAAAGCCGCTGATCGCGAAGGCTCCCACCACCAGCCGCGGCGTGCTTATGCCGGCATAAAGCGTCGCCTTCTCGTTGCCGCCGATCGCATAGAAACGGCTGCCGAGCGTCGTGCCGTTGACGAACAGGATCAGCGCGGCGAGCACGGCAAGGAAGATGACGAAGCTCGCCGGCAGGCCGAGCACGGCCCCCTCGCCGATCCAGCCGTAAAACTCCGATTTGATGTAGTAGGGATGGCCGTTGGTCAGCACGTAGTTCAGGCCGCGAAGTGCGGTCAGCGAGACCAGCGTCATGATGAAGGACGAAACCTTCAGATACGCAACCCCGATACCGTTCAGCACGCCGATCAGCAGGCCCGTGCCGAGCATGATGGCGATAGCCGGCAGGATCGGCCCCGCATAGGTGTTGCCCTTGACCAGCCAGCGCTGCCCGAGCAGCGGACCGAGCTCGGCCATCACGACGATGCCCACGATCACCGAGAAGATCATGATCGCGGCCACCGAAAGATCGATGCGCCCGGTCAAAAGCACGACCGTCATGCCGAGCGCGAGCAGTCCGATGACGGCGATGCTGCGCAGCAAATTCGCGATGTTCGCCGCGGTCATGTAATATTCGGACGTCACCGAGCCGACGATCAGGATGAGCACGATCAGCCACACGATCGGATCGCGCAGCAGGCCGGTGAGGAACGGCCGCACGCGTCCCGCCGGCGCAGAGAACTCGATTGTCGTCATTTGGCGATCCCGCGCTGCCTGATGCCGGGGAGCACCACGGCCAGGATGACCGCGGCGGTGACGACCTGCTGGACGTAGAGGCTCACTCCCAACTGGTTGAGCAGGTTGTTGGCGATGCCGATGATCAGTGCCGCGGTCAGGGTTCCCACGACCGATCCCGAGCCGCCGGCGAGTGCTGCCCCGCCAAGCACGGTGACGGCGAGCACGCGCAGCTCCACGCCTTCGAACCCGGCGGGATCGATATAGGAAAGGCGCGCGCTCTCCAGCATGCCGGCCAGGGCGGCGCAGACGCCCGAAATCGCGAAGACGACAACGCGCACCTTCCTCACGTCGATGCCGGAAAGCAGCGCGGCGCGCGGATTGCCGCCCGTGGCATAAAGCGCCCGGCCGAACACGGCATAACGCGTCAGCACGAGCGCGCAGGCGCCGAGCATGAGCAGCAGGATCACCGGCACGGGAATGCCGGCCACGTCGCCGCGGCCGAGCCAGAGATAGGCAGGGATCGTGTCTGGATAGAGCGCCTGCCCGCCGGACGCGATGTTGGCGACCGCCCTGCTGATGCCGAGCATGCCGAGCGTCGCGATCAGCGACGGGATGCCGAGTGCGGCGGCGAGAACGCCGTTGAGAAGGCCGAGCGCAAGGCCGGTCACCAGCGTCGTGCCGATGATCAGCGTCGCCGATCCGGTCGGGATCAGCAGGCCGCCGGCAATGCAGGAGAGGATGGCGATGCCGGCGATCGAAAGATCGATCTCGCCCGAGATCACCACCAGCGTCATGCCGTAGGCCATGATGCCGATCCCGGCCACGGCGAGCAGGATGACCTGGATGTTGGCCATGGAGAGGAACGAGGGTGTGAGCACCAGGCCGGCGACGATCAGGCCGGCCAGCATGCTGAGGCGGCTGAGGTCGCCGCTGCGCAGGCGCAGCGTCGACAGCGCCGGACGCGCCAATGGCGCCGGCTCGGCGAACTTCTCATCCATCGTGCTCATCGCATCTCCGGTCCGGACGAACGGCCACAGCATGTCTCCCGATTCACGCGACATGCTTTAGCCCGCCGGATCATGCGCGATCCGGCGGGCGTCTCCGGGCACCTTAGCCGGAGACCGCAGGCCCGTAGGCGTAGGGCCATTCGTCGGGCGTCATGGTCTCGACGCCCTCGATCGTCATCTTCTCGCGCGTGATCATCGGCAGGTTCGGCGTCATGATCAGCTTGGGCGGCGCTTCGTTGAGCCCCGCCTTGGCGCCGATATGCATGATGACGGCGCGGATGCCGATATCGCCGATCAGCGGCGTGTAGGGCGACACCATGTCGATGTTGCCGTCCGTGATCTCCTTCAGCACCTCGCGCGCGTCGTCATTGGCAAGGATGATGATCTTCTTGCCGCCGGGCGCGCTGTTCAGCCGGTTGGCCTCGCGGATCGCATCGAGCGCGCCCATCGCTTCCTCGCCGCCGGTGTTGAAGACGACGGAGATGTCGTTGTGTGCCTGCAATGCATCGGCCGTCGACTTGAACGCCAGGGTGCGCTGGCTGTTGGTGTGGTAGTTGGCCAGGATCTTGTAGCCGGCGGTGTTGCCGACGACTTCGAGGAAGGCGCCGGTGCGGATGGAGTCGGCGGTGCTGCCGAGATCCTTGCGGTTCAGCACGAGATTGCCCTCGGCCGCGGCCTGCTTCAGGTAGAGCCCCTGCTGCAGCCCGTTGGCGTAGAAATTGCCGAGCACTTCCGAGCTGATCACCTCCGAGGAGGTGCGGCGATCGAGGCTGACGACCGGAATGCCGGCGGCGATCGCGCGGTCGACGGGCGGGCCCATCGGCGCCTCGCGGCTTGGCCAGAGCACGATGCCGTCATACTGCTTGGCGATCCAGGTATCGATCACCTGGCCCATCTTGTTGTCGTCGAACTCGGCGTCGATCACCTCGAGCTCGATGTTCGGATGCCGCGCCGCTTCCCAGGCCGCCGTGTCGGCGAGGCTGATCAGCCACGGATGGTTGAAGCCGTGGAAGACGAAGCCGATGCGATACTTCTTCGCGGCGTCGAGAACCGGCCCTTCCGCCATCGGCAGATAGTCGGTGAATGGCGATTTTATTTCGAGCTTGCTGTAGGGGCCGGTGAAGGTCGCACCCATGCCCGGCTTCCAGACGAATCCACCGGCGAGGTCGCCGACCGGATAGACGTCGAGATAGTCCCGGAATCCGTCCTGCTCGAACAGCGCCTGGATCCCCTCGTTCGTCATCGAGGCTTTGGCTTCGTCGGAGAATTTCTTGATCAGGCCGTTCAGGATGTCATGCACGGAGCCGGATTCGGCGATCGCCCAGCCTGGCACCAAGGTCTGCGCCCCGGCCAGCACGGCGATGCCCGCCGCTCCTTGCAGGAGCCGCCTGCGAGATATGCTCATCATTTTGGATTTCCTCCCATATTTCGGTTTCTGCCCGGGATATGTCCCGTATGCGTTCAGGCCTGCGTCGGTGCTCCTTCCACCAGGATGTGGACGTATCCTCCCTCCACCTTGGTCTCGTAGGTCTTCAGCCGTTCGGTCACCGGCGGGGACAGCGGCGTCCCGGTCGGGATGTGGAACAGCCCCTGATGCAGCGGGCACTCGATGGTCTGGCCGTCGATGTAGCCCTCGGACAGGAAGGCATGCGCGTGCGTGCAGACGCCGGCCGTCGCGTAGAATTTTCCGCTCAGGTTGAAGATCGCTATGCAGGATCCGTTGTGCTCGATGCGGGTGGCATCATCGACTGGCAGGCTTTCGGCACGGATCGCCTGGACCCAGTGCTTGCCCGCTGCGCTCGGCTGCGCCGTCATTCGCCTCCCTCATGCTTACTATCAACTTCTTTTCGTTTATTTTCGTTCTCTTTCTCTCCATCGCAAATTCATTGTAGGAATGTAGTTATTGATGAGCGCGATACTCTGAATGCTTGAAGGGCAGGCATACGTCATCTACCCGGGGTGCGATGCACCCAGGCCCGGCATGACGGTGACGCAGCTCAGCGCAGCGTCGGGTCGAACCGGTCGCGCAGCCAGTCGCCGAGCAGGCTGATGCTGAGCGTCGTCACCACGATTGCGATGCCGGGAAAGGCAGCGATCCACCACGCGCTGCCGAGATAGTCGCGCCCTGCCCCGACCATGTTGCCGAGCGAGGCCATGGGCGGCTGGATTCCAAGTCCGAGGAAGCTCAGCCCCGTCTCCAGGAGAATGATGTCGGGAAAGCAGAGCGTCACGTTGACGACGAGCGCGCTCGCGATGTTGGGCAGGATATGGATGACGTTGATGCGCCAGCCGGATGCCCCGAGCTGGCGCACGGCATTGGCATAACCCTGCTGCTTGGCGGTGAGCGCCAGCCCGCGCACGATGCGCGCATAACGCTCCCAGCCATAGAAGCCGATCACCAGGATGAAGAGAACGAGGCTGTTGCCGAAGAAGGCCAGCACGGCGAGCGCGATGATCAGGAACGGCATCGAGGCCTGCGCGTCGACCAGGATCATGATCGCATCGTCGACCAGCCCGCGAAAATGCGCGGCGATCATGCCGAGCGTCGTCCCGACCACCGCGCCGATGATGGTGGCAAGCATCGCGACCAGCAGGCTGATGCGGATGGCCGACATCAGGCGGCTCAATATGTCGCGGCCGAGCTCGTCGGTGCCGAGCAGGTGCGCGCCGGAGAGCGACGGCGGCGAGAGCCGCGCGACGAGGTCGAGCTTGGTGATCGCGTAGGGCGCAAGCATGTCGGCGCTGAGCGCGATCGCGATGATGAGCACGAGCCAGAGGATGCAGAGCCGGATGCCGAGGGGGATCGCCCGCCATCTCCCTTTGGGCTCGCGCGTCTCGCCGCGAGCGGTGCTGACCGACATGTCCGTCACGCGGCGGCTCCCCTCGCTTTACCGTGGGCGTCGCGCAGCCGCGGATCGAGCCAGCCATAGAGAAGGTCGATGATGTAGTTGGCCGTCACCATCGTCGCGGCGACGAGCAGCAGGATGGTCTGCACGACGGCGAGATCGCGGTTGGCCACGGAGGTGACCAGCAGCCGGCCGACGCCCGGCCAGGCAAACACGCTTTCGACGATCACCGAACCGGCGACCAGCCCGCCGACGAGGAAGCCGACCACCGTCACAGTCGGTATCGCGGCGTTGGGCAGCGCATGGCCGCGCACCACGCGCCGCCAGGGCACGCCCTTTGCCACCGCCGTGCGCACATAGGGCTGGTTCAGGATCTCCAGCATGGAGGAGCGCACGAAGCGGGCGATCACCGCGGCACCCGACGCGCCGAGCGTCACCATCGGCAGGACGATATGCGCCCAGGTCTCGCTGCCGCTGGTCGGGACGAGCCTGAGCCGCACGGCGAAGACGCCGATCAGCAGGATGCCGAGCACGAAGCTCGGAATGCTGTGGGCGAGGATGGCCGATGTCATGATGAAGCGGTCGAGCGGCCCGTCGCGGCGAAGCGCTGCGGCGATGCCGGCCGGAATGCCGATCAGGAGCATCAGCAAGAGGCTCGGCACGCCGAGCAGCAGCGTCTTCGGCACTTTCTCGAAGACGACGGTGACCGCATCGCGATTGTCGATGAAGGAGACGCCGAGATTGCCGTCGGCGATGTTGCGGAAATAGAGCAGGTATTGCTGCCAGATCGGGCGATCCAGACCCCAGGCGGTGCGGAAATGCGCGATCACCTCCGGCGGCGAATCCGTCGGCAGGATCGCCAGCGCCGGATCGCCGGTCACGCGCAGGATGACGAAGGTGAGCGTCACCACCAGCCAGAGCGTCAACAGCGCACGGCCGAGCCGCTTGAGCACCAGCCATATCATGCGCCGCCCTCCCCCGGATTGTGGCAGGCAACGGAAGTCGCACCACGCGATCGCAGCTCCGGCTCGCGCTCGGCGCAAACCGCCGTCGCGCGGGCGCAGCGCGGCGAGAACCGGCAACCGGTGGGTAGCGATATCGGGCTTGGTGGCTCGCCCTCAAGGCGGACGCGCTTGCGTGGCGTGCCGTTCGCGCTCCGCAATTCAGGCACGGCTGAGATCAATGCCTGCGTGTAGGGGTGCTGCGCGGCGCCGAAAATGCTGGCGCGGTCGCCCACTTCGACGATGCGGCCGAGATACATCACCGCGACCCGGTCGGAGACATGCCTGACGATGCGCAAATCGTGGCTGATGAAAAGCATCGTCAGGTTGAGCCGCGATTTGAGATCGGCGAGCAGGTTGACGATCTGCGCCTGCACAGACACGTCCAGCGCCGAGACCGGCTCGTCGCAGACGATCAGTTTTGGTTCGAGGATGAGCGCACGCGCCAGAACGACGCGCTGCCTTTGGCCGCCGGAGAGCTCATGCGGATAGCGCTCCGCCAGGCTTCGTTTGAGATGCATCGCGTCGAGCATGCGGCGCACTTTCTCCGCGCGCTCTTCGCCGGTGCCGATCCGGTGGATGACAAGCGGCTCCTCGATCTGGCGGCCGACATTCAGCCGCGGGTTGAGCGCGCCGAGCGGGTCCTGGAAGACGAGCTGCATCTCGCGCCTGAGCTGGCGCCACACGGCCGCGTCGCCGTCGTCTACCGGCTTTCCCTCAAACAGCACGCGCCCGCTGCTCGGCGCAACAAGCCCGAGCACGAGCTGAGCCAGCGTGGACTTGCCGCTGCCGGACTCGCCGACCACCCCGAGCGTCTCCCCGCGGGCGATGTCGATCGTCACGCCGTCGACCGCCCGCAGCACTTGCGGCGATGCCGCCCACGGCCAGCGTTTGCCGACACGATAGTGCCGCGTCACGCCCTCGACGCTGACGAGCGTCTTCATGTCGCGATCCGGAAGCAGGCGGCGCCATGGCCGGCACCCAGGCTGGTGAAGGCTGGCCGGGCCTGCCGGCAATGCTCGCGCGCCATGTCGCAGCGGGTCGCGAAGGCGCAGCCGTCGCCGATCTCGGCCGCGTCTGGAACGCTGCCCTCGATCGGGCGCAGCGGTTGATCCCCGTCGAGCGTCGGGATGCAGTTGAGCAGGCCGCGCGTGTAAGGATGTTCGGGTTGCGCGAAGATGCGCGACACCGGGCCGGTCTCGACGACGCGGCCGGCATACATGACCGAGACCCGGTCGCAGGTCTCTGCCACCACGCCGAGATCGTGCGTGATCAGCACCATGCTCGCCCCCTCTTCCCGCACGATCTCGACCAGCAGGTCGAGGATCTGCGCCTGGATGGTGACGTCGAGCGCGGTGGTCGGCTCGTCGGCGATGATCAGCTCCGGCTTGCCGGCAATGGCCATGGCGATCATGACACGCTGGTTCATGCCGCCCGAAAGCTGGTGCGGGTAGCTGCGCATGCGTGTCGCGGCATCCGAAAGGCCGACGCGCGTCAAGAGCCGCAATGCCTCGCGCTCCGCTGCATAGCTGTGCATGCCGCGATGCAGCTCGATCGCCTCGCGCAGCTGCTTTCCGACCGTGTGAACCGGATTGAGCGAGGACATCGGATCCTGGAAGATCATCGCGATCCGCCGGCCGCGCAGCACGGTCAGTTGCGCCTCGCCGAGCTCGAGCAGGTTCAGCCCATCGAAAGTGACGGCGCCGCTCCGCTTCGCCCTGGGCAAAAGCCCGAGCGCTGCGAGGAAGGTGACGCTCTTTCCCGAGCCCGACTCGCCGACCAGGCCGAGGATTTCCCCACGGCCGATTTCGAGATCGACCCCGCGGACCGCCCAGACCGGCGCGGACGCCGGTCCGAAGCCGACCGCGAGGCCGGAAATGCTCAGCATCGGCTGCAACCGCCCACCCCTATTGGAACGACAGGTTGCGCGGGCGAAAATCCATGTAGGGGTGCGGATAGGCGTTCCATGTCACATTCTTCCGCTTCGCATAGAACATGGCGTTCTGGTGCAGCACCGTCCCGTTCGGGTCGTCGATCTCCCAGATTTCGAGCATGCGCTTGAAGGTAGCTTTTCGCTCGGCCGGATCGGTCGAGTTGCGCAGCGTGACGGCGAGCTTCTCGAACTCCTCGTTCACCCATTCCTTGTAGGCAGCCTGCACGCCGCTCGGCCCGTGCTGGCGCGACAGCGAGCTGGCCGGGTCGGGATAGATGGCTGAGTTCGACCAGTTGCGGATGGCGCGGCCTTCATCGTCCATCAGCACCTGCTGCCAGTTCTCCTTGACCTCGAGCACGACGTTCAGGCCCGCGGCCTTCCACATCTCGACCAGCACTTGCGCCGTCGCGAGCTCGTTGGCGTAGTAGTTGTTGAGGACGCGATAGGCGATAGGCTCGCCCTTGTATCCGGCTTCCGTCGCAAGCCGCATCGCCTCCTCGGGATTGTATTCGTATTTCGGGAAGTCGGCGAGATACATGTCGCCGAAGGATTCCCACTGCAGGCTGAGCGGAACGTTGGTGCGGCCTTTCCAAAGGCTGTCCACGATCGCCTGCCGGTCGATCGCAAGGTTGAGCGCGCGGCGCATGAGCGGGTTCTTCAGCACCGCATTGTCCTGGTCGTAGGTGAGCAGGCGGTGATTGTTGACCGGCTGCCCGACAACGTGGAGATTGGCATCGGCCGTCACCTGGTCGAGCTGGTCCGGCCCGAGATCGGTGACGATCTGGTATTCGTCCGTGGCGAGGCCCGCCATCCTGGCGGCGAGCTCAGGGACGATCGCGAACTTGATCGATTTCGCCGCCGGCTTGCCGCCCCAATATTCGTCATGCGCCTCGACCAGCATGTATTCGCCGGGCTTGTTCTCGACCGCCTTGTAAGGGCCGGTGCCGATCGGCTTCTTCGACCACTCCTCCCAATTGGCCGCCTTGCGGAACGCCTGCTCGCTGACGATCTGCGCGGTCCAGCCGGCAACGCGCTGCTCGAGCAGGATGTCGTTCTCCTTCATGACGAAACGCACGGTCATGTCGTCGACCTTCTCGACGCGGTCGAGATTGACCCAGAAGGAGCGCGCTGCCGGCCAGCCCGGCGCATTCTCGCCGAGCAGCCGTTCGGGGCCGAAGCTGAAAACGACATCGGCGGCGGTCATCGTGCCGCCGTCATGGAATTTCACGCCTTCCCTCAGCTTCAGCTCGAGCGTCTTGCCGTCGAGGCGCTTCCACTCGGTCGCGAGGCCCGGCTGGAGTTTGTAATTGTTGGTGTAGTCCACGTCGATCAGCGTGTCGAAGAGGTTGTAGATCACACGATAGGCGACCAGGCTTTCCGTGGTCAGCGGCTCGAAGCTCGGTGGGTTGCCTTGAACCGCGATGGTGAGCGCCGGCCTGTCGTCGGCGAGCGCCGTTGCGGCGACCGCAAACATGCCGAGAATCGTCAGCAGCGCGGCTGCCGCCGCCCTGAACATGCCTGTCATCTTCATTCCTCCCGTTTATTCCTTATTGCCGCGCGATCAGGCCTTCCGGGCTTGCGCGGTATCCTGTCAGCGTGCGTTCGGCGAAGTTGAGCCGCCATGACAGCATCGCCTGCGCGTAGTCGCGCACACGCGATGCATGGGCTCGATCGTTGGCGAGGTTCTCGAACTGGTCGGGGTCGCGGCCGAGGTCGAAGAAAAGCGGCGGCAGCGCCGCGAAGTGCACGTATTTGAACTGCTCGTCCTGCACCACGGCCAGCGAGCACTCGTCCATATGCAGCCCGAGATCGGCCTCGGGCGCGGAATAATAGACGTCGCGAAAATCGTACTCGTAGCGGACCTGCCTGCGCCAGTTCGCCGGCGTCTCCCCGCGGCACCAGGGCAGCAGCGAGCGGCCATCCACCGAGCGTTCCGGCTCGCAGCCCAGCCAGTCCATGATGGTGGGAACGCAGTCGATCGCCTCGGTGAAGGCGCTGACAGTCCGCCCCTTGGACGCGCTCGCCTCGCGGCTGGGATCGCAGACCACCATCGGGATGTGGAAGGACTCGTCGAAATAGCCGACCTTGCCGAACAGGTAATGGTCGCCCATCTGCTCGGCGTGGTCGCTGGTGAAGATGATCAGCGTGTCGTCGCGCTGGCCGGTGCGGTCGAGCCAGTCGAGGACGCGGCCGATATTGTCGTCCACCTCCTCCATCAGCCCATAATAGGTCGCCCGCGTCTGCCGCACTTCCGCTTCGGAAAGGTCGGCAGTCAGGCCCGACGCACCCTGGAAGAACATCGCCTTCGGCGTGGTGCGGATATAGAAATCGAGCAGCGGATGCTGCCGCGCCTCTTCCTCGGGCGTGCGGGCGCGCCGCGGCGCAGTCATGTCGGCCGCATCGTAGCGGTCGTGATAGGGTGCCGGCGCCGCATAGGGAGGATGCGGCCGCCAGTAACCGAGATGCATGAACCACGGCCTGTCGCCGCGGCCTTCGAGGTGCGAAAGCGCACGCTCTGTGAAATAGGCCGTGTCGGAAAGCTCGGCCGGTATCCCGTTCGGCGCCGCGGTCGCGCCGCGCTCGATCGGGCCCTGCGACGGCTTCCAGATGTCGCGCGGATTGCCTGGCAATCGAAAGCCTTTCGCACGGACCCAGGCGAAATATTCCGCCATCTCGGGATCGAACTGCGCGATGCCGCGCCAGCCGCGCATCATGTCGCCGAGCGAGGAAAAGCGCGGGTCGCTCTGCCGCGTCGAGCGCGGATCGGGCGTGGTCGTGGTGTAGCCGACCATCACCGGGTCGTAGCCGGCATCGCGCAGCATGTCGGAGAGGTTGCGATGGCGGTCGTCGAGCGGCACGGTGTTTTGCACCGCGCGATGGTTCATCTGGTACTGGCCGGTCAGCAGGCTGACGCGCGAGGGCCCGCAGGGGATGGTCTGGCCGAAATGGCGCAGGAAGGTGACGCCTTCGGCGCACAGCCGGTCGATGTTCGGCGTTCTCAAAATCTTGTCGCCGGCTGCACGGAGGCATTCGCCGCGCCACTGGTCGGCAACGATCAGGAGAACGTTCTTGCGCTTCGCCCGCCCGCCGGCATCCACGCCGGATCGGCCAAGCGCCTCCCTTGTTTCCATGGGTACTCGCCTCTCGGCCGCTCTTGGAGGCGGCGCCGAGCAATACCGTCAGCCCGACGGAACCAGCCAATTCAAATTATCGATGCTGCTATTGCGCACCTGTCCCGATGCGAGCGGCTGTCGGCGTTGCCATGGGCCGGCGCGCGAATTATTGGACGATGAAGAGCAGGTGCGGCACGTGAGCGAATCCGGCAGGGAAAAGCTGAGCGTTCCGCACGGCACGCCCATCCGCGTGCTGGTTTGTGCCGCCGATGACGTTGCGCTGGAACACGCTGGGCGCCTGCCTCGAAGGGCCCTCGCAACAGGCATCGTCGTCGACCTGATCAGGCCCAAGGCATGTTGCCCCAATTACGGGAGGATCGAGCATGAAGAGCCAGCACCTGGTCATCACCTTGACGGTCGTCAATTTCGGGCTTGTGTTGTTTCACCTCTTTGGCCCGAACCCAGCCGGGGCGGCGGCAAGCGGGCAGTCGGTCCTCGAGGGGAGCGGACTCCGGATCGTCGACACTCAGGGACGTATCCGCGCCAGCCTGACCATTGAGCCCGCCAACGCTGCAAGCGGTACCGCCGAGACGGTTCTGTTCAGATTGATCGACAGCAATGGCCAGCCATCGGTGAAAATCTCGACCTCGGACACCGCGGCAGGCCTGAGCTTCGTCGGCGGCGACGACCAGAGCTACGTCATCCTGCAGGCCGACGGGCCGAACAGCTCGCTCCGGATCGTCGGCCCCGGCGGCCAGCAGCGGTTTGCAGCGCCGTAGGGATGTGAGCTCGATGCCGTCGGCGACGCACGGCCACCGGCGGCGTCAAGCAGCCGCGTAGCCGGCGATGGCCTTCAGCTCAAGAAATTCCTCCAGGCCGTATTCGGCGAACTCGCGGCCGTTGCCGGATTGCTTGTAGCCGCCGAACGGCAGGCCGACGTCCCACACCGGATAGTTGATGTAGACGCCGCCGGTGCGCATGTGCGCTGCGGCGGCGCGCGCGGCCTCCATGTCCTTCGCCTGGATGTAGGAGGCCAGCCCATAGACGGTGTCGTTGGCGAGCTCGATCGCGTGCTCGATCGTGTCGTAGGGAATGATCGAGAGCACGGGCCCAAAAATTTCCTCGCGCGCGATGCGCATGTTGGGCGTGACGTCGGCGAAGACGGTCGGGCGCACATGATAGCCGCGGTTGAGGCCGGCAGGCCTTCCCGGGCCGCCGGCCACCAGCCTGGCGCCTTCCGCAATACCGCTTTCGATCAGCGCCTGGATCTTCTCGTATTGCAGCCAGTTGGCGACCGGGCCGAGCCGCGTCTCGGGCGCATCGGCAGGCCCGACCACGAATTTTTCGGCCGCCGCTTTGGCATGGCCGGCCGCCTCGTCGTGCCGGTCGCGCGGCACCAGCATGCGCGTCGGCGCGGTGCAGGTCTGGCCGCTATTGCCGAAGCAGCCGGCAACGCCCTTGGCGACGGCGACGCCGAGATCGACGTCCGGGAACAGGATGTTGGCGGATTTGCCGCCGAGTTCCTGGTGCACGCGCTTCACCGTGTCGGCCGCCGTCTTGGCGACCTGGATGCCGGCGCGCGTCGATCCGGTGAACGACACCATGTCGATGTCGGGATGCGCGGCGATGGCGCGGCCGACGGTCGGGCCGTCGCCATTGACCAGGTTGAAAACGCCTTTCGGCACGCCGGCCTCGTCCATGATCTCGGCGAAGATGATCGCGTCGAGCGGCGTCACCTCGCTCGGCTTCAGCACCATGGTGCACCCGGCCGCGAGCGCCGGCGCGACCTTGCCGGTGATCTGGTTGAGCGGCCAGTTCCACGGCGTGATCATGCCGACCACCCCGATCGGCTCCCTGACCACGAGGTTCGAGCCCTTGGCGCGCCGGAACTCGAAATCGGGCAAGACCTCGATGATCTTCTCGAGATGGCTCAAGCCCGCGGGAACCTGCGCAGCGGCCGCGAACTGGCGTGGCGCGCCCATCTCGCGCGAGATGGCAAGCGCGAGATCGTTGCTGCGCTTCTTGTATACGTCGACGATGCGCTTCAAGAGGTCGAGTCGCTCGGCAACGCTGCTGACGCCGAAGCCGGTGAACGCGCGCCGCGCCGCCGCAACGGCCTTGTCGACATCGGCCTTGTCGCCCATCGCAACCTTGGCGAAAGCCTCTTCGGTCGACGGATCGATGATGTCGAGCAGCGCCGGCGTGGACGGCACGACCCAGGCGCCATCGATGTAGAATTGCAATTCGTGCGACATGGGTCGTCCTCCTGCCATTGCGAAGAGTCGGATGCAGCGGCCACCGGAATCGGCTCGGCATAAGGCAATATTCCCAGCGTCGGAAACATTCGTCCAATATGCAGCGACAGGCTTTTTGATCGATGCCAGCGATCGATGAAACGCAGACGGTGCGCGTGCAGCGTTGATCGACGAACGCGCGATCTCGTAAGCGCTGCGACCCCTTTCAAGCAGTTCCAAGGCTTTGGCTTCACCAAACCCAGGAACAGCTATCTTCCACACCAGCGCCATCGTTGATGAAAGTTGCAACCCGCTGTTTGGCGCGGCTGTCCGCGAAGCCTCACTTTGAAGCTTCAGCGCCGCCCCTCATCGCCTGCAGGCACTTCTCCCCGTATAGAGACGGGGAGAAGCAGGCTGTCATCGCGACTTTCGCCAATCCCTACTGCCCTGCCGTCGTCGAGCGATCCGGTGATGCTGGTTGGTGAAGAGGGTGCCGGTCAGCCGTCTTCTCCCCGTCTCTATACGGGGAGAAGGTGCCGGCAGGCGGATGAGGGGCAGCGCCGACGTCTTGGAACTTGGCGCGGCGACAGTGCCGCTCTTTCTTCTAAGACACAGCGCCCGCACGCCGGCGCCATCATGGATGCACGTGCGAATCTACTATGTGGCTGAACTAAAACGACTTTCTGAAGGGGCGGCGCCACCGAGGCCGTGGCGAATCCTGCGCAGCCCTTGTTCTCACCGAGCATGCTGATCGGCTGCTTGATCTGGGCCGTGACATACACCTCCAGATGGTCGTGCATGTTCTTGCCGACGCCGGGGAGATCGATCAGCACCGGCATGCCCTTGTCCTTGAGATGCGCGCCCGGGCCGATGCCCGACAGCATCAGGATTTTCGGCGTGACCAGCGCGCCGGCGGCGAGCACCACGCCTTTCTTTGCGCGGATTTGCGTCTCGGCGCCGCCGCCGAGCCGGACACGGACGCCGACGGCCTTGCGCCCTTCCAGCACGATGCGGGAGACCGGCGATTTCACGCGGACGGCGAGCCTGCCGCTCTTGCGGTAGCAATCAGCCCTTATCCGCAGCGTCAGCAAGCGGTTGGGCGTTGCCCCTTGGCCGCTGCATCGCTTTGGCCGACACGCTTAGCCCTCGCTGTCCCAGACCTCCTTCAACGACACGGCCTCGGTGCGCTTTTCCACCGCGAGACGTCGTTGGGTGGCGATGATCTTGCGGTGATCCGGATGCAGTTCGCCGCTCAGCATCTCGTCTGCGACATTGACCACTTCGGTCAAAGCTCCAGCCCGGCGCAGCAGGTCCAGTCGCTGCAACTGTTGGCCGATGTCGGCGGCCGCGCCGAGTGAAACCACCAGGTTGGCGGCTCTCATCCTGATGGCCGATGCATCGAGCTCGAAATCATCCAACACCCAGGCGGCATTCAACAGCCGCCGCATCGCGGTCGAAAGCTGCCCCGCACGCTCCTCAACGTAGGCCCGTCGAATGAACCGGACTGCAAGCTCCGGCATGCCTTCGATCCGACCGGCTTCGGCGAAACCAGTCTCATGTCTAACCTCAGCCTCCGCTGCAGTTGCATTTGAGAGATCGTTGGCGACAAACCGGCAGCCTGGACATTCCTGGATCCACGCATTCATGACGCCGCGGCGGACAAAGTCCTCCCGCAGATCCAGGTTTGGAGGCCCGAACGAGGAGGTGCTGGCAATCCCGCCTTGCTGGCTTTCCGTGCCACAGACCGCGCACGTCACCTGTTTCCAATAAAGCATAGTCATACGAACGCCCCTCCACCCGCGAAGTGATCTCGCGGCTCGAAAGATAAGCAGGACTATGTTCTCTATATGTTCTTAAGCGAACATTCAAGCTTCACCTGTGCAGGGCGAATAGTCAGGCAACCGCGCGCAGGATGAAGTCGGCGGCGCGCTCTCCGATCATGATGGTCGGCGCGTTGGTATTGCCGCTGACGATGTGCGGCATGACGGAAGCATCGCTGATCCAGATGTTTTCCGCCCCTTTCAGCTTGAGCGTCGCATCGACCACGCCCAGTTCGTCCGGTCCCATGCGGCACGTGCCGACCGGGTGGTAGACGGTCTTGGCGTTGGCGCGGACAAAAGCTTCGATCTCGGCGTCGCTGACCACGCCCGGACCGGGCTGGAGCTCCGCCGACACCAGATCGGCCAGCGCCGGCTGGGCGAGGATGGCGCGGCTCAGACGCACGCCGCGCACCAGCGTGTCCACGTCTTCCTGCGCTTCGAGGAAATGCGGGTCGACCAGCGCGTGGTCGCGCGGGTCGGCGCTGCGCAGCCACACCTCGCCGCGCGATTTGGGCCGCAGGAACCCGGGGTCGAGCGAGATGCCGTGACCCGGCAGCGGCGCGCTGCCGTGGTCGCTGTTGATGACGGGCAGCACGTGGATCTGCACGTCCGGCCGCCCGTCGCCGTCGGTGTCGAAGAAGCCGCCGGCCTCGGCGATGTTCGAGGTCAGGATGCCCTGCCGGAAGAGCAGCCATTCGAGGCCGTGGCGAATCCTGCGCAGCCCCTTGTTCTCACCGAGCATGCTGATCGGCTGCTTGATCTGGGCCGTGACATACACCTCCAGATGGTCGTGCATGTTCTTGCCGACGCCGGGGAGATCGATCAGCACCGGCACGCCCTTGTCCTTGAGATGCGCGCCCGGGCCGATGCCCGACAGCATCAGGATTTTCGGCGTGACCAGCGCGCCGGCGGCGAGCACCACGCCTTTCTTGGCGCGGATTTGCGTCTCCGCGCGGCCGCCGAGGCGGACGCGGACGCCGACGGCCTTGCGCCCTTCCAGCACGATGCTGGAGACCGGCGATTTCACGCGGACGGCGAGCCTGCCGCTGCTGCGGACGCGTGGCAGGTAGGCGCGCGACGTGCTGGCGCGCTCGCCGTCGAGCGTCGTGGTCTGGTAGAAACCGACGCCCTGCTGGCCGTGGTTGTTGCCTTGCGCAGCACCCTGGTTGAAGTCGTGGTTGAAGGCGTGGCCGGCCTGCTGGGCGGCGAGCACGAAGGCCCGGCTCAGGGCATGCCGGTAGGGCGGATCGCTGACCGGCAGCGGGCCGGCATTGCCGTGCATCCGGTTCGACAGGCGCTGGTTGTTTTCCGCCTTGAGGAAGAAGGGAAGCACATCGTCCCAGCCCCAGCCGACATTACCCATAGCGCGCCAGTCGTCATAATCCTCGGCCTGGCCGCGGATGTAGATCATGGCGTTGACGGAGCTGCCGCCGCCGAGCGTGAACCCGGTCGGGATGTACATCGGCCGGCCGTTTGCACCGGCCTGCGGGCTGGTCTCGTGCACCAGATTGCGGCCGGTCTTGGCCAGCATGAAGAGCCCGGCCGGCGCCGTCACGAACATGTGCCGGTCGCTTTTTCCTGCCTCCAGGATCAGCACGCGATGCCCGGCTTCGACGAGCCGCGTCGCAACGACGTTGCCGCCCGATCCGCCGCCGACGACGATGAAGTCGAACTCCTCCACGCTCCCGCCCCCTGCCCTAAGCATGTCTCCCGAAAGTGTGCAGCGGTTTCGGGATAAAGACATGCGCAAAAATCAATAACCTAGGGCGTATCGCGTGAACCCTGTTTCACGCGACACGCTCTAGGCCGCCTTGCGGCTGTCGCCGAGCGGTCGGAACGTCAGCTCCGGATAGCCGAACGCCTTGGGGCCGACGACCTCCAGCGCCTTCGGCGTCTTCATCAGCGCGTGTGTCGGCATGCCGATCACTGCGACGCGCTGGCCGTAGCGCAGCATCTCGGTGGTGATGGGCTCGCCGGAATCGAGCTCCAGGTTCATGATCAGATCGGGCACCATGATCACCGGCTGGTCGTCGACCCAGAGCACCAGATTCTCGTTCTGGATGGCGATGCGGGCCTGCGAGCCGGCCCAGGCGTCGATGCCGGCCACGACTGCCTCGCCGCGCACGAAGCCGCCCTTCAGGTCGCGCCTGATGTCGATGATCTTGCCGGTGAAGAAGAGCTTGCCGCCGGTCTTCTCGACCACGCGCTCGACCACGTTCACCCGCCTCGCCCGCGCATCGAGCACCGTGTGCCCGATCTCGAGCGCCTGCGTGACCGTGTTGGGAATGGCGGATTCGCGCACGAACTTCATCGGCATCGGCGCGCCGGCAGCACCCGCGCCGGCGCCCATGTCGACGACGACGCTGCGCAGGAAGCGCTCCATCCAGCGCGCGCTGACCACCTTGCGCACCAGCACCACATTGCCCTTGTCGTCGGCAATCGCGGCCAGTCCCTCGCGCACGCCATAGATTGCGAAGGTCGACATCTGCACTTCCGGAAAGGCTCGGCCCATGCCGTCGCCGTCGACCACCGGCAGGCCGGAATGCGCGGCCACGATCATCGGCGCCATGGCGTTGGCGCCGCCGATCTCGGCGGCGATCAGGCCGGCCATCTTGATGCCCGTCGCCTCCTCCACGGCGAGCATGGCGCGATAGCTCTCGCCGCCCTCCGACGGTTTCTCGATGCCGATCACCGGCGCGCCGATCGAGCCGACCGTGCCGATCATCGCATCGTCCGGCAGGCCGTCGAGCGGCACGATGCGGATCTCAGCGCCCTTGCGCATCAGCTCGCGCGTGCGCAGCATGCCGTAATACGGGTTGCCGCCGCCCCGTGCCGAGCAATGCGGCGCCGATCGAAAGCGGCAGCAGGTCCGCTTCCTTGAGGAGATAACCGGTCTCGACTGCCATTCGGTTCACCACAACGATTTCTTGTAGGCCTCGGCGAGGCCGGCATCGATGTCTTCGCTGGCCATGGCGAGCGCCTGCTGGTCGCGAACGATCTGGCCGAGCGTCGGCATCTCGTCGCGCGGCCGCCAGCTGTCCGGCTTCCACAATTGCGAGCGGATGAACGCCTTGGCGCAGTGCATGTAGTGGGTGCGTATCTTCACCACCATGACGGCGAGCGCCGGCTTGCCGTCGACCGCGCAGCGCTGGCGCAGCTCCTCGTCGTCGGTGATCCGCGCCTCGCCGAACATGCGCAGCGTCTCGTCCATGCCCGGGATGATGAAGATCAGGCCGACACCGGGATTCTCGATGATGTTCTCGTAGGTATCGAGGCGCTTGTTGCCTGGCCGGTCGGGGATCGCGATGGTGACATCGTCCAGCACCTGCACGAAGCCGGGCCTGTCGCCCTTCGGCGTGACGTCGCCATTGCCTTGTCCGTCCTGCGAGCCGATCAGCAGGAACGGACAGCGTGCGATGAAGTTGCGTGAATGCGGCTCGAGCCGCCGCAGCTCCTTCTTCACCGCGTTGTCGTAGACCGGACCGTAGAGCTCGCGCAGCTGCTCATGCGTTTCGATGAATCGCATCGTCAAACACCCTTGTTCGAGAATTCTGCTGCGTTGCGCGTCCGCCCGAGCGTGATGAGCTGCTCGGCTGTAGGCATCTCTCCATTGATCAGCGGCACGACGGGGCGCATGCGCTCCTCCTCGGCCGAGATGACCGGCACGGAGGCGAGCAGCAGGCGGGTGTAATCGTGCCGCGGCCGTTCGAAGACCTGTGCCGTCGGGCCGGTCTC